>Ga0307982_1000065_pt1 | contig 79440 bp, 61 predicted proteins | sample OrgLakmetagen989_FD_201847 | JGI IMG/M metagenome (GOLD analysis project Ga0307982, IMG submission 201847) | Saline water microbial communities from Organic Lake, Antarctica - #989 | ecosystem: Environmental > Aquatic > Non-marine Saline and Alkaline > Saline | place: Antarctica: Organic Lake... | reverse complement strand
TAAAACAAAACCTAAACAGATTTGTTTTACAAATGAAATAAAAACAGCTTCAGAAAGGCTTTTAAAGTTAGATTATAGTCCAGAACAGGTAGTAGGGATATTAAAGAAACACCAAGAACCTAGTGTAAGTATTGAAACACTTTATCAACATATCTGGAATGATAAAAAACATAAAGGATCCCTACATAAGCATCTAAGACATCAAGGCAGGCTTTATCGTAAAAGAGGCGCAGCAAAGGATTCTAGGGGTATTATAAAAGACAGGGTAAGTATAGAAAAACGACCTAGTAAAGTGGAGCTCAGAGATCGCTTTGGAGATCTTGAGGTGGATTTGATAATAGGTAAAAATCACAATCAAGCTATTCTAACAATTAATGATAGAAGCTCTGGAATGCTTAAAATGAAAAAAGTTCCTTCTAAAGAATCCAAAGGGGTAGGCTTAGCAATCATAGATTTATTAGAGGATTGGAAACCTTATTTGAAAACTATTACAGCGGATAATGGAAAAGAGTTTGCAGACCACCTTGTGGTAGCGCAAGAGCTAAATATAGATTATTATTTTGCAAGACCTTATCACTCCTGGGAACGGGGTTCAAACGAAAACCTAAACGGACTGATAAGACAATATTTACCTAAAAAAACAGACTTTACAAAAATCACTGATTACCAAGTAAAACAGATACAAGAGAAATTAAATCTAAGACCTAGAAAAAGGTTCAATTATGAAAATCCTATATTTGTAATGGATCAATTATTATTTAACCCAGAAGTTGCATTTATGACTTGAATCCGGCAAACAAAAAAGACTAGGCTCACGAAATTCTTCCTAAAATTATCGCTCACCCTCTAAATTTTAGAAACTCGGCTTAAAACAGCCTCAGACAGTCTAAAATTTTACGAGGCTTTTGCTTCAATTTTTACGGCTTAATTTAGTAGGCCGTTTTTCTTAGTATCTAGAAACTTGACGCCTTGAATTTACTATTGTCATTCCGACAGAGAAGTTATTTTTACTTCGACGAGGAATCTCACCCCATTCCGTGCAAGGCGATAGCCGTGATGCGGAATCTGTTTAAGTGATGTAATTTCTTGTTTAAACTCTAACTATTTTTTTGTTGTTTTTATTAAAATTTGAATTGTCAATTTTGAAATTTGAAATATAGTTCACCTCTCAAGACTCACCTCTCAAGACTTACTTGTCACTTCGAGTGATTTTCGATAGAAAATTGTATCGAGAAGTAGTTTTAAGTTATTAGTTTAGTCGAGTTCTCGATACAATGGTTTTGGTCTGTCGCCACAAACCCATTACTCGAACTGACATATATTCAAACTCACCTTTCACCTTTCAAGACTATTCACTGTTCATCATTCGTTATTTCTTGTTCGTTATTCAGTTTTCACTATTCGATAGTCTACCAGTCTAAAAGTTCTAGGCTGTCACTTCGAGTGATTTTCGATAGAAAATTGTATCGAGAAGTAGTTTGAAGTTAATGAAGATGCTGAAATAAATTCAGCATGACAAAGCTTACCACTCACCACTCACTTGTCACTTCGAGTGATTTTCGATAGAAAATTGTATCGAGAAGTAGTTTTAAGTTATTAGTTTAGTCGAGTTCTCGATACAATGGTTTTGGTCTGTCGCCACAAACCCATTACTCGAACTGACATATATTCAAACTCACCTTTCACCTTTCAAGACTATTCACTGTTCATCATTCGTTATTTCTTGTTCGTTATTCAGTTTTCACTATTCGATAGTCTACCAGTCTAAAAGTTCTAGGCTGTCACTTCGAGTGATTTTCGATAGAAAATTGTATCGAGAAGTAGTTTGAAGTTAATGAAGATGCTGAAATAAATTCAGCATGACAAAGATTTCCACTCACCATTCACCACTCACCACTCTCGACTCACTTGTCACTTCGAGTGATTTTCGATAGAAAATTGTATCGAGAAGTGCTTTGAAGTCAGTTGCTTAGTCGAGTTCTCGATACAAATTTCACTTTTTTCAAAAGCAAAATTCACTCGAACTGACATAAACAGAAAAAAATTTTAATTTTGAAATTTTAAATATGAAATATAGGTCGTCAATCACTTCAAGGCTGTCACTTCGAGTGATTTTCGATAGAAAATTGTATCGAGAAGTAGTTTGAAGTCAGGAGATTAATCGAGTTCTCGATACAAATTTCACTTTTTTCAAAAGCAAAATTCACCTGCCTACCAAGGAACGCAGGCAGGCTCGAACTGACATTAACAGAAAAAAATTTCAATTGTCAATTTTGAAATTTTAAATATGAAATGACGTTTCTCAACCTGGCTTCGATACACCCCGCTACAAAAAGCGGGTCACTCAGCCACCAATTCACCCTTGTCATTCCGACAGAGAAGTTCTTTTTGCTTCGACGAGGTAATCTCCAATTCCGTGCAAGGCGATAGCCGCGATGCGGAATCTGTTTAAGTGGTGTACTAAATTTGAAATTTGAAAGCACCAAATTCAAAAGCAATTTGAAATCAGAGGCTTAGCTAAATTTTAGAGTGAAATAATTCTGAAAAATGTTGATCGTGAAGCTAAAAAAATTACATTTGCAAAAATTAAAATATCCTTACAATGTATTGGACTTTAGAACTTGCTTCTTACTTAAGTGATGCGCCTTGGCCAGCGACCAAAGACGAATTGATTGATTATGCCATACGAACGGGTGCACCACTTGAGGTTGTAGAAAACTTACAATCTATAGAAGATGAAGGCGACACGTACGACTCTATAGATGAAATCTGGCCAGATTATCCTACAGATGATGATTATCTTTGGAACGAAGATGAATATTAACTTTTCTGTTACCAAATTCACTATAAAAGTCTCGTAAAGAGACTTTTTTTTTTCGTTACCTTTGAATCACTAAATAAATAAAGCCACTTATGGGTGTTTTAGATTCTGTATTAAAAGTATTTGTAGGCGATAAGACCAAAAAAGATCTTAAAGCTATTACTCCAATTGTTGATCAAATAAAAAGTTTCGAAAGTCAGTTCGAAGCCCTAAGCATAGACGAACTCCGTCAAAATACCTCTCGTTTTAAAACGACGATTAAAGAGGCCACGGCAGACTTGCAGTCTCAAATTGATGCTCTGGAGGAGAAGGCTGAGAATGAGCCAGATATTGATGTGAAGGAGAACTTTTATGGTGAAATTGACGATTTAAAGGTTGAAATTTATAAAACGACCGAAGAGGTGCTTAATGATATTCTTCCTGAAGCTTTTGCGACGGTGAAAGAAACTGCCAAACGCTTTTTTCACAATACAAGTCTAGAAGTAAGTGCTACAGAATTTGACAGAACGCTTTCGGCTTCCAAAGACTATGTAAACCTAAACGGCGACAAAGCCATCTGGAACAACTCTTGGGATGCAGCGGGTAAGCCAATTACTTGGGATATGATTCATTATGATGTCCAATTGATTGGTGGTATTGCTATGCACCAAGGGATAATTGCTGAAATGCAAACGGGGGAAGGTAAAACTTTGGTAGCGACCTTACCGATGTACTTAAACGCTTTAAGTGGTGATGGCGTTCACTTAGTTACAGTGAACGATTACCTGGCCAAAAGGGATAGTGCTTGGATGGCCCCTATGTTTGAATTTCATGGGTTAAGCGTGGATTGTATAGACTACTATAAGCCTAATTCTGAAGCTAGACGTAAAGCTTATAATGCCGATATTACCTATGGAACCAATAACGAGTTTGGTTTTGATTATTTGAGAGATAACATGAGTCACTCTCCAGATGATCTCGTCCAGCGTCCGCACCATTATGCGATTGTGGATGAGGTGGATTCTGTGTTGATCGATGATGCTAGAACGCCATTAATTATTTCTGGACCTGTTCCTAAAGGAGATGTGCATGAGTTTGAAAATCTAAAACCGCAAATTGCTCAAATTGTTGAAGTTCAACGTAAACACTTAACCGGTGTTTTAGTGGAAGCTAAAAAACTGATTAAAGAAGGCGAAACCAAAGAAGGGGGGTTACAGCTGTTGAGAGTATTTCGTGGATTGCCAAAAAATAAGGCCTTAATCAAATTTTTAAGTGAAGAAGGGGTAAAGCTATTGCTCCAGAAAACTGAAAACTTTTACATGCAAGACAACAATAGGGAAATGCATAAGGCAGATGCCGAACTGTATTTTACTATTGAAGAGAAAAGCAACCAAATAGACCTAACCGATAAAGGAATCGATTTCCTTTCTGGAGAGGATAATAAAGACTTTTTTGTAATGCCTGAAATTGGCGTGGAGATCTCCCAAATCGAAAAGCAAGGTTTACCTAAAGAAGAAGAAGCAGAGAAAAAAGAAGAGTTATATAGAGATTTTAGCGTTAAGAGCGAACGAATCCATACGCTAAGACAGTTGCTTAAAGCCTATACCTTGTTTGAAAAAGACACCGAATATGTGGTGATGGAAAACAAGGTGAAAATTGTCGATGAGCAAACCGGTAGAATTATGGACGGTCGTCGTTATTCTGATGGTCTTCACCAAGCGATTGAGGCCAAAGAAAATGTAAAGATTGAAGATGCCACCCAAACATTTGCGACGGTAACGCTTCAGAATTACTTTAGAATGTACAACAAGTTATCTGGGATGACGGGTACAGCAATGACGGAAGCTGGAGAATTCTGGGAGATCTATAAGTTGGATGTCATGGAAATTCCAACTAATAAGCATATCTCTAGAGACGATAAACAAGACAAGGTATTTAAGACTAAGCGTGAAAAATACAATGCCATTATTGACGAAGTGGCACAACTTTCGGCAAAAGGCAGACCTATATTAATAGGAACTACTTCTGTAGAAATTTCAGAATTACTGAGCCGTATGTTGAAATTACGCGCGGTTCCCCATAATGTATTGAATGCCAAATTACACAAACGCGAGGCAGATATTGTCGCGGAAGCTGGTAAAGGGGGTATTGTAACTATAGCTACCAATATGGCTGGCCGTGGTACGGATATTAAATTGTCTAAAGATGTAAAAGGCGCTGGTGGTTTAGCCATCATCGGTACAGAGCGCCACGATTCTAGACGTGTCGATAGACAGTTGAGAGGACGTGCTGGTCGTCAAGGAGATCCAGGAAGCTCTCAGTTTTATGTGTCTCTTGAAGATAACCTGATGCGTTTATTTGGTAGTGAGAAAATTGCCAAATTAATGGATAGAATGGGCTTGGAAGAGGGAGAAGTGATCCAACATTCTATGATTTCAAAATCTATAGAACGCGCTCAGAAAAAGGTAGAAGAAAATAACTTCGGCATCCGTAAGCGTTTGCTGGAGTATGACGATGTGATGAACGCTCAAAGAGAAGTTATCTATAAGAGACGTTATAACGCACTTTATGGTGAGCGATTGAGAATCGATATTGCCAATATGATTTTTGACACTTCCGAGGTGATCACAGATTCCAATAATGCTGCTACTGATTTTGAAAACTTTGAGTTTGAGTTGATTCGTTTCTTTTCGATGAACTCTCCAGTATCGAAAGCAGAATTTGAAAAGCAAGCTGTTCAAAAAACCGCGGGAATTGTTTACAAACAAGCTTATGAGAACTACAAAGCTAAAATGATAAACAATGCTGAAGAGGCTTTTCCAGTAATCAAACAAGTGTTTGAGAAGCGGGGAGAAAAATTTGAACGTATTGCCGTTCCATTTACCGATGGCCAAAAGACACTTCAAGTCGTTACAAACTTGAAGAGAGCTTACGAAACTGAAGGTAAAGACTTGATTACAGACTTTGAAAAGAACATTTCTTTAGCCATTATCGATGAAGCTTGGAAAAACCACCTTCGTAAAATGGATGAGTTAAAGCAAAGTGTTCAATTGGCTGTTCACGAACAAAAAGACCCCTTATTGATCTATAAGTTCGAAGCTTTTGAACTGTTTAAAGTTATGATTGAAGAGGTAAATAAAGAGGTGATTTCTTTCTTATTCAAAGGAGAGTTACCACAGCGCGAACCAGATCAAATTACTGAAGCTAGGCAGATAAAGTCCAAAGAGCAGCTGCAGACTCAAAAAGAAGAGATCCAAAATTTAGATGAGCGTGCAGCTCAATCTAGAAAAGCTGGGGCTCAGGCAAGTCAACAACAGCAGGTTGTTGAAACCATTGTTAGAGAGCAACCAAAAATTGGTAGAAACGATAAAGTGACTATAAAGCATGTGGGTTCTGGGGAAGAAAAATCCATGAAGTACAAGCAAGCGATCCCTTTAATTGATAAAGGAGAGTGGGTACTGATGAACCATTAATGTCAAGATTCAAGGATGAAGAAATTTGAAATTGAATTAAAGTGGGCTTCTATATATACGGCTATTAGTATCGCATGGGTTTACTTAGAAAAATACTTAGGTTACCATGATGAGCACGTCAGTAGTCAAGCTATATTTTCGTTTTGGCTGATGGTCCCCCAAATTCTGGTGTATGTGTTTGCGATTCGTGAAAAACGCGAGCTTTACTACAAAGGTGAAATCACCTGGCAAAAGGCATTTATTTCAGGAGTCGTCCTTTCAGCTGTGATTGGAGGCTTGTCGCCAGCAGCCATTTACCTCATGGCAGAACTTGTGACTCCAGAATTCTTTTCAAATATTGTGGAGGTAAGAGCCGCGCAAGGGATTCCTAGGGAAGGCTTAGAAAAGGTCTATAATCTCAATAGCTATATCAGTCAAGCAATTTTTAATAATCTAGGATCTGGAGTTTTCTTTTCGGCAATCATTGCGCTCATTCTAAAGAATAAAAAGCCCTGATATAGGAAAAATTGAAAGATGGCTTGAAACCTGAATCGGTTTCCGGTTTCCGGTTTCTTCAATGCTATTAGATAGTCTGGCATAATCAGAATCCCAGTTATTCGTGAAGATGTTTATGTCGTAACTTAGTTGAAATCTAACAAATTCCTCATTCTCATCAGACGTGAATATAGAATAACCAATGCTTGGGCCAATATGGAATTGATAAAGGTCGAGCTTTGCAACATCTCAAAGATATCAGGTTCATTTAAATCAATTGCTTGATTTTTATTAAAAAACTCTAACGCTGATATCCCGTAATTAATGGCTAAATCAGCATAAAATCGTTCTTTATTTTCAGAATTAAATTTTATGTGGTCTTGGTCCAGAAGCAACACTCCTTTTTATCAAACATAAATTCTTAAGAGCCCTTGGTGCTTAAACGCTTTCCACTTTTACTAAAAATGGAGTAGGAGGGAAGAGGCAGTTCTGTTGTTATTATCTGTAGTACATTCCATATAAATGGCAATGCCATGAGGACCATAGCCTTCAAAAGTAACCATCTCATAAGTATCAGCATCTTTGCCAGAGTCTATTTTGATGGCTCGTTCTAAGTTATCCCTTGGCATGTTAACGCCTTTTGCGTTTAAAATAGCATGACGCAGAGTGGAATTATTTTCTGGGTCATCTCCGCCGCCTTCCATCATGGCTCCTGTAATTTCCTTAATTGCTCTGGTAAACTGCTAAGCGCGCTTTTTATCTTGAGCGCCTTTCCTGTGTCTACTATTTGCCCACTGCTATGTCTAGCCATACTTAGGCTATATTAAAAGTCTAGCGTTAATATAATGAAATAGGAAGCAATTATCAACTCTTTATTACCAGTAAAGTTCGGAGGCGATAGCTTCAGCAGTCTCTTGCTTAAGCGCTTTACGGTTTTTAAAAGTGAGTTCAAGACCTTTGGTATGAATTAAAGGGTGAACAACAGCTCTTAAAACACCTGGACTTCCTGAAGTGAAGCCATAGCGGAATCTTTTTTTACTGTCTGGAAATGAAATGGGTACAATAGGAATTTGATGCTCTATGGAGAGGCGAAAGGCACCGTCTTTAAATTCATCTAGAACCTTTGTAATATCTGTAGGGACACCACCTTCTGGGAAAATACAAATACTCACTCCATTTTTAAGGCATCTTTGGGCTTCAACGAAAGCATTTTTTCTACTTTTTGCACTTCTTCTGTCTACCAAAATACAAGAGCGTCTATATATTAATCCAAAAACAGGAAGTTTTGCTAACTCCCTTTTTCCGATGAATACAAAAGGAGTTTTGGAGGCATAAATCATCATCATAATATCGATCATACTCGAGTGGTTGGCGGTTAGCATATAGCTTTTTCGCTTATCCAGATGAGTGTTGTAAGTTACTTTTGGAAAAAAGCCCATGCCATATAATACAATGGTCGCCCAAAGTTTACCAATACGGAAAGTACCTGGATACCATTTTTCTTTCGACGTGGTGATGAGTAAAAAAGGCAATAGAATTACAAGGGGGGTAATCACAATGATGTAAAACCAAATCCTCCATACAACTATCAAAATGTTCTTAATCCATGTCATAGTTGGCAAATTTAGTAAATTGAATGGGTTCGGTTGAACAAAACATTTATCTTTGAATCAATTTGTAATATATCCATTTTATGTCTAGAATATTAACGGGTGTCCAGAGTACTGGGACTCCACATTTGGGAAATTTATTAGGGGCAATTATCCCTGCTATCGAAATGGCTAATTCTCCAAAGAATGAGTCGTTTTTATTTATTGCCAATCTACATTCTCTTACCCAAATAAAGGACTCTGAAGTCTTAAAAGAAAATACCTATGCCACTGCATCCTCTTGGCTTGCCTTTGGGTTAGATGTCGAAAAATCCACCTTTTATAGACAAAGTGATGTCCCACAAGTGACCGAACTCATGTGGTACTTAAACTGTATGTTTCCATACCAACGCCTTACTCTAGCCCATTCGTTCAAAGATAAAGCAGACCGGTTGAGCGATGTTAATGCTGGCTTATTCAGCTATCCTATGTTGATGGCAGCGGATATTTTGCTCTACGATGCTCAATTTATTCCCGTTGGTAAAGATCAATTACAACATATAGAAATGACCCGGGATGTGGCCGAACGCTTCCACGCTCAATATGGTGACACCTTTGTGTTGCCTGAAGCCAAATTATCTGAATCTTCAAAATATGTCCCTGGAACCGATGGTGTTAAAATGAGTAAGTCCAAAGGCAATACGATTAATATCTTCCAGACCGATAAGAAATTGCGCAAACAAATCATGCAAATCGAAACGGACAGTACACCCTTAGAAGATCCTAAAGATCCTGAAACGTGTAATGTATTTCAGATTTATAAACTAATAGGCTCTAAAACTCAAGTTGAAGAGTTAAAGTCAAACTACTTGGCTGGAGGTTTTGGGTATGGTCATGCGAAGCAAGCTTTGTTCGATTTAATTCTCACTACTTATTCTGAAGAACGGAAAAAGTTCGATTATTTTATGAACAATAAAGCAGAAATAGACAGATTGTTAAGTTTAGGGGCTAGTAAAGCAAAAGAGGTTGCTGGAGGAGTCTTGAATAGGGTGAGGCATAAACTCGGTTATTAACAACAAAAAAATTACAAATGTATACGTCTAAACTTATACAAGGATGCATGACGTGGGGCAGGTGGGGAAAGCAAATGTCTACCCACCAAATGGCAAGTCAAATTGAAGACTGCCTCAGCCTTGGTGTCACCACCTTCGATCATGCTGATATTTACGGAGATTATACCACGGAAGCAGAATTTGGTAAAGCTTTTACAGAAAGTAAAATCAAACGAGACTCCATTCAGTTAATCTCAAAATGTGGGATACAATTGCCAAACCCCGCTCGAGATAATCGAGTGAAGCATTATCAATATGATTCAGAATATATTATAGCACAAGCAGAGCGATCTATCTCCAATTTGAATTGTGGCTATCTAGATGCGTTTCTACTCCATAGACCAAGTCCACTGATGGATCTGCAAGAGATTGCTAAATCCATTATCTATTTGAAAGAACAAGGCAAAATTAAACACTTTGGCGTCTCTAATTTTACAACACAGCAAATGGATTTATTAAGTGCGTATGTAGAAGTAGAAGGACACCAGTTGCAATGTTCATTAAGCCATTGTCTGCCTTTTACAAATGATATCCTTCAGTACCATCTTTCTAAACAAATCTTAACGATGGCTTGGAATCCTTTGGGAGGTATAAACAGGCTACATGAAGATAATCTAGCTCTAGATAAAGTCCTAGAAGAAATGGCAACAAGGTATGAATGTGAAAAAGCTCAACTGGCCCTTGCATTTTTAAACCAGCATCCTGTTGGGATTAGGTCTGTTGTAGGAACTACACAAACCAAAAGGTTGAAGGCTCTAAAAGAGGGGTTAACTATAGAGTTAAGTTTACAGGATTGGTTTTTAATATTGGAGGCTTCGCGGGGTCAAGAAGTTGACTAATTTTTTACATGAGATAATTTTCTTAGGATCCTGCCTCGTATCCAAGATAGTTGCTACCTCTACAGGAGAAAAGTTAAAATTTATCCAGCAACTTTTTTATAATTTTTGCAAGCTAGATATCTGAATTTTTTTACTGTATCTAGTTATGGTTTTGGTGTAAACGTGCCAATTTCTAATACTACGATACCATGGTTGGAGAGCTCTTTATGAAGGTTCGCATCTTTACTTAAATCTTCGGCTAAACGTATGGGGTTTCTAAAACTTAAGGCCAAAAACTTTGTGCTCCTATCGCGGATTTACCAGCTTATAATTCCCCTTTAAATAATTCTGAAAAGCGGTAGTTTTCCCGAAATCCCCGAGGGATTTAAACTTAAAATGATTCACCCATTCTGGATCAAATTTAAACAGGAAAGGATGAAAGCGATTTGTAATTTGTGGGTGGGTTTTCGTGAAAATGCCTTGTTTCGTTAAGCCTGAAAATTACTCTCCAATTATTTTAAACACTCATTGTGCTATTGATTTTCCAAGTTTTGATCAATAAAAAGCAGCAATTTAAAACGGTTCAAAATTCTAATGATAACTGAAGCAGATTTTAAAGCCTTGAAAAAACTTTAAAACCTGCTTCAGTTATCGATGAATAGTCTCCTCTTAAACAGCTACTTTAAACTTTTATGATACTATTTATTTCAGGTTTACACTTACCCTTGCAAATAAAAACCGTCCAGAAAATCCAAATTGTTGGGCAGTTCGAGACCAATCGAACCTTCCGCCACTCCGATTTCCAAAAGCAGGATCTGCTGCTTCAGGATAAATATCGAAAATATTATTTGCACCAATGGTTAGCGTTAAGGCATCAGTTGCTTTAAAACCTATAGAAAGGTCGGTAATTACTTTCCCATCAAATTCCTGTTGCCGTAAGGGGTCTGATGACGCCTCGGTCACTTTTCCGAAGTAAACATTTCTAAGGAAAACATTGAATTTTCCAGCAATAAGACTATTGCTTAAATTAACCTTTGTTCTTGGCACAGCCTCTTCTAAATAAATGCGGCTATCTTCAGGAAAATAAGTATCCACCAAACCGGCCCGCTCCAATTCTGGAGAAGCCAGAATATCGCCCACTTGTTTCGTCTTAGAAAAAGTGGCAGCAAGATCTGATTTTAACCGAAGATTTTCACCCAAAACAGTATTGTGGGTAATCACCGCATCGATACCTTTAGATTCGGTATTTATGGCATTAGCAAAAAAGGCGGCCTTTCTTGCATTGGCCTGGGAAAGCAATTGATCTAATTCTGTACCCGTTCCAGGCCCTTCAAATTGCCCGGTATAAACCACTCTGTCGTCTATAGCAACAAAATAGCCATCTACCGTTAATGAAATATTGGCATTGGGAATTTTTGCGGTGAAACCTACACTCAAACTACGGGAAGTTTCTTCTTTTAACTCTGGAATACCAAGTAATTGTGCTGCGCGGCTATCGTTGGAAAATGTGCCCACTTCTACTGGCTCCCCTTCATCGTTAAAAGTGGTAGAGGTTGAATTGAAATTTAATTGGTGTAAAGATGGCGCCCTGAAACCAGTATTGACCGAACCCCTAATATTTACATTTTCACTAAGCTTATACCGTGAAGCCAGCTTGAAATTAATAGTAGATCCAAAATCTGAATAGTTTTCAAATCTCGTGGCAAAGGCCAATAAAAACTTATCGGTAAAGTCGGCTTCTACATCAAAATAACCGGCAACACTACTACGTTCACGTGCAATTTCGTTATTTGGACTAAACCCTGGAAATACCTGAGAACCTCCTCCTCGTTCATTTCCGAAGAAATCTTCTGCGGGAGTTTGAGAGGCATTGGTTATGACTTCACCATTTTCTGTATACTCTTCGTAAGAAGCCCTTTCCCCTGCAACAATATCGTATTTCTCCAAACGATGTTCTGCACCAAAAGCGACGTTAAGACCATTATAAACATCTTTAAAATATTGAGAAACATCTAGATTTGTAGTGTTTTGCGCAAATGAAAATCCACCTGCATCAAAACTTGTCGGAGATGCGCCTTCTAAAGAAGCATTGGAAGTATTTGAAATTAAATAGTCAAACCTATTTTCTCCGAAGGTATTGCTAAAGTCTACATTCCAATCACCTACTATGCCCTTAATACCTACTGCTAAAGATTGGTCTTTAATTTTTGAATTAATTCGTGGAAGAAACCCGTTGATATAAACCGGGGTATACGTTTGACTTTGATTTGGTAATCGATAGAAACCTGCAGATTCTCCTATTCTGGAGCTAATTCCTGCAAAAGAATAAAGTTCTGTCCCCGCATCATCAAGTGGCAAGGAAAGATTAGCGAAAAAACGTCCTCCACGAAGGGCAGATTGTCCTACTCTCATGGTATAATCACTTCGATTTTGACCTCGCGCTTCTAGTTCAGATTCGGTTACATCTCTACCGAGTAAATCCTGCAAAGCAGATCTATCATTTGCGGAAGCAATCTCATTTTTAAAATTGGAATCGAAATATGAAACCTGTTGGCCTAATTGCTGAATTTGGCTATTGCTTAAATTAGAAATATCGATACCATTGTTCAATCCTACACGCTCTATGGCGTTATACGCATTAAAAATAGAGCCTTCCCATTCTGCCATCCGATTAAAAGGTTCACGATAATCAAAATCTCCAGAAAAGTTTACAAACCCCCCTTTCTCTCCTAGGCCTATTCCATAGCTGGCAGCAACGTTTATGGTTTCTCCGTCTACACCACCGGTTTGCTTATTAGCATTTTTAGAAAAATTTGCTCCCGAAGTTATATTTAGATTCAGTTCTCCAACTGTTTCATTCAATATAATATTGATGACACCTGCAATCGCATCAGATCCATATTGGGCAGCAGCGCCATCTCTTAAAACTTCAATTCTTTGAATAGCTACAACCGGGATGGCGTTGAGGTCGGTACCCACACTTCCACGGCCAAATGAACCGTTTACATTTATTAAAGAAGAGTTATGCCTTCTTTTGCCATTAATAAGCACTAAAACCTGATCTGGCCCAAGTCCTCTTAACGACGCCGGATCAATATGATCTGTACCATCTGCAATAGTTTGGGTATTGGAAGAAAATGAAGGGGCCACATAATTAAGCATCTGGTTGAGATTCACCTGTGGCACAGCTGTGGAAATCTCCTTAATATCGAGAACATCTACCGGCACAGCCGATTCTATAACGGTTCGGCTTCGACTACGGGAACCAATCAAGACCACTTCCCCCAACATTGTCCCAGCCTTCATTTGTACATCTATGAGGGTTCCATCTATTAGTATTTCACGAGGACTAAACCCCACATAAGTAAAAACTAGGGTTTGCCCAAGAGAAGCTTCAATAGCATATTTTCCATCAAAATTGGTTATGGTACCCTTATTAGTTCCTTTAATCGCTATAGATACCCCAGGTATGGGTTGTGATTGATTATCTAAGACTGTTCCACTAATTTCTGACTCCTGTGAAAAAACAAGATGTCCTAATAAAAGAAAACTGATAAACAAATAATTTTTCATTACAATTTTTTAGATGGTAAATCTAAAATTTTTCATTATTGAAATGACTTAATAACGATTTAAAAGCGGTTATTTAACTATCCTTTTAGTAATTATAATCAGTATCCTTTTGCAGAATCATCTCCTCGTCTATCGGCCCCACCCTCTAATCGACCATCGGGCAATACTCTTATGGCATCTACTTTTCCAATAATCCTAGATTCCCCTTCATCAATATTGTAGCCTTTTCGCTTTAAGGAATCCAAGGTCGCGGCCTCAAAAGAATTTGGCTCAAAAAGCACTTCATCCGGCAACCACTGATGGTGAAAACGAGGAGCATCTACCGCTTCTTGCATACTCATACCAAATGTTTCCACATTAAGAATGGTTTGCAAAACAGATGTAATAATAGTAGAACCTCCAGGAGAGCCTAGCGTCATATACAATTTCCCTTTTTTCTCTACGATAGTTGGTGTCATAGAACTCAGCATTCTTTTACCAGGCTCTATAGAATTTGCTTCGGCACCAATAAGTCCAAACATATTTGGCACCCCGGGTTTAGAGCTGAAATCGTTCATTTCATTATTCAGAAAAAAACCAAGTTCTTCTATATACATTTTAGAACCATAGGCGCCGTTTAAGGTAGTAGTCACCGCTATTGCATTTCCAAATTTATCTACTATAGAATAATGGGTAGTCTCATCGCTTTCATAGCCCGGAATTTCTCCATAGCTTATGCTGGAAGAAGGCGTTGCCTTATCAAAACTAAAATCGTCCATTCTGCCAGAAAGATAGGCTTCGCTTAAAAGAGTATCTACAGGAATATTTACAAAATCGGGATCTCCCAGGTAGAAACTCCTGTCGGCATAGGCTCTCCTTTCGGCTTCGATTAGCAACTGAATACTTTTTATAGAATTATGGCCAAATTCTTTTAGGGAATAAGATTCCAGCGTTTTTAAGATTTGCCCCAGCACAATTCCACCACTTGAGGGTGGCGGCATAGAAATTATCCTAAGATCATTATATTTTACCTCGATGGGATCACGCCAGTGGGTTTCATATGTTTGTAAATCTTCCATGCTCATAATCCCATTTTTTTCTTGCAGGTATTCAATCATAATTTTACCGGTTTCTCTACTATAAAATTCTTCCTTTCCATGTGCAACTATGCGTTCCAGGGTTTTGGCCAATTGTACATTTTTAATAGTATCACCTGCTTTATAAGGTTTGGCAAATAAAATGGTATCCTTATTTTCCTTAAGAAACAAATCACGGTAATTAGCCAGTGTTTTACTTTGCTTCTCTGTCACGAAAAATCCACGCTTTGCCAATGCAATTACTGGTTTTAAGATGTCACCTACAGGCATAGAGCCCATTTTCTCGTGAACAGCAAAAATTCCTGCCAAAGTACCGGGTACACCTACTGCAAGACCTCCCAACCTGCTTTTCTTGGAAATAACATTACCCTCTTCATCCAGGTACATTGTTTTTGAAGAGGCCAGAGGCGCCTTTTCACGATAATCTAAAGACCCCGTTTCCCCGTTAGATTTTCGGTAAACCATAAATCCGCCGCCTCCTAAATTTCCGGCAAAAGGATAACAAACCGCCAGGGCCATTTCGGTAGCCATCATCGCATCAAAGGCATTACCTCCCTTTTTTAGCACCTCTAGCCCAATCCTCGAAGATTCTTCTCGGGCCGAAACTACCATGGCACTATCGGAAATAGGCCCAAATTTAGTTTCTGAAGTATCCATTGGTTTTTTGGCGTTCTGACAAGCGGCAAGACTTAAAATAACAAAAAGCAGTACTAGTTTTTTCATAAGTGTAAGGAATAGCTATTCGGGTTAATTTTTTTATCAATATCAATAATTTCTGCGGAATAATTCCTAATATTTGTTTGAGTTTAATAGTTTAATATGTGGATTTTTTTATTTGTAGTACATTTTACAAACGAGCAGAGTTGTAAATTATATGATAAAGAACAGCGCGACAATGAGGAAGTTTTATACCAAATTAAACCTATAATGTCCCAATAAATGGTTTTACCGATACGAATTCGGCACTGGCTTTTTTCGCTTGGTTCTATCATAAATAATTAGCCTAACTAAGGCTATTCTAATTATTTTTAACTTCAATCAATCAAAAAACCTATGCTGTGCTACGTCGTCGTACAATTAAATTTATTTACACTGTATAATAAATTTAATTAGGTATTAATCGTATGTCCTGTTTAAGACATTCGCTTTTCTTATAAAGCTTTTGCTTTTTTCCAGATCGCTTTTAGTTATAAAACTAAAGGCCACGTATAAAACTAGTGAAATAGAAATGCCGATGACGGCTTGTGAAATCGAGGCTATTTCCCAAGCAACTGGTAAGGGCGCACCAAGAGCTACCAGGAGATTATAACTAGAAAACACCAACCCGAACAACATAGAAATTGTAGCAGCTGTAGCTGTTCCTCTTGCCCATAAAAAGCCCAGGATTAAAGGTATGAATGCTCCGCTGGTCAGAAAATCAGATCCTATCCATGCGATAGTTAAAACAGATTTTATTTCTAAAGCGATCAATAAAGCGATGGCACCAACAATAAAGGTGGAGATTCTGCCTACAGTAACGTTATGAGCAGCACTTGCCTCTGGATTTATATACACTTTATAAATATCTAAGGTTAAAGAAAGAGCACCGGTATTGATAAGAGAATCCATGGTAGACATAATTGCCGCAGTTAGGCCCACAAAAAGAAGAGCACTAATTACTGGATTTGAAATATTACTAATCATATTGGGAACAATCCCGCTTTTTGGAACGCTTTCATAAAACACAGAAGCAAACATACCCGTATAAGTCACCATAAGATAGAGCGGAATAAAAGCAAAGAAACTAATGATCATCATTTTTCTGGCGTCTGTAGATTTCTTTGCTGCAGAAATGCGTTGCCAAATATTCGCCTGAATCATCCACGAGGTACCAAAAGTAATGACATAGGCCAAATTATCGGAAACGTCACTAAAAAATGAAGTGTAACCACCTTTATTATTGGCAAGCGCTGTCATTTTTACAGCTTCCATGCCGCCCGATTGGGTGTAGGCGGTATAAAACAAAAATATACCGGTAAATAAAAAGAATACAAACTGAAGTAAATCGGTGAGCACCACCCCTTTAAAGCCTCCAAATAACGAATAGGTCAACACGATTAGCGTACCTATAATAGCCCCGGTTTGATAGCTGAGATCAAAAAACGCTTGAAAGAATTTACCCACGACAATGACCTGAACTGTTGTGGCAATGACCATAAAAATGATAATAAAAATAGTAAGTAGTAGTGAAACTGTGCTGTTGTAGCGTTGTTTCATAAGTTGTGGTTGCGAAATAGACCCTATATTTCTAATTCCTCTCGCAAATAAAAACAAAAGGGCAGTCGCTATTAATACCGGTACCCCATAAATCCAAAAAGAGCTAATGCCATTTCTGTGAGCATGATCTACAAGATCTATGGCAGAACCACCGCCCCACCAAGAGGCTATAAAAGTAATAGCCAATAACCAGGCTGGGAGTTTTCTGGAAGCCAAAAAGAAATCTTCACTGCTTTCACTCTTTCTATTCCAGATACCTACGGCTATGATTCCCGCAACATAAAGTATTAAAAACAGGATACTAATATTTGTACTTTGCATATTTATTCACTAAATCAGATTTGATAACGGACTCCGTTTCCTGCCTGAATTGGATTCATTCAAACTATCTTGTTTTTGGAAAAATAAGGAATCTGGATTTTTCCTTTTTCTTTAAGACTTCTAGTCGTACAGCATAATTTTTTTGAAAACATCTATGGAGGTCTTTACTTAAGTACATATTAATTTGCTAAGATATAAGTTAGGTTTCCCCATCATTTTAGAAACACAGCTATATATCTATAAAAAGTGCCAATATTACGGAATAATTCCTAATAGTTGTTTGGGTTTAATAGTTTAATATGCGGATACTTTTTTATGTGCAGGACATTTTACAAATGAGCAGAGCTGTAAATCACATTATAAAGAACAGTGCGACAAAGAGGGAGTTATTTGTAATAGATTCTGGGAGTTTTCAGCACTACTCGCTTCGGAATAAGTGATCCAGACTTAAGATTTGACTTTACCTTTAGCGTATTTATTGTCAATTTAATGGCGTTGAGAAAGGGGAGCCTTTTATTCTTTTTTAGCTCACTCTCGTATTTACTATTTTAAGTATTCGTGAATCTCATTCCTTGATTTGCATTGCCCATCCCTAAGGATTGGGAGAAAAAACTTATTTCAGGTTGCTTTTATGACTAATTGTGGCTTTAACACTTCCATAAACTAAATTCTGAGCTACTTCTTTACCAGCTTTTACTGAATACTTATAAATACCTTTGAGTTTACTTTTGGTAAATTTTAACCAATGAACTTCTATTTCCACTTTTGAATTATCGTTTTTTAAATCTGTAGTCTTTATCATTTTCAGGATCTATTATTGCTCGATCAATTTCAGCATTGTATAGATCCATACTTATAGAATTTAATTCTTCTTCAACGAGTTCAGTTTTTGTTATAATTTTTGAAGACCGCTTACAACTTCTTCATTTAGAAGTTTTAAAAATTATTGAACAAATGATATTCTTTTAGATTCTAAATCCATTTTATTTTACTCTAATTGACGTGTACGTATTTACTAATTCCAAAGATTTTTTGTGACGCCGACTTCAGTTTACCTAAAGGCATGATTTAAATTTTGTCACTTTATCTTTTCTGAATTTCAGCATTCTATCTAAGTGTTTTCTTAGCTTTAAAACTAATTAACTTTCCCTATTATTGCTTAACTTACCCCAAATTCAGAAGAAAAAACAATGATGAAAAATATATTAGGCACTGAGTTAGTAGCCTGTTCTTACGATCCTATGACTGGGGCCTTCCGAGATGGGTTTTGCAAATATTCCGATCTCGATTCTGGTCTTCATATTGTTGCGGCGAAAGTGACTGAGGGATTTTTAGAATGGAACAAAGCTAGAGGGAACGATCTGATGAGTCCAAAACCGCAATGGAGTTTTCCAGGCTTAAAACCAGGGGATTGGTGGTGTATTTGTATGGGAGTGTGGTTGAAAAGTAAAGAAGCTGGACATCCTCTTCACCTCCGACTAGAATCTTGTCATGAAAAAATGCTCGAGTATATCTCGTTGGAGACCATGAAAGCTTGGGAATATAAGGAGTAAAAAAAATCCCCTTTTGAAATCATTTCAAAAGGGGATTCCACTTTTATTTAACGAATATTCGCTTTAGTTTTTTAAAGATTGCATGTCGATGACGAATCTGTATTTGACGTCAGACTTAACCACTCTTTCAAAGGCAGCATTGATGTTCTGCATATCGATCATTTCCACATCGGAAACAATATTATGCTCACCACAGAAGTCTAACATGTCTTGAGTTTCTTGAATCCCTCCAATAAGAGAACCCGCTAGTCGTTTTCTTTTTACGATTAAAGCTCCACCATTTACTCCTTTGAGGGGCTCTATGGCGCCAACCAAACACATGGTTTTGTCTCGCTTAAGTAAGTTTAAATAAGGATTCACATCATGACCTACAGGGACAGTGTTTAATATAAAGTCGAATGAATTGGCATGTTTCTTCATGTCTTCTTCATTTTTAGAAACCAATACTTCATCTGCTCCAAGGCGTTCTGCATCCTCGCTTTTGCTTGGTGAAGTTGTAATCATAACCACATGAGCACCAAGCGCATGTGCGAATTTAATCCCCATATGTCCAAGACCTCCAAGACCAACAACACCTACTTTATCTCCTTTCTGTACGTTACATTGTTTTAATGGTGACCACGTTGTAATACCAGCACATAATAAAGGAGCTACTGCTTTTAAATCTAATTTTTCTGAGACATTCAATACAAATTTCTCATCTACTATAACTTCTTCTGAATAACCTCCGTAAGTCTGTCCTCCTAAATGTTCATCAGGACTATTGTAAGTCGCCGTCATTCCGTTTTCACAGTATTGCTCTAGGCCTTCATCGCAGGCTTCGCAATTTTGACAAGAATCTACCATACATCCAACACCTACTTTTTGGCCTTCTTTAAATTTGGTAACGTCTTTTCCAACAGCTACAATATGTCCTATAATCTCGTGACCTGGGATCACGGGATATTTAGAATTCTTCCAATCGTTTCTAACTTGGTGTATATCACTATGGCAAACACCACAATAATCTATTTCTATATGTATATCATTAGGAAGGAGTTCTCTCCTTTTAATGTCTAATTGTTTTAAATCTGCATCACTGGCTTTAGCGCCATAGGCTTTTACTTGACTCATAATTTTTGTTTTTCCTAAATGTAACATGTATTGGGTAAGTTTTAAAATTTTTGACTTCAATTTAACCTAAATACTAAACTTTTATTAATCTTTCAATTTTTTGTTATGCTATCTAGAACTTAAATTACCTGTTTAGAAGTGTAAATTGTTTTTGAGCTCTCTTTTAATTTAATCCTTCGCTAAAGAGATTTAGACTCAAAGCAGCTAGCCGTTATTTTCTGATTTCTAGATCGGATAGTTCTAAAAATGATTATTTCCAATGGTCTACCCTTAAATTAGCAATTTAATAAATAGTAGTGTATGATTTTGAACCCATACAAAACTTCAAAAAATCTCTATCGATATAGTGATGTATATTTGAAATATGTTTTCTATTTTGCTTAACAAAAATTAATTGATGAAGTCTAAAACTTTTTTATTGCTCATTACCTCCGTATCTGCCCTTGGCGGTTTCTTGTTTGGTTATGATACTGGTGTGATTAATGGTGCTCAATACTTTCTGAGTCAACACTTTGACTTAGATCCAGCCTTAAAAGGTTGGGTAGTTGGGTCGGCCTTGATAGGTTGTCTTGTAGGGGCCTTGAGTGCGGGTTACCTAAGCATGAAAATTGGCAGAAAGTATTCTTTAATAATTTCTGCAGCTTTATTTACAATTTCAGCATGGGGCTCGGGCTTACCTTCTTTTTTACCTGAGTCGGTAAGCTTATTGGTAGTTTTTAGAATTATAGGTGGGCTTGGTATAGGTATAGCCTCTATGTCTGCTCCCATGTATATTGCTGAAATTGCCCCATCGCATAAGCGTGGAACTTTAGTTACCTTTTATCAATTGGCTATTGTTATTGGGTTTTTTGTAGTGTTTTTGGTCACTTACTTTATTGGTGATGAGCTAAGTGTCGCCGAGAATATTGCCTTTGGCTGGCGACGCATGTTTTGGTCGGAGTTAATCCCCAGTATTTTGTTTTTGGTTCTGTTATTCTTTGTTCCTAAAAGTCCAAGATGGTTATACCTGATGCAGAGACCTGAAGAAGGGTATGGCACTCTCTTAAAAATTCATGGAAGTGAATTGGCCAAGAAAGAAGCTTTTCAAATTCAGAATTCGATAGATCAAAATCTAGAAAAGCCTAAAGTCAATATTTTTTCAAAAGCTATTTTAGGGATTATATGTATAGGGACTGTATTTTCTATGTTGCAACAATTCACGGGGATAAATGCCGTGTTATACTATGGTTCAGATATTTTTGAAAAAGCCTTAGGCTTTGGTAAAGAAGATGTTTTATTACAACAAATCCTCTTAGCCTTTATCAATTTAATTTTCACCTTTATTGCCATGTTCTCCGTGGACAAATTTGGAAGAAAACCGCTAATTTACATAGGAAGTGTCGGGATGATAATTGGATTTTCTTTACTCGGTATTAGTCTTCAGCAACAAAGTGTTGGGTTGGTTTCTTTAATAGGTGTATTGCTTTTTATCGCTTCGTTCGCCATGTCAATGGGACCTGTAGTTTGGGTTTTGCTCTCTGAGATGTTTCCCAATCGAATCCGAAGTGCAGCTTTGTCTATTGCTGTAGCTGCGCAATGGGCCTCGAATTATGTGGTATCGCAATTTTTTCCTGTTGTTTCTGAAAGTGAGACCAATATGAATAGCTTTTGGAATGGATCATTACCCTACTTTATTTTTATAGGATTTATAATATTCATCATAGTGTTCACTTACAAATTTATACCAGAAACCAAAAACAAATCACTTGAAGAGCTTGAAGATATTTGGGATTAAGAGTTACAAACTTTACCATGTAAAGTTTCGTGTATGTTTACACGTTTGCCTGTTCTTTTGCTTTCTAGGAAGTAGTTACTCTCAGGAATTACCTCCTGTTTTAAGTTTTTCGCCTAAAGACTATCAAGCCGATAACCAGAACTGGTCTATTACACAAGGAGAAAACAAGCACATTTACATAGCCAATAATAAAGGACTATTGGAGTACGATGGGGAAGCATGGACGCTATACCCATCTCCCCACCAAACTATTCTTCGATCTGTTTTTTTTCATGATGATAAAATATACTCAGGGAGTTATCGGGAATTTGGATTTTGGGAAAAACAAGCTACAGGGGTTTTAGACTATAACTCACTATCTCTCGATATTATTGATTCTATTGGTACTGATGAACAATTCTGGACTATTGAACGACTTGAAGACTGGATCATTTTCCAATCTTTAGATCATATATATACCTATCATACCAAAGATAAGTCCGTCAATAAAATCTCTATTGAAGGCTCAATTTCAAAAATGTTTAAGCTAGGGTCTGATCTTTATTTTCAGATTGTGAATAAAGGGCTTTTCAAAATTGAAGATGGGAATCCTCTATTGGTCTCAAATCACGACTTCTTTACAACTAATCTCATAACCAATCTTTATACCTACAAGAATCAAATTTTGGTGCAAACCGAAACAGAAGGGATTTATACATTAGAGGAAGCACCTCAATTATGGCCTTCCGATTTTTCTAGTCTTAATACCTTTAATGTATATGCAAGTTTACAAAAGACTGACGGAGGCCTTGTTTTAGGGACTATCTCACAAGGCGTGATTTTTCTCACTCCTGAAGGTCGCATTACAAATCAAATCACACAGCAGGAGAGCCTTACCAACAACACTGTTTTATCTGTCTTCGAGGATAAAGACAGTAATATTTGGCTTGGACTCGATAATGGTATTGATTGTGTTAATGTAAACTCTTCTATCACTGTTTTTAATGACGATAAAGGAATTTTAGGTACCATATATACGTCCACCGTTCACAATAATCGTCTCTATTTAGGAACAAATCAAGGCCTTTTCTATAGAAGAGTCGAAAGTCTTGGCGAGGACTTTAAATTTGTGGAAGGTTCCAAGGGACAAGTATGGACTCTTCAAACCATCGATGATACTCTATTTTGCGGCCATAATAACGGGACGTTTGTAGTGGGAGACAACGACTTTAAGCAACTCTCGGAGTTACTAGGCACATGGTGTTTCAAGACAGTCCCAAATCAACCAAGCCTTATTCTACAGGGTAATTATTCAGGTTTGAGTGTTTTAGAGAAGGTTTCCGGTCAATGGCAGTTTCGCAATAAAATTAAAAACTTTGATGTATCCTCAAAATTTGTGGAATTCATATCACCCAATGAAGTTTTAATTGATCATGAATACAAAGGCGTTTATCGTATAAGCTTAGATAAAGACTTTACTCAAGTTTCTAAAATCCACCAATACGTAGATCTAGAAAAAGGCCTATATTCTAGTTTGGCTAAATTTAAAGGACAAGTGTATTACGCGCATCAAAAAGGCATTTGGAAATTTCAGATGGATGATCATACGTTTCAAAAAGACAGTTTACTAAGCCAGATGTATTCTGAAGAGACTTATTCCTCTGGAAAATTGGCAGTAACTGATGGAGAAATTGGCCTGTGGAGTTTTAATAAAAACAGTATAGATTTTACCTTACAAGGTAAATTGAATGATAATTCCAGGCTAGCCTCTATTCCAATTACATCGGATTCTAGAGGAACGATGGCCGGTTATGAAAATATTCTTCAGTTAAGTGACGATGAATACTTATTAGGTTTTACACAAGGCTATATGGTCATCAATTACGATAAGTTTTCTAAATCAAAAATTGACCAACCTCTTAATCTCACTTCTATACAGTATTGGGAAAATGGAAAAGAACCGGTGTCTCTGGCTAAAGACCAACCAGCAGTATTAAAGAATAAGTTCAATAACATTCATTTTAATTTTAGTGTACCACATTTTGAAAAATACTTTTCTTCCGAATATCAATTTCGCCTTAAGGGGTTTTTAGAAGACTGGACTGCATGGGGGGCACAAAACGAAATTACGTATAGTAATCTGTCTTCTGGGGATTACGAATTTCAGGTGAGAGCACGAATTGGTGAGAGTTACCAAAAGAGTTCCAAATCGTTTGCATTTACTGTAGAGCGTCCTTTTTCTTTTTCAAACCTTATGCTTATCGTTTATCTTTTAACTTCAATTCTTTTCTTTTTAGTGATTCACACCATTTATAAACGCTACTACAAAAAGCAAAAAATTGAATTAAGGCACAAAGCTAACCAAGAATTAGAACTCAAAGAGCTTGAAAGTGAGCAAGAACTTATGCAAGTTAAAAATGAACAGCTCAAACAAGACATAGACACCAAGAATAAAGAATTGGCAGTCTCTACGATGAGCTTAATTAAGAAAAATGAATTTCTAAATTCAATAAAAGAGGAACTCCAAAAATCCAAACCATTACAAGCTTCCTCTAAGAATGTGATTAAGATTATCGATAAAAACATCAACAATTCAGACGATTGGAAGATCTTTGAAGAAGCTTTTAATAATGCAGATAAAGACTTTTTGAAAAAGATGAAATCTAAACATAACTCTTTAACGCCGAATGATTTAAGACTAGGCGCTTACCTGCGTTTGAATTTATCGTCCAAAGAGATCGCTCCGCTTTTCAACATATCTACAAAAAGTGTTGAAGTAAAACGATATCGTTTGCGTAAAAAAATGGACTTACCCCGTGAAATTGGTCTTACAGATTATATTTTAGAAATTTAGAACCAATACAATTCCCGCTTTCAACTCTACATCACCACTACAAAAGGTCCAAAATACTCAAATACAACGTTGTAGTTATAAATTTAACAACTCTATTTAGCTTACTACAAATAGGCGATGAGGTGAATATATTCCCCTATAATTCTGAATTTTTACTGGTTGTAGTTTTTTTGTAATTGCATAAATAAGAATTAAGATGTTTTAATGTTAGATTTACTTTAAACAAACAACAGATATGATTAAAAATTTTTTGTTAACGACGTTTTGCTTTTTTTCGCTTTGCCTGTTTTCGCAGGAGAGAGATATTAAAGGCAGTGTGGCAGATAAAGAATCTGGGATGCCATTATTGGGGGTGAATGTTATCATAGAAGGTACTACACAAGGGACAACCACAGATTTTGACGGTAACTTTATATTGGCCTCTGTCCAAAAGGATGCAACTCTAGTATTTTCCTATTTAGGGTTTAAAACCTTAAAAATAAAAGTGGCAGGCCAAACCCAATTTGATGTTCAGCTAGAGTCTGATACTGAATCTTTAGACGATGTGGTCGTCATTGGTTATGGTTCTAGTAGTAAAAGAAAAATCACGGGCTCTGTTTCTACCGTTAATTCTGAATCTATTCAGGATCTTGAACCCATCAATGCTGCTACTGCACTTCAGGGGACTTCCGCAGGAGTAAGTGTAACTCCCCAATCTGGTGCACCCGGAGCAGAATCCAATATTAGAATTAGAGGAGTGTCAACCAACGGAAACAGTTCTCCGCTCATCATTTTAAATGGTGCTCAGTACGATGGAGGTTTAAATTCTATAAACCCTCAAGATATAGAGTCCATAACAGTCTTAAAAGATGCACAGGCTGCCATTTATGGTTCCATAGGGGCAAATGGAGTTGTTCTTATTGAAACCAAAAGAGGAGAAAGAAATCAGTCTGCAGTTGTGTCTTATAATACTTATGTTGGTTTACAAGAAACAACAAGGAAATTGCCTTTATTGAATGCCAACGAATATGTGTTATTGACCAATGAAAAATATGCTAACGCGGGTTTGGATTTACCATTTACTAATCTTTCTCAAATTAATAATAATACAGATTGGCAAGATCAAGTTTTTGAAACGCCTACAGTCATTAGCAATAATGTATCTATAAGAGGTGGGTCTGAGAATACCGATTACTCTTTTAGTGCATCTCATCTAGACCAAGGTGGTATTGTTGCTCCTGATAAATCTAACTTTAAGAGATCCACAGCCAGCATTTCCCTAAACACAGATGTGAGAGATTTTTTAAATGTGAGTGCTAATGTGTTTTTTACAAACAATAGATCCCAAGGCATAAATTCATTTGGGTTGGGTTCCGTTCTTTTCAACGCCATCAATATTGCTCCAGTCATCAATCGGAGCCAGAATAATTTGGACGGAACTATAGATTTGGGAGCTGAAGTGGTTAACCCACTAACGCAAATCAATAATACCTTCAACGATTTTGAAAGCAATCGATTAAGTGGGTCTTTTAAAGCTGAATTGGAATATATCAAGGATTTTAAATTAACTGCTAGATATGGATTCAATTCTTCTAAATTAAATAATAGAGAATTCTTCCCAGAGTTTAATTTTGGAACTGGAAAGGTTTTTAATCGTCCTTTTAACCAAGTCAATCTCAACCAACAGGATTTCTACGATTATACCTTTGATTTATTTAATACGATCGAAAAAACGTTCTTCGACGATTTAGATGTAAACCTTACATTAGGAACAACAGCTTTTAGAGCACACGGCGAGGGCCTTTTTGCCTCTAGAACAGGAGTGCCTAGGAATAGCTTTCAGTTTGCAGATTTAGATTCTGCTACTGGACTTGGTGATAATCAAACCAATGGTTCATTCGTTAACGAATTCAGGAGGTTATCTTATTTCAGTAGAGTTGAGTTTTCGTATTTAGATCGCTATCTCTTATCAGGGATTATACGCCGGGATACATCTTCTAATTTTGGACCAAATAATGCCTCTGCATGGTTTCCTTCACTTACTGCGGGTTGGATTATGACAGAAGAAGATTTTATAGGAACTAATGATTTTATCAATTTTGCAAAATTAAGAGGGAGTTACGGTCAATTAGGAAATGATCAAATTGATAATTTTCTCTTTCTCTCCGTACTCAACGGTGAAGCGACCTATGTTTTTGGAGAAGACCAAAGTTTAACGGAAGGCCAAGCTTTAGGTCCATTGGCTAATCCTAACATCAAGTGGGAAATTTCAACAAAATTAGACCTTGGGCTTGATCTTGAATTTTTAAACAGGGATTTGCGAGTAACATTCGATTATTATAGAAATGAAAGAGAGGATTTGTTAATACCGAGTATACCAACTTCTGGTATTTTCGGGACTTCAGCGCCTGGGAGTTTAGCTCCTACAATTAATGCAGGTACTGTTGTAAATAAGGGTATTGAATTGTCTATAAACTATAGTAAAGAAGTTAATGATGATTTCTCCTTTAGTATAAATTATAATATGAGTACTTTAGATAACGAAGTTACCCAAATAAACGGAGCACCATTTCTAGAAGGTGGGCAGTTTAGTGTAGGACAACTTCCACCATCAAGAATGGAGGTCGGTTTACCTATAGGCTATTTTTATGGTTTAAAAACCGATGGGATCTTTCAGTCTCAAGCTGAAGTAGATTCACATCCTTCCCAAGCTTTGCTTGGAGCAACGGCAAGGCCGGGTGATATAAGGTTTGTGGATGTAAATGGTGACGGTACAATAAGTCAAGATGATAGAACCTATATTGGAGATCCTATCCCTGACGTTACTATGGGCTTTAACTTATCTTTTAATTACAAGAACTTTGACTTTAGCGCCTACTCATTTGCTAATCTTGGTAGCGAAATTGTAAGAAACTTTGAGCGTGATCAAGTCAATGTGAACATGCTAAGTCGCAGATTAGATCGTTGGACGGGACCAGGTACTTCCTCTACAGAGCCTAGAGTTTCTGCAGGGGCAACAGCCAATAAATTATTCTCAGACTATTTTGTTGAAGATGGTTCTTTTCTTAGAATACAGACCATCTCTTTTGGATACTCTTTACCTACAGAGGCCTTAAAAACTGTAGGACTCACTTCTGTAAAAATCTATGCAAAAGTAGATAATGCTTTTACGTTTACAGAATACTCAGGTTACGACCCAACAGCATCTAAGGGTGATCCAATAGGGGGAGGAATAGACCTAGGTTTTTATCCCCTCCCTAGAACATATACATTAGGATTAAATGTTAAACTTTAATACAGAACAATGATGAACACTTTTTATAATAAATGCGCATTGATTTTAATAGCATTTGCTTTGGTATCCTGTAGTGATGATTTTGTAGATGTAGATCCTCCTTTTCAATTAACTTCGGAAACATTTTTTGAAACTGAAGACGATTTCCGGAATGCTCTAGTAGGGTCCTACGATCTTTTACAAGCGACATACATCAATGTGATACTTGGAGAAATAGCATCTGATAATGCAAACGCTGGAGGAGAAAGTGCTACGGATGTTGTGGGATGGCAACAGGTGGACAGAATGATTCATACCCCTGTGAATGATGATATCGATAATGTCTGGGATTTTAATTTCGCTGGAGTATATAGAGCGTCTTATATTATTGAAAATAAAGATAAGATAGACTTTGATGGAAAAGAACAGATTATTGCTGAAGTTCGCTTCTTGAGAGCTTACTTCAATTTTGAATTGGTGAAATGGTTTGGACCCATCCCCATTAAACCAGAAGGGCGCTTTGAATTGGGAGAAGAGACTTCTATACCAAGGGCTTCTGTTGAAGATGTTTACGCCTACATTGAAAATGATTTGAGTTTAGCAATTCCAAATTTATCTCCACAACCACCTCAAGTTGGACGGGCTTCCAAAGCTTCTGCTCAGGCTTTACTTGGTAAAGTACATTTATTCCAAGATGAGTTCGGCTTAGCAGCAGCTCAGTTTAACGATGTTCTAAATTCAGGCTTCCGTCTTTATGGGACCGTACCAGAAGAAGATGTTTTAAATCTATTTGAATTTGAAGCAGAAAATAGTGCTGAAGCTGTATTTGAAATCCAATATACAGGTGCAGAAGGTGCTGGTTTCGATTGCCTACAGTGTAGTGAAGGAAACGTGATGGTCGGATTTAGTGGGGTAAGAGGTTATGATGGTCCGCTTTATGAACCTGGCTTCGGATTTAATTTGCCTACACAAGAAATGTTTGATGCTTTTGAAACTAACGATTTACGTAGAGAATTAAGTATTTTAGATATTGAAGCCTGGGCTGCGGGTAATGAAGTAGTTTTTACCATAGGAAATCAAGACCCTCAAACTGGTCATACAGGGTATTACAACAGAAAATATATTCCTCGACAAAACGATAATTTGGGAGACGCTAATTTGACACAGCCTAATAACTATAGAGCTATACGTTTTGCAGATGTTTTATTAATGGCTGCAGAAGCTTTAAATAGAGGAAACATCAATGATGTTTTAGCTTTAGATTACGTGAACCAAGTTAGAAGTAGAGCAGGCTTACCAGATATAAATGTTTCTGGAAGTCAGCTTACAGATGAAATATACAGACAAAGACGCTTAGAGCTAGTTGGTGAGGGACATCGTTTTTTCGATTTGGTAAGAACGGGTAGAGCTGCTCAACAAATAGAAGGCTTTACAGCAGGGAAAAATGAAGTTTTTCCAATACCCCTAGAAGAAATTCAATTTTCTCAAGGCAATTGGGAACAAAATCCTAACTACTAAAAAAAAAATAAACATGAAAAAGCATATTTATATACTTTGGCTTAGCATCATCACAGTTTTCACCGTGGGATGTTCCGAAGATGAAGGCCTCCAAGAGGTGTCTATAGTACCACCCTCTAATGTGGAAGCTAAGGTCACGCTATCTCAGGACAATTCTGGTAATGTAGAGGTCCTTCCCACAGCGGAAAATGCCAATACTTTTTTTATTGATTATGGTGATGGAAGTCCAGTTTCAGATACATTGAGCTCTGGAGAAACGTTCTCCCATATCTATTCAGAAGGAAATTTCGATTTGACCATTGTGGCCTTAAATGTGTCGGGACAAACCACTGAACTTGTAAAACCATTAGAAATTTCGTTTTTACCTCCAGAAAATCTAGAGGTAACGGTTGAAAAAGATGCAAATAATCCCTTTTTAGTAAGGGTATCAGCTTCCGCCGACAATTCTGTTGGTTTAGATATCACTTTTGGTGAATTTGAAGGCGAAGAGCCAGTCTCTATATTATCAGGGGAAGAAGCAACTTACACCTATAGCAGTGTAGGCACCTTTTTAATTACCGTTGAAGCCCTTAGTGGTGGAGAAGCAACTACTACTTTTACTGAAGAAGTTACCATTACGGATCCGTTTGTAATTCCTATAACATTTGAATCTGAAACCGTCAATTATCAATTCAATAATTTCGGAGGAGGTGAAGGTGTTGGTGTACCCATTATAGATAACCCGGTTCCAAATGACGTCAATGACAGTCAGAAAGTAGGCTCTTACACCAAAGTTTCTGGTTCTCAGTCTTTTGCTGGTACTTCTGCCCAATTAAATGAAAATATTGATTTTTCAACTACTACAACACTATCAATGGACATTTGGTCTCCGGAAGCAGGAGTCCCGGTATTGTTCAAAATTGAACAAGAGGGAAATCCAGATATATTTGTAGAATCCATTCAAAATACGACCGTAGCTAATCAATGGGAAACCTTAAACTTCAATTTGACAGGAGCTAATGGAAATGATTTTTCAATCATAGCTATTTTCTTCAATTTTAATATATCAGGTTCGGGAGAGACCTACTTCTTCGACAATATAAGATTGACAAATCCTGTTGTCCTTGGTTTGCCTTTGAATTTTGAACAAGAAGCTTCGGTTTATAACTTTACAGAATTTGGAGGAGCTCCAACCGAAGTTATTGAAAATCCTGATCCGACAGGAATTAATCTAAGTGCCAATGTAGCTAAAACACTAAAGGCAAATGGTGCAGAGAATTTTGCTGGATCTTTTATTGATGTTAATGAACCAATAGATTTATCGGTTAGCAGTACATTGTCGCTTAAAGTTTGGTCACCTATACCTAATAGTGATATTATTTTAAAGTTGGAAAATCCAGTTACGGGTGCAGAGACAGAAATTACCCAGACAATAACCACTGCTAACGAATGGGTAGAACTCGAATTCGATTTTTCAGGAGCAGATATGAATGAGGAGTGGCCGCGTATCGTCTTCTTTTTTGATTCCGGAAATCCTGGAAGTGGTTTAGAATTCTTTTTTGATGATCTTGATTATATTACAAGTTCTTCTGAAAGTTTAGTCGGTACTTGGAAAATGGCTGGCGAAGCTGGATCTCTTGGTGTTGGTCCCGTTATAGGAGATACAAGCTTCTTTGCTTGTGATGCTGATTGTGTTTCAGAAAGAGCTTGCTACTTCAATGATACCTATACATTTAATGCTGATGGAACTTTTATCAACGGATTTGGTGATGATAATTTAACTTGGGTAGAACAATGGCAAAGCGATTCAGCTGATGCCTGTGGTGATACAGTTGTTCCTCATGATGGTTCTAATTCTGCTACATATGCTTTTGATGCTTTAGATAATACCATTACTCTTTCCGGAATAGGAGCATATATTGGTTTGCCTAAAGCTGTGAATGCTGGAGAGCTACCTATTGTAGACGTTCCAGATGAAGTAACTTATACAGTATCTTTTGAAAGTCCAACCTCCATTAACGTTTATATTGAATCGGGGAGTGGTGTATTTTGGCAGTATAAACTTGTTAAACAATAATTGAAAATTATAATATTATGAGCATAAAAAATATATTAAAAAGCTTTGGTATTCTATCGTTTCTAATACTTTTTTCATGTCAAGATGACGATAGTCAGTTTGGGAGTACTGAAGCTCCCTCCAACTTACAAGTTGACTTTTCTATAGTTAATGCCGATGCAGAAAATGAATTTGGAGATGGGAGTGGTTTTGTAGAATTCACGGCCACTGCTGATAATGCTATCAATTTCAAGTATGTTTTTGGGGATACCCAAGAAGAACTTGAAACCAATGGCAGTACTTCCCATACTTTTAATTTAAATGGAGTAAACACTTACACGGTTACGGTTATAGCTTCTGGTAAAGGAGGAACCCAAACCAGTGCTTCTACAGAGGTGACTGTTTTAAGTTTATTTGACGATCCTGTGACCAGAGCCTTTCTTATTGGAGACAATCCTCCAGAAGATAATAATAATAATCCAGATGCTACAAAAACGTGGTATATAGCTTTTCAAGAGCCTGGCCATTTAGGGGTTGGTGAGGCTGAAGGTAGCACACCAAATAGATTTGAGGCTACGCCTAATCAATTAGCACAATGCTTTTATGATGATAATTTTACTATAGCCAATGTACCGAACGGAATATCATTTAATCATGATAATATAGATCCAGATGGAGTAGGGGTTACTTTTTTCAATGGTGATTTCAATACTGTTGGTGGTGGTGGTGGCCCAGATGATCAATGCTTACCTTTTGATGTTTCCAGCGAAAAATTTTTAGGTTTATCCTCAGCGACCTCAGATTTGCCAGAAGGTTTGACGACAGGTACCCAGTTTACCTTGACCGATGGAGGTTTTATGGGTTATTATATCAATACAAGTACTTATGAAGTATTAGAAATTAGCGAAAACTACCTTTACGTTAGAGCTATTTCTGGTTCAGGAAGTGAAGAGACTTTAGCGTGGTATCAGAAATTTACGACTAATTCTGATGGATCTGTAGAGGGAGGTGATGGTGGACCTAATCTCTTAGAAACTGAATATGAAAATTTACTTTTTGAAGAGGAATTTGATGTAGATGGTGCTCCAGATCCAAATATTTGGAATATCGAAATCGGTAATGGTGATAATGGATGGGGTAATGAAGAATTACAATATTATACAGAAGATAATGTGATTGTTGAGGATGGTATTTTGAAAATCACAGCTAAAAGAGAACCTACTAATGGTTTTGATTTTTCATCGACACGTATGACGACTTTAGATAATTTTTCTTACGAATATGGTAGAGTAGAAGTCAGAGCAAAACTTCCTGAAGGAGGGGGGACATGGCCAGCCATTTGGATGCTAGGAGAAAATTTCCCGGATGTTGGCTGGCCTGAAACTGGAGAAATTGACATTATGGAGCATAGAGGAAATGAGCAAGATGTGATTCATGGCTCTTTACACTTGCCAGGTAATTCTGGGGGTAATGCTATTAGTGAAACAACAACTGTAGCTGGAGTTTCTCAAGAATTTAATAATTACACAGTAGAGTGGTCCTCAGAACGTATTTTATTTGCTGTGAATGATGTTGTGTATCATGAATACGAAAATACATCAGGGACGCCTTTCAATAATCCATTCTTTTTAATTTTGAATGTGGCAATGGGTGGAACTTTTGGTGGTGAAGTAGATCCTGCATTCACAGAAAGTACAATGGAAGTGGATTACATAAGAGTTTATCAATAAATACAAGTGTATCAATAAATAAAAGTTTATCAATAAATGAAGTACTTACGATTGATGTATTTGGGCCTTGTGGTTATGTTTTTAGCATGCCAACAATCTCCAAATAGTGAAAAAGACGCCTCAAAAGAAATAGATCAACAGGTCAATGAACTCCTTTCTAAAATGACTTTAGAAGAGAAAATCGGTCAGATGAATCAATATTCTGGTTTTATGGATTTTACGGGTCCTCAACCCAATGAAGGCAAAGCGGCCAATAAGCTAGAACAGATAAAAAAAGGCTTGGTTGGTTCCATGCTAAACGTTCATGGAGTAGAAAACGTCAAGGCTGTTCAAAAAATAGCGGTGGAAGAAAGCAGATTGGGGATCCCGCTAATTTTTGGTTTTGACGTGATTCATGGCTATAAGACTGTAAGCCCTATTCCCTTAGCTGAAGCGGCAAGTTGGGATCTAAAAGCCATCCAAAGATCTGCAGAAGTTGCAGCAGAAGAAGCTTCAGCGGCGGGAATCAATTGGACGTTTGCACCAATGGTCGATATTTGTAGAGACGCCCGTTGGGGTCGTGTCATGGAAGGAGCTGGTGAAGACCCCTTTTTAGGAAGTGAAATTGCTAAAGCTAGAATACAAGGGTTTCAAGGTGATGATTTATCTGCTGTTAACACGGTTGCCGCTACTGCAAAACATTTTGCAGCTTATGGGTTTGCAGAGGCAGGTAGAGAATATAACACAGTAGATATTGGAACTTCAACTCTTTATAATGTGGTGTTTCCCCCTTTTCGAGCTTCTTTAGAAGCAGAAGTAAAGACGGTGATGAACGCTTTTAATGTGGTTAACGGTATTCCTTCTACTGGAGATACATTTCTGTTAAGAGATATTTTAAAGGGGAAATGGGATTTTCAAGGCTTTGTGGTTTCAGACTGGGATTCTGTAGGTGAGATGGTTGCCCATGGTTTTGCAAAAAATGGTCGTGAAGCAGCTAAGTCAGGAGTCATTGCAGGATCCGATATGGACATGGAATCCTACCACTATGTAGAGCAATTGGCGAGTCTTGTGAAAGATGGTGAAGTCGATGAAGCACTTATCACTGATGCCGTACGCCGTATCCTGAAAGTTAAATTTGAATTAGGTCTTTTTGAAGATCCCTATAAATATTGTTCAGTAGAAAGGGAAAAGGAAACAATTTACAATCCAAAATTCAAAAAAGATGTTTTGGATATGGCCAAAAAATCGATTGTTCTCTTAAAAAATGAAAACAATACGTTACCTCTACTATCTTCAGGACAAAACATCGCAGTGATTGGAGCTTTAGCAGATGATAAAACGTCTCCTTTAGGGAATTGGAGAATCGCTGCAGATGATGGCACTGCTGTCTCTGTTTTAGAAGGTCTAAATGCGTATAATAAAAATAACTATAGTTATTCTAAGGGTGCAGATGTGGTTACTGGAGAAAAGCGATTTTCCCAAGAGCTAACTATAAACAACACCGATAAAAGTGGCTTTTCTAAGGCTATTGCTACAGCTAAATCTGCAGATGTAGTTATTATGGTGTTAGGGGAGCATGGTTTACAGAGCGGAGAAGGCCGAAGCAGAACTCAATTGGATTTACCTGGAGTACAACAAGACCTCCTAGAGGAAGTGTATAAGGTAAACCCCAACATTGTCTTGGTTTTACAAAATGGAAGACCTTTAGCTTTACCTTGGGCAGATGAGCACATCCCCGCTATAGTAGAAGCATGGCATTTAGGATCGGAAAGTGGTAACGCGATCGCTGAAATCCTTTATGGGGATTACAATCCTAGTGGAAAATTACCGATGACGTTTCCACGTCGTGTGGGGCAAGTTCCTATTTATTACAACCATAAATCGACCGGCAGACCTAAGCTCCCATCTCCTGGAGAGGTATTTTGGTCACATTACACCGATGAAAAGCACACGCCCTTATATCCTTTTGGATTTGGGTTAAGTTATACCACTTTCGATTTTGAGGAGTTAACAATTGATAATTCATATACCGAAAACAAGACTGTGAGTGTTTCAGTAAAGGTGACAAACACGGGGCAAAAATCAGGAAAAGTCACTACACAAGTTTATCTGCAGGATGAATATGCAAGTGTCACTAGACCTGTAAGAGAATTAAAAGCTTTTGAACAGGTGGAGCTAAACCCTGGAGAAAGTAGGGTTTTAAGCTTCCAACTTCAAGATAAAGAGCTTGGGTTTTATAACAACGAAGGTGAATTTTTAATAGAAGAAGGACGTTTTCAGGTTTATGTTGGTGAAGACTCTCAAGCTCAACTTTCAAATTCTTTTGAACTCTAAAAGTTTTGAAGGGAGTTGTATAAATGCCTCTATTTGTAGGATCACTATACTGGTATTGTTTTCCCAAGATTATGTGTTTGGGATACAATAATCGAGAAGCCTATTAGGCTAATAGTCAGGTAAAAAGTGTGTTAAAATCTACTGAATTAATAAAAAAATAAATTTAAAGACTTGTTAAAATAGCGTATGTTTGATAATATTGTCTCTACGCTACTCTGTTATGATCACTCTAAAGGAACTTGCCAAGCAACTAAATGTCTCTGTCTCTACAGTGTCTAAAGCTCTTCATGATGCTAAAGATATTAGTGAAGGCACCAAAAAGCGTATCAAAGAAGCAGCGAAACTTTATAATTATAGACCCAATAAAACGGCTCTTGCACTTAAAGTTAATAAAACCAATACGATTGGGGTGATTATACCTGATATCCTCAATCCTTTTTTCGCTCAAGTACTTCATGGCATAGAAGACTATGCTACAGAACATAATTACGATACCATTGTTTGCGTAAGCCATGATCAGTTGAAGAAAGAGGCACATAGCCTTGATTTATTGATGCAAGGACGAGTGGATGGGTTTATTCTTTCCTTATCTTCAGAAAGTTTAGCTCAGGATAATTTTTTACACATAGACCAAATTGCATTGAATAAGAAAGGATTAGTTTTATTTGATAGGACTACAGATCAAGTTGACTGCGACAAAGTGGTCATCAATGATAAGAAATCGGTTTATGATGCCACACGAATTTTAATTTCTAAAGGCAAAACCAAAATTGCTTTTGTAAGCAATATCGAGGACCTAAACTTAGGTCAGTTGAGGAAAGAAGGCTATGAAAATGCTCTTAGGGATCATGGTATAGAAGTTAACTACAGCTTAAATTTGGATCTTACAGGATCTTCAGATCCTCATGGACTTATTAAAGCCTTCCTGTCTATGCAGGAGATCGATGGTGTCATTTCTGCAGATAACACCTCTTCCCTCATGTTTAAGAGTATTTTAAAGTCAGAAAGGCCTGATACCAATTCTGAAATCCCGCTGATTGGATTTTCTGATGAGAAAAATTCACTTTTGAGCTATCCAAGAATCGACTATATAGATCAAAATGCAATGAAAATTGGATCTAAAGCTGCAGAATTACTCATTAACAGACTGGAGTCTAAAGACCTTACTTCCAAGTCTATTACTTTTGAAATGCCTACCGAAATTCATCTTTCTTAAAGACTTAACTTTTTCTTTTTCAGTTTAAATTAAAATTACTTTCAGATGAAAATCATTAAAGAATTTAAAGAATTCGCTATTAAGGGGAATATGTTCGATATGGCAATCGGTATCATTATTGGGACCGCCTTTAGCAAAATTGTGGCCTCCTTGGTGGATGATGTCGTGATGCCACTTTTGGGTATTGTAATAGGAAATGTCAATTTTAAAGAGCTTAGCCTAGTCTTAAGAGAGGAAATTATACAAAATGGCGTCATCACTCAAGAGGCTATGCAATTACCCTACGGTAACTTTTTCCAAGCGTCCATAGACTTTTTGATCATTGCCTTAAGTATTTTTGCAGTCATCAAGATCATTAATAGGATAAGAACAAAGTCTGAGGATGAAACCAATCCGGCTGAAACTACTCCCAAAAACATTGAACTTTTAGCGGAAATACGTGACTTACTTAAGGAACAAAATAAGTCTTAGAAATAATATCCATCAATGATTTATAAAGCAAAACAATCCTAAACGAATTATTAATCTTTAGTATCTTTACTTTTTAAATCAATACACCTATGGGTTTTATTACTGCTAGTGAAATTGCAAATGGTCTCAATTTATCCAAATTTGGGATACTTGGGAATGTAATGGGTAACTTCATTATGCAGACGACTAGGATTTCAGAACTCAATGACATTTACGATGAATATGCCCACTTGGAGGGGCTTGAATTTATAGATGCCGTTCTTTTGCATCTCGATGTAGAGTTCGAAATTCCCGAAAAAGACCTCAAGCGTATTCCTAAAACAGGACCTTTTGTTACGATTTCTAATCACCCTTTAGGAGCTGTAGATGGCTTAATCCTTATTAAATTATTTTTAGAACACAGACCTGACTTTAAGGTAGTCGCCAATTTTTTGCTCCATCGGTTACCACCTTTAAAGCCCTACATCATGCCTGTAAACCCGTTTGAAACTAGAAAAGAGGTAAAGTCGAGCCTTTCTGGGTTAAAGCAAGCTCTAGCTCATATACAGTCTGGAAGTCCTTTTGGGGTTTTCCCTGCCGGAGAAGTGTCGACCTATCAGGAAGGGCGAAGGGTGGTAGATAAACCCTGGTCCGACGAGGCGATGAAGTTGATTAAAAAAGGAGAAGTCCCTGTGATTCCAGTATATTTTCATGCTAGGAATTCCGCTTCATTTTATTGCTTATCCAAGCTGAATGATGCGCTTAGAACTGCAAAGCTCCCTAGCGAAATGCTTAACCAAGGACATAGACCTATTCGGGTAAGGATAGGAAATCCAATTTCGGTAGCAGATCAAAATGACCTACCAGACTTGGATGACTACTCGAGTTTTTTAAGGCAAAAAACCTATTTTTTAGCAAATTCATACGAAAAGAAAACGCTATTAAAAAATCTCCCTAAGCAGATTAAATTCCCTATAAAACGACCCCCTAAGACCATCGCCAACGAAATAGCTTGTGAGGCCTTAGAACGAGAAGTACAAGCCTGTAGAGACGATTCAAGACGGCTTCTAGTGAGTAATAATTACGAGGTTTTTATTGCAGAGCGAAAGTACATTCCAAATATAGTCTTAGAAATAGGCAGACTAAGGGAAATCACCTTTAGGTCTGTGGGTGAGGGGACTAATAAATCTGTAGATCTAGACCGTTACGATGACTTCTATCAGCACATGTTTTTGTGGGATAACCAGGCCAAGAAATTGGCGGGAGCTTATAGAATGGGTCTAGGAAAGGATGTTTATAAAAAACATGGAATGGGTGGTTTCTACCTCAATGAGCTTTTCCGATTTGAACCCGAATTGCATAAGATGTTGAGCGAGTCCATAGAAATGGGTCGTGCGTTTATAACCGCTGAGTACCAAAAAAAGCCAATGCCTCTTTTCTTACTCTGGAAAGGAATTGTACACTGTACGTTGAGGTATCCAGAGCATAAATACCTTATTGGCGGAGTGAGCATCAGTAATAAATTCTCTAACTTTTCAAAATCCATGATGATTGAATTTATGAAATCCAATTATTACGATCCCTACGTGGCTCAATTTGTAAGACCCAAAAAAGAGTTTAAAGTGAAGTTAAAAGATGCTGACAAAGATTTTATTTTTGATTCTACTAAGGCTAATTTGAATAAATTTGATAAAATTATAGATGAAATTGAACCTAGTAACCTCAGGCTTCCAGTTCTCATCAAAAAGTATATTAAGCAAAATGCTAAAGTTGTTGCTTTTAATGTGGATCCACTATTCAATAATTCTGTAGATGGGCTAATGTATATCCTTATAGAAGATATACCAGAAAGCACAGTAAGACCAGTCATGGAAGAATTTCAGGCCGAATTGGAACAGCGTAACTCTAATTAAACCGAAACCTATGCCAACATTATTTTCTAAAATAATTTCTGGAGACATACCCTCCTATAAAGTAGCGGAAAACGATGACTTTATCGCTTTTCTGGATATAAACCCCAATGCTAAGGGCCATACTCTTTGCGTTCCCAAGATGGAAGTCGATAAGATTTTTGATCTAGACGATAAGACCTATTTAAAGCTCATGGCCTTTTCCAAGACAGTAGCTCATGGTCTTGAGTCTGTTGTTAATTGCAAACGAATAGGTATGGCTGTAGTTGGTCTTGAAGTCCCACACGTCCATGTTCACCTTATTCCCTTACAAACAATGGATGACATGCGTTTTGAAAAGAAAGTGTCTTTAACAGAAGATGAGTTTCAAGAGTTAGCCAAATCGATTAGAGAAAAGATCACTATTTAATGCAAGAGATTGAACGCAAATTTCTAGTCCATTCCGATGCTTATAAGCGAAAAGCTTTTAAAAGCTCAAGAATTGCTCAGGGCTTTCTCAATTCTGAAAAGTCGAGAACAGTAAGGGTTCGTATGACTGATAAAAAAGGGTTCCTGACGGTCAAGGGGCTAAGCTCAGCTTCTGGATTATCTAGATTTGAGTGGGAAACTGAAGTTCCTTATGAAGAGGCCAAAGCCTTGCTCAAATTATGTGAGCCTGGTCAAATTGAAAAGAGGCGCTATTACGTTACTGCGGGACAGCATATTTTTGAAGTCGACGAATTTTATGGAGAAAACCAAGGGTTAACTATTGCAGAAATTGAACTCTCTGCAGAGGATGAAGCTTTCGAATTGCCTGATTGGTTGGGGCCTGAAGTTAGCGGCGAACCCAAATATTACAACTCTATGCTTTCTAAAAATCCTTATAAGTACTGGCCATAAAAAACTCCCTGACTGGGAGTTTTTTACTTTTTTATTCACTTTAGGTAAAACTCTAAATTTATTATTGTTTGTTTTTGGCCTCTATGCTCAAGGTGGCATGCGGGACTAAGATCAAACGTTCTCTTCGAATCAATTTGCCAGTCACACGGCAGATTCCATATGTTTTATTTTCAATACGGATGAGTGCATTTTTCAAATCACGGATAAATTTACCTTGGCGAATAGCCAATTGAGAATTGGCCTCTTTACTTAAGGTGTTACTCCCGTCATCAAACGATTTAAAGGTTGGAGCAGTATCTTCTGTGTCGTTACTGCTTCCGTTCTTGTAAGCATCTTCGTATAACTTGAGTTGCTGTTGAGCTTTTTCAATTTTGCTTAGAATCAGTTTTTTGAATTCTGCTAGGTCATTGTCGGAATAGTATTCTTTTTGTTTATTTTGTTCTATCATTTTACGTTTGTTTTTTCAATAGCTAAAACGGTGACTACATCATCAAATTCTATCAGTAATCCGTTTTCAACTTTCTCTGTTAGATTTATAGTATTGGTTAGGGTTTCTGTTTTTATATAGTCTAAGTTATCGTGAATAGCCTTAGAAAGATGGTTTCCGTCTTGAAGGTTGATAACGATCCTATCGGTCACTTCAAGGCCAGAATCTTTTCTTAGGTTTTGAATCCTGTTGACTAGTTCTCTAGCAATTCCCTCATTTATGAGTTCTTCGTTAAGGGTCACATCTAGGGCCACTGTCAATCCATTTCCACTAGCAACCAGCCATCCTTCAATGTCTTGAGAAAGGATTTCAACTTCTTCGAGGCTGATCATAGTCACTTCTCCATTTACCTGTAGCTCAATAACTTTTTGGCTTTCAATGTGAGCGATAGCCTTAACGTCCATTTTTTGGATAGCTTGTGCTACATGTTTCATTTCCTTGCCAAATCGAGGGCCTAATACTTTAAAGTTAGGCTTAACGTCTTTCACGAGAATGCCAGAAGTGTCATCGATAAACTCAATGGTTTTCACATTAATCTCAGATTTAATAAGCTCAGCAACTTCAGCGATTTGCTCTTTAATATTAGAATCCAAAACGGGAATCATTATCCTTTTTAAAGGTTGCCTTACTTTAATCATCTCTTTCTTTCGCAAGGATAAAGCAAGCGATGAGATGCTCTGTGCCATCTGCATTTTGTGTTCTAATTCTTTGTCAATAAGTGAAAGATCTTGCTTTGGAAATTCGGTCAAATGTACACTCTCTTTATGATCCCCAACAGTACTTGATGTTAAATCTTTATAGAGTCTATCCGAAAAGAAAGGGGCTACTGGAGCAGAGAGCTGTGCAATGGTCTTTAAACATGAAAACAGGGTTTGGTAGGCTGAAATCTTATCGCTTTTATAGTCTCCTTTCCAGAAGCGTCTTCGACTCAATCTCACATACCAGTTACTCATATTTTCCTGAACAAATTCTGAAATTGCTCGCGTGGCCTTTGTAGGTTCGTAACTCCCATAGAGCTCATCAACGTTTTGTATAAGCGTGTTCAATTCTGAAAGTATCCAACGGTCAATTTCTGGTCGCTTAGACAATTCAATATCCTCTTCTTTGTACTCAAAATGATCCAAATTGGCATACATAGAGAAGAAGGAATAGGTGTTGTAAAGCGTTCCAAAAAATTTACGTTGAACCTCTCCAATACCATCTAAATCAAACTTCAAATTATCCCAGGGGTTAGCATTGGTAATCATATACCAGCGAGTAGCATCTGGGCCGTAGGTTTTTAAAGTTTCAAAAGGATCGGCAGCATTCCCTAAACGCTTGGACATTTTTTGACCGTTTTTATCTAAAACCAGCCCGTTGGAGACTACATTTTTATAGGCTACATCATCAAAAATCATCGTAGCAATAGCATGTAAGGTATAAAACCAACCTCGGGTTTGGTCTACACCTTCAGCAATAAAGTCTGCAGATCGCCAGGTGTTTTCGACTTTTTCTTTATTTTCAAAAGGATAATGCCACTGTGCATAGGGCATAGATCCAGAATCGAACCACACATCTATAAGATCTGCCTCTCTCTTCATAGGGTGTCCAGAAGGAGATACTAAGGTAATTTGATCAACGATATTTTTATGTAGGTCTACAGTTTCATAATTTTCATCACTGAGATCGTTGATATCGAACTCTGCAAAAGGATCGGACTCCATGACTCCCGCGTCTATTGCTTTTTGAATTTCTTTTTTAAGCTCTTTTATAGACCCAATGATGATTTCTTCTTTGCCTTCTTCGGTTCTCCAGATCGGGAGAGGGATTCCCCAATATCTCGAGCGAGATAGGTTCCAATCGTTGGCGTTTGCCAGCCAGTTCCCAAAACGACCTTCCCCTGTAGAAGCAGGTTTCCAGTTGATTGTTTTGTTGAGGTCGTGCATTCTATCTTTAAAGTCAGTTACTTTAATAAACCAGGAATCCAGAGGATAATAAAGGATAGGCTTATCGGTTCTCCAACAATTTGGATAAGAGTGAACGTATTTTTCTACTAAAAAGGCTTTATTTTCCTCCTTCATCTGAATGGCGATTTCAACATCTACAGATTTTTCAGGAGCTTCTCCATCCTCGTAGTATTCGTTTTTGACATATTTTCCACTAAGATGACCAACTTCCGGTCGGAATCTTCCTTTCAAATCGACAAGAGGAACCAGGTTATTATTTTCATCCTTCACTAGCATTCCTGGAACTTCTGGTTGAGCTTGTTTACAAACCATCGCATCATCTGCACCAAAAGTGGGAGCGGTATGAACTATACCTGTCCCATCTTGTGTTGTAACAAAGTCGCCTGCGATCACTCTAAATGCGTTTTCTGGGGTGTAATACGGCTGAGCAAACTTCATTAATTGCTCATATCTAGATTCTACTAGATCTTTTCCTTTAACAGCTTTGGAAATAAGATAAGGGATTTTTTTATCACCTTCTTTGTAGCTACGAAGCTCTTCTTCTGAGTCGACTTTCACAAACTTCTTTTTGAAGAGCGAAGAGATGAGATTTTTGGCAGCTATGATATTGGTAGGTTCGAAAGTGTATTGATTATAAGATTTTACAACGACATAATCAATCTTTTTTCCTACGGTAAGCGCTGTATTACTTGGCAGTGTCCAAGGTGTTGTGGTCCAGGCTAAGAAGTAAATTTCCCCTTCTATACCTTGTAAGTCTTTTGGTAATGTAGATTTAATAGCTTTGAACTGAGCTGTCACCGTTGTGTCGGTAACATCTTGATAGGTTCCTGGCTGATTAAGCTCATGGGAACTTAGTCCAGTTCCTGCTTTTGGCGAATAAGGTTGTATAGTGTAGCCTTTGTAAATTAGGTCTTTTTTATAAATCTCGGATAATAACCACCAAACGGTTTCCATGTATTTGGACTTGTAGGTCACATATGGATTTTCCATATCCACCCAATAGCCTATTTTCTTGGTTAAGTCATTCCATACGTCGGTATATCGCATTACAGCTTCCTTACAGGCTTTGTTGTAATCTTCTACCGAAATTTTGGTCCCAATATCTTCTTTTGAAATTCCAAGTTCTTTTTCAACTTTAAGTTCTACGGGTAAGCCATGTGTATCCCAGCCTGCTTTACGTTTAACTTGAAATCCTTTTTGGGTTTTGTATCTGCAAAAAATGTCTTTAATGCTTCGAGCCATCACGTGATGTATCCCAGGCATCCCATTGGCAGATGGTGGACCCTCAAAGAAAATAAATGGATCTGCACCCTCTCTCTCGTCAATACTTTTCTTAAAAATAGCGTTTTCATCCCAAAAAGTGATGATATCATCTGCGATTCTTGGAAGGTCAAGTCCTTTATACTCAGGAAATTTGTTGCTCATTTTTGCTCGATTTCTAATAGTTCGCAAAAATAAGGATTTTATCCAAATGGCACTGCTGTAATTGGAAAATCTAAAAATGAACTTTATTTTAAATTTTCACGCCGAGGATAAAGCTAAAAACTATGGCTTTATATAGTTTACAAAATCCTAAAACGAACTTAAGACTTTGGGATAGCACGATCATTTAATTTGGTATTATTCAAGCGCTACAGAGGTTTCAATTAAATTAGAATTCAGTTTTTCTTTGCGAGATCCAGACGTAAGATTAAAGCTTATATTAAGTTGAGGTATATGTCTAGGCTTCTAAACGAGCTGCATTAAATTCCGAAGAAATAAGCATCCATATAAAATTTTAAAATAAAACATCGACGACGTCTTCAATTTTAGCGACACGGAGGATATTGATTTTATAATCGGTTTTAGGAAGCTTACTCTGTTTAGCAATTAATATGGAAGCAAAACCAAGTTTTTCTGCTTCTATAACCCGCTGTTCCACTCGAGTTACTGGCCTTATCTCTCCTGCTAATCCGACTTCGGCAGCAAAGCAAATGTCTTTTGAAATTGAAACATCTTCATTGGAAGATAAAATAGCGGCGACTACCGCAAGATCTATGGCGGGGTCGTCTATACTAATACCTCCTGTGATATTCAAAAACACGTCTTTGGCCCCTAGTCGAAATCCTGCTCTCTTTTCTAAGACTGCTAAAATCATGTTGAGCCGTTTGAGGTTATAACCTGTTGCCGATCGCTGAGGAGTGCCATAAACAGCAGAGCTCACCAGCGCTTGGATTTCAATCATCATAGGCCTCATCCCTTCGAGAGTTGCGGCAATAGCAGTTCCACTTAAGTGAGTTTCAGTCTTTGAGATAAGCAAGTCTGAGGGATTGGAAACTTCTACCAAACCCCCTGCTTGCATTTCATATATACCCAATTCGTGGGTGGAACCAAACCGGTTTTTGTGAGCTCTTAGAATTCGGTAAGCGTAGTTTTTATCTCCCTCAAACTGAAGAACAGTATCTACCATATGTTCCAAAACCTTGGGCCCTGCAATACTCCCTTCTTTGTTGATATGACCTATCAAAATGACAGGGACATTGGTTTCTTTGGCGTACTTTATAAGTTCTGCGGTGCATTCTCTTATTTGAGAAACAGTCCCTGGCGAGCTATCCACGTCATCGGTATGTAGGGTTTGTATAGAATCTATGATTAAAATTTCTGGCTCTAAAGTTTCTATTTGAGAGAAAATATGTTGGGTTTTGGTCTCAGAAAGAATGAAACAGTTGGACTCCTGTTTATTGATTCGTTCTGCACGCATTTTAATCTGCTGTTGACTTTCCTCCCCGGAAACGTAGAGGACTTTTTGTTTGAAGCTCAAGGATAGCTGAAGCAATAATGTACTTTTACCAACGCCAGGTTCACCACCTAATAAAGTGATGCTGCCGGGGACTATTCCTCCTCCTAAAACCCTATTGAACTCTTGATTGGAAGTCGGAATTCTTATTTCTTTTCCAATCTTGATATCATTGATGCGTTGTGGTTTCGAAATCCTTTTGGGAGAATTGGAGGTGTAGGGTTTCCAGGTTTTCTCGGGTTTCTTTTCTACCACTTCTTCTACTAACGTATTCCACTCTTTACAAGCGTTACACTGTCCTTGCCATCTGGCATATTGAGCCCCGCAGTTTTGACAGAAATGGGTAGTTTTGGTTTTTGCCATAAAAATTAATATCCAAATGTTTGTATAAGCGCATCTGCCTTTCCTAACAGAACATCACTGTTGAGGTATCCAGCACTTTTTAGGCCATAAGCCGCTTGATACTCCTTGATGGCTCTTTTTGGCTGGCCAGCTTTCTCAAAATAACGCCCTTGAAAGTAGTGGTGTAAAACAGTTCCAGAAACTTCCCTTTTGGCCAGTCTACTCAAGTTTTGGTAATCATCCCACAGTTCTTTTTCTTCTATAGCGCCTGCTGTTTTAAGAAAATCAACAATTCTTATTGGGATTTCTAAAGCATATAGTTCTTGGATTGTATAATATCTGTCTTCTAAGTAATTAGAAGGAGATGAAGATGTGAGCAATTTAGAGTGATATTCTAAGTCAGAGATCGGGCCATAGGTTTCGAAAATCGAGGTCAGGGCTTTTGGAATAGCATCCGCTACAAAGCTAAAATGATCTTTATCTTCAAAAATTTCAAAGCGATAATTGAGATTAGGATTGTTACAAATTGCTAAGTAAGAATCCAAAGTTTTAATTTTGGATTTTAATTCCGGGATATCATTCTCTGAAGTGGCTAGGTAATACCAAATCTTAGTGTCAATTTTATCTAATTTTCTTTTAATCCGATCTGGTAATAATGGGGTGAGATCTGGACTGAAATTGATATAGCCGCTGAAAAGAGGATTTTGTTTTAGGAGAAAAAAGTTTGAAAAGTTGGCCATATAGTCCATGCCTGCAATGATAGCAAATGGAGCAGTCCTGTAGTTATCGTCTAGATATTTTAAAACTTCTAAACCAATAAACTCATAGAAATCTGCTCCAGTGGATGTGGGCAACTCTTCAGCTTCGTCTAGAAAGCCATCTTTACGACGGTGTCCAACTTGATTGATCCCTACAACAATGGCTTCTGGAATAATTCCCCAGTAACTCAAATAGTCAACATTGCCTGCAAAGGGTTCAAATAAATAATCACCATCCAAGACAATAAGAATAGGATACTCTTTTTCAGTTGAATTATAATTTCTGGGTAACTGAAGTTTGATTTGTCGAGATTCCTTCAAAATAGAGGAATTTACATCTATGTATTCAGTTTGCGAACCAACTTTAGAGTGCTGTAATAAATAGCAAATTAATAGAAGTGAAATTAACCTCATAATTGTTGGTTTAGACTGCTAATGTACTAAAATTATCGTCTATTTAATAAGGGTAAAATTATGAAGGAAAGCCCTCCCAAGACAATCACTAGCGCAGTTTGTGTTCCCCACATCACCCATCCAAAGGCTTCTCCTGTGGCGTTAGAAACACCAAAAGTATTGAATGCTATACCTATGGCGATAGGGTACAAGCCTATACCACCATTGGTAATAGACATTGCAAAAGCTCCAAAGATAAAGGCGACCAAAATGGCCTGTAATCCTAAATCCTGTGTATCTGGGAATGCAAATTTTAAGATGTAAAACATACCGACATAGAGTCCCCAGATAAAAAACGTATGTAGTAAAAACTGCTTTTTTTTCTTCATTGAAAAGACACTCTTCATTCCTTTAAAGAGTTCCTCGATGAAACTTTTGATCTTCTGGACTAACGTGTTCTCGCTATTTTTTATAATTCTAAAACCGATAATCAGCATCAAAATCATAGAAACAATAATAATTCCTCCAAAAAAAGGATTGATATTTTGACTTTTAAAAAAACTAAAAATTTTATCGCTTTGTGAGAGAGAGGCTATTCCTACAATAGAAAGGAGCATTATAAGGTCCACGAGCCTTTCGGTAATGATAGTCCCGAAGGTTTTTTCGAACTTAACCTCTTCATATGAAGCCAAAGTAGCGCCTCTTAAAACTTCGCCAGATCTGGGGATGCCTAAATTCGCCAAATAGCCTAGCATCAAGGACAGGAAACAATTGTAGAACTTTGGGAAGATTTGAACAGGTTCCAGTAGAAACCTCCAGCGATATGCTCTAGACAAATGAGAGGCAATACCCATGACGAAGGACAAAGCAACCCAAGTGATATCTACACTTCGAATATTAAACCACAATTGACCGAGCTCTTCCGAGGAAAATTTGGACAAGGAAAACCATATAAAAAACAGGCCCAATGCCATTGGACCAAGTGTTCTTACCCACTTTTTTATGGCTTTTTTCATAAGTGTTATTTCAATAGATTTTTCTCATTAGGGAAAACTAACTTGGGTTGAAATGTTTTCGCTTCTTCCGGAGTCATTATTGCATAAGCCATCAAGATAAGAATATCTCCAGGTGATACTTTTCTAGCGGCAGCTCCATTTAAAGTGATTTCACCACTTCCCCTTTCACCAGGTATTGCATAGGTTTCAAGTCGTTCGCCATTAGAATTATTAACCACTTGTATTTTTTCTCCTTCTACAAGGTTAGCAGCATCCATAAGATCTTCATCTATAGTGATACTCCCAATATAATTGAGGTTTGCACCAGTGACCGTCACTCGGTGGATTTTAGATTTAACAAGGTGTATTTGCATATTAAAATTAGTTAAGAGCCATATTATCTATTAGTCTTACACCGCCAAGGAATGCGGCTATAAATCCTCTGTAGGCTTCTTTTGGTTCTTTGGTTGTTGTTGGGATAAGGTCTTTTGTTTTTACAATCGAAAAGTACTCCAGCTCCAGTGCGCTTTGTTGAAACCTCTTCTTGACTTCTTTTTCAATGTCTAGAATACTGTAGTCATCAAACATACTTTTGGCCTGAGTTAAAGCTTCAAAAATCAATTCGCCCTCTTTAAGCTGAGTGTCGTTAAGCCTGAAGTTCCGAGAACTTTGTGCAAGACCAAATTCATTTCTACTTGTTGGGCATCCTATAATCTCGACTTCCTGCCCGGTGATGTTCACCAGTTTTTTGACTGCTATGAGCTGTTGATAATCTTTTTCACCAAAAAAGGCTTTGTCTGGATCAACAATAGTGAATAATCTTTTTAAGACGCTACCAACACCATCAAAATGACCAGCTCTAAACTCGCCTTCCATGAAATCTACAATGCTGCCAAAGTTATAGGATTCAGATTTAAGGCCATCTGCATACACCTCTTCAACATTTGGAGTGAAAACTAGAGTTTTAGAGTTGTGTTTTTTTAAGAAAGCAGCATCTTTTTCTGCATGTCTAGGGTATTTTTCCAAATCTGAGGCATTATTGAACTGCGTTGGATTTACAAAAATACTAACGACGACGACATCACAAAATTTATAAGCAAAGTCTATGAGGGTAAGGTGCCCGTCGTGAAGAGCTCCCATTGTTGGTACTAGCCCAATAGTCTTTCCTTTATTTTTATAGATCTCCAAAGTCTTATGAAGGGATTCTTTTGATTTTATAACCACAAGTAGTGTATCTGTTTTGGATTTGCAATATTAATATTTTAACGGGAATCCACATAAATTTTTGTAAATTTGCAAGCTTTTTGCCATTAATCCGTAATGTAAATATTTTATGAAAGATAAACGCATTTTATACGTTTCATCCGAGGTTGTGCCTTACTTGCCAGAAAATGATATTTCTTCAACTGCTTTTGAAGCTCCAAAATTGATAAACGCCGCTGGTGGTCAAACGCGTATTTTTATGCCAAGGTTTGGTAATATCAATGAGAGGAGGCATCAACTTCATGAGGTCATCCGTTTGTCTGGAATGAATTTGGTAATCAATGATTTAGATATGCCCCTGATCATAAAAGTGGCTTCTATCCCAAAAGAAAGAATGCAAGTTTATTTTATCGATAATGAAGACTATTTCAAAAGGAAAGCTACGTTTTCTGATGAAGATGGTGAGTTATTTGAAGATAATGATGAGCGTGCAATTTTCTTTGCAAAAGGGGTTATAGAAACCGTGAAGAAATTGAACTGGTCTCCAGATATTATTCACGTTCATGGTTGGATGTCTTCTTTACTTCCTATGTATTTGAGGCATTATTATGGAAATGAGCCTTTATTTTCTGAATCTAAAATTGTGACGTCTATTTACAATCAAAGCTTTGATGGCGCGTTAGATGAAGATATGAAAAAGAAAGTTTTGTTTGATGGAATAGAAGATGATGCTATTGCTCATTTGGATAATCCAACTTACAGCAATATACTAAAAGTTGCGATAGACAACTCTGATGGTTTGGTGATTGGGAGCGAGGAAATTTCAGAAGACTTAATGGCTTATATTGAAAAGCTAGATCTTCCTACTTTGCCTTACACAAAACGAGAAGAAATGGCAAATGCCTATCAAACCTACTACTTGAAAGATATTTTAAATGAAGAAGAAGATTAATTCTATGTGTAAAGTTACCTTAAGAAGTTTAGCCTCAGTTTTTGCTCTAGTTTTGTTATTATCCTGTGAAAATGAATATTCAGAAGTCGGCACAGACTTTATTAATAGTTTAGAAATTCCACCAGCTTACGAGTTGGAAAATATAGTTACTTATAGCGAGAAATATACTTCGATACAAACCAACGGATTTAATAATTACTTTTTAGGAGGATACGTAGACCCCGTGTTTGGTATTTCAGAAACTAAAATTCTTACACAAGTGAGTTTATCACAAACAAGACCTGATTTTGGAGAAAATCCTTCAATAGATTCAGTTGTGTTTACTCTTCCTTTTTTTAGTAGAGAGGTAGAATCTGGGATTTATGAATTGGATTCTATTTACGGAGAGGGAAGTTTCAGAATCAATATTTACGAGTCCAATCAATTCCTTAGAGATTTAGATCCTGGTGAAAATGGAGAGTTTGAAGAGAATCAAATTTACTATTCAGATCAAGGAGATGAATTCAGTCCAAATATAGAAAATACGCCTTTGGTGACTTCAGATGTAATAAAGCCATCAGATTTAACAAACAGCGTTATTCTTTTTGAGCAAACAGAAACAGATGTTGTTGATACTTTAAACCTTTCTCCAAGAATTCGTATTAAAATGCCAACACAGTATTTTCAAGAAAAAATACTAGCCCCAGCTAATTCTCAATTTTTAGTAAGTAATAATGCCTTCAGAAACTATATGAGAGGATTTTTGATTGAAACGGAGCAACAACAGCCAGTATATTCCATGTCAATGTTCAATCTTGCAGATGCAGATGCGAACATCACGATTTATTATAACAATGAAACTCAGGTTGAGGAAGAGGACGGAACGACTACAACTGACACCCTCTATAGTCAGTATGCTTTGAATTTTAGTGGAAATAAGTTGAATTTATACGATAACAATTTTAATGTAGATTTGTCAAACCAAAATATAGAAGAAGGTGAAGAAAATATTTATTTGAAAGGAGGAGAGGGGTCTTCTGCAGTGATCGAACTTTTTACGGGGCCAGATACAGATGGTAATGGTGTGTCTGATGAGTTAGATCAATTAAGAGAAAACAACTGGTTGATTAATGAGGCTAACTTGAATCTTTATCTAAACGAAGAGGTGGCGCCATCTAGTAAAAATAGGATTAATAGAGTCTTTTTAATAAACTTAGAAGATGTGACAGTCCTTGAGGATTATAGAAGAGATCCTACAGGTGCTGAAAATCCTAATATATCCAGACAAGTTCATCTAGGTCCTTTAAATATTGATGAAAATGGAGATCCATTCTATAAAATAAGGTTAACATTTCATATCAATAATATTATTAACAACGACTCAACTAACGTTAGACTTGGCCTTTATGTTTCTCCAAACGTGAATCAAACTGAACTTGTCGAAACCAGAAATTCTCAATCAGAGGCTTTTGAGTTTGTTCCAAGAAGCATGTTAGAGACTCCCAGAGGCATTGTTATTCATGGTAATCAATCTGCTGTAGAAGCAAAAAAACTCAAGTTGAAAATATTTTATACAGAAACTAACTAAATACGATATTATGTGTGGAATTGTAGGTTACATAGGAAAAGAGCAAGCTTACCCTATCATATTAAAAGGGTTAAAGCGCCTTGAATATAGAGGATATGACAGTGCTGGCGTTGCTATTTATGATGGTAACGACCTTAACATTTGTAAAACAAAAGGTAAAGTAGCCGATTTGCAACACAAATGTGATTCTGAAATTGAGCTTAAAGGAACCGTTGGAATAGGTCATACCCGCTGGGCTACCCACGGTGAGCCTAATGATGTGAACTCGCATCCTCATTGTTCTAATTCAGGTAAACTAGCGATTATTCATAATGGAATTATTGAAAATTATGAATCTTTAAAAACAGAATTGCAAAATAGGGGATATACATTTTCATCAGACACAGATACTGAAGTGTTGGTCAATTTGATAGAAGATATCATGATCAATGAGGAAGTAAAGCTTGGTAAAGCAGTACAAATTGCCCTTAACCAAACCATAGGGGCTTACGCTATAGCTGTTTTTGACAGAACCAAACCCAATGAGATTGTCGTAGCTAGACTCGGTAGCCCTTTAGCTATTGGAGTAGGTGACGACGAATATTATATAGCTTCCGACGCTTCCCCTTTTATTGAATATACTAAAAATGCTATATATCTTGAGGATGGCGAAATGGCCGTTGTGAGATTAGGTAAAAAAATTAAAGTTAGAAAAATTAAGGATGATTCTTTAGTAGATCCTTATGTTCAAAAGCTTCAATTGAACCTCGATCAAATAGAGAAAGCAGGGTACGAACATTTCATGCTGAAAGAAATATATGAGCAGCCTAGCGCCATAAAAGATACCTACAGAGGTAGAATGCTTGTAGACCGTGGAATCATAAGAATGGCTGGTGTTGACGATAACTTAGAAAAATTTTTAAACGCTAAGCGAATTATAGTCGTGGCTTGCGGGACCTCTTGGCATGCTGGCTTGGTCTCTGAATATATTTTTGAAGACTTGGCTAGAATCCCAGTTGAAGTTGAATATGCGTCAGAATTTAGGTATCGTAACCCTGTTATTAACAAAGACGATGTCGTTATTGCAATTTCCCAAAGTGGTGAAACCGCAGATACAATGGCTGCTATTAAATTAGCCAAAGAGAATGGAGCTTTTGTTTTTGGAGTTTGTAATGTAGTAGGATCTTCAATATCTAGAGAAACCCATGCAGGTGCTTATACCCATGCTGGTCCAGAAATAGGCGTAGCTTCGACAAAAGCCTTTACCACTCAAATTACTATTTTGAGTTTAATGGCACTAAAACTAGGAAAAGCTAAAGGGTCAATCTCCAATTCAGATTATCATATGTATTTGAATGAAATGGAGCAAATACCTTCAAAAATAGAAAAAGCTTTACTTTCCAACGATCATATCATGGAAGTTGCAGCTGTTTATAAAAATGCGAAAAATTGCTTATACCTCGGTAGAGGTTATAACTTCCCTGTTGCGCTTGAAGGGGCGCTTAAGCTTAAAGAAATTTCATACATCCATGCAGAAGGTTACCCCGCTGCCGAGATGAAACACGGCCCGATTGCTCTTATAGATGAACATATGCCTGTAGTTGTTATTGCTACTAAAAAAGGGCATTATGAAAAGGTAGTGAGTAATATCCAAGAAATTAAATCTCGTAAGGGTAAAATTATAGCGGTAGTCACTGAAGGGGATACGTCTGTGAAGAACATGGCAGACCACGTTATAGAGGTCCCCGAAACTCTTGAAGCACTTACTCCCTTGCTAACGACAATTCCTTTGCAACTTTTCTCTTATCATATTGCTGTAATGCTTGGTAAGAACGTCGATCAACCTAGGAATCTAGCAAAATCTGTAACCGTAGAATAGAATCAATCAATTTTCTATAAAATAGGTCTTCGTCATAAAAGATTTATTTAAATTATATATATTTGCAAAAATTTTAAATACGGCTTTTTTAGAAAAGCCATCAAATAAAATCCTTAGATAATGTCTAAAGTTAAAGGTAAAATCACCCGAATTATAGGTCCGGTTATCGATGTAGAATTCGAAAACACTAAAGACTTGCCAAGAATCTATGATTCATTGGAGGTTAAACGTGAAAACAAATCTGACTTAATTCTTGAAGTTCAATCTCATATTGGTGAAAACACTGTGAGAACCATTGCGATGGATTCTGCAGATGGATTAAGCCGTGGAGTAGAAGTCTTGAGTACAGGATATCCCATACAAATGCCAATAGGTAAAGATATCTATGGCCGTTTGTTTAATGTCACAGGAGATGCTATTGATGGATTAGGAGATCTTCCAAAAACTGGAAAAGATGGAATGTCTATCCATAGAGATGCGCCTAAGTTTGAGGATTTAGCGGTCTCTACGGAAGTGCTTTTAACCGGAATTAAAGTTATCGATTTGATAGAACCTTACTCAAAAGGGGGTAAGATTGGATTGTTTGGTGGTGCTGGTGTTGGTAAAACCGTTCTTATTCAAGAATTGATTAATAACATCGCTAAAGGTCACGGTGGTCTTTCCGTATTTGCAGGCGTTGGAGAACGAACAAGAGAAGGAAATGATCTGTTAAGAGAGATGCTTGAATCTGGTATTATCAAATACGGAGATGATTTTATGCATTCTATGGAAGAAGGCGGATGGGACTTGAAAAAAGTGGATAAAGCTGGAATGAAAGAATCAAAAGCGACTTTCGTTTTTGGACAAATGAACGAACCTCCTGGAGCTCGTGCTCGTGTGGCTTTATCGGGCTTAACGATTGCAGAATATTTCCGTGATGGTGCAGGGGAGGCACAAGGAAAAGACGTTCTTTTCTTCGTGGATAATATCTTTAGGTTTACTCAAGCAGGTTCAGAAGTATCTGCATTGCTTGGGCGTATGCCTTCTGCTGTTGGTTACCAGCCAACCTTAGCGACAGAGATGGGAGCTATGCAAGAGCGTATCACATCCACCAAAAAAGGATCTATTACTTCCGTACAAGCGGTTTATGTTCCTGCAGATGATTTAACCGATCCAGCTCCAGCAACAACATTCTCTCACTTGGACGCTACTACTGTATTGTCTAGAAAAATTGCAGAACTTGGTATTTATCCAGCAGTAGATCCATTGGATTCTACCTCGAGAATTTTAACGAGAGATATTCTTGGAGATGACCATTACGACTGTGCACAACGAGTGAAGGAATTACTTCAAAAATATAAAGAATTACAAGATATCATCGCCATTTTAGGTATGGAAGAATTGTCTGAAGAGGATAAACTTTCTGTGTCTAGAGCACGTCGTGTACAACGATTCTTATCACAGCCTTTCCATGTTGCTGAGCAATTTACTGGTCTTAAAGGAGTGTTGGTAGATATTAAAGAGACGATCAAAGGATTCAATATGATTATGGATGGTGAATTAGATCATATTCCAGAAGCTGCTTTCAACTTGAAAGGCTCTATTGAAGAGGCGATTGAAGCAGGTGAGAAAATGTTGAACGAAAACTAGTCTGAAACTTAAACACATGCATTTAGAAATAGTAAGTCCAGAGCAAATTATACTAAGTGATGAGGTAAAATCCGTCAGCGTTCCAGGAGTCAATGGAGAGTTCCAGATGTTGGATAATCACGCTCCCGTGGTTTCCGTCTTAAAAAGTGGATCTATAAAGCTAGACTCTTCTGTAAACTTACCTAAGGGTTCAAAGGATAAGTTTTATCAAGAAGATTCAAAAATGTGTTTTGATATTTCTGGAGGTGTTATTGAATTGAACGATAATAAAGTTGTTATCCTTATAGACTAAACAACCTTGGTTTCATAAAAGAAGAAAAGCGCTAATCCTAAGGTTAGCGCTTTTTAGTTTTTATAAAATATAAGGTTTATAATTTCATTTCAGGAATGTCTCCTTCTATGATTAAATCTCCTTCGGTTGCTTGTTGAATAGCTTCTACACTTACTCCTGGTGCTCTTTCCAAAAGTCTGAATTTTTTATCTACAATATCGAGGACGGCCAAGTTGGTTACTATTTTAGTAACGCATTCAACTCCTGTTAACGGTAAAGAACAGGTCTTTAAAAGCTTAGAGTCTCCAGCTTTATTGGTGTGCATCATGGCTACAATTATGTTTTTTGCAGAGCCTACAAGATCCATAGCACCGCCCATTCCTTTCACCATTTTACCTGGTATTTTCCAATTGGCGATATTTCCATTTTGAGCGACTTCCATCGCCCCTAAAATAGTTAAGTCAACGTGTTGACCGCGAATCATGCCAAAGCTGAGAGCTGAGTCAAAAAAACTAGCGCTGGGTAATGCAGTAATCGTTTGTTTTCCGGCGTTAATGAGGTCTGCATCTACATCTTCTTCCCTCGGGAAAGGCCCCATTCCCAAAATTCCATTTTCGCTTTGGAATTCTAATTCAATGTCGTCTCTCACATAATTGGCTACGAGAGTGGGTATACCAATGCCCAGATTTACGTAAAACCCATCTTGGACTTCTTGGGCAATCCGTTTTGCAATTCCATTTTTATCTAACATAAGTCTTTGTTTTCAAAAGTTGATTTTTAAGATTGTGTGGTTCTCTGTTCAATTCGCTTTTCGTACTTCTCTCCTTGGAAAATGCGCTGAACAAAAATACCTGGAATATGGATGAAATTAGGATCGAGTTCTCCTGGTTTTACAAGTTCTTCGACTTCCACCACAGTAACTTTGGCTGCTCCACACATTAATGGATTGAAGTTTCTAGCGGTCCCTTTAAAAATAAGATTTCCAGCTTCATCTCCTTTCCATGCTTTTACAAACGCAAAGTCAGCCTTGAAAGCCTCTTCCATGATATGCGGTTTTCCATCAAAATCTCTAACTTCCTTTCCTTCGGCGACTTCGGTACCATAACCTGCAGGGGTATAAAAGGCAGGAATACCATTTTGCGCAGCTCTACATCGCTCGGCTAAGGTACCTTGAGGAATTAAATCTACCTCCAATTCTCCGCTGAGCATTTGTCTCTCAAATTCAGCATTTTCTCCTACATAGGAAGAGATCATTTTTTTGATTTGTTTTTTCTTTAGAAGTAGCCCTAGTCCAAAATCATCAACACCGGCATTGTTTGAGATGCAAGTCACCTTTTTCACATTGCGTTTCACAAGTTCTTGAATACAATTTTCGGGAATACCGCTAAGGCCGAAGCCTCCAAGCATAAAGGTCATTCCATCGTGAATGCCCTCTAAAGCTTCGGTAACATTATTTACGGTTTTATTGATCATAAGTTTATTAATTTAGGTTGAAAATACAGAATTTTAAAACGCTTTCCAATTTTATAAAGCCCGTTGAGTGAACTTAACTCAATCAGATTTAGTTTTAAAATCATCAGTTTTAAGACGGTTTTATATTTTGAAGGCAGTAATAAACTGTAATTTTGATAAAAATGTACTTTATGTCTGGATTCAAAAATGATCTTCAATTTGCTTCAAGTCCCTATTTATTGCAACATGCAGAGAATCCTGTGAATTGGGAGGAATGGAGTCCTGAAGTTTTGGAGCGTGCACAGCAGGAAAACAAGCCTATTTTGATTAGTGTAGGCTATGCCGCTTGCCACTGGTGTCATGTGATGGCTCATGAATCTTTTGAGGATAACGAAGTAGCCGAGCTTATGAACAGGTATTTCATTTGTATAAAAATTGATAGAGAAGAGCGCCCAGATATTGATCATATTTATATGGAGGCGGCTCAAATGCTTACAGGTCGAGGAGGTTGGCCGCTCAATGCCTTTGCCTTACCAGACGGTAGACCTTTTTATGCGGCCACTTATTTTCCTAAAGAAAACTGGAAAAAAGTGTTGTCAAATATCGCTAAAGCCTATTCTCGAGATTATAAGTCTCTTCTGGACACTGCAGAAAAGTTAACAGACGGTATACAGTTGGCTCAAGAATTGAGTCCAGCAGAGGAAGGAGACATTCAATTTTCCAAAGCAGAATACCAAGACCTAATGGTGAACTGGCAAAAAATAGTAGATGTAGATCGCGGAGGTTTTAAGGGGGCGCCTAAATTTCCAATGGCTAACTCTTGGCAGTTTTTACTCCAATATTATGATCTTACCAAAGAGCATTCTGTTTTAGAGATGGTAACGAAAACATTAGATGAAATGGCTCTGGGAGGTATTTATGATCAAATTGGTGGCGGATTTTCAAGATATTCTGTGGATGCTGAATGGTTTGCGCCACATTTTGAAAAAATGCTTTACGATAATGCTTTATCGATTAGTTTGTACGCGAACACCCAGAAGTTGGCGCCCAAGCCCATATACAAACAAGTGATTACAGACACTATTGATTTCGTTAGCAAAGAGCTCATGAGCAAGGATTATGGGTTTTATGCTTCTCTAGATGCCGATAGTGAAGGGGAAGAAGGAAAGTATTACGTGTGGTCTTATAAAGAACTTTCTGAGGTGTTAACCGAAGAAGAATTAAACCTAGCTCAAAGCTTTTATAATGTAACTGAGCGAGGTAACTGGGAATCGCCCAGGAATATTTTGTTTAGTCAACAAACACCAGACTCTTATGCAAAAGTTAAAGATCTAGACCCCAAAAAATTTAAAAGTGATCTCAATCAACTGAAGCATAAATTATTTCAGATTCGTTGGGAAAGGCCTCATCCTCCGTTAGATCATAAAATTATCACCTCGTGGAATGCGATGATGATTACGGGATTGGTGGATGCGTATACAGCCTTAAAAGAACCAGAATACTTAGACTTAGCAGAAAAGAATGCCCAGTTTTTATTAGCGTCTATGATGACTGAAAATGGAAAATTACTACGAACCAAAAGTTCAGACTCTAAGTTCATACATGGTTTTTTAGACGACTATGCTTTTTTGGTGGAAGCGCTTATTAAGGTATACCAAGTGAGTTTTAATATCCACTACTTAAACACAGCTAAAGATTTGGTAAACATCTGTCTAGACGACTTTTTGGACTCTTCAACAGGTCTGTTTTATTACTCATCGACCAAAGGAGAGCAGCTTATTTCCAAAACCTTTGAAATTAATGATAACGTGATTCCTGCTTCCAACTCGTCTTTAGCTAAATCTTTGTTTTTGATGGGGCACTTTTTTAACGACTCGACTTATACTAAAGCATCAGAGAAAATGTGGAACCAAGTCAGATCAAAACTTCACAAATCGGGACCTTACTATGCCAATTGGCAAATTCTGTCTGGGTGGTTTTCTCATCCCTTCTATGAAGTGGCTATCATGGGGAAAGAGGCTAAGCAGAAAGCTTTAGAGCTTCAGCATAGCTTCTGTCAAAATGCTATTTTCTTGGGTGGACACGAAGAAAACTTGGCCCTTTTAAAAGGAAAGACACCTCAAGATCTTTCAGAAACTATACTATATGTCTGTGAACACAAAACGTGTCAACAGCCTACTACAGATGTTGATATTGCCAAAAAACAACTAGAAGTCAAAGGTTGAGGTTAATCTTCGTACATCTTAATAATGGTTTCACCTTTCATGGTTTTAGACGCTCTAAACATTCCTAGAGTATTGAATTCCATGACCATTTTTCCTTTTTTGTCAATACCTATGATGCCGCCTGTTCCCCCCATATCGGTAAGTTTCTTTTGGATCACTCGTTTTGCTGCTTGCTCTAGACTGATGCCTTGGTATTCCATAAGTGCAGAAATATCGTAAGCAACTACCCCTCTAATAAAGTATTCGCCATGACCCGTTGCAGAAATTGCACAGGTTTTATTATTGGCATAAGTACCAGCGCCTATGATAGGCGAGTCTCCAATTCTTCCATATTTTTTGTTGGTCATTCCACCAGTAGAGGTTCCTGCGGCTAAGTTGCCATCTTGGTCTAAAGCAGCACAGCCAACAGTCCCAAATTTTTCATTGCTCAAGAAAAACTCATTTCCATTAGAGACTCCTTGTTCTTTTGCTTTGGAAGCTTCCAGTGCTTTTTTTCTATTGTCTGTTATAAAATATGAGTTTTCTACAAATTCTAGTCCATTTAGCTTGGCAAAATCCTCAGCACCTGCAGCACTTAGCATCACATGATCGGATTCTTCCATGACTTTAAAAGCGAGGTTAATAGGGTTTTTGATATGTTGTACACCAGAAATAGCTCCTGCATTTCTGGTTTTTCCATCCATTATCGAGGCATCTAATTCTGCAATACCATCTGCATTCAACACTGCTCCTTTTCCAGAATTGAATAGAGGAGAATCTTCCATGATATTAATGGTTCTTTGGACCGCTTCCAAAGCAGTGCCTCCTTCAGAAAGGATGGTATGTCCCACTTCTATTGCTTCTTTTAATTTGTCCTCATAAGCTTTTTGCAAAGAGTCTGTCATAAATTCTTTTTTGATCACACCAGCACCACCATGTATAACAATACCGAATTTTGGGGATTTAGGGACATTTTTTTCTTTGCTAAGCTTTGGGCTATCGTGACAAGCGATAAGTAATATACTAGCAAGTAATAAAAGATAATTTTTCATAAGGTTATAAGTTTAATAAGTAATCCAATGCTGATTTTTCTATTGATATTAAGTCAGATTCTGGTAAGCGTTTTAAGAGGCGTTGCCCTCTTTTATCATTCATGAATAAAGGTTCAAAAATAGGAATAGACATCTTGACTTGATTTGAATTCACAAGAGCAACAGCCTTCCAAAATTTAATGTCCTCGGTATTGGAAAGTAACTTTTCTGCGGAATTGTAAGCTTTCAGCGCAGCTTCGGCGTCTTTATTCTTCATAGCAACAACTTCTACTCCAGATTTTCCCCAAGGGACAGCAGTTCCTTCAGAAAACCAATGGCTTTGCACACCTACAGCCTTATCGCCAGTAACAGGATCTTGAGCGATGATAGAGAATGTATGAGCAAATTTATCTGAATTGGCTGGCTTTTGACCATAAGCCTTCCAACAAGCTATAACACAGAATATCAAAAGATACCTTAAGTCCATTATAATTATTTTTCTTTAAATTTATGTAATTATAGCGAGTTTTATATTTGAGATGTTTAGTTTTTTTGTTTTAATCTTCATATAATTACAGATTCTACACTTAATCAATACTATCAATATATGTCCACAGAGTTTATTGAATTAAAGCGGATACTGGATTATTTCGAATCTCCAGCATTTTTAGTACGGTATTCTGGGAAAGATTTTAAAGCAGAAGGGTGTAGTCAAAAATTTAAAACGCTCTTTGATTGTCTAGGAAGAAAAGATGAAACAGTCGACTTGCCATTATTCTTAGCAGAAACACTACGGATCGATAATAAATCTTTAAAATTCATTGAATCTCAATTAGAGTCACTTTCCGAAAAGCCAACATCAACAGTAGAGTTTCACTTAAGCTTTAATCACAAAGATTTTTATTTCAAATGTGAACGCGTTGGGATTAATGAGACTCCATATTTCTTTGTTATGGTCACTCAAAGCTATAAAGAGAAATCCCGCTTGAATAACACCAACAAAACTTTAGATACGGCTTTTTTTCAAAGAATTTTCGAATCTCTTCCCTTAGGCATTGCTGTTAATAAAATAGACGACAATACCACGGTTTACATCAATAAAAAACTTGAAGACATCTATGGCTGGAAAGCTGAAGACCTTCAAAATGTATCAGAATTTTTTGAAAAAGTATATCCAGAGGTTAATTATAGGAAAGAGATTTCGGAAAGAATCTTAAGTGATATCGCCTCTCGAAATCCTGAAAAAATGCAGTGGCAAAATTTGAAGATTACTACAAAATCAAATGAGGTAAAAATTATTAATGCTAAAAACATCCCTCTTTATGATCAGAATCTTATGATTTCTACTGCAAAAGATGTGACTGAAAGTTATTATGCTAGGGAAGAACTAGAGCAAGCAAAAAGCAGGTTTGACCTTGCTTCTCAAGCCACCTCAGATGCTGTATGGGAATGGGATTTAGAAAGCGATAAATTGTACTGGGGGGATGGATATGAGCGACTTTTTGGATACAAAAAAGAGGGCAATATAGTTTCAAAGTCTTTTTGGGAATCTAAAATCCATCCTAATGACCTCCACCCTTTTTTAAATAGCTTAAAACTTGCAAAAGAAGATAAAGACTTAAAGAAATGGACGTTTGACTATAGATTTATGAAAAAGGATGGTTCCTATGCTAATGTAAGAGAGAACGTAATCATCATCAGAAATAAGGAAGGAGAGGCTACTCGACTTGTTGGAGCTCTTCAAGACATCACTAAAGCGGTAAAGCGAGAAGACCATCTGGGTCTTTTAGAAAAATTGGTAGCAGGAGCAAAAGATGCCATCTTGATGGCCAAAGTTCACAACGATAATTTTCTAGACTCAGAAATTATTTATGTCAATTCTAGCTTCCAAGAGCTATTTGGTTATGATAGCTCAGACATCATCGGGAAAACCCCACTCGAGTTTTATGTGACCGACAAAAATAAAGAAGGATTTACAGATTTAAATAAAAAATTGAAAAATTGGGATCCAGTAGAAATTGATCTTTTAAATTTTACAAAACAAAATGTAGAGTTTTGGAACAATCTATCCATCACTCCCATCATGGATGATCAAGGCTGGTTCACACACTGGGTAGTGATCAATAGAGATATTAATGACCTAAAGAATAGTATAATAAAGCGTCAGCTTCTCTCTCAGACTTATAAATATTTTGCAGAAAGCATGCCTTTAAACGCTTTATTAATAAAGGTCTTGCAAGAGATAGAAAATCAATTAGGGTCTTATGTGAATGAGATTTGGCTTTTTGATCCTTATTCAAAAAAATTAACTAAATCTGTAGAGCTTAAGGGAGGGAAAGTTGTTGATTTGGAAAGCGACGACACTAGCATATTCTACAAAAGTGTTGTGGAGAAAATAATTAAAACGAATCAACCGCTCATCACGATTCATGAAGATGATATACATTTGGAAGAAGGCATACATATAAAACTGAGTTATGCCTTTCCAATTCAGTCTCACGGTTCTATTTTGGGAGTAGTGCTACTAGGCTTTACTCATACTTATTCTCGAGAGGGAAGCCTTCGTTCTATTTTTGATGATTTTTCTATACAATTGGCCAATGAAATTTCTAGAAAACAAGCTGAAAATGAATTAACTAGTTTTTTTGAAAATGCCCCAGATTTTATGGGTGTCGCTGGAAAAGATGGTTATTTAAAAAAAGTAAATAAACGCGCAACCGACTTACTCGGTTACAGAGAAGAAGAGTTTTTGTCTATACCTTTTTTAAAGTTTATCCATAGTGAAGATCAAAACGAAGCTTTAGAGACCCTTTCTGCGGCTATTCAATTGCCAGGAAAACAGTATACAAAAACACGCTTGAACTCTAAAAATAACAGCACCTTTTACTTCTCTTGGACTTTGTTTCGCTTGCAAGAAAGCGACGATGTCTTTTTTGTTGGTAGAGATATTACAGGCAAAGCAAGGCAAGGAGAGTTACTTAAAAAAACTAATGTACTCACTAAAACGGGAACTTGGGAAATTGATTTAGAAATCAATAAAACGTATTTGAGTGAAAATGCAAAGCACTTGCTTAGTTTAAAAGATAGTTTTGTCGGTGAGGTATCTGAAATGAATTCACTGTTAAATTTGAATCATGACCTAGCTAAACTAAAATCCTCAAAAATTGGAACGAAACAAATTGAGGAGTTTGACACTCAGATTAACCTTCCTGATGGCACAAAGAATTGGTTTCGAATTGTTGTAGAACAGGAATTTAAGAATAACATTTTAATCAAGTTGTTTGGATCTTTACAAAATATACAAGGCTATAAGGAGTCAGAATTGAAAGAGAAGAAACTCCTTCAAGAAAAGAATCAGATTATAGATAATATTACCGACGGTTTTTTAGTGGTTGATGAACAATGGATTGTTAAATATTGGAATAAAAGCGCTGAGGAGATTTTATCTGTGCAGAAATCAGAAATTCTAGGAAAACATTTATGGGAGGTTTTTGATGATTTTAGAGGAAATGCACTTGACATAAAGTACAGAGAATCTATGGAGAAACAAGAAAGCATTCATTTTGAAAGCTATTTTGAAAATATACAGAAATGGTTTGAGGTGAGTGCTTATCCTTCTGAGAAGCTACTTTCAATCTATTTTAGAGACACAACAGATAAGAAGGCGATTGTTGAAGATCTAAGAACACAAATTGAAAAGTTTGAAATTCTCTCGGAAACCTTTACAAATGCCGTTTGGGATCTTGATATTCAAAACAATTCTATATCATGGGGTCTTGGTCTTAAAAAGCTTTTTGGATATGATCCCAAAGAGTTTAGGGACAGTGAACAAATGTGGTTAAGCAAGATTCATCCAGAAGAAAGAGAAAGGATTCAAATTTCTTTTGAAACTTCACTCAGAGATTTAACCGTTGATCATTGGAAGGAACCTTACCGTCTTATGAAAAGTGATGGGGCTTATGTTTCTGTTTTGGATAGAGGAACTATCATTAGAGATGATCGAGGAAAAGCCTTAAGAATAGTTGGGAGCTTGCAAGATATCTCCAAAATAAAAAAGTAGAAAACCAAAATCACACCTTAAATTTTTGAGTGGGATTTTCTTTTAAAACAAGGTCCTTAAAAAGGTCTTTTATTGCCTTTTTTTGAGAAAATATGCCTAATTTAGCTTAATGAAATTAACACCAATTTAAAGTTTAATAAAGGGATAGCTTCAATAAAAGATTATCTAAAAGTCACATTAATATGAAAAAGCCACTGATTCCTGATAATGAAGTAGAACGCTTAAAAGATTTACAAAGTCACCAATTACTAGACGATCTTCCAGATGAAGATTATGATTTAATTACAAAACTAGCTTCAGACATTTGTGGCACTTCAATATCGATTATCACACTAATTGATTCCAAAAAGCAAGTCTTTAAATCTAGGCAAGGAATAGACTTGAAGGAAACTTCAAGAGATATAGCCTTCTGCGCACATGCTATTAATACTCCAGAAAAATTACTTATTGTCAATGATGCTACTTTAGATGAAAGATTTAAAGAAAACCCCTTAGTTACAAAAGACCCGAAAATTGCTTTTTATGCGGGCATGCCTCTTATGAGTAAAGAAGGCTATGCCTTAGGAACACTGTGTGTTTTTGATAACAAGCCTAAAGTATTATCTACATCACAAATACAAGCCCTCAAATCTCTTGCAAAACTTGTAGAACGCCTCTTTGAGTCTCGTAAGAAATCTTTAGAGTTAGAAAAAGTTTATTCTCAATTGGAAGCTCAAAAGAATCAAACCGAAGAAGTTGCATATTCTATAGCTCATGATCTTAAAAACCCTTTAGATAGCATTCAGGGATTTTTAGAACTATTACAAATTGATACAGGAACAAGCCTTGGTGAAGAGGCTTTGCAATACATCAACTACGCCACACAAAGCACTCATAAAATGACAGGGCTTATCTATGAGATACTTGCTTTTGCCAAATTGACCTCACAGAAAAATGTCATTGAGCGTGTAGATGTAGAGCCAATTATTGAAAGTATTATAGATCTTAATCTACCAATTATCAAATCTAACACTATTGCCATAAACTATTCTAAACTTCCTAAAATTCATACCTCTAAAACTTCATTTTCAATAGTCTTACGGAATTTAATAGGTAATGCTATAAAGTACAGATCTAAAGTAAAATCCTTAGTCATTGAAATAAAGATCGAGGATGAATCTGATCATTGGGTTACTCATATTTCTGATAATGGTTTGGGCATAAAAAAATCTAATCTGGATAAAATCTTTAGGCCCTTTTACAAAGAAGATTCCCAAAGCGATGCTGGAGTAGGGATGGGGCTAGCTGTTTGTAAAAAAATTATCTTAAACCTAGGAGGTGACATCTGGGTAACTTCCGAACCAGGAAGCGGAAGTACGTTTAGCTTTAATCTTCCTAAACAAGTCTTGTAAGCCAAAAAATATTCAATTTATTATTACCTTACTTAAAAATTCAATAAAATAAAAGCATGAAATTAGAAGTTTTAAATGTGGACGACGACAAAATGGTCCTTTTTATCCATGAGAAAATGATGGGTCATGCAGAATTTTCTAGTCATCCTAAGTCGTTCTTAAACGGATATGAGACTTTAGATTATATTTCAGAATACAAGAATGAGGATACAAAGTTTTTGATTTTTCTAGATGTAAATATGTCAAACCTTGATGGTTGGCAATTTATGGATGAACTCAAAACACTTGGGTTAACAAAATACTGTTATGTTTTGGTCGTTACCTCTTCAATAGATCTTTCCGATAAAGAAAAATCTGATACTTATCCAGTAGTTATCGATTTTGTAGAAAAACCTATCAATATCGAAAAACTCAAGGAATTAAAACACCTCAAACAGCTTCAGCCCTTTTTTAAAAATTAAGAGCTGGCTTTAATCTTCCATCTCCTCCTCCTCATCTCCAGTATAAGCTTCGTATTCTGGATATAAGAAGTTGTTATATGGAAAACGGGTGATATGTATCTTTCTAGCGGTTTCGTAGACCTTTTTTCTAAACTCTTCAATATTTTCTTTCTCTGTTGCTGAGATAAATAAAACATTATCGCCTTCCCGCTGCATCCATGTTTTTTTCCACTCCTCAAGAGTGTAATGTTGATAAGACTTTTCAACCATTAGATCATCTTTTTCGATCACTTCAGGCTCGTAATTGTCAATTTTATTAAAGACCATGATACAAGGTTTATCTTTAGCATCAATATCGTCTAAAATACTATTTACAGACTCGATGTGATCTTCGAAATTTTCATGAGAGATATCGACTACATGTAAAAGCAAGTCGGCCTCTCTGACTTCATCTAAGGTGGATTTGAACGACTCCACAAGTTGAGTGGGTAACTTTCTTATAAAACCTACTGTATCAGTAAGCAAGAAGGGAAGATTACGGATCACTACTTTCCTCACCGTGGTGTCTAAGGTAGCGAACAACTTATTTTCTGCAAAAACTTCACTTTTGCTTATCACATTCATCAGCGTAGATTTACCAACATTGGTATAGCCTACGAGAGCAACTCTTACAAGGCTTCCTCTATTTCCGCGTTGAACGGCCATCTGCTTGTCTATGGTTTTTAGCTTTTTCTTAAGCGTGGTGATCTTATCTCTTACAATACGTCTATCGGTTTCAATTTCAGTTTCACCAGGGCCTCGCATACCAATACCACCACGCTGTCTCTCCAAGTGAGTCCAAAGACCGGCAAGCCTTGGTAATAAATATTCGTACTGTGCGAGTTCTACTTGAGTGCTTGCGTTACTTGTTTTTGCGCGTTGAGCGAAAATATCGAGAATAAGGTAGGTTCTATCGACTACTTTGCACTTGAGTATTTTTTCGATACTTCTCTGTTGACCAGGAGATAATTCATCATCAAAAATAGCAGTACCTACTTGATGTTCTTCCACATAATCTCTTACCTGTTCTAGTTTTCCTTTTCCTATAAAAGTTTTAGGATTTGGAACCTCCAATTTTTGTTGAAAACGTTTCAAAACTTCTCCACCAGCAGTATAGGTAAGGAATTCTAATTCGTCTAGATATTCCTTGGATTTTTCTTCATCTTGAAACTGATTAACAATCCCAATAAGGACTGCTGTTTCATAGGTTGTATTTTGAGCGTCTATCATAGTTTATTTTATAAGACAAAATTATGAAAAATACTTCAGTTCACTTCTCACTTTAAGATATTGGAAATTATAGTGCTGCGAGTAGTCTTTAGTTTTTCTTTAAATTTTATTGACTAAATTTAGCCATTAAATACTAAAAATTTCCTTAATTCGTTTATTATAACAAATTCAAACTTTATGAACTTTAAAATGTACCTTATTATTTTCTCCTGCTTAATTTTAGCTTCTTCGTGTAGCTCGGATGATTCAGATGAACTTAATGCCAATCAAAATGAATGTAAAATTTCTAAAGGAATTTCTCCAAATGAAGATGGGCTTAATGATAATTTTGATTTGTCTTGTCTTGCAGACCGAACTGGAATCGCCACTTTAGAAATTTTCGACAGAAATGGTCGAAAGATTTACGAGAAAGTCAACTATAGAGACGAATTTATTGGAGTTTCCGATGATGGAAATAGCTTGGTGACGGGGACTTATTTTTATGATATTACTTTCGAAACCGAAGATCCCGAATACGGTTTCAATACAAAAGGAGACCTGTACATTAATGTAGAACAATAAGCCTTTATAGCTTACTTGAACAAAACCCTATCCATGAAATATATATATATACCTCTTTTCGCCATCTTGTGTTTGTTTACTATCACCACCGTAACAGCACAACAAGATCCCCAGTATACACAATACATGTATAATATGAACGTCATTAACCCAGCTTACGCGGGCTCTAAAGAAAGCCTTTCTATTGGTGCTTTGTACAGAGAGCAGTGGTCTGGAATAGAGGGCGCTCCCCAAACATTCACCTTTAATGCCCATACCCCTTTAGGAAACGGTCTTGGCGTTGGATTATCAGCTATTAGTGATCAAATAGGTCCTGTAGATGAAACCAATCTTTACGCAGATATATCTTATACTATAGATGTTGGTGCTAATAGCAAGTTGGCTTTTGGTATAAAAGCTGGAGCAACACTGCAAAGTAGTAACTTTACAGACTTGTATTTCCAAGATGAAATGGATCCTGCTTTTCAAGAGGATATTAGTGGAACTTATCCTAGTGTAGGTGTTGGAGTTTTATATTATACAGACAAATTTTATGTAGGCCTTTCTATGCCAAATTTCTTAAGTTCTACTCACCTAGAAGTGGATGGAAGAGATTTTGGTTCAGAAAAACAACACTATTTCGTTACAGCAGGTTATGTGTTTGATGTCAATGATTTTATCAAATTCAAACCCTCTACTTTAGTGAAATCTGAATTGAGTTCAGCAGTCTCTTTTGATGTGAATGCCAATTTCTTATTCTACGATAAGTTTGAAGTAGGCGCTTCCTACAGATATGAAGATGCAATTAGTGCTTTAGCCAGCGTTAGAGCTACAGACTGGATACAAGTTGGTTTTGCTTATGATGCTACTACTTCAAACCTAAAAGAACCTTCTTACGAGGCCTTTATTATTTTCGATATTTTCTTCAATAAGAAAACTTACGTTTCTCCTCGTTATTTTTAAACTGAAATCCACATGATTATGAAAAACCTATATATATTGAGTATTTTCTGTTGCTTGGCATCAACCATGCTTTGGTCACAGAACAGCGATACCCAAAAAGCAGATAAATACTTCGACCGCTTTGCCTATGTCGATGCGATTGAGGCTTACGAAAAATTAATTCAAAAGGGAAAAGCAAATGCTTACGTTTATAAACAATTGGCGATAGCAAATATGAAGACTTCCAACTTCGAGGCGTCTGAGCGATTATTTAAGCGTTATCTAAGAAGTACCAGGAATCCAGAGGCAATAGATTACTTCAATTACGCTCAAACTCTTTTGATTAACGAAGAGTACGATGATTTCAAAAAAGCTATGCTCGATTTTGCCGAAAAAGCGCCAAGAGATGAAAGGGCAAAGGCTTTTCTAGAAAATCCAGACTACCTGATGGATTTACAATCGATGACCCCAAGATTTGAATTGAATAAACTCAGCTTAAGCTCAGATTTCTCAGATTTTGGAGCTTACCAGTTTGATGGAAAACTTTATTTCGTTTCCGCAAGGAACGAATCTCGCAAAACCTACGGATGGGATAACGAACCTTCTCTAGATATTTTTGTGGCTGAAAATATTGGGGGGACGTTCAAAAATCCAATTGAAATCACAGGAGATATCAATACCAAATACCACGAAGGCTCTATTGCTATCACTAAGGATAGATCGACTTTATATTTTACCAGAAACGACTTTTTAGAGGAAAAGTATAGAAAAGATGACAATGGAGTGAACCACCTTAAAATCTATAAAGCAAGCCTTGTTAACGGAATGTTTCAAGATATCCAAGACTTGCCTTTTAATGATATTTCATTTTCCAATGCAAATCCAGCGTTAAGCACAGATGGGAGTCAGCTTTATTTTTCAAGTGATAGAGCAGGAGGTTATGGATCTTCAGATCTCTATGTTGTGGATATTAATGCCGATGGAACTTACGGATCTCCGCAGAACTTAGGCCCCACTGTCAATACAGAGGGAAGAGAAAACTTTCCATTTGTCGATGAAAAGGATATGCTGTATTTCTCAAGCGATGGACATCTAGGTCTTGGTGGTTTGGATGTTTTCTATTCTAAAAAAGATTCTGGAGACTTTACACCTCCTCAAAACTTAGGTCTTCCATTAAACAGTAATGCCGATGATTTTGCGTTTACTTTTAATGGTAACGTAGAATTAGGCTTTGTGTCTTCTAATAGGACCAGTACTAAAAAAGAAGAACGAACCGACAATATATACCGAGCTAAATTGGTAAGTCCACTAGAACAAACTTCTGTATTGGTTGAAGTTGTGGATGCTCATACTGAAGTTCATATCCAAGATGCTCAACTTATTTTCTACGATACTACCCAAAACGAATATTCTAGGAGCAGAACCGATGCTAGTGGGAATAGCAACAACTTTTTACCAACTGGAAAGAAATTTGATTTGCAAGTGAATGCTGAAGGCTATGAGAGTCAATCCAACTCATTTGAAGTTCCTCAATTACAAATGCTAATGAGAGTGGCTTTAGTGCCAGAGATGACCTCTACTGAAGCGGAGATTCTTATTCTTCAGGGACGCATCTTTTTTGATTACGACAAAGCTGATATAAAGCCAGAAGCCGCTTTGGAATTGGATAAGCTAATTGAAATTCTTAAAGAAAATGAAGACATTAACATTCAAGTGGTGAGCCATACCGATGAAAGAGGTTCTGAAGCTTACAACATGAAATTATCTCAAGACAGAGCCAAAAGTACAGTAGACTACTTGACCGAAAACGGAGTTGATCCTGAAAGATTATCCTCTGAAGGTAAAGGGAAAAGTGAGCCTATAAACGATTGTACTTCTGGATGTAGTGACGAAGAACACGAAGAAAATCGACGTTCAGAATTTAAAATTGTGGACTAGGTCTTGACAGTAAGTCTTCCAATCCCTCAATATAACTATTGAGGGATTTTTTTATATTTACCATGCACTTAACCCCTTAAGCTATGGAAAAACCCAAATGCCTCTCCTGTGAGGAACCGCTGTCGGGAAGAATCGACAAAAAGTTCTGTTCCGATTATTGTAGGAGTACCTACAATAATAGGCTGAATAGTGAGTCTAGGAAGATAGTAAGGAACGTCAACAATAAGCTTAAAAAAAATTACAGAATTTTACAAAGCATCAATACAGATCAAAAAACGAAAACCACTCGAGACAAACTCTTAGAAAAAGGCTTTAATTTTACCTATTTCACGAATCTCTACACCACAAAATCTGGTCGGGTGTATTACTTCATTTATGACCAAGGTTATCTACCTTTGGAGGAGGATTATTATGCTTTGGTAAAAAGGGACTAATGAGAAAAAAAGATTATAAAGCCATTATAAGTTTACTTGTGATCGTTACTGCCGTTTGGTATGTCTTTTACGACCTTTATCCTTCAGAAATCACCGATTTATCCACTCAATCTAAAGATTTTTCAACCTTAAGGGCTTTTGAGCACGTCAAAAATATTGGTGACGAACCCCACTACATAGGTTCTGACGCCCATAATTCCAAACGAAATTATATTGTAAATGAACTTGAAAAAATGGATCTTCAAGTTCAAACTCAGCAAGGCTTTGTGCTCTCTAAGGGCGGAGTTCTCACCGCTCCAGAAAATATTATTACAAGACTAGATGCCACCGATCCATTGCCAAACTCTAAGGCTTTATTGCTCCTTTCTCATTACGATTCTGCTGTTCACTCTTCGCCTGGAGCAAGCGACGCAGCTTCTGGAGTAGCAGCCATTCTAGAAGCTGTAAGAGCTTTTAAAGCGAGCAAGCCTTCTTTTCAAAACGACATTATTATTCTTTTTTCCGATGGTGAAGAAGTAGGCCTTTCTGGGGCAGAATTATTTGCCAAAGAGCACCCATGGATCAATGAGGTGGGTTTGGTCCTGAATTTTGAATCTCGCGGAAGTGGGGGCCCAAGTAATATGATTGTGGAGACCAATTATGGGAACTCTAAACTGATAGACCTTTTTGGAGAATCCCAAGGCCAACATCCGCTCGCCAATTCTCTTATGTATAGCGTGTATAAACTTCTACCCAACGATACAGACTCTACAGTATTTAGAGAAATTGCAGACGTCCCCAGCTTTTTCTTTGCCTTTATAGACGATCATTTCGATTACCATACCGCCTTGGACACACCAAGTCGGCTGGACAAAGGTTCTTTATCCCATCAAGGGGATTACCTGATGTCTTCACTAAAAGGTTTTTCCAATACAGATCTTTCAGACCTAACCTCCCAGCAGGATCAAGTCTATTTTACAGTAACAGGATTGGGACTTTTCCATTATCCATTTTCAGGGGTGTGGGTTATTTATGCTGTTGCTTTTGCGATCTTCATCTTCATCTTAATTTATGGACTAAAAACCAAGTCGTTGACCAGAAAAGAAATTTTCTTAGGTTTTGTCCCCTGGTTGCTCAGTTTATTTTCATCTGGACTCCTCATCTATTTTGCCTGGCCATTATTGCTACAGATTTATCCAGAGTACTCCACCATTTTGCAAGGGTTCCCCTATAATGGGCATGATTATATAGTTGTTTTTGTAGCCTTTACTTTGTTCTTGGTGTTTAGCATCTACCAGTTTTTCGATCATAGATTAAACCCAAAAAACGCTATGATTGCTCCACTTATAACGTGGTTTATAGTTTTGTTTTTATTGAATATTTTTCTAAAAGGAGCAGCCTTTTTTATTATCCCCTTACTTTTTACGCTCTTTGCTTTTTTCTTAATGGTAAGGCTTCAAGTGCCGTCTTATCTTTTTCTTCTGATTTTAATTCTGCCTTCCTTAAGCATTATAGCTCCATTTATTCAATTTTTCCCCGTGGGATTAGGTCTTAAAATGGGGGTGGTGAGTGCTGTTTTCACCGTTTTGTTATTTGGTAACTTATTGCCCATTTTCGGTTATTTCTCTATTAAAAAAGGGGTTGCCACTTTAGCCCTATTGGTGGCGATAGGCTTTTTTATAAAAGCGCATCTTGCGTCTGGTTTTTCTGAAACGCAACCGCGTCCTAATAGCTTAGTCTATGCTTTAGACTCTAGTTCCGATACAGCCCATTGGTTCACTTACGACGATGAGCTAGACTCGTGGACTTCCCCTTACTTTAAAGAAGTCAAGGACTTAACCGTTTCACTAGATTACCAGAGTAAATACAATTCGGCCTATACCAAATCGTCAATAGCTGACTTGAAAGCCATCCCTAGTTCTCAAATTCAAGTGGATACCCTAGAACCCTCAAGTCCTAGGTTTAAAAAATTCAGAATACAAGTAGACTATCAACGAAATTTAAATAGAATTATAGTGTCAGAAGCTACAAAAGCCAATTTTGAATCGTTTATGGTTAATGGAGTCACTGCTGGTTTTTATGAGGCTACTGATGAAGAAAGGGGTCATGTACATACCAATCGGTTTCAGAAAAACATCATCGACTATTATGTAGTGAACCAAGCTCCATTGTCATTTGAATTTGAAGTGGACAAAACACAACCTGTTAAGTTTATCTTTAATGAAATTAGCTTCGATTTGTTGAATCATCCCTTATTTTCAGTAAAAAAACGCCCTGTAGACATGATACCCAAGCCATTTATTGTGAACGATGCTATCATAACCCAACAAAGCTTAAATTTATAATGTCCACTCAGATTTCTATTTTAGGATGTGGTTGGTTAGGAATGCCATTAGCTAAGGCCTTACTTCAAAAAGGCTATAAAATTAAAGGCTCTTCGACTTCTGAAGATAAATTAGAAGTGCTTAAGTCAGCAGGGATTCAGCCTTTCAAAATTGAATTGAAGGAGGAGAAAGTCCTCGGTGATATCGCTAGCTTTCTTGAAGGTTCTGAAATTTTGATTATCGATATTCCACCAGGCTTAAGGCGAAATCCCAACTCCAATTATATCGCTAAGGTCAAGCCATTGTTACAGGCTATTTCAGCTTCACGACTTTCAAAAGTTTTATACATCAGTTCTACCGGTGTTTTTGAAGATCATGAAACTATTCCTGACTATACCGAGCAGTATGTATTTAGCTCTTCAGAAATCAAGGCGAATCCCCTTATTGAGGCAGAACAGCTAATTCTGAATTTAAGCACGGCCAAAGCTAGTGTGTTAAGATTTGGAGGTTTGGTGGGAGAAGGCAGGCATCCTATTCACTTTCTCGCAGGAAGAAAAGGTTTGCAAAATCCAGAGGCTCCTGTGAATTTGATTCATTTATCCAACTGTATTCGATTGATTTTAGAAGTGATAAGTCAAGATCAATTTGGAGAGATTTTTCATGGTGTTGAAACCATTCAACTTTCTAAGCAGGTTTATTATGCTAAAAAAGCTAAAGAGTATGATCTCGTTCCACCAGAATTTGAATATACACAAACCACCAAAGGCAAAACTATAGGTATGGATTGGACGTCAAAAACCCTTGGTATTGAACTAGAGAATAAGGTTTAAGGTAGTATCGATTCAGGTTGAGGTAAAATCCAATCGTTATGAGAAAAATAGTTCCAAGTGATTTTGGTTAAGTCAAGTTTTGGATCTATAAGGAATTCAGGCTGTCTTCCATTAACACCCACTTTTATACGAGCGTATATTTCTATAGGAATTGCTCTTGCCGCATAGTCTTCTTTGAGGTGTTGGGTAAATTGCCAAATCCCATCTGGTTTAATAAGTTGTCGTCTTTGCTTTTGAGTTAAATATTCCTCAAGCTTAACGTAATTGGTTTTCCCTGTAGTGAGGTTTTTCACCCTAAAGCTGGCATAACCTGTTTTTGACCTTAACATCATTCTCCAGCTTACTCTATGGCCTTCTTCGGTCCAAAGAACATCTCCCTTTATAAAATGATGGCGTAGTGGCAAGATCAGCTGGAGTATAAACCACACTGCAAAAAAAGTTTTGATCAATGGAGCTGATTTTGGAGGATCGTAGGCGTCTTCACTGTAAAATGGCTTGGATTTAAGAAACGTCTGTTGGATATACTGCTTTGGGAAAAAGAATACCGTAAATGCCAGGGACATGTAGGGGAAAATTCCAATCTGAAATACGATGCTGTTAAAGAGATGAAAGAATACACTGATCCAGAACACAGTTACCCGGGTTCTCTTCCATAAGAGGAGAGGAACGACGAGTAAATCGAATATAACGCCAAAATAAGTGATGCCCACATGTACCCACTGGTTTTGGAGGAGGTCTCCGATGAGCCAATAATGTGCTCGACCTTTCATTAAAAGTTCTGGAAAAGTCCCGTCTAACCAGTCTGGATAAAATTTTGCCAGACTTGCATAGGTATATACAATCCAGACTTGAGCTATTAAAAATAGGACGACCCAGTTGGGCATTTTTATAGACCTCAGATTCGGATTTTTTTTAGCGTCATAAGAAAAGTAAGTATGTGCTGGTACAATACACATAAAAATAAGGAGGAGGATAAGAAGGTAATAGTGATTATTGTATGAGGTTTTTTGCATCAAGTACACGCATGTCCACATCACGGTATAGGCAATTATGCTCAATCTATATTTGACTCCAAGCATGATTAAGATGCCAAAGGACCCCATGAGTCCAAAGTAAATATACATTCCAGGTTCTGGAATAGGCTGCAAAAAATCGAACCCTATAAAGTTGAAGGTAAACTTAGGTTCGACTAAAGTTCTGCGAACCCAACCTGTAGCAATAGCTCCCCAAGCCTCTAAGGCAATAAGCAAACCAAAAATAATTCTAAACACGATGAGTGGAGAATTATCAACTTGCTTAAAGAGGATTTTATTCATTATTGAAGCCCTTTATGTAATTTTTCGCAAAGACTTCATCGGCATTCATTGCTTCAATCAAGGCATCTAAGCCATCAAATTTAACCTCACTTCGTATGCGTTTCAGCAATTGGATGTGAAGGTGTTGCCCATATAAATCCTTGTCCAAGTCAAAGAAAAAGGTTTCTATGCTGCGGTTTTGTCCGCCAACGGTGGGATTGGTCCCTATATTCATCATACCAAAGTGCTTACTGCCGTTTATGATAGACGCGGCCACATAAACCCCTTCTTTGGGGATGAGTTTATAGGATTCTTTAATGTCCATATTAGCGGTTGGATATCCCATATTTTTTCCAAGTCCTCTTCCTCTTACGATCACTCCAGAGAGGAAAAAGGGAAGGGAAAGGTATTTATTGGCAGTTTCAAGATTGCCATATTCCAAGGATCGGCGAATTTTGGAAGAGCTCACAGCTACATCTTCGATATCTTGTTTCGAGATTTCAAGAACTTCAAAATCAAACTCTTTACCAAATTCCTTAAGGTCTTCGATATTTGCAGTTCTGTTTCTTCCAAAGTGATGATCGTAGCCTATCACTATTTTTTTAGCATTTAAGGATTTCACTAAAATCTCTTCGACATATTCTCTGGCAGAAAGCCTTGAAAAATCCTTAGTAAAGGGATGCACGATGAGGTGCTCCAAGCCAGTTTCCTCCAAGATTAATTTTCTTTCATCGATGGTATTGATCAATTTCAAATCTTCGCTTTGTTGCAAGACCATTCTAGGATGAGGGTAGAAGGTGAGTAGGGCGGTTTGTAAGTGACCGTTTTCTGCAGAATTGATAAGGCGTTTTATGATCTTTCTGTGGCCCAAATGCACCCCATCAAAGGTTCCAATGGTCACTACCGTTGGAATACTAGAATCAAATTCTGAAACATTATTGTAAATTTTCACGCGTATCTATTTTCCATTAAAGGTGTTCATAGTATTATGGATTCCTGCGGTTCCAAAAGATAAAATTAGCTCAGCAGAGGCGTCCAAGCGTTCTTTGAGTTGGTTTTTTTCTTCTTCACTCCATTCGCTTAGGACATAATCAATTTGTCTTCCTTTGGAGAACTCATCACTTATTCCAAACCGGAATCGCGGATATTGAGTAGTTTGGAGTATGCTTTGGATATCTTTAAGACCATTATGACCACCGTCGCTACCTTTTGCCTTGAGGCGAAAAATCCCAAAGTTGAGGTTAAGATCATCTGTGATCACCATGAGGTTGTCTATAGCGATGTTTTCTTTATCTAGCCAATACCTTACCGCTTTGCCACTTAGGTTCATAAATGTACTGGGTTTTATGAGAATAAATTTACGACCTTTAAAAGAGACTTCGGCTTTATCTCCATAGCGATCTGATTCAAAACTCACTTCTTTTTTTTCTGCCAAGGTATCCAGAACTTTAAACCCGATGTTGTGTCGGGTACTTTCATATTTTGGGCCAGGGTTACCTAAACCAACAATCAAAAATTTCTTCATAGGGTTTTCCTCTTCTTTTTTATCCTTGGTTAAAAGTCTGGCAAAAAAAGCTCTCATTCGTTTTTTGGTAAAAATAAAAAAGCATCCTGAAAAAACAGGATGCTTTTTATAAAATATAATCTTAAGATTTACTCTTTGCTAGCTTCAGTATCATTTTCTTCTCCTTCTGCTCCTTCTTCGTTTTCATCGTCTTCGTCTTCATCAACGCCGATAAGCGAAACATTTCTAGAGGTTCTCACTTGACAAATTACTGTATTGTCTGGGTGCATGATTTTGTAATCTTCACTTGCTACCGCCGTGACATACATTTTTTGTCCAATTTTAAGCGGTGTTACATCTGCTAAGATAAAATCTGGAAGGTTTTTTGCAAGACCTCTTACCATCATACGTCTTAAGTTAAATCTCAAAACACCACCATTTTTCACTCCCTTAGGACTTCCTTCAGAATGGACAGGAATTTCCATAGTGATTTCTTGTCCTTCATGGAATTCGTAGAAATCAATGTGCAGAATATCATCTGTCACAGGGTGGAATTGAATATCTTGAAGTACAGCGGTAGTCTTACTACCATCTATATCAACAATTACTGTGTGCACATCGGGTGTGTAAATCAACTTATTGAAAGACACTTGTGACGCAGCAAAATGCACGATTTTATCCCCCCCGTAAATAACGCAAGGGACCTCTCCAGCATTACGTAAGGCTTTCGTAGCTTTTTTGCCTACGCTTTCTCTTTTAGATCCATTGATCGTAATCGATTTCATAAAAATTAAATTAAATTAAACTACATTAAGAACTTACCACTGATGGATTTGTCATAATGGACGGCTTTCATCACATCTGCAAACAAATCTGCACAGCTAAGTACTTTTATTTTTGGACTGTCTTTTTTCAACGGGATACTATCCGTGACAATCAATTCTTCTAATTTGGATTCTTCTAGCTTTTCATAAGCATTGCCAGATAATACAGGGTGTGTGCATACTGCTCTTACACTTTTAGCGCCTCGCTCTATCATCAAATTGGCAGCATGGGTCAAGGTTCCTGCAGTATCCACCATATCATCTACCAACACGACATTCTTACCAGTAACGTCACCAATCAATTCCATATGCAAAATCTTATTGGCTTTTGCCCGCTGTTTGTAACAGATAACGACATCACTTTCTAAAAACTTGGAATAGGCATAAGCTCTTTTGGATCCTCCCATATCGGGTGAAGCTATCGTAAGGTCACTTAAGTTTAGACTTCTGAGATAGGGTAAAAAAACAGTAGATGCATAGAGATGATCTACAGGTCTTTCAAAAAAACCTTGGATCTGGTCTGCGTGCAGATCCATAGTTATAATACGCGTTGCTCCAGCAGTTTCTAGCATTTTAGCGACCATTTTGGCAGCAATAGGAACTCTTGGCTTGTCTTTTCTGTCTTGTCGAGCCCAACCAAAATAGGGAAGGACTGCCGTAATGTGTCTTGCCGAAGAGCGCTTCGCTGCATCCAACATCAAGAGCATCTCCATCAAGTTGTCTGCGTTAGGATTGGTAGAACCAATAATAAATACTCGAGAACCTCTTACGCTTTCCTCGAATGAAGGCTGAAACTCTCCATCGCTAAAATGCATCGTATTGATGTTTCCTAATGGAATACCATAGGATTCTGCAATGGATTTTGCTATATTTTCACTTTGTGAACAAGCAAAAATCTTTGCTGTTTTTTCTACGTCTGCCATAACTAATTGACCTTTTGGAGGATATCCTATTTTATGGATTGCAAATTTAAATAAATAATTGAAGTTGGGGATAAATAACAGCACTATTTTCGATGAGAAAAGAAATATTTTCATATTTTCGTATTTCCAAATGCCTAGGTGGCGGAATTGGTAGACGCGCTGGATTCAAAACCCAGTATTTTACGATGTGCGGGTTCGATTCCCGCCCTAGGTACAAAGCCCTCCTTTTGGAGGGCTTTTTTATTTGAGGTATTCTCTTTCTTTCTTTATTTTGAATTTACTCTAGTTTGCTTTCATTTCTTTAGATACATTTCTTAAAGTTTTTTCTAAACTTTATTATCCAAAGCGATAGAGATTTATATTTTGAAGAAACTTGAATTGAGATGAGCAGCTTAAAAGTTCTGAGGATTTATTTAGATACTTTAAAGCACCATCTAATCCTAAAGTCTTTAATCTAATGTTTCACAATGATTCCAAACCCATCAAAAGAAACTTAACGCAACGACAAAGCCTTACGTTCCTTTTTTGCTGATTTATACTTAAGAATGTTTGGATAGAAAAGAAGCTAGTAGAAGAGAAAAGTATTGGAAAGGAGGAAGTGGCAAAAGAAAATTGAAATTGCTAAAGTCAAAATTCATGTAAGTGGTTCGACCTGCCTTCCAAGGAACGCAGGCAGGTTCCCGACCTAGGTACATTACAAACTATCTACTTTAAGAGTTTTTTTGATTATGACTTATGCAGTGAAACTTCTTTAATCTATCCTAGAGGTTGGCGGGAGTTTTTTTTCTTGATTGCTGAGAAACTAGCTAAGCGT
>Ga0307982_1000064_pt1 | contig 79788 bp, 27 predicted proteins | sample OrgLakmetagen989_FD_201847 | JGI IMG/M metagenome (GOLD analysis project Ga0307982, IMG submission 201847) | Saline water microbial communities from Organic Lake, Antarctica - #989 | ecosystem: Environmental > Aquatic > Non-marine Saline and Alkaline > Saline | place: Antarctica: Organic Lake... | reverse complement strand
CCCATGCGGAGCTTGTGCGTGCAATGGAAGGGGACAGGCATGTACAGGGCTCCAGTGTCATGCGTGGTGTGCCGCTGTTTGCAAGTGTGTATGCTCGAGGCAGCTTGGATGTGTGGGTCCGCAGCGGGGTGTTCCCGGTGTGCCACGCCTTTGCGCTCCATGCGTTGCGCCCGCATTTGTATGGGGTACAAGTTGCAGTTGGGGCTCCGGCCGCGGCACTGCAGTCTTGGTTGGCGGCAGGTGACGCTTCCTTGGGCCCAGTGGTGCTTGTGTCGCCTTCCTGTGTCCAGATCTCGTCCAGCGGCCCTCCCCCCGGTGCCGATGAGAGTGAGACAGGGGCCACTCCAGCCGCCGAGGAGCCGCTGGAGTCTTCTCTGACTGTGGGCAGCGAATTCGAGACCGATTTTGGCGACAGCTCCGTGCCAGGCACGTGCATCTCCGGCATCATCGCTAAAGGCCTCGCGGCGGGATTGCAGCCCGCTGTCGCAGCTGGCATCTTGTCGGGAGTGCACTGTGCCACAGCAAAACTGCACCCAAGCATGAATGGGCTGGATAGCGTTCCAGCCCCCAGCACGACTGTGAGGCCCAGTGCGGAATCTGAAGCTGTGCAGTGGTGTTCTGCTGGCTTGAGTGTCGTGATTTCCAAAGGGAGCTTGACGGGCCGCATTGGGTGGGTCACCGGTGTGGCCGACAAGAGCACAGAACAGCTGTTTGTGCGTGTTCTACCCCCCGTATCTGTGGTCAATGAAGAACAAAAGGCAGACTCTGCAGCTGCTGCAGCTGAAGGCGGTGCAGCAGACCCAGATCAAGTGGAGGCTGGCCCCGCAGAAGCACAAGCGACCGAGGCAGCAGTGGATGCTGCAGCCGCTGCAGACATCGCAGCCCCCGAGGCTGCCCCTGAGGCTGAGCCAGCTGTCCCACTGCCTGCAGATGCGGCCGAAGTGAACCTGCTTGACCTGTCAGACCTGCTCCCCGGCACCGCTGCCAGCCCTGGTGCAGGCAAGCCCACGGCGCCAGTGGGCGACTGGCCCCGCCCCAGCCTGGAGAGCTTCACTACAATCCTCCCCGTGAGCTCCCTGAAGCCCCACCGCCCCGGCCCCTCCTCCTTTGCGCGACTGATCAAGGGGGAACACAAGGATGCCCGTGTTCTTGTGTTGAATGTGGCGCACGGCCCGGAGCGCCTCATGCTGTGTGCAGACGTGGACACGGGAGAGCTGTTCACTCAGCGCAAGGACCGCGTTGCGGCTGAGCGGAGCTTCGAAGAAGTGCTTGCAGCTGAGCAGCGCATTCGAGACGTGTGGCTGGCCGCCAAGACTCCCAAAGAGGCCGGCACATTGCTGGCTGAGCTCATTGGGACATCCTCCTCCTCCAAGCCCATCCCGCTATACTCCCCCATGGACCTTCCAGCCCACGACATGGAGCAGCTGGTGAACATGTACGCAAGCAAGCACGCCGCCACTGGCTTGGGCAACCTAGGGCGCCTTGCCAATCCAGTGGCAGGCCGCGACGCGCGTGTGCTGGCCTCTGTGCAGCATGGGAGCGGATCATCTGCCACGGCAGTGCTGTGTCTGTACCACCGCCAGGAAGTGACAGCGCACGATGACGCCACACTGGTGTCGCCCCTTGCTGCAGATGGCGCCCTGCCCGCCGATGTGCAGGAGCTAGAATCTGACGAAGCGGCTGCAGTGATCACCAAGGCTAATGGGTGGGTCACACGCATGCAGCAGGCTGTGACCCTGCGGGGAGGGCGCATCACACACCTGCGCTACGAGAGCATGAAGCGCTGCGTGGTGGCGGCGTGGGAGGGGGCAGACGAAAGCACCCCCCCCTCAACAGGGCAGCTACCCCCCTACGGCATCATCACCCTGCCTCTCAGCTCAGCCAACGGTGAAGTGCTCTCTGCTGGATCTATGTGCGTGCAACTGCCTGCAGCTGTGACGAATATGGTTGGTGTTCTGCCATGGGCAGGTTGCCGCCTGGGCGTTGGTTTCCTGGTTGCACTTCTCGCAGATGGCTCCATGGCAGTGTGTTCCCGTGGCGCACAAGTGTTGCTGCATATTGTTCCAGCTGATCAAGTGCAAGCACTGGTAACCACCGCCCGGGGCATTGTTGCGTCATCTCCTGTTTCTGTGTTCTCTGTTCTCGACGACCGCGCCTCGCCAATTGCTGCAACCCATGGTATGGTGGGAAATCACCTGCACCAAGGCGCACCTGTATTCGCTGTTCTGTGTGGCGATGAAGTTGGACTACTTTCTGCTCATGTTGTGCTAGAGTATCCCCGCCTGCAAGCTGCAGCTGCCACAGATACCCTTTTGCCTGACTGGCTGCCGCAGCTGGCCTCCTGTGCAGGCGACAACACCGCACTAGCTGAGAGTTTGAAGACTCTATCACCTGCAGAGTGGCGTGCCGTCACAGCTGCACTGGCACCGCAGGCAGGTCCATGCAAGCCCAGCATCACACACTCAGCGGTGTTTGGCCCCCTTCACGGGTCAGAGCAGCCCCCCCCTCAACTTGGCTACGAGGATGCTGAAGTCACCGCTGTGCACCGAATTGATGGCAGTCGAGAAATCGTCTTCCGAGCTGACTGTGCAAAGCACTCGTCCCCCATCCCAGCTGCCGGGGGGGTGGCACGTGACCACCCCTCACTTGCCCCTTCCCCGTGGACCCCCCCCCACAGCTTCGTGGCGGGCCTGCGCCTGCCTGCCCTCACAGCCATGCACCGGCTGTTTGTGCGAGCGTGTGTGACCCTAACAGTGCGAGCTGATGCCAAGGGCGGCGCCTTGGCGAACGCCCTGCAGAGAGAATGCCTCTCCTTCAATGGGAAGCATGCCTACTCCCCAGGCGGCGGGTACATGCTGCTGCAGCTGGCGGGCAGGTCTCTTGCACAAGCAGCAGAAGACGAGTACTCAAACATCTTCTCGTCGCTGGGTGGAAACGTGGCGGAAATGGGCCAAGCTCATGTGGGGGCGCTGACGCTGGCCCCCCCCGCTGCTCCTAATTCCGCACTCATGGACATGTCTGATGACTTGGCCGCAATGTGCACCCAATCCACGCAGCCGGTAGCGACTTTACTGGCTGCTCAATCCAGGGGTGTTCCGCTTGCACTTCCAGAGTCCTTCATGCAACACCGGGAGTTCTGCAAGACATTCAGTGACTCCGACAACGCTATGGTTCCCACAGCCACAAACGATCTTCCAAAGGGCTGGACCATTGAGGCGTGGGTGTGTCCTGGCGAGGGCACCTTCACGAGTTTGCCTGAGACGTGGAACCCATCCGCTGAGCGCCTCGACCCCCGGTCGCAGGTGTGCGGCGCCTCCCTGCACATCCAGCCCATTGTGGATCTGGGGGAGTCACAGGGAGTGGGTGTGGCGTTTCCGATTGCCCCAGGCTTTGCTGCCCTCATTCACAAGCAAGACTTCGGTATGATGTGGCGAAAAGTCGGTACCCTGCCTGGGGCCGGGGCAGATGAAGCCGACTCAGGCAGCGGGGGGCAGGATATCACACCTGTGAGCAAGTGGCACTCTGTGGTGTGGGGCACGGCTGTGTACCGTCGGCAGACAGACCAGCTTGCCCCTGGATTTTTGCCCCAGAAGCCCGGCGTGTATGAGATCGCACTCATGCCCAAGCCCACATTTGCGTCTGGCGAGACACAAGCAATGCCCACTGCCGATGTGCAGGCTGCATTCGACGAAGCTCTGTGTACGGGGGTGTTCGCCAGCGTGCCCAACGCAAGTCTGCCGGGAGATGTCGCGCAAGGCATGCGTGCTTTACAGCAAGACATGCCTCGGGCCAATGTGCACTCTCTGCGTACAGTGCTGGAGACTACCACAGGCGACGGCTCTGTTATTGCCGTGGCGCTGTCAACAGCCGGACACGTGCATGTGGTTTGTCAGCACCCCTTCATGCACTCCGTACTGCGGTATGGTGGCGAAGCCACTGCAGATGGAACAGTGCGCATTCCATTTGTTCCGTCTACTAACGGCGCTGGGGCAAGTGTTGCTGCACTGGCGTCCAACCTGCCCGGGGAAAACACCGTCACGCGCCCGTCCTTGTCGTCAGCTCGAGACCCCTCATGGCACGGGCAGTCAGTCATGGAGGCGGGGCCCCCCGCGTACGACGTGTTTGCCCCTCGCGTACCCAAGGGCGCATGGAGTCACATCGCACTGCGGCTGCACGCAGACACGGCAGAGGTGTCCCTGCTGGTAAACGGCCGCCCCTACTCCCGCCGCTGCCGTCCTGGCCTGTGTTGCGCCAGTGGCGACATGGAGCCAGCACCAGTGCCGGGCAAGCTGCCCACTGCCGCGCGACATTCCCCTGCCTTGGTGCGTATTGGGGGGTCGGTGATGGGGGACACATTCCACGGCCACATTGCAAATGTGCGGGTGTGGGGGACACATGTCCCCAGTCGACAGGTGCAGCGCACCATGCATGGGCCCCTTGCTCCCGCTCGCCCTGCCACTCCCGGGGACTGTGGCCTGGAGTACTTGGGCCTTCGATGGGCCCATTCGCTGCAGGGCACCAGTGGTGACTTGCAGTACGGTCTGGCACCTATGTTGCAGCGCTGCTGGCCGTCTCATGCCACGTTCTCAAAGGGCACAAAGGGGGAGCAGGGGGGCTCAGATCTGGCAACAGCACTGTCTAGTTGTCCGCAAGGCGCACTGTACACCTGTACTGGGCCACCTGTGGATCTTTGTGCCGCCGGGCTTTCAGATGCCGTCGCTGTGGTAGCATCAGTGGAGACCAGTGCAGGCCAGGGGTACCTTACTGACACACAGTGGAAACCGGTGTTCTTCGAAGGCACCCCTGTTCCGCTTCAAAAGCTGGGGGTGACCCAGTCCACCCCATTGTTCAACGCCGCAGCGCGAAACATGCGCGTGAGTGTTCAGCTTTCCCTGCGGGGCGACATGTGCGGGGCACAAGCTCAGTTGGTGGCTTGTCACGTGGGCACCACAGGAGTTGAGGTGCATCAGGCTGCACGACACCTGGTTGAGGCGAGCACTGCAGCCGGAGACATCCCTCGCGCCTTGGCACGTGCCGCTTCATACGTACAAGCCATCTCGGCGCACACACCGGCTGTGCTTGTTGCAGCGTGGAGAACCGCGACGGAATATGGTGCAGAATACGGCAGGCCCACATCTGCTGCTCTTCGCCTGATTCAGCGCTTGGGGCAGACCCTGCTCGATGACAGCAGTGTGACGATGGCACTGGCCCCAGTCTTGACTCAGGGGGGTGCATGGGGGGCGCTCGTGGACACGCTGCTGCTGCAGGCACCCACGAATGAGGATGCAATGCTTGGTGGAGCTCTGCTTCTGGGTGCTGTCCGGGCATCCCAGCTGCCCGCGTCTGCCTTAGAGGAGATTCAGATGGCTGCCCTCAAAGCCTGGGAGTTGTGTTCCACGTTGCAGCCGGAGCATGTTCCGCCCCCAGCAGCTGTGCGCTGTTGTGGGGCTCTCATCACGTGGTGCACTTCCCAGTGCGAGGAACTGCAATCCAAGGCCGCTGGCACAGCTCTGAGTGTCTTATTGAAGACACTGGAAAGCACAGCTGGGCATGTTGACTGCATGACCGAGGTGGCAGACAGCCTCATCCAGGTGTTGCCTGGGTCCAGTGCTGCCATCAAGCACATGGTGCTGCCGCAGTGGGCCCACTTGCAGCTGCATGCGCGTCCCCTGCTCGTCCACCCCCACGCCGCCGTGGCTGGCATTCCTCGCTACGGCTCGTATGATAGCAAGCGAGTGGCAGGGGCCATCATGGGAGCACAGGTGCCCCCACAGCTCATGTCAGCTGTCCCAGTAGCCTTTGATGACCTGGGCTCCACCATAGACGAGGTGGCGGCGGCGGCAGGGGGTCCCAGCGTTGCCCTGCGAGAACTGCTGGCTGGCGAGGGGGGGCCAGAGAGTGCCTCGTGGGGCAGCTGCACTGGTGCACTGCAGGAAGCAGCTGCCGGCAAGGTGCGCATTTCTTGCACACAGCTTGCCCTGAAGCACTACGGACAGGTGTTTACGCTGGACCTGGATGCCCAGCGCGTGACTATGGCGGAGGGGCCCTCTGGGAGCATTTCAGCCCCCCCCACCACCCTCACGGGCTTTGACATTGACATCCACCGCCCCGACATGTGCTGCAACGGCACCATCATTGTTTCTCTGGACGCCATTCCTGCTGGCTGCAGCCACGTTGAAGGGCTGTCCAGACAGAACCACACCATGAAGACGCCAGAACTGGCCACACACTGTGCTGACAACATGCTGTCCAGATGGTCGCCAGAACACACTCTAGGGCATGTGAAGCGTGCCCAGTGGGCGTCCACCATGAACTCTGCCTCTCATGGGGACAGCTCCCCCGGTGTGCGTGCCCTGATCGACCCCCAGGCACGCCTGTTGCAGCTGCGCGCAGCCTCGTTCTCGCTTCTCTCAAGGCCTGTTCCGGATTCGGGAGTGCACAAGTATGTATTCTTCGTGGGCGAAACGGGCGCAAGCAGCTCTTTTACTAACCTGTTCGTGGCACTGTGCAACAAGGAACAGCTGTTCCCTGCTGACAGTAAGCTGACCTCCACCACTTGGACGAAACGCACTGGGCTGGAGGAAGCTGAAGAGTCGCTTCTGCTCAACAGCATTGTGTTACATCCTGCCCGTGGGGAAGTGTCTGTTCCGGATGCGTTCCTAATTCCTGCATCCAGCGGCGGCAGTCAGGCAGTGGTGCCTGTCGACCCTGCTGCCCCTACCGCCACCGCTGCCTCTGCAGACGGCACTTCCACTCCAGACCCGAATCTTGAGAAACCAGGCCACACACTGGACACGTTGGTTACTGCGGGAGATGCTAAGTCAGCTGCGGCGTCAGCTGGCCCTGGGTACACACTGCTGAAATGCCCGGGGCTATCTCTCGAGGCTGGCTCGGGGCATTTCATTGCGTTGTTCGTGAACACATCAGCTGGAACAGTGCATGTGGACGTGAACAACACGGGGGTGTTCTCGGTTGACGCTGCGCAGCAGCTGCCGTGTTCCATCAGCGCCAAGGGCCCGCCACTGCACCCTGCTGTGGGCATTGACAGGTGGACCTCCATTGGAAATGCCAGCTGCATCACCTTCCAGCTGCACGAGGTGGCAGCGCTGCCGCCCAAGGACGTCAGCACGTCGCGTAGCGACTCCTTCCCTGACATTGCCCTGAGCCCACCCGGAGCCATTCGCCTGGCGAGCATTGCCGCTGGTCCCCTCCCAGGGGTGCAGTCTGTGACGGCGGTGGCCAATCCTGCTGAGCTTGCCCGCGCCACTGATGGCCTTTCCCATGGTGTGTCTCCCATTTCTGTAGCACCGGCTGCCAGCCTGTACAGTGCTGTGGCGGGTGCGGCCGGTGTGGGGGGGGTGCATATGCATGTGCCCCATGCCCACGGGTACAACGTTACCGGTAGTGTCAGTGCACCATCAGGCAGCAGTGTGCCTACTCGTGTGTCTCTGCAGGGTCTTGGCAGCCTTGCCACCTCCATTGGAACGCGGTATGTGCAGGTGACTGTGATGCTGGTGTCAGGCAGTGACCCCGCAGACACAGCCTCAGTGTGGAACAGTGAGATCACACCTGTGAACCCAGCCGACGTCAGCATCGACTTGACTCTGTATGGTGCCCGTGTGCCTGCAGCCTTGGCACAGCTCAGTGCAACAGATGCACTCCCAGACTGGGCGCAAGCAACCTCACTACTCCCCAGCCCCCCCCGCCAATTCCAAAAGCACCCCCCCACAAACAGTGCAACGCAAGAGCAGCTGGTCGCGGCAGCTGCCTTGCTTGATTCGGCGTGCCATACCATGCAACATTGTCTTGCGGCGCGCACAGAAGGTGAGCTATCCTATTTGAAGGCTGCAATTGAGCTTCTCAGCCCGGAACAGAAAGCGGAAGTTTCCATCGCAGCACTCCCGAACACACCCGCTTGTAAGACCGTGCTGCGTGAACTATGGTTCCACGCACACATGGCCCAGCCGGCGCTACTGGAGGCGCTCTCGTATGCGGGGGCAGCTGCTGCAGCATCTAGCAGTAACGCCGCCTGGAGTGAAGCACATGCTGCTCTGCGCACCAGTATCACCCAGGCCAACACACTGCTGGCAGCGTCTCGCCGTGCGACCATTCAGCGTATTGCTACAGCCACCCTTGTGCAGACGCCTCCGCAGCACATGCCGTCCCTGTCCAAGGCTGTCGTCTTGAGCACAGTGTCCAGCCTCCTTCAGCAAGAAGCCAGCGAGCCCCGAGACTCAAGACTGTTCGATGCGCTGGCAAGCAACATGCTTCACGCGTTTCTCCGGGATAACGCAGGCGAAACTCCCGAGTCCATCGTGTGCTTGTTGCTGGGCCAATTGGCACACGTGGACGCTGCTGATGTGTCCACTGGAGATTCCCCTACGCAGTCCGTGCGTGCAACCGCTGTCAGCGTGGCTGCTGCGATCAACAAGGGGTATACATTGCTGCAGCGCTGCGCAGAAGTTGAGGTGCAGCACTGCACCGGTGGCGCTGTCGCTCAACTGATGAAGGCGCTTACTAGCCCCCCACACAACACGGAGGCCCCAGCAGCAGATGCTGTTGGAGGACTGTTGGTGTTCCTGCTGGAACACGCCCCACAAGCCATAGACGCTGCGTCAGACGAGTCAGTGGCAGCGCTGGTGGGGCACTCCGCCAAGTCAGAAACGGCTGCACGGCTGCTGCGGGCTGCTCTCGGCGGGGTCGTGCTTCCCTCTTCAGACAGGAGCTTTGCTGTGGTCAAGGCGTGCGTTGAGCGTTTCTTGCCAGTGTGGCTGCAGGCCGCAACGAAGGGCTTTTCGTCCCACGCTGCCCGCGTTGAAGCAGTGTTCCGGCTTGTGCTGTTCAAGGTGGGGATGGGCCCACGTAGGGTGGTACAAGCGTTAGCTGCTGGGGAGCAGGGTGGACAGGTGGCGACGCTGCCGCAGTTTGCAGAGCTGATTGACTTGGCAGTGGCCTCCAGCCAACACGCCTCTCAAGCCAAGTCTCTGCTGGAGGACATTCTTCAAGCCGACATCAGCAGTGTGTCACACTGCACACAGGTTCTGACGGAGAAGCACCTCTTGAGCGTACAGCCTGCAGGCAGCGATACACGCCAGCTGCAGCGCGCCCTGGCCCTAATGGAGGTGTGTCTCACAGCATGCGAGCGCAAGGCTGCATCCATCGACGCCGCTGCAGTTCACAGCCGCTTACCGGAGCCCCCCTCCGCGGTGCCACCTGGCCTGACGCGCTCTAGAAGCAGCAGAGAATCCCAGGCCGATGTCGGAAGTGCCTCGTTAGAGGGGGCTGGCGGCTCTGTGCAGCCCCCCCCTCCGCCCCCTACTGCAAGCGTTGCCCTGAAGCGATCCGCCACAGCTCCTGTGTACGCCATCAGCCGCGAACAGGCTAAGGACAAGACACTACTGTCGGTTGCACCCCATGTGTCGGCTGTTCGTGCTGCAGTTGTTCTGCTCTGCAAGTTCCCCCTGCCAGCTGGTCGCACCCACAGGCCAATGGCTGGCGACGCCATCACACTGAGTGTGTGGGCCACGGCACTGAAACTAATTTCTTCACACAAAGACGCGACGTCGGGTCGCATGGACGGCATTGGCCCCGACGATGTGGCGGCACTTGTCGTCTTCTTGACGCAGCAATCTCTGCTGGCGCCGGCTGCTTTTCGGGGGCTGCTGTCAGTCCAAATCCGGGCCGTCCTGCAGGCGCTCCTGCTGCCACCAAGCGCCACCAGCTCCTTGTCGGACATCCACCGCCAGGCGTGTGTGCACTGTGCCACAGCTGCGGTGCGGGTGCTGGTGTCAGCCACAGCGGAAATGGAGGTGCTGCAGCTGGCTGCGCGCACGCAGCGAACGTCTGCAGACACCAAGAGCAGCACATACGGCCAAAGCAACCCAAGCATCATAGTGCGCAACTCTGCTTTGCAAACGCACACTTCCGAGACGACCTCTCAGGCAGCTTATGCCTTGGCGTTGCTACAAGCCTTAGTGGCCCCATTGTGCGACAGCTCGAACAGCCCTGCCGCTGCAACTGAAAACGCCGCTGCAGTTGTGTTGCCGTTGCTGCAAGCAGTAAAACAGCACTTAGACTGGCAGCTGGACAAGTACGAGTGGAGCGATGGTGCATCGCAGTCGGGTATGCAGCTGGCTGACTGCACGTTGCAATCCATGGCAGGCATGCTACACGTGTGTGGCACAATGTTACAATCCACCGCACATGCTGGTGTAATTGCAGCGGAAGTTGCTACTTGGATGCAGGCTGCAGCCCATGTCAGCCAGTCTGCAGTCTTCAGCTTCGTGGCCTGGGCTGTGCTGCACTGCATCAACGGATCCCACGTCCTGTTTTCCGGCAACAGCACATGGCAAGACGTGCTCTCGGGCAAGTCCGCGCTGCAAGTCCTGAACACACCCGTAGTGCAGGGCATTTCAGGCGGCTTGTTGAATTTCGCTGAGCACTTGAACTTGTGGTTTGCAGTGCAGGGGCTGCTGCTGCGCCTGCTGTGCCAGCTGGCGGAGAAGAACCCTGGCGACGCCTTTGCCATGGCTATTACTGACACATGCAAGTACATGGTTGCATGCGTACAGTCTGGAGATGCAGTCGACACCATGTCGTCATCAGATGCCGCTTCTACCGCAGGGGCTGATGCCTCGCTTGCAGCTTTGCTCAAGAGTACAGCTGGGGGCATGAGCGGGCAGTCGCCCTCCGCACCCATGTCTCGACAGGGCCTGAGACGCTGCCTCTTGTACTTGAACAACAGGCGGGACAATGCAGTCAGCATGAACAACTTGCACGACGGCTTCATGCCAGTACTGATGCTGCTGCTGGCTTCTGCCATGAAACAAAGCCCCGAGGTGGCCTCGACTACCTTGGCTGCTGTGATGGACGTGCTGGGCGCTGAGGCACCCGAAAGTGGCACTGCAACCGAACACAGCCTGAAAAGAGAAGCAATTTCCTCTGTGCAGTCGGAACACCCCCTGGCGGAACTGGAGCTTGGCATGGCAGACGTGTTTGGCTCTGCAGCCGCTGATGGCATCCGTGCAACGAAACTGCTGCAAGCAGATGACACAACGCTCCCACTGCGGTTGAACAAAAACACTAGTGATGCCATAAAGTTGCAGGGCATGGTGGATGCCTTGTTGCAAGCAGCTGCCACTTCGACGATCCTGGAGCTGCCTGCAGCGAATGACGCCCTCAGTGTTCCGGGAGACATGGATTTGATCAGCAGCGTGTTCCCGCTGGGCGTGCCAAAAGACTCCACGGCATCAAATCCACGCCACAAAGCCGTGTTCCCAGGTATTTTACAGGTGCAAGACGCACTGCACCCCCATGTGAAGGCGCCCAAACCAGAAGTCACGCCCATGCACAGCCTCACAGAGAACACGCGTGATGTGTTCCGGGCTGATGAAATGTTGTTCGTGTACAACCGAGCATCACTTACGAGTAGCGGTCTGGGCACCATTGCCGCTGGAGGTGATGTGTGTTATTTCACATTTTTCGCTGTGCTGCACAAGCCATGCAGGCTCTCGCACATCGAGCTGGCTTTTGCGGACGCCAGGGATGTTGCTGCTCCCATGTCAGTTATCTTGTCAGCTGGCCCTGCCGCCACAGAGCTCGTTCCAGCGGCGCACATTGTCACCTCCGCTGCTCCCAGCGTCACGCCTATCATGACCAAGGGCTTTGACAAGCAGCGGAACAACCAATCCAGTAAAGACAACGCAGTGTTCAGTAAGCATGCATCGCTGCCATCTGCATCGCAGTTTGCCCTGTTCCAGTTGCGAGGCAGCGCTCCAGTGCAGGTGTTGATGTTTACCTGCCTGCTCAGTGAAAGTGCCGCCCCGCGCAGTGCCACTGAGCTATTTGGATCTTTGAAGCACTTTTACATTGTAGGCACACCATGCGCTGGCGGCCAGCCGGCCAATAAGCCTGCAGCTTCGCCCCTTGCTTCCGCTGTGGTGTCGGCATCCGGTGCTTTACAGCGCAATGACTCCGCGCTCCCTGCGGAGTTGCAGGCGAACTCGCTGCGAAAATCAGTGGTGGAGCCGTTCCTGGACTTTTTGGGCGAGCGCATGTCTGCAGCACCATTCATTTTGGGGACAAACCAACTTGCAACAGATGCTTTGCCTGCTGATGTGCGCCTATTCGAGGCACTGGAGTCGCGCCGTGATGCTGTGCACGCAGCCCTGAAGCGCTTATCCCCGCAAGCGTGCGTGCAAGCCACCATGTGCATCTGGGGCAGTATGCAGCATTTTATTCAGCCCCATGTACGCAGCGGAGAGGACAAACACGTGCTGGTAGAGCTCACAGGCTGGGCACATGTGCAGCGGGCTGTGGCTTTGCTGGGCAATTTGGCATGGCATCAGCCGGCGGTGCGAAACACTATTTTGCAGAGATTGGCTGAGTGGGTACAGGCGCCAGGTGTCGATGCTGGATCCGGCACGTCTGTACATATGCGTGCGGTTCTTGCAACTGCTGCTGTGCAGCTGCTGCCTGTTATCATCGCTGCCCAAGCTGCTGACAGCACTGTTACTGGGAAGGAATGGCATGAAATGGGCGTGTTGATGTCGATGATCTCAGATGCCGTGGAGGGTATCCTGTCAGATGTACAGGGTGTCAATCTACAGCCAGCGCATGTGCTGGCTGTACTGCCGCTACTGGAGTCTTTTAGCCAGGTGCTGCACAACTGCAGTGAGGTGACCGCCCGTCACTTGCCTGCCGGGAAGTTGGCTTGCTTGGTGGTCGCTGCAGAGGCGGCCCTTGCTCGCTGCTGCATGGGCACTCAGTTGTACAAGACACTGTTGACGTTTGTATGCGCCGCCCACCCCCATATCGCCCTCTTCCGTCCCCTCTCGTCGGTGGCGCGCGACATGCTGGCCATCGGCGCCTCTGACGCCCAGAAGGTGCTCCATCACGCAACAGGCAGCCACGCAGCTTTCAACGGAGTGGTGCAAGGCTGTGCTGAGGGCAGCATTGGCAGCGCCGCTGCAGCGCTGGTGCATGCTGCGGCCTCCATGACGGCAGGCAGTGCACTAGCCCCCCCCTCCCAACACCTAACAGCCTTGGCGCATCTAGCTGCTATGTCAGGCATCGTGGCTGCCGGAGCAGAGTGCTTCCGATTGCTGCAGGGCGCAGTGCAGCTGCTGCACTGGTGCTGCAATACGCCGGACGCGACCTTCCAAGCGAGGGGCAAGGCTGCTGTGTGGCAGTTGCCTACAACAGCTAACCCCCCTGATGGCGAACAGGAGGGGGGTCAGGCAGAGAGCAAGGACGATGAGTCATTGGTGCGTGTCGTTTGGAACCCCTTGACGCAGCTGTGTGCAGCGCTTGCAACCGAGGGGTGCACTGCCCATCAGCTGCTGCTGTCAACAGCTGCTCTTGCCGCATTCACTGTGTCTACCGCAAGCGACGACAGTACCGTTGCCCAGTGGGCGGGCTCGGAGCTCGTGGCAAGCGTAATGATGTGTGTGGCCAGTGGCGGGGAGAAACCTGCATCTGCTGCCCCTCTTCCTGTTCTTGCTGTTGTTCCGGCTGCCCTGCGCCCCCTGCATTCACTCCTTGAAGTGTTGATCCAAGCTCACGATGGCAACAAGCAGCTGGCAGTCACCACAGCCAGCGATGCAGTGGCCGGTTCGCACACGCTTAGTCCTTCACTGCTGTCCTTGTTTCGACTGCTTTCGACCACCTCAGCCCAGAGCTTTGTGAGTGTGACACCTTCACCTGGAGTGGACCTGCTGACTCCTGCTGTTCTGGCTCTAGTGAAAGCTGCCGATGATGCGTTCCAAGTGGAACAGTTGAGCGTACAGTTGCCGGTGGGGGAGGCTGGTGTTCCGGTTTCCCAATGGGGGGCTAAGGGGGTCACCCCTGCTCAGAAGGCACTGGTGCTGGGCAGTGACTCAGCTGGGCGAGCCACTGCTGCAGCGCTGCTGGCATGCAGCACTGCCGCGTTTTCCACAGACAAACTGTCGCACACAGATCGAGTGGAGCTGGATGAGTCCACCTGCTTGACTGTACAGCACACGGGAACAACGAACGCCAATGCATTGGTGAACTTGCCCATCAGCCGCGGCGCTGGCGTGTTCCGGGTGACATACCGCCTGGACAGCTTAAAGGGGGATGATACCATCGGAGCTTCCGCGGCGGGTCTATGTGTTTCGATCGGTGTGAGCCCTGTGCGTTCGCCGGAAAATGTAGCGCTGTCGTGTGCCTCCATGCAGTACATGGTGGACCAAAAAGACGCCAATTGCTACGACGGGAGCAACGACGTGGGCGATTTTAGAGAGGCGCCGCCCTTCGTATGTGTGGGCGACACCTTCACCATAATCGTGGACGCCAACGAAGAAACATTCGGCTTCGTCGGCTCAAACGGCGAGGTGAACGTAGCCTTCACAGACATCTACAGCCGCATCGTCGACAAGCAATTCAGCAAGCAGCTGTACCCAGCAGTGTTCTTCTACTCGTCCCAGAGCGGAAAAGTGACGCTCTTGAGCGTGGAGCTGCTGAAACCCCCATCAGACCCCAGCTGCGACAGTGTGACGGAGTGGCAGGTGGCCCAGGGCAACTTGGACGTGGAGGGCGTCGCGGCTGCATTGGGTGGCGGCGGTCTGCCCAGCGGTGGTGCCGCCTACGCTGCCTCGCCATTGCAGCCTCACACGCTGCCACCCCGAGCTGCTGTGGCCACACGTAGCGGACTTGCGCAGCCAATCGCCCCGCAGAACTTGGTGGTGGGCGCCGATGCCACTCCCTTCAGCGCCGCCGTGCCCCTGGGGGGGCTAACTGCGGCCCAGTGGGGCCTGCTGGCGACCAGCACTGCGCCGCACTGTGCCTGGCGTGCCCCGCTGCCACTGCTGCCTGTGCCTGCCTGCGCTACCATCGCATCTGTGGCAGCTGCTATGCACGCCAAGTCGCGGTACCTGCAGTGGAACATCTGCGCTGTTCTGCCCACCGTGGTTGAAGTTGAATCAGACCTACCCGCGACTGGAGCGGGAGACAGCATCTCCCATGTGGCATGCGGCGTACCCTATGCTTGGTCAGTGCCCACTGTGAGCCCCGGTACAGACAAGGCCGAGCTGGCACTTGGGATGGCCCTTCGCGCCCTGGGGCAGCTGCAGCACACGCATGCCATGGAGGCAGCTGCACAGCTGACCACTGCACTGCCAGAGAGTGTTTCGCGCGTCTTGGCATCTGTCACCGCAAGCGACGCTCCCCCGTCTGCGCCCCGTGTGCTTCAGCTGTCCTTCGTCCCCATGGGCTCCCCTTGGACCCCCCTTCACACCCCCACGCCAGCGTCTGCGTCAGGCCCCGCGGATGCTGGATTTGAAGAACGCAAGGAGGGCAAACATACAACTGCAGCCACAGTGAACATCAGCAAGCCCCACATGAATGCGTTTGAGAGTGTGCTTGATGCTCTTGCGTCTGCAAGCGGCCCAAGTGCTGTTCCGACTGCAGAGGAACGCACCATGCTGTCTTGGCTGAACGAAGCTGGCATCCTGGCAAAGCTTCTGAAGCTGATTCAGCAGGATGTTCCGCGTGCGTTCGGTGTACACCCCGCTCTGCTTGTTGCAGACGGCGACCCAGAGACGGCACCAGCACTTCAAGAGGGCACCTTCCAGCTGGAGGATGAGTGCTTTGCTGCAGACAGAGGCGACTCCTGGAAGTCTGTGAAAGAGGTTTGGTTGGAGCACGCAGCCTCTTTGCACAGCTGGCTGCGCGATGCCCTGGCACTGCTGGACAACCCAGCCACAGGGAAGGTGGTGGCCGCAGATGCCAGCATGCAGGGCATGCTGCAGCTACTACTCGAGGCATACGGCAAGCTCAGCAGTGTTCCGGCTGATGTGTTCCGTGGTTTCAACATGTCCGCCAAACGCGGCGGGGACGCACACTGGACGGGTCTGGCTGCGCAGCTTGTTCCAGGCGTGCAAGTCAAAGGGTTCCTGCGGCCCAAGGCAGACCCGCTTCGCTTGGCAGCTCTGAATGCGGCACTTGTGCGGGCAGGTTTGAGCGAGGCCAGTGCGGCTGCTGGCGCCGCTGGAGGCAAGACGGCTGCCGGCGGGGGCGTACTGCTGCTTGCCAACGGGAAAGCACTCCAGCCGGCGCAAAAGGCAAGCGACATGGTGCACCCGGAACAAGGAACAATTGCACTGGGCAACGACCCCACATATACACAAGCCGTGGTTGCTCTGGGGCGCAGCAGTGGAGCCAAGACTGCCAGCACCCAAGCTGTGCGGGTGAGTGCTGATGACACAGCGCACCCAGTCGCCACTCTGCTGCGGCCTGTGTTGACTCGTGTGCTCGGTGCAGCACGCACCAAGGCGCTATTTTCAGACGGCACTGGCGCGACACCAGCCAAATCAGCGTCAACTGCAACTGCAACTCAAGGCGGCCTGTCCCCCACAGTTGAAGCTGGCGATGCCAGTGCTGCGGTAGATACACCACTCACCCCGGCTGTAGGCTCTGCTGAGGCAGACTCAACGGAGATAGCAGCAACTCAGAGGGAAGGTAAGGGGCTTGTGGCTGCTCTGGCTTCATCGCCGTCGCTACTGGCGGCCCTGCTGCAGCGGGTGGGTGAGTGCCAGGGCTTCACAGCTGCAGACGAGGCGACACAGTTGGAGCAAGGCGACTGCATCACCTACGCCCAAAAGCGCGCTAAGGCCCTTGCTGCAGCTAAACGTGCAGCTGAGAAACAGGCCGCAGAAGAGAAAGCCGCTGATGCTACCTCAGGCGGAAATGCCGAAGCAGGTGCAACCGGAACAACCGGGGCCAAAAAGGATGATAAGTCATACTGGACGGCAGGCACTGGGTACTCCTACGATGGCCAGAAGGGCCTCCGTGACTTTGATGCCGCAGCTCTTGAGACGAAGCGACAACAGCGCCAAGCCGCTTCTGCGGCAGTGCTCGAGCTGCTTACTGCGGTGATTCGGGCAGACACAGAAGACAGCGCCACAGGAGAACCAAGCTCCCAGGTGCTGTTGCAGTGCATCGCGAACAGCCCCGTGCTTGCTGTTCTCGCTTCGTTCCTGCGCTCCACTGAAATCGACATTGCCAAGCAGCCCGATGTGCACAGTGCAGTGTATGCAGTGTGCCATGCATTAGCAGAGCACAGTGTCCTGCGCACAGTGCTGCTCCCAGCAACCGATGGCGGCAGCAGCGACCTGGTGCAGCTGCTGGAAGACTCCAAGGGGCTGGCAGATGACGTGCTGGAGCCTGCTGAGGGGGGTGAAGGGGGGGAGAAATCCCTGGAACCCCCCGTGCGTGCCGCGATGGAGTCTCTTCAGGCAGCCGCCGTCGCTGCAAGCGTGGCAGCTGAGAGTATTCGGACGGAGCGAGCTGAGGCTGCAGCTGCCACCGCCGCCAGTGGCGAGGGCGCTCCCGCTGCTGACGATGAGCAGTTCACAGCTGGCGCTGCTGACGATGAGCAGTTCACAGCTGGCGCTGCCGCCGCCGGGCACGGCATGCAAGCCTTGAAGGACCTGTATGTCAGCACAATGAAGAAGCTGGCCTTTGGGAAGGAAGACATGACCAAGAGCGGCGCCTTGACCGCTTTCAAATACCGCACTTCCCTGGACAGCGAGGGCAAGGCGCCTGCTTCCCGCGTCACAGGCACCAAGCAGCAGCTGCGGGCCCTCAAGGGAAGCATGCCCCTGGACTTTGACGCCACAGTGTTCCTGCGACACGACAAGCGACGCCCGTATGTGATTGAGTTTATGATTGCAGCGCCACCGGACACGCCCTACGACAGCGGGCTGTTCTTGTTTCACTTGTACTGCGACCCAAGCTTCCCCAAGCAAAGCCCCAAGGTGAACCTGCAGACCACTGGCGGCGCCAGCGTGCGCTTCAACCCGAATTTGTACGCCAGTGGCAAGGTGTGCTTGAGCCTGCTTGGGACGTGGCACGGCGGCAACAGCAGAGAGGCCTGGACTCCAGACAGCACCTTGCTGCAGGTGCTCGTGTCCATTCTGGCGCTGATTTTCGTCAAGTACCCGTACTACAACGAGCCTGGCGTAGAGAAAGAACAAGGAACAGATCGTGGTCTGCGCAACCAGCGTGTCGCTGAAAATGGGGGGTATGAGCGTTTGCGAGTGGGCACGGTGCAGTGGGCGATAGTGGACATGCTGCGGAACCCTCCTAAGGGATTTGAGGAAGTTGTGAAGCAGCACTTCTTGATGAAGCGACCGCACATCCTGGAGACATGCGAGCAGTGGCTCAAGGAGGCTTCCGATGATGGCACTCCCGGGCAGCACGCCAAGCTGCAGAAGCAGGTTGAGGCTGCAAAAGCAGAATTGGCAAATCTGGGAGACGGCCCGGCGGAGCGCATGCTGGCGCCACAAGTCACAGAAGAAGAGCAGGCTGCACAAGATGAGGCAGGTGCTGCTGCTGCTGCTGCTGCTGCAGCATCGTCAGACACGGCAGGAGCCAAAGGTGTGCCAGCGGCAGCAGCAGCTGACACAAAGGCTGCAGAGGGTGGTCACGCCAAGCCAGCCCTCAGCAAAGAAGCGGAGCGCCTGAAGATGATTTGTCCACAGTACCCTGATGGCATGTATACGTATGCAATCACGCAAAACAAGGGCGTGGAAGCCGCTGCACTGTGGCTGGTGGACAAAGGGGAGGCTCATTTCACCGCAAACGCCGAGAAATATCTTAGCTAGAGGCGCCGCCGCTAGCTAAACGAAGATGATACAAACAATGAATTAGTTGTTACATATGGTGCTGTGGGTCATAGCTCGTCGTAGTCTTCAACGCGCCGTGTGTTGTGCGCCCGGGTTGTGGGGCTTTGCATTGAGCTTGAGTCTGAGCTGTTGCCACTTGTGCCAAATACCGCCGAATCAGCAAAGCCGTCGCTGTCAGCAGGGTTATCCTCCGCGTCGCTGCCGCTTGTGCTGGAGTCCAAAATGTGGCCCCGCTGTGCCTTGCTGCCACGGGCCCCCTCGGGCGACGCCGCTGCAACAGCGCTGTCGCCGTGCGACCTGGCCCGCTTCAGCAATTTGCGATTTGGGAGCGTGGAGATTGTCCCTGCATCAGTGGCAGATTCGTTGCCCCCTGTCGCTTCAACACCAGGCGCCTCATCAGCTGTGCTTGTTGCTTTTGCGCTCTGCGTGGCATTCAGGTGCGTGGCACTGCCCACCACATTTGCGGCGCTTCGTCTTTCCCGAATGTACAAAAGCGTCAGCACTCCCTTGCCCAGCACTGTCCAGTTACGCACAGCCCGTGCGGAGCGTTTCTTCACAGCTTCGTCCGCCTTCACAATCTCCGCTTGTTCCCAGGCCGCTACAACTACTTCCTCGGCGACGGCTGGGATCACAATGCCGTCGGTTTTCGGCACCATCATGCCACCTTTGAACTCAAATCCCACCACAGCTCGAGCCCAATCAAAGCCAAGCTGGCTTGCTACCCGCCCCGCGCCTGGCATGCCTGTTAGATGCACTGCGCCAGTGGGTACCATGTCGCTGCGACCACCCCACACCTCCACATTTCCAAATGAGTTCACCGGAATCTTTCCGTCTTCCGAGACAGCCCCAGGTTGGTACGTGCCCGTTTGCCAACGCCCATATAGGTTCACGTCTTTTTGACCAGCTGCAGCGGAATTGGCACTTCCGCTGCCGCCCTGACCCATGTCCATTGAAGCTCGCATGGCGGAGCGCGTGAGGCCGGGATTGGCCAGCAGCGAGCCCCCCCTTCCACCCCGTCGCGGGGGGGGGCGAATCTTCTTGGTGGTGACCTTTGTTGGCTGATCTACTTCGCTGTCAAGAACAACTCGGCTGTGTTCCATCAGCCACCGCTCTTTCGTCAAAAGCTTCTGCACGTGGCTACGGGGGTACACAGGTTCGCCCTTGAACAAGCCCACTTGGTGCTCCGGGCCACAGGGGTGCACCATCTCCGTGTTCCCACATTGACTTTCAATGGCAAATCTCGGGTGGGCCCTGAAAGCTGCTTTTGACGTTGGCAGTGGCTCCGTGCATTTCGCCAGGGCAAGCTCAGCAGTCTCCGCCGCATCCGCCCGCGCAGCCGCAGCAGCAGAAGTGCGCCAGTGGCCGTCCCATTGGATGGCGTTGCCAAGATGGGTGCGTTGTGCAGTGGGACTGCACTCTGTGTCACTGCTGAGCAACTCAACATCACTGCTTGGGGAGACAGCTCCAGTGCGGTCGCGATCGCCCTGGTTGGCCACCGCCCCAGCACCAGCCAAGGAAATGCCAAGGTGGCTGCCAGCAGCCTGCAGGCCAGCCTTGAGGATGAGTTCGAAGCTGTACTCAGTGCGGTGTTCCCCCCAGGATCCAGAGCCCCCCTGCATCAGCACAAGCCCGTGCAGGAGGGCCAGCAGATACTGCGCAGCGGCAGCAGTGGTCTCCTGCTGTCCCATGCATCGCAGTAAAGACGGAAGCCACGTAGCATTGAGCTGGCTGAGAGTGCCTTCCCACCACTGCGTGCTTCCATTTGTCTTGCGCAGCTTCAGAGCTGCCGCAGTGGACTCTGCGTACCGCTGCGTGACGTCGCAAGCCTGCAGCCCAAGCAGGCGCGGCCCAGCAACCGTAGAGTACTGGAACTGCCCTGGTGGAAAGCGTGCTTCGGCTGCTGAATTCCTGCTGTGTAGTGGCTGTCTGTTTTGGGTGCCTTGTGTTGCGCTGCCAGCAGACACAGCCACCACGTATGCCAGAGGGTATTGCTTGGCGCGCAGTGTGCACACTTGCTGTGGGGCATCTACCCACTCCCGCAGCATATCCACATGCATCCATCGCGCTGCGGGTGCATGACCTGAGCTGTGCTTCTTGCCTCGTTTTTTAGCGGCGCTCCCCGCTTGTGTTTCGCTTTCTTGCGCAGGCACGGTCAGCACCTCCAACCACACCAGGGCCCCGTGGGCGCCATTTCGCATGCGCAGCGCTGCGGTGGACACACACCCAGCTCGTTGGTGTGCAGCCTGGGTGGCCTGTTCCTGGGCTCGAACGTCAACAACGGCAGGAGAGGTGTTTGGAGGGGGGCGGCTTGCCTGCGCTGGCTGGGAACTTGTGGGTGCTGCTGCTGTCACGCGGGCTGCCCGAGCAGAGGACTTGGCCGCTGATAACCCAAACCTTGAATTCAACGTGCTGTGGGCCCACCCAATGCGGGATTTGAAGCGGCCCGGCCCAGACACTGCATTTGCGTCGTGGACAGACACCAGACGGACACGGGCACCTAGACTAAGCAGCAGCGCACCGAACACCAGCACCAGCTCCAGCTGGGTGCCAGCCACCAAGGCATGTGGGTTCATGAAGCGCTCAACAGTATCTCCTGATGCAATCGACATCAAATGGGCCAAGCTAAGCAGCGCATCAGGTGCAGGGACACAGTAGTTTTGCACTGCACAGCTGAAGCGGAACCACGCCACAAAGCGAGACAGGTTATCCTGGTGCGGACAGCCGCAGGCAGTATTGAAGTGTAGCTGTTCAATTACATCTGCAGGCACCCTTGACAAAATCTGCGCCTGTAGATGGGGGGAGTGCATGTGCCGAAGCTGATGCACTTGCGCAGCAAGCAGCCCAACCAGCTCTGCCCTATGGTTTGTTTCGCGAGCTGCACGCTGCAAAGGGGAAAGTCGATTTACAACTTTTCGTGCTGAGGTTTTTGTACTGCCTTGGCCGTCGGCTGTTTCCAGTGTGACTGTGACAGGTGCCAAAGGACCAAGCGCAGCAATTGCCGCAGCTGCTGCGTCAGACGCTGGGCCTTGCTTACTCCCAGCAACGTTTGCTTCAAAGGTGCCAGTTACTGGCATGGGTAACTGTGGCTCGTTATCAGACTCCCATGCTTCGCTGTCGTGGTCGCTCATGATGTCGCCGTGTGTTTACTGGCCAGCTGTTGCGGATATTGCTTTGAAACTGGAGGCGGATACTGTGCTGATACTGTGCCATGGAATGCCTGAAAATGTATTGAGGCGAAAAGTGCCTTTGAAAATCCTACTCTTGATGCCCCTCAGCACCTGCTGGTTTTTATCTACTGTAGCAATTGTTGAAGGCCCCAGAGCGCACACGCATGAGCAGAAAAATCCTGCGAGGGAAAAAGCCTATCCGACAGGGAAGGCCACTAAACTTTACTACAATTGTGGCCAGAGGCGATACGAAGATTGTGTTGACTCCATGGTGACCACTGAGTAGTGTTGGCTGCAATCTGTTGGCTACGATCAGTGAAAGTATTTCGGCAAGCTTTTTCCCTCAACCAGCATTAGACTTGCTTTTAGGATGACGACTCCTACAGGTGATATTGGCTTTTTATTCACTGATGGTATTGCTATCGCAGCAGGAGTGGTGTTCTTTTTTGCGAAATGGTCAGCTGGATCCAGCAGGAGCTACGCCAGGAGGCTGGAGACGGTGCCTGTGGTCAGTGTTTCCCCCGCGAGTGTTGCGCGCACCATGCCTCAAGTGATCGTACAAGCAGATGCAAGTTGGAGATCTACCGAAAGACGGGCCTGCCGTGCTTGCTGCTGTGGAGGGCATCTCCGGGGCCCAGCAGGAGGGCAGTCACGTAATTGTGCCAGCACGCCAACGGAAAGATGTGCTTGTGTGGAAGCAGGATGAGCTGATTGAGAAAATCGCAGTGAACAAGCATGGCGGTCAAGATGAGAAGATCGAAAGCATTGGATCGTCCACCAAGTCTGTGCCTTGGGCCGTGGGTGATTCGTCAGGGACTCTCCACGTGGACCGGAGCATGCCGCCTCCACCGCTGGAGAGTATTCTGCACCAGCGCCGAGACCTGCTTAGTGCCCGAGAAGTCGAGCGCCTTTCAACTTACAAGCGGGTCACAGTTCCTCGAACAAGTGGGGGAGACGGCTCGCAGCGTCGGGAAATACGAACAGAGACTGCTGTGGCACGGCGATTTCGAGACAGTGTGTTGACGGCAGGGACTCTCCTAACGGTCATCGGAAGTGTGCGCTATGACCGTGCCCGTGGAATGACGGTGTATGCAGCGGGAGATTTGTCCTACATTGGCCGTCAAGACATTCAAACGCTCATTGCGAATGCATACGGCTCAGCGGACTCCTCAAACTGGATTGCAAAAGCCGCCATGACCGTTGGGGGCGCTGCTGTTTTATGGGGCTTGTACAGACGCTACTGTTCAGCACAACAACGCAACACGGTGGCCTCCCAGCTGCCAGCTCCTGCAGCCGTGCCTGGAACTGGAGGCTCCTCCAGCGCTGAAGAAAGCTCTCCGCCGCCGGGGGCGGACGACCCGCTGTGACGCAGAAGCAGCAGCTTTAGACGTTCAGACAGCTCCTGCCGTATGTGGCCCACAAACTGCTATGTATGAGCATCTGTGAATCGGATTTGCTGCTGAGGGTTGCCTTTTGTCGACAAGCTTGATATCAAAGCGGGTGGGCCTGTGCATTACCCTGGCACCTGGGGCAGAGTGTGTGCGTGTGTTGGCTTGGTCGACTTGGAATAAATTGCGATGGTTTGCTCCACGGCTAGACTGGTGAAATGGCGCGGCTTTTTCGTCGTTACAATTGGGGCACCGCTGCTGAGGCCAACCACCTTCTCGCCAACGTTGCAGGCTATGCTTCCACCACCTGTAGCGCCTACCAGAAACGCGGAAGTGCTTCAAGTAGCAGTGCTTGCAGCTTCTGGCCTGCCAAGAAGCACCCACGATTTACTACCACCTCTTGGTCACTGAGAGGCAGAGGTCGCCCCATTGCCAGCTCGCGGCTGGCAACGTTCGTGACAAACATGCGTTTGTCGGAGTGACCTTGTTGCTGGCTGATACGCTCGCCATACTTGAATTGCATCAACCAAGAAACATCTCCATCGTCAAATTCGTCTTGGTGGCTGCCAGGGTGTGACACCCACACCAGCGGGTGCGTTGCAAAACGCGCCAGCATCCAGCTGAACACGAGATCTTCGCCGTTTCGGGAGTCTTTGACGAGCTTGAGGAGAAATTCAGGCACAGCTTGCCAAAAGCGGCGCAAGTATGACGCGTCGAAGATGGCGGCTTTTGTCAGTATAATGTTGAAAGCAGTGCTTCGAAGGTCTCGCACACTATTTCCCAGCGTAGCCATGACACACAGGTCTGCATTGTCCTTAGCGCCAGGGCACGGCTCAAGGCCCTTTTCTTCTACATCAGGTGCTGATTCATCGCTTTCTTTGGGCAGAACTGTGAGCCAATTGAAGTCGTGAATGGCAGGCAGGCGGCCTTCCTCCACGCCATCAGAATGCAATCCGGATGCCGGCGGGCGGTACATGTCTTGCAGCCACGTGTGCTGGCGCCGATGCCGGTAAATGGCTTTCCTGGCAAAGAACCCAGTCATGGATGTGGGGTTTGCATACCACTTGTGCAGGGCAAGGGCAAGGCTGGAGCACGGGATTCGAATGTCGTCGTCCACGCTGTACACTGGAGTGCCATCGGCAACACCTTCCAGTGGCCGGAAGCGCTCCATCAAACTGCTGTCTTGGCGCTGCTCAGTCACCACTTGAGGCGCATGGCGTAGCCAGTCAGGTGGTGACTCGTCCTGGTCGCTCCAAATCACGTGAATGGTGTGCACGACAGGGCAAGCAGCATACAGCTGCACTGACTTGAGCAAAAAATCGTTATTTTTGAAAGAATTCAATGCAACATGCAATTTTTTGTGCAAATGCTGCTTTGGCTTCATGTAAAAGTCTGGATTTGCGCAGTGCTCTCGAACAGCCTCAGCTGATTCTGTCATTTGAGCATCAAAATCGCCCGAAAAGATATGATCATGCAGGCCGATGGCGGCAGCGATGGCGAACACAGGAGCCAGGACAATGAACATTTTCCGTCTGAGACTGCTCGAAGTCCATGCAGTCTTGCCCCACAATTTCAACATTGACAAACGGTGCGAGAGGGAGTGGCTGCGGAATTTGGCTTGAGGTGACAGAGCGTCCTCACTCAAGTCTTTTGATACCATGGTAGTTCAGGAAGCAGCCAAAAATTGCCAATTTGGAGCTGCTACTGTTCTTGAGCTGCTTGGCCTTCTGCTGCGTGGGCAGCTTGACAAATTTGCAGCAGCCGAAGAAATGTTGGCTCGCTGTGTGAGTGCGGCAACAATCAACTCTGGAGTCTTTCTTGGGGTGAGAAAGTACCCTACTGGAACAATGTCAATCGTGAAACAAACTTTGACTGTAGCAATCACCCAAATATTTGCTAATAATTTTCAAATATATGAAGACGTAAAGCATGTAAAGCATGTAAAGCGTCGCAACGTCGGGTAGTAAGTGTGTGGCTGTGCATGGGGTGGACAGCCACAGCAACCACCAGCGCCAGTCCTGCACTTCCCACAATTACTAGGCTAAATGAACATGGTCTTCACTGGTTGCAAACAGTTCTTCATGCGAGCACTTACCGCTGCTTTGTATTTGCTTTGCTTCTAGACTATTTGCAGAACTCGGCTTGCCAGTGGTGACCTGGCTCTCATCAAGGCTTTACACCAGGCCAGGGCATGAAGCGTCTCTCACACCCTCATAGCTCACCAATGCTCAAATGACTACCATTTACAGCCATTCCATCGCAGCATCCTTGGGCTCAGTACCCAGTACCACCAAACGAAGGCCCAAGTCACTACGTGGTGCCCCACGTGGCCCCATTCCCCCGTTGCCATACGGCAGCGCAAGAATGGGGCACACCTAAAGCGTAGCCCCATCCTCACGAAGACTGATCAAGCGCAAGGCAGCCTGCCGAGAAATTTCCCCCCACTCAGCTTGCTGCTGCGGGCTCATGCTCAACAGCTGCTCACGAGACGGGCGCCCTGCCACCAGCGGAATTGCACGCGTGATGCTCCGGGCAGTGGCGCGGGCCACCGCCCCCCCAGCTGCAGAAGAAGCAGCGCTCACTTCCGCCTCTGCGGTGGAGTCATCAATGTGGGCTCTGGCCAGCTCGATGTCGGCTTCAGACAAGCCAGACGCCTTCATGAACGCACGCGTTACGGGCAAATCAAGCATGTGCCGGTGCCCGCCACACAGAACACCGAACAAGACCCGAAGCTCGTTCACACCAATGACACCCCCAATGGCCCGCAACAGCGATGTCCACTGGCCTAGCAGTGCCTTCTCGACACCCTGTGCGCTGCCTTGCTTCCATTCCCGGAGGCATGGGGCGCTAAGCGCCACAACCAAGGCCAACGCACGGAGCTCTGGGGGGGTGAAATCGTGGGCATCCCCACGCACCTCAAATGTGCGCATCACCCCTGAGACGTGGCGCTGCACAGGGGGGGTCAGCAGCTGCGAAAGGCCCCCCCCCCACCCAGGGCAACTTCGGCACACTTGGGAAAACGCCTGCGCCACTTGCCTGGACAGTGCCGCCATTTGGGGGGACGCATCAGTCACAATTGTGTCCAGTTTTTCGTACTCTGCCAGGCCGGCTGCAGCTCCGATGCCCCCCCCTATGCCTCCTTGCCCCCCCCCACGTGCGGCTGTCTCAGCGGGCAAGGATGGCGAGACGCCAGCTCCACCGGCCGATTTGCCCAATCCATTCAAAACAAGGGTGCGCTGTGTGACCCATCCTTGAAGGGCAGCCATCAGTCTCGCAAAGCTGCTCTTGGTGAAGTCGCTGAGTCTGTAAGAAGGGGGTGCAGGGGGCCTCGCTGCAGCGCCAGCGGACTCAGACCGCGCTTCAATTTCCGCAGCAGGCGGAGCTCCAGACAGCACCCCAACGATAGGCATTTTCACGCTCTTGGATTTCTTGTCCGGGCCCTGAGGGCTTTTCGTCTCCGAGGCACCCCCCCATGCACCCCCCTTGGCCAATGCTGCCGCATACTCTTTCTCGCCCAGGGCCTGCTTCAGGATATGTTCCGTGGTGTTGCTTTCTTCCTCAGGTGACGCCTCCCCCTCCAAAGCATACCCCCCCTGCAACGGGGCAGCCAGCATTTTTCCGCGGTCCGACTCGAATGCATCCTCTGCATCAGCAGCACAAACATTTTTTCCCAAGGGGGATTCAGAGGAGGGAGTGGTGCCAGTCAGGGGTCCACTGCTGCCTTGGTGGCCACTGCTGCTATCAGAGGCATCGCTGCTATCACCATCGTCACCATCTTCAAAGAGGCCCCAGCCCATGCGGTATGACCCCCCTTGACCCCCCTTGGATGCCAAAGCTCGGCCTTTGTACGCTGGCACAGCTGTGGGGCGTTCTCTGGGCTCAGTAATGTTTTGACTTGAACTGGCATCACTGGGAAGACTTCCTACACTTGGCTCTGAGGGGGTTAGTCCCTGTGTAGGGGGGGGGGCGGCTGCCGCGCTGACTGTGTGGGGAGGGCTGCCAGTGACTGAGACGGGGGCAACAGTGCCAACTGCAGGAGCATCATCATGCTGCCTGGCCGGAACACGCTGTGAGAACACAGGCCTCCGCTTGGGCAGTGTGGGCAGCCGGTGGCCACGCCGCGCTCCGGCCCAGGCCAATCGTTGCGCTGCCTGCTTCGCCACTGACGCCTCCCACTTGTCCAATGACTTCACTAAATCAGAACCGGCTTTCAAGATTGCATCGTGTTCCGACATGCCGGGTGGAAGAACACCACGCAGGTGCGCAGGCGTGCCGGCCATGTCGGCAGCCAGCGCTGCACGGCGCAGACTGCCCCCATCTGGCGCCCCACCTGGTGTTACGATGTGATGACCGGCGGCAATGCCCCCTGCAATACCGCCCTGCGCTGCCAATTCCGCCATAAATGCCCGGCTTCGCTCAACTGCAGCCGCGTCCTCCGCAGCTCGGCGGCGCTTCGAGGCACTAAGGTCGAACACCGGAACACCAAGCGGAACAACTTTGCCGCCAGACTTTTGTTCCTGGTGTTGTGCGGGTGTGGACCCGGTAGCCCCTGCGGGATTAGCGGGAATGCCCACGGTCAGCGCACTGCTGGCACCAGGCAGGGCAGCTGAGCCAGCTGCGGCAAAAGTGCCGCCTGCGCCATCCAAGTCAGCTCCAGCGGGTGCAAAGCCAGCAGCTGCAGCGGCACGTGCATGGGCTGCAACACGTGCCCGCTGCTTATTCCGGCCCTCCAGGAGGTCGGCGCTGGCGGGGGGGGTGTCCTGTGGCTGCGAAACTTGATCCCCCCCCCATCGCTCCACAATATCACCCGTGTGGCTTGCAGCGTGCTGTGCATCTGCATCTGCGGCTTTGCCCACGCTGGTGTCTGCAGCCGAGGCCACCGTCGCCGTTTCAGGCAACAGTGAGGCAGCCCCTTTTCCAGAATCCAATTTCACGGGATCTGCTAAACGTACGTTGGGACGGGTGGATGACTCAACGCGGAAGTAATATGGTGTGTCATTCAGCTGGGCCATGAAGAAGTCAGCTGCCTGCATTTGCAATTGCGTGAAAATGCTGTAAAAGTGAGCGCGGACGGACACCGAACTGAGCCAAATAACGCGCAATTACGTACCAAGGCACAGCCTCTCCTACAGAAAGAATACTCAGATTTCATGAAGTCAAAGCTTGCTCCTTGTGTACGGGATCTGAGCCGCCACCTGCACAACAAAAGCACCTGTGCGGATCTTGACACTCTTGCAGAACGGCCACACCACGCACCTGCGTAGACTTGGCCCGCCCAGCGCATTGCTGCAGCCAGGATAGGCGCAAAGGTGTGATGTCTCCACTCGATCACTGAAAAGCGCAAGCATTTGCTGTGGGCTCATCCAAGCGCCGGCATCTTTGAGGGCAGGCACAGGGCAAGGAGCTTCCGTGACCAACTGTCGGCTTAGCATCGCTATCAGAGCATCAAGCTTCTTGCGTTGATCCATTGCCCGCCGAGCTTGGACTTTGTCGGTCATGGTCGGCATGTTGATTGCCCGCTGAGCCATAGTACTGTTGTTGATGTAGGGACGGTGTGATCGACTGGTTGAGAAGCTGTCTGCTTGGCAAATTCGTTGCCAATTGCGTCCCAAGGGAAGGCAGAAACAGCGCAAAAGATATGTGTGTGAAATGTAGATATGTAGAATCAAGCATGCGGTATCGGGCAGGCTTAGTGATGTCTGGTTTTGAGGCCCTTGGAATTCTATGCACAGGCAGCCAGGGGGTGTTGGGCACACAAAGTTTCTTATGGCCTCCCAGCGCACACGGAGCAGCGCGCCGACGACATTAGTTTGCATTGAGCTTTGAAGACACTACTTGGGGCTGAACACAAGCGCAGCTGCAGCTTCATGCGCTGCAAAAGAGGCGCCTGCGCGGTCGGGCGTTTCCAGGGGGTGCCGATCGAACGGCGTCGGCAGGTAGTAGCTTTCAGGCGTTGCCGCATCGCCCTGCAGGCCCCGCCCAGAGCTTGTAGGCGGTCGACCACTAATGTGATGAGCGGGGGTGCTGGGGGGCCATTCCACGTTGCTTCCTGCTCCATCCCCTGCGGAGTCGGAGCAGGCCCCCCCTGCCCCAGTGTAGGCCCCCCTTGACCGAAGCCGCTCCATCCCAGGCGACGTACGCTGCGCTGAAATGCTGCGAGCCGCAGCATTTGCAGCTGCGTTGTGGCGGTGTACTGTGGAGGGTCGAGGGGGGGTCACGGGGCGGCGTGCGGTTGCCTTGGGGGGGGGGGCTGGCGAGGCGTCTGCCGCAGGCACAGCAGCACCAGAGCGCTGAGCAGAGGCAGATCGGGGGGGGCTTGGTCGGTGGGTGACTTTTGAACACACGAACACATGGTGTTCCGCCACCTCCGGGGCGAAACGCCGGTGGCAGTGCGGACAGGGGACTCGTGCCACGTCGAAGGCTTGGGCTGAAACCACGGATGGCGGGGGCATGCCATCATGTGCAGCTGGAACACTAGTCGGAACAACAGGTGCATCTTCCGTGTGGTGCACTCTGGATGTGGGGAAATCGCCCGCCCAGTTGGAGTCGGGTGCAGCATTGGGCGACCTGCTACCGCTGTGGGCACTGCCGGCGGAGTGGAACGCAGGCGTGCTGGTGCGGCGTTGGTGGCGCCACTGCCCGCAGTTGGTCAGATGTGCACACAGCTTGGCAGCGCCATTGAACTGCTGTCCACAGCTGCCGCAGGCCACGGGCGCTTCGTTCACAATGGCACTGGCGTCAGCTGACATATCACTCAGCTGGGCATCTGATGCTGCCGACACCTCGTGAGCAGCATTCGACACCCCTGCTTCAGCGCTGAAGATGGAGGCGGCGTGGTTGTGGCTGACTGCAGACAGATCAGCAGTCACGCTCTCCAGCGGGGCTGCAGCACCGGTTGTGCCCCCCTCAGCCCCAGCAGCTGATCGAGCAGCACTGTTGGAAGTGGGCGGAACACTGTTGGAAGTGGGCGGAACGCTGGACACTGTGGAGGCCTCCACTGCCACGCTTTCGTCTACATTGGCCCTGGGGGCAGATACAACGTCTGCAGGCTGCGACTTGTTCTCAGTTGCACTTGCGAACGCATCCACAGAGGCGAACACATCAGCACCCAGGAATGACATGCCGCCGTTTTCGCTGTGCACAGAGGCAGTGGAAGACTGCAGCGAGTGCTCACATTCGTCCATGCTTTGGTCGGGAGGTGAGTGTTCCGCCTCCATGTCGTGTTCCGTCTTAGCTGCCACTGCCCCGTTCAGGCGAGAGGGGGCGGTGAACACCGCACCAAATGTGCCTGCGGGTGTAGTGGGCGATGTTCCGTCGTTCCCAGGCGGAACAAAAAAGTCTAGGCTTTCGTCTTCAGCTGAGGACGCTGATCCCAACGCCCCGCCGCTTGAGCCCCCCTCGTCCACCCCCCCTGCCTGAGGCAAGATCCTTGCAGCACGTGCGGGCACCCCCCCCTCACCTGGCGACGGTGTCGCTTCCGAGGGGGGCTGTGAATTGGTCTTCGCACGGAACACCCACTTTGCTTTGTTCGCAGCTCGCACCGAAAGACGTTCCTGCGTTCGCGCAAACGGCTTAGGCTTGTGGGGGGGGTCGCCTGCGGCACTGGCGAGGGGGGCGCCACTGCCAGTGGGCGGGGGGGGCGCATGATGTGCACTTCTCGAAGCTGGTTCTAACACTGTAGTGGGGGGTGGATGTTTTGTGTTCTGGGCTGCAGCCCGGCTGCCCCGCCCACCGCAAAGCTGCAAGTGGTGCTTCAGGTCAGACGTGTGGCCAAAGCGCTTCCCGCACCGGGAACAGGGCTTCGGCTGTTCGTTGAAGCGAGCTGCAGGCGTGTTGCGTACCCTCGCCTTGGCCGCATCAAATCTGTTCGGGGTCTTCCCAAACACCCGTGCGCACACACGCGCGTGCACTTCCAGAGCAGCAGGCAAAAAGTTTCTGCCACAATCGGAACAAGGAACACGAGCAGCTTCACCAGCTGCCAAGGCAGTGGCCCATCTGCTTCCACTGGCTCCGTGCTCCGGTGAGAGTGACGTGGTTGAAGTTGGAGACAAGAACAATGCGGGGACAGCTACAATGGGCGCCCCATGATCTGTTTGGGCATAGGGTGCCACTGGCTGGTGTGTGGGGTCCTCACGCGGGCTGTGACCTTGCGGGGGGGGGTGCTTTGGGGACGACACCCCCCCCTGCCGAACCATTTTGCGGAATTTGTCACGCAATGCGGCACTGCGCTTGGGCAGGGGCTTAAAGCGATTGCCTGGGATCGGATCCGGTGTGTCATTTTGTTGATCAGGCCCCGTGGCAGCTGTGCCTTGGCTGTCAGCAGCCGTGTGCTGCAGCTCGCCCGCTCCTGCTGAGTCATGGCTTGGTTGCACCCGTGCTACAGGGGCGCCTTGGGGGGGTTCCACAGCAGCCCCATGGGCGAGTGCGACAGGTGTCACACTTGCGGCTGTAGGTATCACTGTAGTTCCGAAGTGAGCAGCTTCAGGCTTGGCGGGTGGGGTGAAATTGCTCAAATTGCTCAAATTGCTGCTTGCCACATGAGCTGCACCCACCGCCGTGTGCTGAGAAGCCAGAGTAGCAGAGTGTGCCACCACCAGGGGGGAAGCACTCGTGAGTGCTGCAGTGAGCTCAGTTGCGAGGTTCCTCGCCACGGTGCCGGGCTCTAGGGGGGGGTGTTTTTGACTTGAGGGGGGGTACGCTGCGGCAGCTGAGGCCCCGATAGTGCACTCATCGGCAGCTGTGCTCGTATGCACAGCATGGGAGATGCGCTGCGGAGTGGGCCCTTTGTGTTTCACGCGAGAGGGGTCAACTGCTGCTGGCAAAGACCACATGGACACTCGCTGGAGTGTGTGATAGAAGTACACTCGGCCCTCCAGCGTTGTTGCCGATCTCCACAAAGCTGCATCGTGCATGACGTTTGTGTCATCATGAGAACTGATGGTGTTGATTTTTACGGATCTGGCCAAAGGCTCTTGCTGCGGGCTGCTGCGATCTTCTTCAAAAGCAACAACGTCGCCAGATTCAAATTCCGTTGCCAATTTGTGCATTCCCACAAAAGCGTCATCCTCCACAGAAGCGACAGAATAACCATCTTCGCTAATTGATGAAATAGATCCACTTCCTAATCGACGCGTAATTTCTACTTTCTCTGGACATGCTGCATGTGTGACTGAAGCTGAGTTTGCGGTGGTCAACAGAATGCCGTTACCGTGTGTTGCTGATCCATCCATTGTGTAAAACACAAATCTGTTACTTTTGGTGGTCCCACTTGGAATTTCACTTGATTTAGTCAAGTGGTTTCGGTTTTGGGCGTGAAGTGTGTCAGTCCCAGCTGACAAGCTTGACCTCACAATAGCTGCCTTGTCTCGAGAAAGCTCGCCTGCGGACAGCACTCCACCCAACTCACAAGGCAAGTAGGTTCGCCACATAGCAAAACTTGAAATGCACACTGTAATACTATGGTGTGTTGTATATGCTTGAAGCGGTGAGGCTGACTCATGTCTGTGACTGAGAGACTGTGAGAGGCAGCGAGCATTGTCTTGTGACGGGCCCCTAAAACCGATGCCCCCCTCCGAACCCACGAGCCGTGGCGCATGGGGGTGGCGATGGGGGCAGTTGAATAGAGTGCTGTCCTGTGCGCATAATGACGCCTTGTCTGCGTGGGGAGAAACAGCCTGCACCTTTCCTCAAAAATTGAAACTTGTTCAGGTTGCAGGTGCAAGCTGCCCGGGCCGTGCATGCAGTCCGCTCGCACCGCTCGTAATGAACATTTGGCTGCGGCATACACCTTTCAAAAGATACGTCCAGAGCCGGGTAGTCTGATGCATTTTCGTGGCTCGCAATTGTACGAGGACCTGATACTGAGGGGAGCCTGCTACTGTTTCATCTGTTTTCAGAGGTGTTCGAACCATAGAGGGATTCGGCTTTCACCGAAAACTTGGCAAGTATTGCCAGTCAAAAAAGGATGTTATGGGTGCTTGCAAACGATCAATGCTGCATCATGCGCGTAGAGTCCCGTATGAAAACAAGTGCAGGCTGGGCTCCTTTGAGAGTCCCTTGCACCGGGTTCAGACTGAATCACATTGTGACAGCACAAGAAGCGCCCCTGCTTCGTATTTTGTTGAAGCAAATTCATAGTTGGCCACTTTCTGAACCTTCTTGAATGGTGGAAAGTCAGTTTGTGCCCAGATGAGTGTTAGTAGGCACCATAACTGACCCTTTTTGTGCGCTCATTCACAACTGCATCTTCGCGCGCTTGTGCACTTCCAACGCCCATACAACCCCTGCCCTCAGCAACGACAATTGAAACTGTTATCAAGTGTTCAAGTCAATTAAAATGTGTGTATCGGCGTCATAGAGTATCTGTATGCTATAATAGCATTCACATTCAGCCAATGCGGAATTTGAGGCATTGACTCTAAAATTTATTTGCTTTCATTACAGAAGCAAAACGTTCGGCACTTTCCCCAAGCCCTTGACAAAATGCCACCAAAACCTCGTTCACAAAGCCTGGCACCACCTCGTGGGTCGCCAATGTCGCAACGGCCAGCTCCCGGTGCTCCAGCCCCCCCTGGCTTGCCAGGGCGCCCAAATGCAGCAGCTATACGCACAGGAAGATCAGCAACATTGGCAGCAAAAGCAAACCCAGGCCCCCCTGGGGGACGTCGATCTAGTGTTGCTGCACCCCCGCCACCTGGGGGCCCCGGTAAGCCTGGCGTGCCACCCAGTCCCGGAGCGGGGGGTCGTCGATCTAGTGTTGCTGCACCCCCGCCACCTGGGGGCCCCGGTAAGCCTGGCGTGCCACCCAGTCCCAAAAGAGATGCAGCATCGAAGGCAGATATAACCGCAAATGTGTCGCCACCGCCAAGTGCCCCAGCGGTACGGTCAGCCTCTGTAAGCCGTTCAGCCTCACGTGCCTCCCTATCGATTAGCCGGCCAAGCTCCAGATCAGCATCACCTGGCATCAAACTTCCAGACAAAGAGGAAGTTGAACCTGCAAAGGTACCTGTTTCTGTTTCTGTTTCTCAAATAAACGCCGTGCCCGGCCTTGGAGCCTCAACGGACTCCAATCAAACCGCAGGGCCAACATCAGAAACTGAGCAGGCACCAGCCAAAGAAATTGCAAAGGAAGGAGAAAATAAGCCAAGATCATTAGCGCCAAGTGCAGACGCGACTGAACCAAGAGCTGTGGCAAAAGGCAGTCTTGAGCCAAAGGAAATTACAACGACAGCCAATGCTGCCCAGGAGGGAGCTGCGGCCAATTCCGGCAAACAAGTAGAGTCAGATCAAGATACTCAGAATGGGCCAGAAAAGCCTGCAGTCGGCAGCAACGCTGTACAAATGGGTCCCAGTAGCTTAAGTCCAGACAAGCCGCAAGCAAAACAGCACAGCGCTGAAACGAGTGCAGGGCCCAAGAAAGCCGCAGGTAAAATCGCAAGCAGTCCATTCATGAAGAAGAGTGCGGACTCTTCCTCGAGAAACAAGTCGGTGCCAAAAGGGGCCAGCAAGGCAGCTGTCTCAAGTAAAAATTCTGCCCGTAAAAGTGCAGCCCGAACTCCGGAAAGTGCAACATCGAGCGATGAGGCACCCAACCAAAAAAGCATTCCTGGCAGTGGCACCTCCAATCGCAATGCTACAGGAGCAGCTGTAAATACCGCTGCCACGAAAGAAACAGCCCTTGATGCAGACATCCAGCCCAACAAAAGTTCGAAAAAGTCATCTGCCCCGAAGCCCGAAAGTGTAGGCGAAGCCGTCAAGGTAGTGAATTTGACACACAAAAACTCTTCTCCGAGTGCAGGGCTGCCTAATGGCCCCCTCCAGGGTGGTTCGACTGTTCCCCATGTTCCAGATGTACCTCCTGCCCCCAAAGGCAAATCCAAGGATACGACAGCTTCCTGTCGCACAAGCACTTCCATGGGCAAAGCCACAGTCCCACCATCACCGAAACGAAAGCAGCAGAAGCCAGCAGCCCCCCTGCCAGAGCCCAGCTTTGCTTCACAACAGCGGGCAGTGCAGATGGTGAGCCCGCCTTCAACTTCGGGTGCTTTGCCAGCTCCTGCTGGCTTGGGCGTTCAAGCAAAACAAACAGGTCTCACATTCATCGGCTCAGCTGAAGAGCCAGCACGCATGCAACATCTTGCAATTCAGCACCTGGACGAAGCTACTGAAGTTTTGCGCAGTGTGGAGGCTGCAAAGCAGCGGGTGCAAACACGCATCCGCGCAATCGCCCGAGATCGCATGGCCATGGCTCAGAGTGAAGCAGCGCACAACTCTCTTGCCCTTCAGGAGATGCTTGAAGCCAAAGCAACCATGCAGGCTGCGCTTGATCGCGCTGAGAAGGCACGCAAAGCTGCAGAAGCTGACTCGCATCGGCGTCGTGTGGAACTTGAAGCAGCAGCGGTCGCAGCGCAGGCCACCCACGCAGAAGCTCTGGCTCTGCACGACGAGGAAAATCAACGCGTATTGAAAGAGATTGTGTCCAAATACAGGGCTGCTCAGCTGCAGCTTGTGGAAATCGAGAAAGCGATTGAGGAGCAGGAGACAGCGGCCCGCAGCCCTGCAGATGCCATCGAGACCAGGACGGCACTGAGCGCTTCCCTCCCACAGTCGCCGCCTATGTATCCACAGCATCGTATTGTGTCACCCACCACGTCATCGCCACTTGCCCTGAGCGCAGCTCAAGACCGGGCTGCACCGAAACTCAAATCAGATGAGGTGGCCAGACTGGCCCTGCGTATAACTGCCATACAAGAGGCACTGGATGTTTTGCAGCATTCAGCTGATTTTGAAGCAGATAGTGCTGTTTTTTTGGCACTACGCCAAGAACTCAAAACGCATAGGGAGGCGCTAAAGCAAATGCGCACTTCACAAGCATCTGAAGTGGTTTCCCGAGAGGGAATCCCAACAGCCCCAGTAAAAGAGCCTGTCGACATGGGGGTCAGCCCCCCTTCCAGCGGAACCAATCATGAGAAGCCACTGGTTGCCCCCATTCCAGTGAACCACGCCGACGAGCTCTTGCAACGTCTGGTCGCGTATGAGGGGCAAATGAAGCAGCAGGCAGCGGAGCTTGAAAGTATGCGGCAGGAAATGCGAGACTCTCCCTTAAAAGACGTCGTGAGCTCATCCAGGGCAAACGGTTCACCCAACTCGCGGCTTCCTCAGGAGTCTGCGCCCCGTCATATGGGGATTTCCAGCAGTACGGGTAGTACCTCGTCGGCGTCTACCCGCAGCTCTAGCCCATACACACGAAAACGACGTGGGAGTATGTTCAACGACCCACTTGGGTACTACGTACCTGCGGTGAAGGGCACCTGCCCGCGCTTGGCCATGGATGTGAAGCCCAGTGCTGTCCTGACAACCTTGGGAATTGAGCGCAAGATGAGTGTTCGCCTTTCTGATAAAGCCCTGCGGCAGCTGCACACGTTCGTCGACGACGGCGCTCCCAAGTTCAATTCTCCACGGGAAAACCAAGAGCTTCAAAAGCAAACCATGCAACTCTCGTCTACGCTTAGCTCTCAATTGTCGGGTGGAATGCGAACGGGAAGTCCTGATAGACTGATGCACAGCCTGATGGCAGCGCCTGCTGTGCAAATGTCAGAAATGCTCGCACCCAAGGATTGCTCAAGTACAATTGCCATGGTCCTTCAGGGCACTGTTCACCGACGAGTGCAGATCTTGCTCCAGCAAATTGGGCGCAAAATCACAAGCACGGAGCAGCATGTGCTGAAGCTGCTGCGTCAAATCGCACAGCACTTTACCACAGCACATCGATCAAAGCAGGTGACAAGGGGCACGCTGGCCATGGCCAAGGAACTCGCAGAAAGCGGGCAGTGGGAAGAAAGCCAGAGACTGCTACACAGCATTGATCTCACGCAAACGGGGCGAAAGCAGCCATTGCGAACAATTAAGGACGTGAAAGAGGCAATTGACTCGCACTACGTGGACATGTTGCAGGAGCGCAGCTTGGCTGGTGATGCTGCACTACAAGCAGAGGCTGAGCTGCACGCGTTGCTCTCTGCTGTCGCCCACGCGTTTTTTTCACAAGCGCGTCGGGAGGCATCCCGATCTGCCAATACGCCTGACTCACAGTGTCGCATCAAAGGGAAGGTACGGGCAGTAGCTGAACAAGATCCTGTTTTCTCAAGTACGTTGTCGGGGTCAAAGCATGCCCCTGGCATGGGACACGAAAATGGCACCTCAGCTATGCACTCTGCAGGTGTGTTCGATGCAAAAGCACAAAACGCGAGTAGCCCTTCGCCATCTGCACAGGTGGCACACGAGAGGGACCTGCTGGAGGCAGAAATTCTGGCGCTTACCAGCTCTGCTTAGGTGTGCCAGGTGGCCGACCTTTCAAGAGGGCCAATGGTGAATGACTTTTATATTTTGCGTGATACGACTGAATGAACACCCATCTCGGCATGCAAAAGTATTTGGGAGGCCTTATCGTTGGAGCATGCTTCCAAGGTTCGACCCCGCACTATTATTGCTAGTGCGGGGGGGGTCGTCGAAGGGAAGGGGGTGGACAATCCTTCGTATCGAGAACATCGAAGTCGAAGGTAACAGGCACCCAGTTGTTGGGGTACGCAACCATGCTGCCTTTCAAGGATCGGATCACGTTTGCGACGGCAGGCTTTCAATCTGCATTCAACACTGGCAATCGCAGAACGCTGCTGCTTCTCTCAGAGTTCATTCGAGCGTGGCACTGGCTCGGGCTTGTGCTGGCGGCTTCCGGTGGTGTAACCGTGTGCACTGCCGGGGACTCAATCTGTGAAACGGTGGTGCACGCGCTTTGTGTTCCTGGCCGCCCCCCAGCCCCGTCTCTCAATTGACCTGGAAACCGCGATCCAGGTATTCCTTATAACAATGGCTTTTGTATACTTGCTTGCTTTTGCCTTGCGGCTCTTAGTGTGGGTGGTTGTTTTCTGCGCAGCCTGCACGCTGACATCACAGAAACGGAACCTGGCCAGGTTGCCATACTCGACTCCAAAAGCTTCGTGGCCTCCTCGCCTGGTGGGCAAGCCTCAACCGATTTTACACGGCGCCAACTTTGCAGAGCTGGACCAGAAAGCCACACTGATGTGTGTGACCAATCCAAAAAGAAAATCAGTTCCATTTTCTTGTGCAATGTGGACTGTGCGCTAGTGTACATGACCATCCTGGCGTTATGAATTCTTGTTCCCGGGCCGGGCGGCCATCTTCTCTGTGTAAAACAGGCAGCTTCGCACTCGCGGTACCACGGGGACTAGGAGACTATTCAATCCCTAAACGCGCCTGAGCTGGACTCGCGGGGGGTGCAACGTGGAACACATGTGACACTTAACTACAACTTCGACAACCTACATAAAGGCAAGTCGGCTGCGGGGTCGGTGCAGGAGGGGGGTGCCGCCTCCCCTGGGGGGTCTGACTTTGGACTGGGCGACCAGGACAGCAAAGCTAGTGTACGTCCCCTGCCCTTGCAGCACCGGTTGCTGCAGGGGCACAGTGTTTCTCGTAGCCAATCCATGGATGACGCACATCGGGGTGTGGGGTTTGTCAGTGGGCCACCTGGCAGCGGGGACCTCTTCAGCAGTCACGTGCCAGCCAAGCTTCAGCACACCCAGAGCTTAGACATGGGTCATGGTTTGTGCCTGTCCATGCCATTCCGCCAACTGGGGGAGGTGGGCCCATCCTCGCCCACTGGGGACGCCATGGAAATGGGTGACTCGCTTGTGCCCTCAGGGGGGGATCAAACCTGTGAGCTGCACAAGATGACCTCCAGCAGATCAGCCATGGTGACTCCCCGGGAATTTGCCTCGGAGCGACGATCTGTGGCCTCTGCAGCCTCCTCCCACGCTTCGCAGGCGAAGGCTGCAGACACGTTTCGGCATGCAGTGCTGGGGGTGGGGCGGTATGCGGACGCGAACTTCGCAGCAGGCACATGGGGCAGTTCGGCGCCTGCCTCCTCCCGGAAATACAGGGACCCGTCGTACATTCCCCCCATTTCGGTTGCGGTTGGTATGGCGGGGGCTGCCATCCTGGCAACAGTGCTCATCCTGACACTGCGCGTACCACAGCTGCGCTCAAACCTGGACAACCTGTCCCGGGCCCAGCTGCTGGCCGATGAAAGATCGCGTGTTGCCTATTACTCGTTCGGCGCCATCACGCGTGCTCTGAATACCTCCGGCCTCTACTATGAGTCAAATGAGCGCATTCATACAGAGCTTTCTCTGCTCCATGAGGAATTGCACGAAAGCAGAGACGATCTGCAAGAAGCTGACATCCTTACAGATGAAGTGCAGATCGACGCTGCAGTGGATGCGTGGCCTGGGGTTGACCCGTTGCAGGCATACACCGCCACCAGCAAAACAGACGAAGAACAGTTTGCAGAATTCGATGCAGCCAAGCTTGCGCTGCGCTATAGATTGGATCGTGTGCGCTGGGTGCCCATTGTAGATGGAACACAGTCCATTCGCACTCTGTCTATCCTGCAGGCGACAGATTGGGTACTGCAGCACTTACGCACACTCAAGTCCTTGGAGCCCAGCAAGCTGTCTGCCGAGCCAATTCCATCTGCGATGGTGTCGCTGTTGACCAACCTGCAATCCACGGTTATTCCTGCATTCGAGGCTTCATCAGTGAACCGAGTGAGGGTGTACCAGTTCTTCCAGAGGCAGCCCGCCCCCACGGACGCCATTTTTGACCCGCTTTTGCTGCTGGGCATCATTCTGGTGCCTCGGCTGGTGGCTGCAGCCTGTGTCAGCGGTATGGTTGTGCGGGCAGCACAGCCACTCATGGCTGGGGTGCGTGTGCCCCGCCGCTGGCGCAAGCAGTACATCAAGCAACTGCTACAGCGCCAGACCACTGCCATAGAGAATATCGCGAGCGTAAAGGCTTCAGCTTTACCTGCTGGAGTAGAAAGCACCCTGGCTGAAGCGGAACTGGAGATGGTGGAGCAAGTGGTGGTGGTAGGCGCAGTGGACGACAGTTCCGCAAACGCCCAAACAACGCAGTCCCACACAAAGACAAACACAAGCTCCATGGCATCTGGCAGCACATTTGGGCGCATAACTGCATGCAGCACCTTCAAAACGGTGTGGCTCCCATGCTTGCTTGTCTCCGCGACAGCTGGGGTGCCGTTTGCGTCAACAGTGCTCGGCGGCCTTGCCGCGTACCCATCTCGCTCAACAGCGACAACACCTGTCTCCATGTCCCGAGCACGCCACACCACCATGATGTCCAATTTGGTGACAATGTTTGACTTGAAAACAAACGCTACTGTGGCTGCGTACTTGGTGGAGGCGCCACAGCCAGCACCAGCGATGTGCGGATTGCTCGGGCTCTGCCTCTGCTGATTCTGGACCGCATGACCGCCCTGATGCATGGACAGGATGCAGATGATGCCCCCATACAGGGGGTGCAAGACATCCCCCCCTTGCACCCGGGTGACGTGCTGTACGAGCTGATGAATGGGGACGCGTGCGCAGCCTCCGCTCGATTTGCGTCGGCGTTTGCAGTGGCAGCCGACAAATGCGAGACCGCAGCGGATGGCGTTTTGGCCAGCGGGGGCATCCAGCAGGGCATTTTGCGGCTTTTGGCCACAGGAGGCCGAGCGCTTGACATTGTGGCTGGCGATGTCAACACAACCTTGTCTCGGGATGCACGGAACTCCCTGCTGCAGCAGCACTTGCTGGACATGCAGAAACTGGACAAAGGTCTGCTGCGGGTGCCATTCTCTGCCATGCTATCTGCGCTGGAAAGCGACAACGAAGATGCGTTGAATGATGTCAGAGACAAATTTCTTGAGGTGTCGGCAGAGGAGTGGGCGATTATCCCAATTCTGCTTGTGGGGCAGTTGAAGTTGTACAGTTGGCTGCATGATTTGGTATTGGCTGCTCGCAGTTTGCTGATTTTGATGCCCAGGCAGAACCTTGGCGCATACGTCGCAGCAGTGCTGCATAACATGATTGTGCACCATACACGCCATAGCACGGCATAGCACGAGGGGAGCACAGGTGAAGAAGCTCCACGAATAGAGGCAGCAAAATGCAATTTGCACCAAGCGACGACGTTCATCGTCCTTCTTTCTCTGTACTACTGGGCACGCCTGTGGCCCATGCCCCAAACAAACTGAAAGAATTGTCGTTGTCGAGGCTGAATCCAACCCTGCCGAGGCAGGAGTGTTGAGCTGCGCACTGCGAACACCAGCGCCACCAATACATTGAGTTTAACAGAGTTTGCCAAGGAGGTCACCACATCTTGAAACCCTTTCAGGTGTGCCAGACTTTGTTCCACGACACGCAGCCCAGCACGTTTTGAAAGAGCGCCCGACTACAACAAACTGGCATGGAAAGGCCTTGAAACAATTGAGGCTCACATGGCCATAACTCTCGAAAGGAGATATGCAATTTTTGTTCAAGACCAGGTCGCCGTAATGGAGGATTTTTTGTTAGAATGTACAAGCACAAATAAAGAATACCAATCCTCATCACGTCACAGGGGTGCACACCCTGGCAGGCGCTACTCTACGGTACAAATTGCTTTGCAAGGATTGAAAACCAACATTTACATGAATGTACTTGTGTCGACTTTCGCATTTGTGTGTGCAATACCTTTAAAGCTCAGAAAGGGATTGGTTTAGCAGAGTTTTCTTCAAAGCACAGCTGCTGCTACAATGGAGATTTCAGTTGGGGATTTGAGCGCAACTCTCGTCACAGATGCTGCTCACAACTTTAAAGAAATTCAATCTCTCATGGAGGGTCTGTCATTTATCTCCAATTGCTCTACAGGTACGGCGCGCAAGTCCAATGCTGCGACTGTATTGTGTCAATTCCCGCACTGATGCAGACTCGAGTTTCTCCGAGCTCAGCGAGAATATGCACACAAAAGGCGCATTGGCATCCCCACAGGTGGTGATTTCTCAAGTTATGCCTGCAGACAATCACAACATTGTGCCGGATGGACCCGGTGGGCTCGCTTCGTCAAGCCAGCAGCACTCAAAACGTCACCCCGCGCAACACCAAAAACAGCACGTACAACAACCGCAGCCACTCCTGGACACCCCACTACACCCAAGTCAAATACCCACACACAATGTATTCAGGACACCTGCTCAGGATCCATCTGCTCGACAATTGTGGCCCAGACTTGAGCCTGCCGAGCCTCAGGCGTCAGCGGATCTTGCAGCGCAGACACCGCAGGCAGCGAGCCCCCCACACCAAGGAAACAGCGAAAGGTTCGATCGGCCCAGCCGCTCACTGGACACTGGCGACAAACTCTCTGTTCAATCCGACGCCAGTTCGGCAGCGGGAGATCCCCCCTTGACCCCCCTAAGGGACATCTCCGAGGCCGAGCTTGGCCGTCTCCTGGCGCACATCGCCGACCTCCGACACCGCCTGGTAGCGTCATCCGCAGTGAACCGCGCTGCAGCACGGGATACCCACAGCATGTGGCGCCAGCTGCAGGAGGCACAAACCGCTTTGGCGCAGCAACGACGGGCGACTGCAGAGCAAACTGAACACAAGGCCTTGCTGCTGCAGTTCCTGAGGGGATCAAAGGGAGAAGAGGGGGGTTCAGAAGACCCCAAGTTTGCCCTCGATGCCCTGCGAGGCACTGCCCTTCGCACAGCCCGGCAACAGCTGGACCGCACATGTGCTGAACTGCAGCAGTCCCAGCAGCGTAACCAGGCACTGCGCAGGCTCGCACAGCGACAAACTCAAGTGCACGAGGCGGAGCGGGCAGCCCTGCTGCAGGAGCTGCGTTCCAGCAGCGAACAGATGGCGCATGTCACCTTTATTCGGCGCGACGAGGGCAGAACAGCTGCAGCCAAGCTGGAACAATCAGAGGCGCGCCGCAGTGGTTTGGAGGCAGATTTCAAAAGTGTTCTTGCCAGAGCCGCCCAAGCTGAAGCGTTCAGCAGTACTGCTACAGCAGACTTGGAACACATGCAGGAACGTATCTCAGAGAAGAACACCGCTCTGGACGAGCTGTCCCGGGAGTTGCGTATTACGAACGAGGCGCTTGGCATTGTGAAGGGGGCTCTGCGGGCGCGCACCGACGAGCTGCTGGCAGCAAGAACACGCTGTGAGGAGCTGCAGCGCACCATTGATGCTACTAGCAGTGGCGACGTTGCCAATCTTGTGTCTGCCAGCAGTAAGGCGGCCAGCCTGGTGCAGGTCAGGTATGAAGCTGAAAGCGCGCGGCTGCGGCGGGAAGTGACCCATCTCCGCAGCCAATTGCGGGACACACAGCTGACGCACAGTACCGTGGTGGCCACCGCTCAAAGCAACGCTGAAGTCGCTCATCTGGTGGCCACCACCGCATGCATTGGGGCTCAGGGGGGGCTGGTCCTGTCACCCCCCCTGGCAGCAGTGCTTGTTCCTGGTGAAAGTCAAGTGGAACACATGGTCTCCGGCTCCACACAGACTGTTCCTAGCAGCAAGCTGTTCTCAGTGGGGCACACTGGCGGCACTAACTTGCCACCTGTGGCTGTCTCCAGCCCCGTGCACACACTGCAAGACTCTGGGCCCACGAACGTGTTCCACATGAACAGCGAACAGCGAGTGCATGTGCCTGCATCTAGTCCCACACAAGACAAGCACGCACAAACGCACAAATCTGGAATCGCTGACGCCACATCGGTTTCGGTGGGAACACAAGCAGAACTGTTCAAGCCCATGCAGGCTGCACCAGTATCCACAGGCACCCAAACAGATGAGCAGGGAGACAGCACAGCCCCGCTTCAGCAGCAGCTGACAGCGGCAGCGGAGCAGCAACAACAGCAAGGACAGCAGGACCGTGCCCTTGCTCGGGCCGCAGTCATCGTCGAGGCGCTAGAAGCTCAGCTGGATGAAGCTGCAGCAGACACAGCAGAGGCAAGAAAGGCGCGATCTCGAGCACAACACGAGCTGAAAGGCGTGTCAGCTGAGCGCGAGCGTGCCTCTGCACTTGCAATGGACCTTGCAGTTGAAGTTGCACAAACCACAGCTTCTGAGGAACAAGCCCGTGGAGAGCTCCGTGCCGCCAAGCAGAAACTGCAAGCAGCACGAACTCAAGAAGTGTTCCTGCGTCTCTCTTGGGCGGCGTTAGTGCGGAAGGCCGGGGCTGTAGCCACCGCCGCGTCCACTGAAGTCCAACGCCTGCGGGGAGAGCTGGAGTATGCGCAAGAGGTGAATGCCTCCCTGGTGTCAGAAAGTGCAACCGGAACAAGAACACTAACAGCACACCCAGTGGGTACGCCACTGCGCGAGAAATCCCGTGCACCCCCCCCCACAGCTGTAGCCCCCCGCCTCGCCGCAGCTGACTGGGTTGCAATGTCTAGTATGTTGGAGGCGGTTTCCCTGGACGGCTCAGACAGCGAGGGGGGCACAAGTGACATGGATGATTTCAAACCCACTTCGCGGTTCAGTGGGCCCATGGCGCTCCCAGTGGGCCCACCCTCCACTGCAGCGGCTGCCACGGTTGACTCACACGCCCTGGACGCCTGGGCCCGGGCGCTTGGCCACGCCGACAGCGTCTCAGCGCGGAACACTGCGCTGCGGCGCCAGGCCAAACAGCTGCAGGCACTCACTGCGCGGCCTGGCATGTTCGGGACCCCCCCTCGCGCTGCTCAGTCTGCCCCCCCCTCAGACAGCGCGAATACCAGCTGGCGCACAGCGCACACAGAGCCCAGCACCACCGACTGAACTGGCTCGCTGCAAGGTATAATGATAATGTATGCAGATAACAATTTGTAAGAGGCTTGAAGCTTGATTGTAGCTTGCGCCCGTAGCAAGTTGGGGGGGGTGCGGGGCTTGCTTGAGGGGTGTGTGCATGAAGGCGAGGGAATAACACAGAGTTCATTGTCAACACTCGCATAAAAACACCAACACCACAACAGCAGTGCATAGGGTGCTACACACCACAGGAGCGCACGCCCAGTGCGGAGCTTGCTCCCCCCCCCCCCTACACCCCCCCTGGCTGGAAGGGGCAATACAGTGAAACGGCCAGCCAGCGATAAAGACATGCCTCACTCATAGTACACATACTCGCCGTTTTCATCGTAGTAGCCTTCTTCATCCACAGCTTCCCCCCCCTCTTCTGCATATCCCCCCCCCTCTTCTTCAGCGTACCCCCCCTCTTCTTCAGCGTACCCCCCCTCTTCTTCAGCGTACCCCCCCTCTTCTTCAGCGTACCCCCCCTCATCCTCCTCCGCAAATTCCTCCTCCTCCGCATACTCCGTCTCGGCCTCTTCTTCTTCTGTGTATACCTCTTCCTCCTCCTCTTCGTAGGCTTCCAGAGCCTCGCCAGCCTCCTCCTCCTCCCAGCCCTCCTCTTCCTCAGGGGCTTCAACCAGGCCAGTGCCCTCCCCGTGTTCCTCCTGGTACGCCAGGTGTTCCGCCCAGCCCAGAGGCTCCTCCCACTGTGTATCCCCCGTGAGGATATTGTTGAAGAATTGGTCGCCATCTTCGTCAGGCTCCGAGTAAAACCACTCATAGCGCCCCTCCCAGGCCGCCGTGATGGCCTCCTGTCGCAGCAGCTGGGTGTGCTCTTCCCATCCGGGGGGGGGCTCCCACAGAGAAGAGGGCACCTCCCGAATGAACTCAGCCGTTTCGTCGTCCACCTCCGTTCCGGCTTCCTCAGCCGTTTCATGGGCCCACTCCACGGCGCCATTCACGTAGAACTCGTCGCCATCGTCATCCACCACTGCCCTCCACGGGTACTCCCCCGAGCCCAAGGCGTTCTCAGGCTCATCCCACGCTGCCTCTTCCGTATACTGGTTGGTCCACCACACATCTGCGTCGTCTTCGCACCGGAGCCACCAGCGTCCCCACGCGTCCACAATGGTGCACTCGTCCACATCTAACCACCCCCCGTCTTCAGCCTGTTCCAGGTCATCGTCGCTGTCTGCGGCGTATTCTTCCTCAACATCCTCCAGTTCGTCCAGGTCGGGCTCCTCCTCGTCCTCCTCGGTCAAGGCGGGGAGGGAAAACTCCCCGTTGCCGGTGGCGCGGGGGGGGAACAGGGGGGCTCCCGCCGCAGCAGCCCCCCCCTTGGGCCCACCCTCCGCTGCTCGCCCCGCCTTCTCGCCTGCCCGCGCTGCTGCGACGATGGCCCGGAGACCGTCCACCCACCGCTTCGCTTCTGTGGGGTTGGGCGCCTCGCACTGAAACATTGCCCCCCGAGAAGTCACGATTACGAATCGCTTTGAGGAGGCGCCAGTGACAGCAGCGGTGTCCTTGGGGACTCGCACACTGTGCAGGTGGGTCACGGGAATACGCGCCTTGGGGGCGGCGCCTCCTGCCCCCGCCGAGTACTTCAACTTCTCTTCCTTGCTGGAAAAGTACTGCACTTCGCCCTGAAGCATGTTCAGCACGAAATACCGCAGGCGAAATTTGAGACGGCTGAGGCTGCCGCCGCCGAGGAATGCTTTGGCCGCAGTTTCCAGCTTGGTTACACCGGCAGTGCCGGCGCCCACCTGTTCAGCGTGCTTCTTCAAGAATCCCTCCACAACCACGCCATCGGCGTCGGCGCTAAGGGCCCCCCCATTGGAAGTTTTGAGGCCCCCCATGGCCGAATTCCGGATCATGCTGCCTCTGCGCAAGCTGCCTGTTCCGGTTGCAGTCGGCCTTACAACGGACACGGCCCTGGATGCCCTCCCGGGCTCCCCGCTGGGTGCATCCCCCTTGGCTTTTGCCCGGGTGGCAGCCGCACCAGTTGCCTGGATGAGGCCTGTGACGGCCTCCTGCCGAGCAGACAGCATGCTGCGCACCTTGTGGCGATCGCGGGAGGACTTGTAGGCGCAGGCGATGCTTGTGGCAGCAATGTGCTTCTTGCTTAAGTCGTCTAGCGCTATAAGCCATTTCTCAGCAGCTTCAGGGGAGGACGCCAGCAGGTCCAGTGTCTGCCCTGACGTCACACCCACACTGAAGCGCCGGCCGCCCTTCTTTGTGACGTAGTGCGTAATGCGCCTGAAGGTGCTGGCACGGATCATCTTGGCCACAGAGGTGGCACTTGTGCTGGTTCCCGTCCAGTAAAACACCGCATCGTACCTCTTGGACACCACAAAGTACTTGTGGCGCCACTTGAAGGTACCCCCCGCCGCCTTCACTTGCAGAGTGCCTTGGATGAACACGTCTGATGCAAGGTCATACCCCGGTACCGGTCCTGACTTGTTTTGTTGGGCCCCCGTAAACGCCGAGTAGGCCCCCCCCTCACCCCGCATATCTGGGCCGGACTGCTTTTGTTGCTTGAGGAGCTGCCTGCGCAGCGCAGCCATGTCCGTGGAGGGGTCTTTCTTGCGAATGACGCCCTCAATCAGAGATATGATGGCGCGGTCGCCACGCGTGTCAGCGCACCCCAGGGGGGTCTCGCGGTCAGCGCCTATGCTAATAGGATCTGCACCTGCCGATAGCAGCAGCTGCACAATGTCAGAGCTGCCACAGGTGGAAGCGTAGTGCAGCGGCGTGTCGCCCGCGGAGTCCTTCATATTCACTCGGGCGCCACCCTGCAGGAGAACCTTCGCAATGCCGGTGAGACTCATGATGCATGCTCGATGTAATGGCGCAAAGCCTTCCTGTACATGGGGCGGGATGTGAGATGGGTGGCGGGGCATGCAGGAAGTGCCATCGCCGTCAACGCGCCGACTGCTGCGTGTCGCAGCGACCACACGAGGTATCTCTGACGTCGGACACACCAGTGAGTCACACAAAGCAAACTCACGGCATCTAATTGATTGGGATCTGCTCCAGCTTTCAATTGACTTTGGACAGCTCCTAGTTTGCTGTTGGACACAGCTTTGGCTAGTGCCGACATGGCTGCACTCGTCTCTGCTCTGCTGCAGGAGCAAGCCAAAAACGGAAGAGACGCGAGCCTGCTGCAAATCTACACAGCCCAGCACGTTGCTGGTTAGTACAAAGCAGAAATGTGAGTCAGACACGTGCACGCAGTGAAGGCAAAGCAGCGGCACTTGAGGTGTCGACTTGCAAGGCAGCGAGTTGTTGTTGCCCCTTGAAGGAATAGCCAAGCCTTACAAGGTGCACCCTACGCAGTTGGCCTGTTGGGCTGCTGGAGGCATCTATATTTGGTGCTCGTCACAATGGTGCATGGCAGGCTGGCTTTCATTTTATTGGTGTGGAAGGGGCCGCCAGATTCACTTTTGGCCAGGCGCTCAAGGAAGCTTGCAAGGTACAGCCAGCACCAGCTGAACAAACCTGAAAAGCTATCACGTAATACAGTGGGAAATTCTACCACAATCAATGTGTTTGCCCGTTGAGCTAGTCGATTTTGAGTGGATTTGAGCATTGCTCGACACGACCCTTGCGGATTTTGGAGTACAGGTTTGGCATGAGCAGCAGCCAGCGTGGTAACGTGGCGTCTGGTGGGCCACTCCAAGATGAAGGATCAGCACCCAAAGGGCCCGTAAAGTTTTCCGTGAACGTACAGGGCCATGAATACGTCATTTCTTGCGGGCGAGGTGACCAAAGTGTCTCCTGGCTTGCAAATGTTGCTGCTCAGCGTTTTGCCCGAAGCCAAGCCGGCGCTGCACAAAGCCGCACCATGAACAGGCGGTACAGCTCTGATCAGCACAACAGACCATCGGCATTCTTCCTGCCGCAATGCGTTCGGCGAAATCGTGACACTGTGAGTTTGCTTGCTCCTACTACATCTGACCGGGCTGCCCCAGCCTGCAGCAATCTCTTGGCTTTGAGGTTGCCTCGATCACTTGCCGACTGTTTCTGCGACTAGAAATCAGATGAAGTACACCAGTGTCCTGAATTGTGAACATGTATCTATTCAACACAGCACAATTGTTCTGCAGGCATATGAGCCGGACATTGTTGGCCCAGCACTGACTGTGCGAGACGTCGCACGCGACCTACTGAGCCGGCACGTGGCGTCGCTCGCAGCAGCCAAACAACGCGCAGAGGCCATGGCAGAAGCCAAGCGCTTGGCAGAAGCATCTGGCAATTCCGCCCCGGAGGCTGGCGAGAGCTTGGCCAGTGTTGACCCCCCTGCAGCCCCCCATGCCCCCTCGGCGTTTTTGCACCCCACGTCAGGCCTGCCCTGGATCAGTGTGGAGCTGGACACCAACGAGCCCATGGAGACCTCTGCCGTCACGTCACACGTCGTGGCAGCAGCACAGGCCCAGGGGGCTTCCTCCTCGGCCCTGACTGCCGCCCTGCGTCGCCGCACCGCCGCCACCAGCCGCCCCTCAGGGTGGGCCCGCCCTGCAGGGGGCATGGGACTGCCTCAGCCGACACACGCTGCGGCAAACGCAGAGTCTCTGGTGCTGCCCCCCCCTGCACAGGCGTCTGCAGCCCCCCTGGGGGACGGAAGTGAAGCGGAGGCCCCCTTTGGATTTGGACCTGACGGGGGGCGTCACAGGTCCATGTGGGCAGCTCTTGCGTACAACTTCTCCAACAAGGGACAGAGCGACGCCTCGAGCAAGGCAGCCATGTACGAAGAGCACTTGGCTGCAGCAGCAGCGCAGGCCGCATCTGCCAAGGAGTCCCTCCTGCGAGCCAAGCTGGAGAGTCTGGAGCACACCCTTGCACTGGATATGGACGATCCAGTTGCACTGGAACAAGCCCTGAATGCTGACTGGACGCATATCCGCATAGGACACCTGACATCAGTTCATGAGGAACACCTGCGCATCAAACGCAGCATCTTGGAACACTACACGGAGCTGTCAGATGTGTTCAAGTCTTTCTCAGGGTCTTCCTCCAAGGCAGGTCTCAGCAGTATGCAGGTAGATGAGTGGTTGCACTGCGCCGCATCTCTGGGCGCGTTTCGAATGGCGCAGCAGCGGGGGGAGCTGGCAGCCGCATTTGTGGCGGCCAACGCAGGACGGGGGGAGGAGACTGCCGCCCTGGATGAGGATTCCATGTCCAGGTTCGAGTTCATTGAAGGTGTTCTGCTGATGGCGGGGTTGAAGTTCAAGGACGCCCGACACCCCAGTGGGCGCCGCATCACCGCCGCAGAGTTCGTGGAGCTGTTCCTAGTTGACTTTGTGTCGCCGCTTGCAGCTCGGCTGTCATCGGGGGATGTGCGGAGATGCCTGCGGGATTGGGCGATGCAACGCTTCATTTTGGAACACGAGCCACGCCTGCGTGCTGTGTTCGATTTTTACGCGGCGCTGGACGAAGAGCGTGAGCGCCTTACAGGAGGCGGAACACTGCGGAAATCGGCGGCAGCTGTTCGTCGTGAAGCAGCAAAGCAGGCGGTGGGTGCTGCTGGCATGTCCACCAGCGCTTCCGCTCACAAGGCTCTGATGGATGTAGACGAGTTTGCAGTGATGCTGGAACACTGCGGGCTACTTCAACGTCTCCCGAACACCATGTCTAGTGCTGCGCACAGGGGGAGGGGTAGTTCGGGGGGTGTTGGGGGGGATGACGACCCGAGTGAAGGGGTCGCAGCTATGCAGGCCAGTCTTCGACTGCGCATGCCCAGCGTGACACTTCCCCTTGTTCGGCGTGTATTCGGGGCTGTGCAGCGGGATGACGACGGCGCCGCAGCTGAGGGACTGGTCGTGAACGCTGCAGAGAGCGCGGAACAAATGGTGTTCGGGGAGTTCATTGAAGGTGCAGCCCGCATTGGCGTGGAGCGCTGGGGGAAGGATATGCCTCAGAGCACCATTGCTGAACGGGTGCGATGGTCGCTGCTGGTGGTGTCGTGGCTGGCAGACCACTTGGGCCGTCCTCGCATCGCAGCGCTGCGCACAGAGCAATTGATCTTGGCCGCTCAAGAAATCGAGACAAAGCTGGCAAAGCTGACCATGCCTGGCTTTGGGGGGGGGGCACTTCCATCTGGGGGGGGTGCAGCTGGGGCACGGGCGCTGAAGCATGCAATGTCAAGTGTCGAAATGCAACCTGGGGACAGTGCCTTTGTGACCCAGCGGCACACGGGGGGGGCAGGTTACAGAGCAGGGGGGGGTGCCGACAGTCCACAGACCTCCGAGGCACCTGCAACCAGGGATATATCCACTGCATCTGGACTTGCGGCGGATTCCCGGGCCACGAGCCCAAGCTCGTCCCCCATAGCCCCCCCTGATGAGGAGTCAGTGGGGGGGGGTGGCAGCCCGGCCAGAATGGTGGCTGTGACGCAACAACAGGGCCTCACCCCCCGCATGGAAAAACAGGGTGCAGGGGGGCTCACAAGGGAAGACGTGGCGGCGTTTGGGTCCCTGGCGTAGCTCCCCTTGATCTGGCAGCCTACAGACACTGCTGTGCGTCTAGATATTTCTCGCCTCTACGCGTTTGAATGATTCAAAGTTCACAAGCAGACACACACATGCAGCTACATATCCCCCCACCCACCCACCCCCATCATATTCAACCCGTCCCCCAGCTCACCCCCTAGGAACGCTGTTCACTGCGGTCAGTGGGCGCATACCTGGGGCAATGGTGCGGGCATATGACGAGGGCACCACGAAGCCATCCGAGTCATCAGCACTGTCATCCTTGGGGCCATACTGCTTGGAGCGCACACTCTCGTCCAGGAACGGTGGGTTCCCTGCCGGTGGACTTGGCTGTGCGCTGTTCCCCGGGTCATCCCCTGCACATGCCGTGGTGGACTCTGCAGCGCTGTGGGCACGGAACTCCGTGGAATGCAAAAGACGGGGAAGATCGTCGTCCTCAGGCGCTGTGTCTGTGTCGTGTCCACGCAGCCGCCCCCCTGCTCCTTGCCTGCGCTTTAAAAGCCGCTCAGCACGCTGAGCTACCCCCCCCTCATACCCCTCCAAGGCAGCCAGGTGCTTCGTCGATAGTCCCACAGCCTGCTGACGCCGTGATTCGCCCTGTGAGTCCCTACTCCTGCGACGCCTGTTCTCGAGGGCGTCCTGCTTGTTGTCACTTAGGGGTGTTGATGGGGGGTCTACTTTTGATTTTTGGCGGTGAGTCCAGGGCACAGCCCCCCTGACAGCCTTGAAGCCCCGCTGCAGGTGCCCCACATATGGCTGCAGGTGCAAAGCTGCGTCCTGCGCCGAAACGGCCCAAGCTGCTAGTGCTGCAGTGGCACCAATGAGGACCAGCCAGACCAAGAACCCCCCCCACTCACCCAAAGCCGTGCCCCGAGCTGCGATGCGGCCGGCTGCACCACTGGCGCCCCCAGAGCCTTCAAGCTCAATGCACATATCGATGGCGAAGGCTTCTGCGGACACTGCGGCGCCGGGTGTTGCCGCCGCCCCCCCCCGATCGGTGTTACTGGCAGCGCCCACGAAGCATCGCTCAAGCGCAGAGCGGCAGCGTGCAATGCGCCGCTGCTCTTCTTTCAGCTTCAGATGATGTCCGCTGTGCAGCGTTTGAGACTGCTTTATGACTTCGCCGGACTCCTCGTCCACCTCAGCATCCACTTCACTTTGAGTAGCGCAGCAATCAAATAGTTCGCAAAAATCTGCCAGGCAAGGCGCGTAAGGCTGCAAAAGACAGCGGTCGGGGAGATCATCATAGAAACACTGGTTTTAACGTACGTCTGTCAGGTCAGGATGTCGGTGAGCGAGGTGTAAATCGAAGTAATGAAGCGATCGAAATCGCCGTTCACAAATTCCGCATGTCCAGGAGCCCTGAGTTCTCTGCAGCGCATGCGTCGATGGAGAGTGGAAGTGGTGCTCAGCATGGAGCGGGCAGTGGTCGGTCATCTTGAGTCTAAGGCCGTCTGCTGCGGCTTGAATCTGCACGTTGGGTAAGCACAAATAATTCAAAAAACACATGCAAGCAATGTGCTGCCCTCACGTGCGTGAGTTCATCAGCCACGCAACGCGAGGCAGGCCGAGAACAGATCCCGTGAAGTGGAGCAGCACTGGGCTGCATCTCCGTTGCTAGCAGTTGAGGCAAGGCAGCCAGCAGGGCCGTCACAAGGAGCACAGCCTGCACGCTGCTGCTTCGAGTCGAAGCATCCACCCGCCAAGCCGATGAAACCATCTGACTGACAGGATCTGGTCCAACGCCACAACACAGCATGTGGTACGCGTGTGTATTCTTGTGAGCTTGTCAGCAGATGCTTTATTTGGTGTGTGGGGAATGTGTTATCTAGCATTTGGTGCGCCCAGTTCCAACCTGCCGCCAGGATGTGCAGCGGCAGCCGCAGCCTGTTTTGGGGGGCTGCAAGCCAGCCCAGCGAAGTGTGGTCACCTTCATCCAGGAGGCTTCGCCAATGCAGACAACACGAGAGGTACCCATTTGAATCGAAGCCCGCTCAGATTCCTCGGCCAAACCGCACGAGATCGATGATCCCCTGACAGAGATGCGAAGACAACTTATCTCGACAATTGGATACCAGCAAGCACAACAAGGCCCACTCCATGATTATACAGCTATGTATGTTTGTGCATTCAGTCGTGAAGGTTAACCAGGCAGTCCACAGTCTCACAAGTCAAGAGTCTCGTGGTGGTGGGGATCCGCATGACGCTGCTCCACAGCACTGGCGACTAGTCCAATGGAGTTGTGCCCCCGCTGGGTTAGTCTTGGGCTCCCAACGAGCTTACTTGGTGGGGTAAGAAGCAGAGTTGAGGATACCACACTGGCCGGCGCCGCCGTTGAGGGTGGCTTCGTCGGAGAGCAGGATGTATCCGGACATGCCCCAAGATCCACCCCATGAGTTCTTCACCTTCCAGTAGCCGGCACCGTTGGAGGTACCGTAGCCAACAGCGAGCACACCATGGTCGAGGGCGGTTCCGCAAGAGCAGGTAAGCACACCGGAGGAATAGAACTGGAAGCAGGTCTGGTCGGCCTCAATGGCGATAGACACGGGCTGCTGGGCGATGGCGGCGCGGAACGCATCGGCGTTCTGCTGGGGGACATCGTGGTATCCGGAGATGGTGGCAGCGGGGGTGCAAGAAGAAGAAGAGCAAGAACCATCGGCTCCCTTGTAAGGGTATGCCTCCTCAGTGCACAGACCACCGTTGTTGATGATGTACTTGAAGGCGTTGTCCATCAGGCCGCCGTTGCAGCCCTGGTTGCCGTAGCTGCCGGAGCAGTCAACCAGCTGCTGCTCGGACAGAGAAACCAGCTTGCCGGTGGAGATCTCAGTGATTCCCTCAACGGAACCGGTGGTGGAGAAAGCCCAGCATGATCCGCACTGGCCCTGGTTCTTCACGGGGGTGACGGCACCCTTGGACACCCAGTCGACTGAGGCGGGGAGGTCGGCAGACTTCACGCGCAGCAGAGAGGTGTCAACAGAGTTGACGCTCTTGCTGGGTCCGCGCCATCCACCGATGTAAGTAGAGGCGAACTCCTTGCCGGAAAGGTGGGCGAAGCTGTTCACAGCCTTGGTCCAAGAGTGGCCGGCGTTGTTCTGCACACGACAAAAGTGAGCTCTTGTTTTCTTAACACGCCAAATTTCCAAATTTCAGTGGCGTTTCTGAGGTGCCAGGACTTACGTGGGCGTCGATCTCACGAACGTTGGTCTCGAAGATGTCCTGGCTGCAAATTTATAAAAATGATGTGAGGTTGGTGAACATTGAATGCAGTGTGGCATTGCAAACAGGAATAAACTCGAGAGAGAGTTAAGCCCTGGCGCGTGCTGACAAAAACACATTACTCACCGCATGGACTCCTCCTCAACGCTGGAGAACTTGAGGCCGAAGCGGGTCTTGAAATCAGCCCAAGGGTCGGCTGTAAAAGTGATTTGTGTGAAACTTTGCGCAATGTTGCGAGCTGAGAGCTGTGTCGTGAAGTGCAGTGCAGCACCCTGGGGTAGCCAACACGCCTTTACACAAGGTCAACTTACCGAAAGCAGCGGTGGCTGCGACAGCCAGAAGGACGGCAATAGTCTTCATGATTAAAGAGTTTGAAAATCGGCACAAACTGCTACGATTACAAATGAGATAGTGATTTGAAAGACCACAGCGTTTTGCGAACTTCGCCACAAGCGAGGCAGCACCAAGTAGACCCCCCTCAACTACCCTAACTGTGCCTTGTGCAGGAATCCACCAGCTACAATGAAACACTGCTATCGCACAGAGGGGGCGCGGCTCCAGCTTGCTCCGCTGCTGGCACAGGCAAGGCTTGTAATGGCAGATCTTTCTGTGTATACTCCCCAGTGTGCGCCAACTTCCGTCTCTTTCAGGCTGATTTGTCGAGCAATCTCTGCTCAACTTTCAATCGAGCTCCCCCACAACACGATTGAATTCGAATGCCGCTGCTGGCCAGACAAAACTGCAAACGAAGGCTGTGCCACTTTAAAGACATACAAGCACAGAATATGTTGACCTGCAAAGCTACCTTGCATTGGCCTCCTGCGGTGATTGCAACGCTACCCGTCTTGTTGCTGCGCCTAAAAGTTTGCTAACACCCCGCAAGCAACCAAAATGAGCTCCAAGAGCAGCAGCAGGAGCTCATCGATTTCACGAAGATTGGCGCAAGATGTACCTGCCTCAAGTGCTGCTGGGGAAGCAACTGCAGCAGATGCAGAGCTGCCGCCAGTGCGAGTGTTTGCTCGCTTTCGCCCAATGAATCAAAAGGAGTTGGACATTGAAGCGAGCCAATGCGTGCAGTTTGATGCAAATGGAACGAATGTCGAATTGACCACTAAATCTGCTGGAGGTGCCGGCAAGTAAGTGTCTCAGCATGAGCTGTGCAGCAAAGTCGCAGCGACTTTTCGCCCAAGCAACACGGTGCGCTATTCGCAGAACGTCTTTCACGTTTGACGGTGTACTTGGCCCAGACAGCACCCAGCAGCAAGCATACGCCGACTGTGCGGAGTGGCTTGTGTCAGGCCTCCTGCACGGTTTGAATGCTACCTGTCTGGCGTACGGGCAAACGGGCAGCGGGAAGACCTTCACTATGGAGGGGCCTGAGCTGCACTTACTGCAGGGCGAGGGGGGCGAGGGCCTCGTTGGTGTGATTCCCCGCATGGTCAGGGGCCTCTTCGCTGCCATTGACTCCGCTGATGACTCCTTGGAGTTCACGCTCAGTGTCTCCTTTGTGGAGATCTACTGCGAGCAGCTACGCGACCTGTTGACCAGCGTGGACACGGATGCCGTGGTGGCGGCGCACACGTCCCAGGGCTCCAGCACACCAGCACCGGCAGCATCAGATGGCACTCCTGCACTGTCGACCCCGGGGACCCAAGCCAGAGGGACCCCCCTTCGACCCCCTGGCACCCCCCCAGACACCCCCTTAGCCACGCTGAGCCCCCCCCCTCCGGCCCCCAGCGACAGCCATCGCCGGCGAGCCAGTACCTCCAACCTGCCCAGCACCACTGAGAGCAAGGGGGGTGCAAGGGGGGGTGCCCACAGGCGCCTCAGTACCCTGTCCCCCCCCCATGCCGGACTAGACACCCCTGGCTCAAAAGCCTCAAACACGCCGGGCGACGCGTCACACAAGCTAGCTATACGCGAAGATAAAGCTGGAAATGTGTTCCTGGAGGGCGCAACGGAGGTGTTCGTGACCTCCCCAGACATGGTCCTTGGTGTGCTGCAGGCTGGTAACGAATCTCGAAGTGTCGCCGCCACTGCCATGAACTCACGTTCCAGCAGGAGTCACAGCGTGTTCCGACTGCAACTTGTCAAGCGTGACACAGAAACCTTGGCAGTCACACGAGCAACGCTGTTCCTGGTTGATCTTGCCGGCTCAGAAAAGATCAAAAAGACCCATGCAGAAGGGCAGCAACTCAAGGAAGGGCAGAAAATTAACCAGAGCTTGTCAGCGCTGGGGAATGTCATCAATGCTCTCACAGATGGCAAGTCTAAACACATCCCCTACCGAAACTCCAAGCTGACCCGCCTGCTCCAAGATTCCTTGGGGGGGAACAGTCGCACCTCCCTCATAATCAACGCCTCCCCCGCCAGCTACAACGCTGAAGAAACGCTTTCTTCGCTCCGCTTTGGCCAACGCGCCAAATCAATGAAGAACAAACCCACTGCGAACAAGGAACACTCCCCTGCCGAGTTGAAGGCGATGTTGGCAGCACGGGACACGGAACTGAAACACCTGAAGGAGCTGCTGCGGGCGGGCGGGTCCACTGCAGGCGAAACTGCGGGCGGAAGTGTCACTGATTCAGGCACCGTCACGCCCCAGGAGCTGCTGGCAGAGCTTGACGCAGAGCGCCATGCCAGGCACGACTTGGAGGAAAAACTGCAAGCAGCCGCTCGACAGGAGGACGATTTGACAGTGGCTCGTCGCACTGCAGTGAAAGCTTCCGCTGAAGCGGCTGCCTTGAAGTTGCAGCTGGAGCAATCCACGAAGGGCTCTGCAAGTTTGCAGGGATCAGCCGCTGAACTGTTGGCCAAGCTTGATGCGTTGAATGCGGAACACGAAGACACACAGGAAGAGCTCAAGCAAGAGCAGGCTGGATCAAAAGCAGACCGTGCTCTCAGAACAGACGTGGAACACTTGCTCGGCAGCCTTGCGCGCTCCGTGCAGCCTGTGCTGTCGGCACGCAACACCCAAGTGCCCCACGCCACAGCTGAAAGCAGCCAGCTTAAGCAGCTCCCCTGGGAGTTTCTGGAAGCGCTGCAAATGGGGGTGGAGGCGGGCTCACACAGCAGTGCTGACACGCCACCGCTACTCATCCCAGCAGCCGACAGCCCAGGGAAAGACGGCGCCCCAGTAGAGGTGGATTCCGTTTTACACGCGGAAGGTGATGAGGCATTTATCTCTGAGAAGGATGAAGCAAAGGCTCGTGAAACGGCTGCTGCCGCAACACAGCACTTCGGTGCCTTGAAACGCACAGTGCAGCTGGAGGCGTGGCGGGGGCCAGATGCGCTCAGCAGCGATCTGGGAAAACTGTTCAGCACCGTCGGGGGCATAGCACTTTCAGCCATCCATGCACAGGGAAGTGACGGTTGCAAAGCTGTCGAGGAATTGGGCGCCGCGTCATACAGCGCAGCACGGGCGCGTTTTGCACTGCAAGCCTGCTCCGAGCAGCTGGACGCCCTCAGGACACGGGAGGAAGTTGCAGTTGCGGAACACAAGGCGGCAGAGTTGAGGCTGCAAAACACGTTGCAAGCTGCAACACACAAAGCAGCATCGGAAGCAGCCGAGAGCAGCTCAGCTGACGAACTGCTGGCTGCACTGGATGCTCAGCTGCAGCAAAATATAAGTGCCCTGCAAGCACTTACGGCCCAGCCAGCAGCAGCTGGAGGCATTTCGGATGTCTCACAGCTCGCTGCTGAAGTTGCTGCCGCAGCTGCTGTGTCCACTACAGGTGCAGGTGTGGCTCTGCAGCAACCAGAAGCGCCGAGTGCGAAGCGACGTCTGCAAGACAGTGTCAGCTTTTTGACTGACCTGGTAGCGGCAGTACAACAAGGGTGGCGCTCCCATGAGTCACAGCTGGCTGCGTCGGATGCAGCTCAAGACAAGCTTCTGGGGAACCTGGAGAATCGAGTACGTCGGGTGATTGAGCTGGAAATGACTCTGGACGAGGCACAAGAGCGCTTTGCCCAGCTGGAAACGACAAAGGACAGGCCTTCTGTGGAGCTTGCTCGCGAAAACGCATCGCTTAGACGAGCTCTATCTGAGCAGGCAGGGCGTTTTGCGCGAGATTCCAGTGCAGTGTGCGCACTGCAAAGCGCAAACGCACGGCTCAATGCACGGCTGCAGGAGCTACGCAACGAGCTCACCTCAACGAGAACGGAACTTGCGGAAGTGCAAAGAGTTCGGCAGCACCAAGGGTGGTTGTCTGGTGCTGTTGCCTACGAAGCCTTGAGCAACGGGGCGGGCACTGCCCCCAGTACCCGAGCTGCTCCTGCTGGCGTGCCCGCCGCCTCGACTGTGGCAGTTACACCCACCTGGGGAGTCAGCCGTGCCGTTGCAGCGTCGCTTGGCATGTTTTCGGCACCAAGCGCTGATGTGATCCGATCTTGGACCAAACCTGTGTCTGTTCGGGGCGGGGGGCGGCCCCTGGCTGCAGCTGCAAACGTGTTGCCCGGCGTTGCGAAACCGCAGCTCGAGGCGCCGCCACGCCAAAACACTGCTGCAGGCGGCGACCGCCTCCGCTCAAGCGCAGGTACGAAGCACAGACTGCACAGGAGCACCAGCTTCAGTGAACACAACTTGCCTTCCTCGCTGGCTGCGTTCAGCCCTTGAGCTCCACTGCAGCTGCACCCAGTTCAATTGCCAATGGTGCCTTTGCCCAGCGTTTTTTGTACACTGCCCATACCGATACCAGGCCAGGCCAGGGGTGCTGCATTGGGCGAGCTCGGCCTACTCCCCCCCCCTTTCGGCGAAGGCCCTCACCACGCTCGCTGTGCACGCAATGACAGCATCATAAAAACAAAGAAGTTTGTTTATCTGGATGATGCACTCCGTTTCTAAGCTCCTTTCTTCGTATTCAGCGACTTCCAACCAGCGCTTCGTACCACATCGAAGAGCTCTCTTCCTCAGCTCAGTCAGTTCAGTGTCAGCTGCTGCTGCAGTGAACAGAAATCAGTTTCGGACGCCCAACACGCGCACCCTCCGCTTGAATTGTACGTCACCAGCGTTTGGCAGACCACGCACCTTTGCTGGTGACTGCTGAGCTGGCGACAGAGTAAACTAACCTGCTTGCTGGCAGGCTGCTCGAGGGTTTCTCTTTCTCTGTCGTGTGTCAAGTCAAGCGAATGAAGAAGACTTCATCCGTCGTTCATGTAGCCAACTGCACCACAATGAGTTGACGACTTCATGTTTGTGCAGGCTTTGACTTCAATTATGGATTTCAACGACCATCAGGTCGAAATGAGTGAGTACAAATCCATCATCGCCAACCAGGTCGCACTGCGATCAAAACTAGGCCGTCGTCTACTGTCTGCCCTGCATCATCTTGTGTGCAGGAAACATATCAGAAGGGTCAAAATGTGCAATTGTTGGTGTTTACTGCCCTGGGTCGCCGGCTTCGGCCCTCAAGCTGTTCCAAACGGGTGGTATTGAGGCGTCTCGCAGAGAGCTTCTAGCTGTGAGTTACAATTGTGCAGTTCATGCTTTTCGGCATGTGACCTGCCTGAATTGGTGCATCACTTTCTGCGCTGTTTGTACAGTATTCTCGTCTTGGTCACCATGATGCAATCGTGGAGTTCAGAGGGCAGCTTTCCAACAACACAGTCCACGCTCTGATTCGAAACGCAAGCTGTGCGGCTGCATTGATACGCGCCAAACTTGGGGACTCTCCTGCTATTGCGGCAGCCTTTCAAATGGAACTAGCTCAACAGAATGCTCTTGAGCGTGAGTAATATTTTCTGTGTGCCCATTCCGTGTTGCTCACACCGTTTTGCGCAGTGCTCAATTCAAGCGGCAAACTTAATGAGGCCTGGCTTCGTGCGGCGGCAGCTGCAATCGTGTCCGCCCTTCAGCACTGCCACAGCGCAGGCGTTGGACACCGTGACGTGAAGCCAGATAACATATTGGTGTTTCCCCCCAATTCACCTGGAGGCTGTCCCTCTTTCAAGCTGTGTGACTTTGGAGCCGCCAGTTTATTCAAGCCTCGCCCAGCCTCGCTCAGCCGGCCTGCGCGAGGCGTGACTTCTACCAGACCCATCGGGTCGGGTTTCTACTGCGCCCCAGAAATTGTGGACATTGCTCTTGCGAATAAAAGACAGCATGCAGTATCGCCTGATTCTGCGTCACCGACGGCCAGTCACGCTGCTTCATCCCCCAAAAGTGCCCACACGAAGCCGCATCCCTATTCGAAGTCAGCTGCTGATGAAAGCAAAACACAATATTCCGACTCGGCGTCAACAAAGGCTGCCAAATCGAAGACAAAGCGTGCGTCATATGAAGTGACACCTGTGGATGTATGGTCTTTTGGGATAACAATGTTTGTGCTTGCGAACGGGAAGCTGCCGTTTCGCCGGGCGGCGCCAACCGATGCCCAGTTCAGCGCATTTTTGCAAGCTACAGGTCAAATCTCTTCCGCACTTCAAACGCATCATGATGTACCTGTGTGTGACCTCCAGTGGGTTTGGCCTCGGCACATGAGCGAGCTCTGCGTGGACTTCATTCAGCAGTGTCTACAAGTACAGCCTCTCCAACGGCCTTGCTTCGCACAGCTGTCCCAGCACCCGTTTCTGAGCAACCACAACACAGCAGGAGCTGCACCTGCAGCAGGAGCTGGTCTTATGCAGTGGGGCAGCAAGGCACGGTCTCTCCCCGAAGATCGCGAGCAGCTTTCAGGGACGGCTGTTCACAAGTCGGGCACACGTGACAGCTACCCATCTCTTCCCCCCAGCAACGCCAACCAGAGCTGGGACACAGCACCCAGTCACAACAATCAACATACTGTGACGCATATTTCTGGGCGTCGTGGTGCCCATGTCCAGCGACGCAGCAGTCTACGCAGCGAAGCAGCCTGGGCGCCAGCTGCAGCTGGGGGCGGCTCGGTGCCACAAGCGGGAGGGCGCCTGTCTCTCGGTGAGCCGATGCATGCTGCTGCCGCAGCAGTGCGTGCTATTGCTGCCGACCGGGCACCCTTTGACTCGGCGCCTCTGGTGGAGCAGCCTCCACAGGACCAGCTTCTGCGAGTATGCCGGGATCGCTCTCAGAGCTGCCGCATCAGAGCCCTGGATTCAGAAATGACACGGACCAGTGCACTAGACTTGCATCCAGCTAAGCCGCGCTCACGCTCCGAAGTCACTCGTCAAAACACGACCCACCTTCCAGGGCACGGCTCAGACACCTCACCCGCCGATAGCGAGGAGGTGGGCTTTGTGGCGCAGCGCTCCCAACCGCCACCCCTGGGTCTAGGCGATCGACAGCTGTCCGTTGGACTCGATGATCCTCCTGAAGGCGGCAATGCAGATGCCCCCCCCTCCCCTCTGCAGCCCACCATGCGAGTCGCCCACTGCCGCCGTAGCTCACAAGGCGGATGGTCAGCAGGCTCCACAATCACGCACAGCGACCACAACGCTGAAGCGGACATGCAGCCTCTGGTACTGCCTGCGCTGGGAGATAATTTCAGCATAGGTGGCTCTTCTGTTTGGTCCAGTGTGTTCTCATCCCACATTGCCGGCAGTACGGGGGGGCATGAAACGTTGGGAACCTTCACGCGGCAGTGCTCAGGAGCCAGTGCTGCCACAAGCGGCAGTGCTGCGCGCAGCGGCCACTTTGCGTCGACGCCCCCCCCTATGTTAACGAGCAAAACCCCCACCTCTCCCCGCCCTTGTGCAGTGGGGCGCGACGGTGCCAGCAGCTCTGTGCACTCTGACAGTACAGGCAATAGGGACGGCGGCGCTTTGATCGGATTTATCCCCCTAGGGAACACGCGGTCTGGTCAAAGCAGGCTGGCTACGCTGGGGCTCAACGCTTTGCAAAGCTTGCCCCATGGCCCTCCTTTCACGGCTCGAGGCCCCTTTGTGTCAGAGGCCCCCCCCACACAGCCCTCGTTCATGCCTGAGGTGTCTACGGCTGAGGGGGACTTGTTTCCCATTAGAAGCAGCGGTATATCCAGTGCTGCGGAGCGACAACCTACCTATGCGCTCTGCTCTCCTCGTGGGGTATCCGTGCAGGATTCCAACGGGCTGACTGACGAAATGGTTCTGCGACAGACTGTCACGGACCTCAGCAGCGCCACTGTCAGCATCGAAAGCCATGCTGTTGGCTCGCACTAGCGGGCAGCAGCAGCAGGCAGCTGCGCACACTTATCTGAAAGCATACAACGCATTCATGTGAATAACCTGAATGCATAAATCCTCCTTGTTTGAATCACGAGACACAAATTTTCTACCAGATCTGAAGATCAAGCATTGTACGGACTACGGCTGTACAGCACTAGTGGCATGTCTGGTGATCAAAATGACGTCGTGGAGTCTGAGTGACCCCAAAAGCGCGACGGCAGCGGAGTAGGCGGCTTGCTTGGCGCCAGGTGCGGCACCAGAGGATGACAGCGACACCCTGCCGTGGGTGGCAGCCCCCCTGCTCGCGGCACGCTGCCTAGCCAGCTCAGCCAGGGCATGGGCCCCAGCACTGTTCATCATCTCGGCCTCTGGAGCACTTTCCACACTTTCCACTGAAGCATTCGCCCCCGACTCGAACTTTGATGAACTGGAGTATGTGACCCCCCCCAGACCCCCCCACCCCCACGTAGCCTGCGCTTGCCGCTGAACATCTGCAGCAGCTTCGCCACCAGTGCCCAGGCTGGAGGGATGCTTTGATTGGCCGCCGTGATCTCGCGAGTTGTGCACTGCACTGAGGGACGCCTTCAGGGAAGCGGCGGGGCCAAGACTCGCATTGGCGTCCTTTGCCAAATGTTGCAGTGCGCCAAAGTACGCTCCAGTGGCCAATTGCCCACCAGGGTGCTGCCGTAGGCGCTGTATCAGGGTTGTAGCACGCTGTTGCAGTTGAAGTGGCGCAGCTGGATGCAGAAAGAAAGCAGCGCAGGGAAGCACGTCGTCCAAGACTGCCATCAGGGGGGATGCCTCCAAATACCACCCCCCCTCCGCAGGGGAGTACATGGCCTTGAATTCTTCGTCGCATTTCTCAGAGGCAACCTCCTCGGCTGCAAGCTCGCTTGTTCCGCGGAACAGCTTGTCGCTTGGTGCTGGCAGTGGCTTGGCCAATGCAATGAGTGCATCCAGTACATCTGCCTGGAAAGACTGTGCTGCAGCCAAACGGGTGGTCTTGCCGGCTGTATTCGCCCCTGGCTTGGCTGCTTCGCTCGAGGCAAGAACCGGATTTTTGGCCGGCGGGGCTGCTGCCGACGCAAGATCCACTCTGGCGGTAGTCCCATCGCCCGCTAGCCACGGCAGCGCTGCACGCACAGTGGGGATGCGCAAAAGGCGTGTGGAGCCGCGAGAAGACATGCTACTATCACCACCCCCGCCGGCACTGTGCGTCTGCGAAGCGTACTCGTCTTCGGCGGAACTGCCAAACGCCCCTGCCTCCCGGAATGCACTGGGGTCGTCAATGCCCAGTAACGCATTGCGCAGCACCGGCCAGCCCTCGCTAGCCCAGCGGCCTGCCAGGAACTGTCCTGCCCACGCCTGTGTAAGCAGCGCCACCAGCACACGCACTGCAGCACTGCGGACTGCCCAAGCTGCTGCACTGCCCTGGGCAGCAGTGCCTCGTGGATCAGCGGCAGCTGATGACACATGCTTTGCTCTGCCGCCAGTTGACTTCTTCCCCCCTGAGCTTTGCGGTTCCGCCGGGGCTGTGTCCCCACTCCGGGTTGTACGCACCGCCGTCATCCCTGTTAGGCGCTTGCGTGCGGCGGGAGCCCCCCCTGAACCCCATAGCGCAACAGTTGACGAATCTGGTGAGACCATCCACCATGTACGCGCCACCAATCTGGGCAAGATGACCGGCCACACACGGTGCAGCACTGGGAAGAGCTCGCCAGGCACTGCTCTCAATGCCACAGCGGCTTGGATGAGGACATCGCCTGCCGCCACTGCCACAAGTACGTTTGGACTTGAGAAGTCATGGCGTGCAGTGTGAGCTAGCTTGTGCACAAGCTGCTGCACCTTATGGGGTAGAATTCGCGGAACGGGGGCTTCTGATGATGATGATGATGCGAATGCAACCTTGAGGGGGGCTCCGCTGCGTGCCGAGATGAAGGCACCTGCTGCAACCCCACGTGGGTATGAACAGAGTGCTTCTTCCCCTATGGATGCGGCAGCGCTGAACAGCGCCTCTTGTTCCTGCTGCGTGGTGCGCATGGCACGCCACTTGTCATCCGCTGAGACGGCCCAATCAGGAACATCACCTGCAAGCATGGTGCTGCTGCCATCCGGCAAACCAAACACAACAGCACCATTGGTCGAAGTTGCAGGCTGCCCACTGCGCTCGATTGCCGCAAGGAACTCTGCTGCCCCCTGCAGCAGCGAAGCTAAGCTGCTTGCCTCGTCGCGATTCGACTCCAGCGCGGCTTGGATGGACTTGCCGGCCAAGGCAAGCAAAGCACGGACATGTTCAGAGTGGTGTTCTGCTGTTGTGCTGGCTGGGGCACCGCTGGCTTCCGCTTTTTCATCCGCAGTGAGAAGATCCACGACAGCTCGCAGCAAGCCAGGTGCTTCTGCGCTGCTTTTCAAATCCCGCAGCATGGCACTGAGGGGCTCCAGCAGGTGTGCTGCATTCCGACTCAACAAACGGCCTGTGGAGACACCATGCTCAGATACTTCATGCAATGCCCCCCGGCTAACGCCGTGATTCAGCCGCAGCGCTGAGAACGTCAAGCGAGCAGGCGGCGGCGAGTCAGCGCATAGAGAGCTGCACACCACGGACAAGCCACACAGCGACTGCATGACTGCGTGGCGCACAATGTACGCAGGCGAAGTCAAGCAGCGCACGAGCGGAAACAGCACCCGGGGAAAGGACTCACTGGCGCTGGGCCCAGAAAGTACCAGGCATTTGCCAAGCAGGCTCACACACATAGCAACACTCTGACGGTGCACCCGGGCAAGCTGCAGCGGCACAGGCAGCTTGATCTCCAGCGGTGCATGAGATCCACCCATGTGTGTTCTTGAAGCGTCCACTCGCTCGCCATTTTGTGCCGGCAGGGGGTTTTCAGCGTACAGTCCGCTGGCGGACACCCCCCCCTGCAACACATCTCGCACAATCCCATCCATAAACCCACCCCGGGCAATAACCCCCCCGGAGGACTTTGACCCCAGTCTTCCAGCTGATGTGGACAGCATGTCGCCAACAGTAGTCTGGGGGGCGCCCCACAAGTGTGCGCTGGACACCAACCCAGCACAGGGAAGGGCCGCACTCACATCCACAGCTGGGGAGTCACGCAGAAGCTCTCCCTGGATATACTCCGCGCATGCTTGAATCACGTGTGCACGGTGGTCATTGTGTAACACCACTGGTGCAGCGGCGCCGTTCTGTGGCTGGCAGTCCAAGCTCGACACAATGGCCACCCCAACACCTGCCGTGCCGCTGAGCACAAAGGACGCAAGCAGCATCCGCTGCCGCACGCCTCGATATGCTTCAACATAATTCTCCGTACTCACTGCTGGCGGCAATTGCATGGGTGTGTCAGCAGCGCTTGGGGGGGGGGCTTCGCCACTGGCGTCAGGCAGCTGAGCTGCGTTTCCCAGCACAGCCCGGGTGTAATTTGCGACGTGCGCTGGAACGACTGTTTTACCGTTCACTGCAGGGGGCACATCTGCCACCAGCACCCTGCGCCACAGCATGACGTCTTGCTTGTGGCCCCATGCCTCCGCACTGCTGGGGGCCTCGCCGGCTGCGTCGGGGGCAATCTCGTCAGCACTTGCGGCCAAGGCATGAGCCACCCGGGAGCGCACCCAGCCTGCGAACACAGCTGCATGTGTCAACAGGGCTCCCTCAATACACTCCTCCAGGACATCGATCCAGGCATCACCGCTGGCGGGATGTGAGAGGTACCAGCCGAGGGCCGCCAACAGATTCTCCACAGCTTCGACCGCCCCGTGCTCCACCAAACTGGAGTAGTGGAATGGCAGATATGGCAAAGGCACGCGCTGTCCAAACGCCACAAAACGCTCATCATCCACAGGGTCGCTGGAGTCAGCCATGTGCGTCCCAGCTGCGTCACTTCCCCGGGCAGCTGCCGTCGCCTGCTCATCTGCGCTGCGCAAGACACGAACCAAAAGCGAAACGAGGCTGAGTGCATCACCCGCTTCAATCAAAAGCGGGCAGTGGGCTTGGCTGTGGTCGGCTATCCAAGCCCACAGCCGCAAGTGAGTGATCATGCGTCTCGCCAGCAGTTGAATGGATGCTTGACTGCGCTGGGCAGCTGTGGCCAGGGACCTGGCTGCCTCCCAAAACGCCCGTTTGATGACAACGCAAGCTGCTATTATTTCAGAAGGGCCTTGTGTAATCAGCTGCTTCAGCCCTGCCTCTACGACGCGAGGGGCTGCTTCGTGCGCCACAGGCAGCGGAAACTCAGCATCCACATTGCTTTGCACAGTGACCCATCCTGAGCTGAGAACACTGGAGTGCTGCAGAACAGACGTTGCTACAGTCTCCATGCACACCAGCCACAGGGCTTCCCCCATTTCGCAAGAGCGCAGGGTTGCAGGGCACTGCTGCAGCAGCGACAGCGCGAGTTGACACCCAGCCTCCCGCAGACCGCCGTGCGTGGACACGGTGCTTTGGGACAGCACCCGCACAATACGAGGCACAGTCAGTTGCAGTGCATCCTGCACGCTTTTACCTGCAATGACAGCCGTGCTAGCTGCGGGGGTGGGCTTGGCGTTGGTGCCTGTTGCTGAAGTGGCAATGTGCTGGGCAGCGGCTACCCATTGTTGCAGTACATCGTGTTCTGAATCCAGCCCAGCATTTAAATCTGCTGACACAGCTTGCGGTGAGCTTGTGCTGCTGCCACTGCTGTCCCGAAACACTGCGAGAAGGGATGCCTGCAAGGCACAGACACTGGCAGCTGCAACCGACATGCTGCCCGTGCTGACTGAAGGACTGGCAGCGCCAGGGCTGCATGAAGGCTGCAGACATGCTGTCAATGCTGACACCAGTCCAGGCAAGAACCCAGACACTCGGTGCTGCCCCGGGCGAAACGCTTCAGGGTATGAGCGCATCATGGCTGTATGCCGGTTTGCAGGTGGACCAGCAAGGATGGAGACCAAGCCCTGCACACAATGCGCCGCTGCGCAGGCGAGCTGCGCAGGCACTGAGGCTGGAAGGTGCTGGGTGGGCTGCGGTGGCTCATCGACCCCCCCCTCACCACCAAGGGGGGTGTTTTCAGACTTTGTGGGGTGCCGTGCAGCCACTGCACTGGTGCGTGTTTGGACCATCTGTAACAGCTGTGTGATCAAGTGCCCACTGGGACCAGGGTCGCTCAGGGGGGGTAGAATGGGCAGTGGCAGCCGTGACTCCAAGCACGCACAACTGAAGCGGGAGTTGATGAATTGCAGCACCCGCAGCGGGAACTGGGCCCACCTGTCTTCCAAACTGCTGAATTCCGAGCATTGGCTGGCAGAGCTTGCTGAGGTCTCCGAGGGGGGGGTCGAATGAAGGTGACACCCCCCTTGGCCACTGGCTGCTGCTGTGTCTCTTTTGTCTGGCAGAGATGGTAAAAGGGTGCGAGGGGGGTCCTCGCCCAGCATGTGACACAAAATCGTACCCAGCAATGCTACAGCTGCAGCAGCAGTATTCTCTGATAGACCTGCCGCCTGCGCCTGCGACGAGGGCCCCGCTTGCGAAACATCCGTCAAGACAGCGCAAAGGCGAAGCAGCACAGACGACAGCCGAGTTGGGTCAGCAGCGATGCGCGTGGGTGATGCCGATATGAATAATGCTAACATACACACCAAGGCTGCCTCGAGGGCCCTGTCGTCCAAATGAAGCGGGCTGTCCGCAGTCGGTGCATCCGGCAAGAGCCGCAGCTGGGACTGCTTCTCTGAGATGTTTGCTGGAAGAAGCATGTTGAGTGGAATCAAAATGTAATCAATGCATGCATCGAAATCTGAACCAGTTGATACCCGCGAAATTGTGTCGCCCAAGCACCAAAAGACGTCCAAATCACCCCGCAGCTTACGAGATGCGGAAATTGGTTGGTCCAAACGTGAGCTGAGGTACTGCATCAGCCGCTGGCAAGGCAGCTTCAGGGCATTAAAAGCGGCCATGCCAAACCAATAGATACCTTTGGGTGTATGCTCTATCGTCTTCTGGAGGCTCCCCTGTTCTTCAGCAGTAAAAAGGCACTGTACAGCTTTATTTGAATAGAGTCCCAAGACAGGCTGTTCGCATAGATCTGAAGGATCACATTGAGAACATCAGCACTAAATCCATTGCTGTGCTGAGAAAACAATATTTCGCGGCATGAAGCTGGACCTAGAATGGAGCCCCCCATACAAGCATTGGCTGGGGGGGAGAGAGAAGGAATTTCAGCAGCGGCCGTTCAGGGGCTGTTTTCGTACGTACGTCATTTTTCATCAGCAGTAAGGTGCAATCACAAGCAGGGTAAGATATTGTGCATATTGAGCTATTAGCTGCATCACGGCAAGGCCTGCGAGTTACTCATGATAGAGCAGTCGAAAGCCAAGGCTGGGGGTTATGGGGTCCGCTTCCTTCCATTCCATATTTTGTTCTCTGCCGAGGCACTTCAGTCTTCTGGCGCTCGCATTTATTGGCGAAAGCATGAAACTACCAAAACAAAAGTCACAGTGTATCGTGTAGTACTGCTGCCCTGCCATAGTGGTGCTCTGTTCTTGCGGAGCGCAGTTTGCCCAGCTGGCAGGCAGCAACGCAAGCAAGCAGCTGCTCGTCTTCTGAGATTTGGGGGATAATAGGCCCCCCTGGCTGGCCCGGAATGCTGTGCTTCCGCTTTCCCACGAATTCGCACCTGCTGCCCCAAACCTGAAAAGAAAGCGCTTTTTGCAGCCAAGTATCTACTTGCACATGTTGGCATGGATTTTTCTTTGAACTTGCAAGATGCAGGTGAGTTTTCTCTTGCGCAAGCTTGAAAGTTGGTCGCTCAGCGACTACCGTTTTCGCTGGCGTCATCACACTGTGCACGGCTATATGCGGCACCAGTTAGTGCATTTTGTATGCACTGTGCAGAGAAATTGTCCAGTGGTGGACAGGGCTCTGTTTACAAGGTCCAGCTCCCGGGACAGGCCGGCATGGCTGCGGTCAAATTATTTCATGCCACTGCTCAGCGTGCTGCTGATCGAGAAATCAAAGCTGTAAGTCACTGGCCTCATCAAGCGACATGCACCGCACAGAGTGTCTGTCCAATGTTTTGTGGCTTTGTAAACTTCGTGTTGTTGCCAAGCATGACTCGAGAGGCTTTGCAAAGCTCCGCTGCGAGAGGTTTTGCTGGCTTGTCCGGCCTTTTCTTTTGAAGCTGAAATATTGCGACGCCGGTTACATCAGCTTGAGCGAGACCTTCAGCGTGTTATGCGAGGCACGCTTCGGCTATGCGACCTGCAGCTACTCTTTATGACGATGTCATATACCTGCTTGGCCGCTATTTCAATTTCCAAGACGCGCTGCCCCGGTGCCAGACTGTGTTCACTCCGAGAAGCTTCGAATTCTTGAAGTGGCGTGTTGGCAAAAAGACTTGCTCCGCTGTCTCAGTCCGATACAATTATCGTCTTGCCGCTGGGGTATTACGCAACACTGGGCTTAATTCTTTGCAGTTGAAGCGGGTTCAGGGTCATCCACACATCATTCAGCAGCTGATGGCTGCACAGCTTGCGCCGGGCAACGACACTGACGGCAGCAAGCCACCCATGGCACTTTGCTTGGAATTTGCACCTTTGGGTGACCTTTTCAAGTGTAAGCGAGGCGAATTGGGAACTATTTGTGCACGGCAGTTATTTTTTCCTGCAATTTTGCAGACATTGGCGGTCGGCCCAAGGGATTTGGCGATTCTGAGCAGGGACGAACGGCATCATTTCAATTGGCATCTGCCCTACACCACTGCCATACAAAGGGTGTAGCACACCGAGATGTCAAGCCAGAAAATGTGCTAAACTTTGGTCCGTCTTTGCGCTGCAGTGTACATGTCAAGCTGTGTGATTTTGGCGGGGCGTCGGTTTCTTCCACCACGCCTGTTGCTGGCGCCAACCCCGACGACACCCGCATGTACTCCTCCCGGCCAGTGGGCTCCAAGCAGTACACGGCGCCAGAGGTGCTGGCAACCTTGGATGACCTCAGCAGGCTATCCGCACTGCGGCAGGCCTCACCTGGGACCGACCAGGGGCGACCGCAGTTTTATGACGTCAAACTAGCAGATGTTTGGAGTTTCGCTGTCACTGTGTTTGTCCTGTGTTCAGGGAGGGCGCCCTTCAAAGAAGCTCGAGCTTCCGATGCACACTACCTTGCATTCATCAAAAGCACCCAGCCCGGCATGCTTGGCACATCAGCGTGCCCCAGTGGCTCCATTGGCCGTGAGGCGCAAGAGAGCGCAGCGCGCATCAAGTGGATCTGGCCCCGGCATTTCACTAAGCCCTTGGTGGATATGCTGCGGGGGTGCCTGAGTATTGACCCAGAGCAGCGCCCCAGTATGGCTGAGGTCGCCAGCTGCGAATACTTCTTTCCTGCAGCCAAGCCAAGGCGAGAGTCATCTGTGGATGCCACCCAAGAGCCCATCACCACCGGGGCACCCGCACACCGCAGTGAATCGGGCGAGATAAATCCAAGCGTGCGCAGTCCAACCAGTGGCAGCCGTCGTGGGCGGGCAGCTCGCACTGCCCAGGGCGGCACTGGTCGTTTCTCCTCAAACGACACAGATGGCGCAGGCTCGGTTGCTTCTGGTCAGTCCAGCTCAGCAAGCACGACTGCAGCTTCCAAGCAGGCTGGAACAAGCGTGCGGGGGGCCTCCGTGTGCCACAGTTCCATGAGTGAGGCGCAGGCGGGGGGTCTCGTGTCCCCATCTGCGCAATTTGCATTCTCGAGAGACATATCGGTGACCACACAGCGTCATATGATGATGTCCCCTCCCCGTGGGGCACCAAACACAGCTCGGGGGGACAGTCGATTCTCTCAAGAAGATGCTCTTGGGGGGCCCTCTCCAGTCAACGTGGCTGAACGGCGCAACAGGCCACCTGCAGAGAGTGTGCGCTCCACGTCAGCGTCCAACGCCTCCTCTGGAGTGGGGGATGAGCCCACCTCCCCTGGCCAGAAAACATCTGACAGCGGCTTTAGGGTGTACCCCTCCCGAGAGTTTGGGGGCTCAGCAAGCAGCATCCCCGTGGAGACTGGGATAGCTGGGGCGAGAGAAGGCAAATCGGCCCTGCCGCCAATTGGTGGTGCTGCCGCATGCAGCAGGGCGAAGCAGCCCAGACTATCCGTGCCATCATTGGTGTCGTATGCTCCTCCCCAGCCAGTGCTGCGTAACGCACACAGCGCCTCCTCTGCAGCAATGCATCAGGGTGCTGCCGCAGCTGCCATGGCGGCATGTGACTCTGCAACGCAGGCCGGACAAGGCGTTTCACAATTTTCCAGCGCTGCCAACCCGGCACAGCTAGTTGTGGCTGCTGTTGGTGATACTGTGGCTTACCATAACAGCCCCTCGGCCCCTTTCAGTCTGTCCACCCCAACTGCTAGCTTGCGACAGCCGGATGAAGCCCATGGTCCACGCCCGTCTACGTCCATCAAACTGCTCAACCATGCCCTGCGTGAGCAAGGCAGCGGTACAGGCCCACCAGAGCAGCACAGTGAAGGAGCTGAACGGCCGTCGCTGAGCATGCGTGACGTTCTCGGGGCTGCGTGCACAGGACCGCCGGGTGGGGGACCGACGAAAGCTGTCAGTGGAGCCGCCAGGCAATCTACGGGAGACAAGTTCCATGGTAGCAGCAGCACATCTGACTGCTGGAAAAGTGAAAATACCACCAGTCCCTGCAAGCTGAAAGGTGACGGTGGCTTCAAGTCTGGTCATGCACCGGCTGTGGCATGGCTGCCGTTACAGCAGGCCCCTTCAGATGCAAGAGTTCGACTGCCTGAACTATAAATCGCAAATCGTGTAGTCTAATGCTGATATGACCGTACAATTGTTGTTGTAAACCACAACTGCTTTGTGCTCACCAGGCCTGCAAATGTATATTTATAAATGCTCAGTATGTGACACTATAAAACCAGCTGCTGATTATCCTGCTACACGCGGCGTTTCAATTTGATTGTATCTTGAAATTTCAATAAATCTTGACGCAAAATTGTGGCATGTCGCATCTGCCAGGAAGTTGGGGGGGTTTCGGCAACCAATCTGTGAAATACAAGCCCAACAAGCTATCGGGGGTTTTGAATGAAACTCCACTGGACACTGGAGCATCAAGCGGCGGAGGTGATCTGGCAGCAGCACCACAGGCCCGGGAAGTATTGCAAGACAGTACAATGGCTCATACATTTGAAAAAAGAAGGCGTGCTTCCCGGCAGTACAAGGCTTCAAAGGATCGGCCAAGCAGGCCAGTGCACAGCTTGGCTGCGAAACTTGCAGCAGCCACCGCTGGGGTAGACAGTGTGCTTGCAAACCTGTCACGTGATTCAGCCACAAATCAGGCCAAAGAGCCCTTCAGCTTTGGCTCGGCGCTCGTTCTGTCTTTACCCACAGTGTGTATGGTGGTCGGCTCCGCAAAGAGGTGAGCTCCAGCCAGCCCTGCCGAGACAACGGCAAGAAATGACCAGCACGCATTCACACTCTGTACTTTGCAGCTCCATTGCAGGGCCCATCAAGTTTTTGCAAGACCGTGCAACTTTCGTATTCTACCCACCTGGGAGCCGACGGCAGGTGCACATGCACATGCATTACGCAGACATGCGTGGCGTGTACTGCCCCGTTCCACGCCAAGCAAAACACGGCGGAACTGTCGTTGCGTCCACAACTCCATCTGGTTCAACTGTCATGTTTGGGCAAGCTGGTCTGCCCTGGTTTGAGTTTCGAGTGGAGCGCAGGCTTCGTGAGCTGAAACGCGAGTACGACCCCACCAACCCAGTGCACACCATCAAAGTGCAGCTTTCAACCATTGGCGCAGCAAATCAAGTGTTGCAAAAAGTTATTTTGTCGGGTTTGGTTTCTTTGAAACACGTGCACCCAAGTATTGTCAACTATTACTCACGCAAGCAGCTGAACGCGAATTCATCGCAGCCGCTCAGCCCGCTCCGCAGGACTGACCCCCACGAAGCTGGAGCCACTGCAGCTGCATCCGAGCTCGTTCCGCCTACCAGCCCCATTTTGTGCTCCATGGTCGGCGCTCAAGAACCCTTTGATCAAGCCAAAATGCAGTGTTTACCTGCTCCGCGTTCACTGCATGTCCCACGGCGTGCCGTGAAGCATTCCCGTCTGCGCAGCTTCAAAGCTCCCAGTAAGGCCAAACATACCCAGCGCAGTTACAGACTTTCGTCGGATGCTGCGGCACGACCAGGTGCCGCTCGACTAGTTTGCCTCACTCTGCACGAAGTCAACAGCAACAGCTCGACCCATGAATGACATGTACTTGGCCAAAATCGGACAAAATTGGACTTGCCTGTTCAATCAGCTGAAATTGTCTGAAGCCGCAATGAGCACAGGGGGGCAAGAAGGGGCAGGCCCCCACACCACACACGGCCTATATCTGATGCCCGCTTGATCAACACCCCGGCGTGTTGGGCACCTTGCACAAATCAAAACCGAATGCTCATCTGGGCGCTGATGAAGCTCAATCCAGCAGACAGTACATGCACTTTTTGAGCTTGCAGATAGGAATTTCCTGAATCAGCTCCGCACACAGCACAACGCAAACTGCGTCGCAGAATCGTGCGAGTGTGTGTCATTCACTAGCTTGTGTTGCTGACGTACTGTTTGGCACCCAGTCAGAACCGTGAGTATAGTTTGATGTTTCGCACTTTCGGAATGCGAAATGTGCAGTATGTGCCACCTGGCATCTGGGGGCATCTGCCGAGAGTAGCTGCTGCCCAGTGCCCACCCTGGCCTGGCCTGGGGCACCACAGTACGAAGGCGGGCGGGTGTGCTCGCTTGTTGCATCGCTACCTACCCCCCACCCAGAGTCTCAGGTTCAGCTGTGCGAGCACGCCTTCTGCTGCCACCTGGGCAACACTGGTGACGAAACTGATCTTTGATTGTGTTCTCTTGCAAAGGGGGCCACAGCGCTGCATGTTGCGTTGCCCTCAGGTGTACTCAATACCATTGTTTTCGCACAGGATTTATGTTTTCAAGTCAGGAACAATATGTCTGCCAAACAACCCCCCGGCAAGGACACATCAACATGCGCAGCAGCCCCCCCCAGCCCAGGGAGGGGCACGCACAGCGCCCGCATTGTGCACGCCGCCCAGCGCTGCTCGCGTCCAGCCACGAGGGATGGACTGCATCACCAAGTGAGCGCCCAGAGTCTGTGTGTACAGCAACGCTGCAGTGAAGCCCCTCATCAGAGCTCCCGCGCGCCCGGCACAGGCACAGTGCTCGCCAGCGCCGTTCTCCAGGAATACGACTGCCAGGGTGGTGCAAAACGCACCCATCTGAAATCCCTAAGTCATCGCACAACACAGGTATACCGCAGTTCGAAGTCTGTTGGCGAACGGGTGGATGGCAGCCAGGTGATGCAGCAGAGTGCTGCTGCAGGTGGGTCCAGGGGCACCTGCAGTCGGCAACTTCATCCCCGAGTACTTCAAAGAGCAAGCGGATCACAGCGTGTCATTACACAGTCTGACTCACCTGGCTGGAGGTCTGACAGCTCAGAGTCCATTGAGCCTGCTCAGAGGCATGGACACGTGTTGGTCGGCGACGAGCTGTCTACGACTCCTCAAGCCTTCGATGGCGCTCAAGGGTCTCACAGGTCGTGCAGCATGCAAGAAAGTGGTGCCAGCCGCAGCATGCACCTTGTGCCCCCGACTAGAAGCTGTTGCGGTGGGACAACGTACCTCGGCACGGCCGAAGCAAGTGATTGCTTGAGGCCAGAGTCGCAGTTGCAGGTGCACAGTCCGTTCAATGATTCATACAGCCCTGCTGAAGAATGCCTTGGAACTGGCACATCCGTGTCTAGTAACGCAAGTCGGTCTGTTTGTGAGGGTGCCAGCAGTGTACCTCAAGGAAAACAAACAGCTGAGCAATGTGAGCCATTTCCAGCACTGCCCCCGACAGCACACACGCGTCGAATAAGGAACTTGCTTGGACAGGGCTCAATGTCTAGCCGGCTACCCAGTGTGGAGCCTTGAGGCTCCACCTGCGGCAGGTTTCATGACGGCCAAGGTGCGCAAGAATCTTGCAAATGCTTGACCACGAACGCACGAAGCTGTGTTGTTTACCCCCAAGCAGACGAGCTTGCATTTTGCCAAGCAATCAAGAGATTGGGTGGCCCTTGTCGGTTTTCATGTGCCAACCATGCTAGACCTGCTAAAAGTTGGTGTAAGTTGTGGCGAAATTCAGGCCCCTATGTCATGCGTCAAATGAATCTGCTCAACATTGTGACAGATGCACTTAGCTGCTTGAACAAAACATGCGACACGACCATTCCTCACTAGCTGCTTGACATTTCGACTTGACATCCTAAAGGCTGTTTTCTGTCTGCACGCATTACTCAGTACCTGCTCAAATTGATGAGCAGTCTGTTCACCGCCCATCTTCGTATGCTGGAATTGCAGTTCGAGGGAATCAAAAACATCTTGGTCGTAATTATATGCTGAGAAATGTAAGTTGTAACAGCAGCGAGCAGAGGAATGCAAATTCCCGTTCTGTTTCCGTTGTAACACAGCCCGCAACGCTCTAGGCCAACGCGAGGAGTTGCTTAGGACACCCACCTCAGAAAAGGCTTTGAAAAGCAGCATTTCTCCGAACTACTTATTGAATTCCCATAAAATATGAAGTGCGAGAAGCTGCATTGAAGCCAATTTCTTGCAGAATAGCAGCCAGGCAGTAGAAACTTCTTGTTGATGCATGCAACTAGGCAATAACGCAGCAGCCTCTTCGAGCAGAGCAAGGCAGTTTGATGGCATCAACATTCGAATTATTTGACACAGGTGTGTGGTCTGAATTGCATGCTTGGGCGATGAACTTGCCTGGCGTGTGATGAATTCGAATACGAATCTCTGTGCTCAATTTGATGAATCCTAAATCGCTATGCACTGTTTTGGTGCCGCCAAAGTGCACAACCAGCTTTTCACTCTTGTATTGTGCAGATGTTCTGGCAGTTGGAGGCCAGGGCACTGTGTACAAAGTGAAGCTGCGCAGCCAGGGCGACGCAGAAGTTCTGCGAGCGATCAAAGTCTCGCACGCTCCTGAGTCACGATCGGCTGCAAGAGAGCTGAATGCAGTACGTGCACGTCATCACATGCAATATGCTTCCATCACTCTCCTCTGTTGCAGCTGCAAAGAATCCAAAACCGATGCCCACACATTTTGCATTTTTACGGAGCAGGGGCGTCTCAGAAAAGCCCGGACGACAACTCGACCCCCCTGCCAGTGCAAGTACTGTGCTTTGAGTTCAGCAACTACGGTGATGCGAGTGCACGTGAGATACAATCCGCCTTTCATTTGTGCTCAAAGCGACGACTTACTTTTCATGCAGTTGTGCTGGACTCCCGCGAAGCCAGGCCGGCTGTACGCTTGGCAGGCAAGCACATGGCACAAGCTCTTGATTTTTGCCACACACTTGGAATTGCCCACCGGGACATTAAGCCTGAAAATTTGTTGTTGTTTCGCAGCGGCTCTCGTTCGTGCTTCAAACTTGCAGACTTTGGGGCAGCAGCGTTGACGAAACACCAGCCAACGCTACCGCCAGCGGGCGCACGCCCTGCGTTGAGACGAATGGTGTCGTCCAGACCCATAGGCTCGACACAGTTTGTCCCCCCGGAAGTAGCCAACCTCATCTACTCGCACAAGCACAAAAGGCCCAGGCCTGACATCAAGTACGATGCGTACGCAGTGGACGCTTGGAGCTATGGGGTGGCTTTGTTTCACATGGCAGCCGGGCGGGAGCCGTTCAACTTTGCGCACTGGTCTGACAAGCAGTATGTTGCGTTTTGTACAACAACAGGGCAGTTTTGTGCGCGCGAAGAAGCAGTGACTACCGACAGCTCAGTCTCAACAGTCTCGTCGGCAAGCACATGGGTTTGGCCACCAACCTTTGAGCATCATTTGATAAACTTGATTGAGAGCTGCATGCAAGTTGAATCAACTCTTCGCCCTTCCATGCATGATATTTGCCGGCACGTTTGGTTCCGAGGCTCTGTGTCTGCTTCAATTGAATTGGAAACAACTGTAACTGCGACCACCGGTGCATCAGAAGAAGCAACTTCGCCGCTCAGTGCTACAAGACAGACCACTGTGGCCACCCAAGCAGAGCAACATGACGCCCTAGCCTGGCTTGAAGAAGATAGTGATGTGGAGGTTATTCGTGTAGCAGACAGCCCAGCTGACTCGCAAGACAACGCTGCACCCGCAAACTTGTTCTCAGCTAAGCAAGCAGCCAACACCATAACAGCTGCTGCAGCAAGTGGAGGCTCGCCATTGCATCCAGCACTGCAAATGGCAATGGCCCAAGCTAGTCGAGCACGAGTGGAAAGCACCTCACAACAGCAACGCAACTGCCACTCGCTCAGTCAGGTGTCCATGCTTCGTACAAACAGCGCAATGAGCCCAGGCGGGAGCTTCATATCCACCGGCAGCTCCCGGTTGTCAAGCTTTTCGGCAATGACTGGGGCGATGGGTTCTTTCCGCTCCTCTGCGCGTGCCTCCTCTGCGTCAAGCGGCCATTCACTCCTGCGACACCACTCGATACGAAACAGCCACGCAAGCTGCGGATCAATTGTAGAGGCACACGCCATGTTGCCGCCGATCGCAAGCAGCGAGAGGGAAGACAGGCTGTCAAAGGAGGACGCTGTTTCGTCAGAGGGAGCATCGTCCGCTTCCCCGCAGTTTCGCCCTCGCGAAAACCTTCATTCAGAACTGCCAAGTCTGCCGCCCTTAGCTGTATCCAAGCAACCAACACTATCTGGGCAGTCTGCCAGCCTAGCAGCTGCACACCAGCCCCAGCATTCAAGCGCAACAACGATGGTTGGGTTTGGGCCTGTGGCAGGGAGCCCCGACTCGGCTCATCCAAAACCTACCTCCATGCCCGCCCCCACAGACCCTGCTGTGCCACGAACGAAGTCAATGGGCTTCCTCAAGAAAATATTCAAGTGGAGCTAATGTCATGCCGTGGAGTGTATGTCTATTACTATTATAATTATAATTCACCTATCTTTGTTCACTGGTGAAAGGGCACCTGCATGCCCACCCCACAAGGGAATTCGAGTTCACCTGGCATGGGCAAAAGGCAGAAATTCCTTGAAGTGGCCATCATCGCCGAACACCTTCAATCATCGGCAATACAATGCTGCCTTCTTGTACGGTTTCCAGCGGGGTTGTGCGGGAGAGGGCTGAAGTGCGGTCGGTGTGACCATCGCAGTGCCCAGTGTCAGATGCGGAGCTGCTGCTGCAGTCATCCATGGCCATAGCACTTGCACATGCCTCTGTGGCAATGGAGGGCAGGCGCACATCATCCCCCGGCTCGAAGTGCTGCGCAGGAAACTTGCTCAAGATGGATCCAGTTAGCTGCCCCAGGTGCACCTCCCGTTCACACGCCAGCGAGTGCCCCGAACTGCCCTCTGCCGAGGCAGCAGCAAAGCCCAGTGTGCTGTCACTTCCACTGTTTGCCCGGCTGCGCTCGCTGCTTGGGGTGTAGCCTGGGGTGCGTGCCGCAAGGCTTGGCAGCGGGAGGGACAGCGACGGTGCACGCAGCCACCGTGCACTGCTGGCCGCTCGCATGGAGATCCGCTGCGCGGGATCCACCTTCAAGCACCCAGTCAACAGCTCAACCAAGCCACTGCTGAAGTGGGCTGGCCAGGCCCACGTGGGGGCCACCTGCGCTGCACGGGGCGACAACACTTCAGGCTGTGTCGCCGCACAAAAGCCCAGGAAGGCAGCGTCACTGCCACTCGCCCTCCTAAACGGCACCCTTCCACTGGCCAGCACATACACTGTCACGCCAAATGACCACACGTCTACTCCATACACTTCATACGGTGAGGGCAGCGGTTCAGCGCCAGATTTTGCAGCATCCATCAGTAACACGACTTCTGGAGCTGCGTACAGAGCCGAGCCGATACCACGCGAAGACTGCATGCGTTTGCCCGCTGGTAAATCCCATTCGTGTGCTGCGGCAGTCGGGGCGCAGTCTTTCCTGCTCACAGAGGCTGCCCCGAAGTCTGCCAGCTTCCAGCACGGCGCAGACGCACTGCCGCACTGCAGGATGTTCTCAGGCTTCACGTCGCGGTGGGCGACACCGTGGGCGTGGCAGAAGGCCAGTGC
>Ga0307982_1000063_pt1 | contig 79825 bp, 55 predicted proteins | sample OrgLakmetagen989_FD_201847 | JGI IMG/M metagenome (GOLD analysis project Ga0307982, IMG submission 201847) | Saline water microbial communities from Organic Lake, Antarctica - #989 | ecosystem: Environmental > Aquatic > Non-marine Saline and Alkaline > Saline | place: Antarctica: Organic Lake... | reverse complement strand
TGTGGTGACAGCCGGAACACCACACTGGGGGCATGGGATGCTACCACAGTGTGCAGCCTTGCCCAAGTTTCGTCGGGTGGAACTCTGGGGGGGTTAACTGGGGGGCATTTGGGGGCCCCTGCATCCGGCCCTGGGGGCCTGGGCTATGCCACTACTCCCCGCAGTGTGGCAGCTGGCCCAGTGGGCATGCAGCCTGGCGCCCTGTTGCGTTGGGCTGGTATTTCTCCACAAGGTCTGTTCATTGTACAGGACTCGTACGGGTTGCTGCAGACTGCATCCCCTGCGCATTCTTGGGCTTGGGTGCCGCTGCTGGACACAGTGCGAGATGTGACGCTGGGCGGCGGCAAGACAGAAACCAACAAAGGCACTGTGCCCCAGACATGGCACTGGGTGGTGGATGTCACGGGGGGTGCCATGCTGTCACTTCCGGTGTTTGGGGGGGGGGTTTTGCCCGGCGTGGACAGCCAGCGGAAGCTTTTGAACCACACCGCACTGCGCATGCCCATGCCCAAGCTGTCGGAGAATGTCGCACTGGAGGGCGCAGTGTCCACGGGCCCCATGGAGTCTGGCGTGCTGCGCAAGACCTCCAGCTCTGCCTCAGGGAATTCCCTGTCAGATGCCCTGCGGGGGGCAGTGTTGCTGGGCGCACAGCGCTGGGTGCTGGAGGTGGGTGTAAGGATGGGCACTGGCCCAGGCGGCGCAGTGGAGGCGACCGGTGAGGACGCTGACTGCAGCGATATTGTTGAGGAGGGCGTGGGCGTTTCTGAGCGGGAACGTGTTCTGGCTGGCGGACTGCAGGCGGAGCTTGCGGGGGACAAGATGATTCTCAAGGTGCTGCGCAGCGCAGTGGCGAACGAGTCCAAGCTTGCGGCGTTGCACCTGGGCAGCATGCTTCGCACACTCAAGGCTACCCATGCTTCCGCCCAGCTGGCCCACAAAGCCGCCCAGCAAGATGTTGCAGACCGCTTGTTTGATTTGTACAAGGCACGCCGAGAGGAGCGTCAGACGACCAAGGACTACGGAACGCAGCAAGACGTGGGGGGGGAGGGGGGGGGTGGCGCCGCAGTGGGGAAGCGGCTGGACGACCTGCAGGCAATCGTGGAGGGGCTGGCCATCCAGAGCGATATTGGGGAGGAGGGGGGGGGTGTCGCCAAAACGGGGAGCGCAGCGGCTGCATTTGACAGCGACGCACTGGTGGCAGCCGTGAAAGGTGTGCTGCCTGGCATTCTGGACTCACCCAGCCGTCGTGGGGTGAAGCGGGCTCTGTCCTCGGGTCAAGACGAAGACGAAGACGAAGACGAAGACGAAGATGAGGGGGGTGATGGCGCCCCTAGCACCCCCAAACGCAGTGCAGTGGCATCGCCTGAGGGTGCTCCCCAGGCCAGCACACCCCCTCGTGGAGGCTCCAGTGGGGGGGGCTCATTCAACCCGTTCAAGCGAGTGGCGTTCACCTCGCCAAATGCAGGGCGGGATGGAGACGCCTTGAAGGGGCTGGTTGCAGCAAGCCCTGCGCGCAGCGGACTGTCGCCAGGCAGCCTGAAGAGATCAAGCAGCTTCGCTAAAGAGGCGCGTCGAAAACACAAGCACGATGTGGATGCTTGATGCGCTTGCGATGAGTGGTACAGGGGGGCGCATGTAGCCGCTCAGCTTTGAAATGCACACAGATTGTGACGCCAATATCAGATTTGTGCTTTTTATGTGTGTCTTGACTGGATGGAGCGAATCCATCGATGAATGAGTGGCAGCTTGGCACTACACGCGAAGTTTCGTAGCCGTTTCGAACTAGCTACGGAACGCAAGCTGCTGCGTACAAACCAACAATTTCAAGAGATGAGAGTGCTGATATTTCTTTGTGTATTTCTTGTTGCAGCATGTGCTGATCCTGGTGAACCCTCTTGTCCGCATAGAGCTGTGCTGGCTTCAAATTTTTCAACTCAAATTCCCCTTGATGAAGACGAAACAGTAGAAATGAGGATAGAAAACGGCAGAAAAAGCAGGCAGTCAATAGATCTTTTTAATATCGAAAGTGATTTCTCTGAAGTTTTTGCAGTCAAGTTGCCTGCGTTCAAGTTTGCTGCTTTCAAGTCACGTGTGGGAGCAGCATGGAGAGTGCGGGATTCAGGAAATCGCGCTGTACTCTGGCAAAAACATATTTTGGAGCCGCAGGCAAACATTGTCATAACTGATTGTGTTTTGTCTGCTCGGAATTCTTTGCTGACAGAGCCCCCCATGCGTATCCAGTGGAAATCAAACATTGCTGAGGCGGGAGGCGCAGGTGTTCGAATCGAGGCAAACGCTGCACATCTTTGCGGTGGGCACGATTGGTCCGATTGTCCGATCTCTGCCCCAATGATTTTCGATGTCACTCCTGACATCGGGCACTTGAGCTGGCCGCATACTGAGGTTGTCAACTACCTGCGCACAATGCAATGCCCGCACTGCAATGGGACCGGCGTCTCCCATTCAGAACACGTACATAGCTGCTCCAGTTGCAATGCAAGTGGAATTCTGAGGCACACATCAGACATGAGCTTCAAGCAGCCAGGGGCTAAGCACACATCAGAGCACAGCATGCAGGTGGAAAGCTCTTGTTCAGTTTGTGGCGGCTTTGGCAACGTGCTCCCAAAAAATAAAGCTCGCGTTTGCCCAGTTTGCGGCGGCAGGCGCTCTGTCAAAGAATTTCAGGAAGCGCGAGTTGAGGTTCCGTTGTCTGCTGTGCACGGTACACAGTCCAGAATTCACAATCGCGGGGACCAGCTGCTGTTGCACTCCCAAGGCCACATTGATGTAAAGTTTCATGTTGCTGGCAGTGTGAGCGTGGAACTCACAACGAAGGCAGATTTCCAAAAGCTTGTGCCTCTTGAGAACGTGGATCTTTTTGCCATTTTGGAGCAAAGCATGGGAGCAGGTGGGTCATTCGGAACTGTCAAGTGTTTAGTAAACGGCACGCTGATGATTGGAGTGAGTTGCACTGAAAATATACCTGCCATCGGCAGATTCCTCGGCGACGAAGACATGCAACGGCAGGGCTCTGGGTTGATTCAGCCGCAGTTGCTCCAGGAGGAGCACCCACAGTTCGTTGAACAAGCAGCTGTATTCGGAGTGCACGCAGTCGAGAACAATGCAATCGAGAAACTCAGATCCCAGATAGTCAGCAAAGATTTCGAGGTGGAAGTGTTTGACGATGACAGTATGAAAAGCACACTATCAACTCAGAACATCAATTCAACAGCATTGCACCTGCTTGAACTGTCGGGGCTACTGAACTTGGCCACTTTTGAAACCATTCAGCGAAGCGAGGAGGACCCATCTGTGCTTTCCACCATGGCCAAAGTCAGCATCATGGAGGCTGTGAACGGATTTCATGCCGCAGTACCACTTCCCGACGGCCGGATTGCACATGCTGTTAGCGCAACCCCAAAATCTCCATTTGAAGTCATGCAAGTCAATGGTGTTGCGCTGCCCAACACTCTGCACCACCAGTCTGCTTTCTTTCATGAGGAGCAATTCTGTTCCGAGCAGCCATACATTGGTAACGTAACAAGCCAGGTATTATCGATGAATCGAAGCTCAACTTTTGGCCGCAGTGTGGCTAAAGGGATTTCAGCTCTGCTCCGTTGTATCGATGAGCCGAATGACATCAACTGTGCAAGTGACCCGCGGAAGCGAGATGGTGGCCTGCTGCGTGGGCTAGCCCCGCTGCAAGTGTTCTCATACAGCACCTTCTCTGAGTTTTGGCGCAACCCAGCTCTGTATGTTTTGTACGCATCTGCAGGCTGCGCCCGCCCCCGAAGCGAAACACTCGGCTCTGACTCTCGCTTCACGGCTCAAGATGCAATCGCAGAAATGAGCAGCACAAAGCGCTGCATTAACTCTTGCCAAGAAACGTACGGTTCAGACAAAGGAGAGTCTGGCCTTCGATGGAAGTCAGGCTGGTGTGAAACTGTATGCCCCCAGGCTCTTGCCCTGTATGAAGCTACGGCCTGTGTTGAGAACATGCCGCAGCGGGCTGCCAAGAACCTGGGGCATCTGTCTCAAATTGACAATATGACTCATGCTGTATCGTTTCCGAAAGGGTTCATTCCCTTTTGCGCCTTACCGCAGGAGAGTGTTGATGCACGTGCACACATGCTTCGAGAACAGCTGGCAGCTCATTTGAGATCTGTTCTCAAGGGCGCTGCTGCGCGGTACATGCGGCTGTTCCACCTGGCCCAGCACTTGAGAAAGAAACTGGAGGGGCAGCCAGGGGAAAAACAGAACAAGCTTGAGAAGCTTACTTTGACAAGTGATGCTCGATTCTTGCATTGGATTGAGAAGGACATGAACGCAACGCGTGTAGCAGCAGCGGCCATGCAAGGCGCTGGTGCTCAAAGGACTGCACGGGAAGCCTTGACGATCAGATCCACTGCAAACTTGTTTAGCGAGGTTGAGCGTGTGTACCTTTATGCGCCACTGCACCTGCAGATAGCAGTCATGTACCCCTCCTCCCTGGATGAGGATGCCCAGTCAGCAATCAGAGAGGCGTTTGGAGACCCAGCGAAGGACAGCAGCGGACGAAAGGGCAGCAAAAAACGGGAAAAATCGAAACGAAGACGACGCAAGCAAGCTTAGCAGGGTTCTCAATGCACTGATGGTAAGGCATGGGCTTTGTGTTCTTTGCGACAAAAGTGCATTCCTTTTTCGAAACACGGAGCTATCTGCTCCACAAACGCTCGACGACCAAGAGAAGGGGCAGCTGCTTCAATCCTCAGCTTCTTCTTGGTAACCGTCAGCGTCGAAGGCGGCGCTGCCTCCGTCCATCAACAAAGCTGGCCCGACCAGTGCGGTGAGGTCCAGCTGCAGCAAGTCTCCAACGGCTTTGTTGCCGTCCCAGCCAGCCATTGCTAGAATGTGTGGGCCAACTGCCACCATGCTGTGTCCATAGCGCCGCCCAGGGGGCTGCCCTGCGATGAACGGCTGGCTCCAGCTCATGGTCAAGGCACTGTCATCTTCAGCATTTCGCTTGTTCGGCCGGATCTTTCCAGCGTCAGAAACCGTTTCGCGACCAATGTCATCGGGTGCATCTGTGTCCAGAATCCACACAAAGGGATGCAGACCCACTGGTACTTCTGTGCCGTCTGCTCCGACGGCTTTGCTTGCCGGGGGGGGGCACTCTGGCAGTGTATCAGGGACGATTTGAATGCCCCGCTGCTCAGCTGACGTGGATTTCACCAGCGCTGCTTCAGCTGCTGCTGCTGCTGGCTTGGGCTTGTGGCCGCTGTAGCCGCCAATGACCACCATTTGCTTGCCCACCATGACGGCTTGGTGCCAATACGCCTTAGGCGGCTGCTGCCCGGCAATGCGGGGCCTGATCCACATCATGCTGCTGGTGTCAAACACACGGGTGTCATTCAAATACTCGGGATGTCCCTTCGCACCCTGTGCCCAACCTCCGAAGATGACCATTCTGCCCTCGGCTGCAAGCACCATGCTGTGGCCGTGCCTCGCTCGGGGCAACATGCCCTTCACTTTTGGCTTCAGCCACGTGCGCCCAGAGATGTCATACACCCACAGGTCGTTGAAGGTGGTGTTGCCGTCCCATCCTCCGAAGAACGCCAGCTTGTTCCCCACTGCCACAGCTGTGTGGCCGCTGCGCGCCAGGGGGGGGGCGGTGGTGGAGGGCATGAGGCTCCACTTCCAAGTCTCAACATCCAAGCACCACAGGTCGTTGTACATGAGCCCAGCGGGACCTCTGCCGCCAAACACGTAAACTTTGTAGTCAACTACTGTCGTGGTGTGGCCGTAGCGTGCACCTGGGCTGCGGCCTGCGCAGCTTGGGTTGTGCCAAGTCATCGTGTCTAGGTCTATTGCCCAAACGTCATTACAGTACCTGCGTTCAAAGAAGGTTTGACAGGCGGTTGAATGCATACAGGGTGCATCGAACGTACTCAAATTTGTCCTTGCCAAAGTAGTGTCCGCCAAATGTGATCAGCAGATTGCCTACCAGCACACTGCAGTGCCCGCCGCGTGCAGAGATCGCGCGACCAGTGAAGACAGGATGCATCCAGCTCAAAACTGGAGTATTCTCCCAGTCAATGACATCTTCACTACCATGCTTGGACTCTTGTGCTGTCACATCCGTGAATGTAGCCACAGAGGCTGCTGCCATGACGAAAGCAAGTCAACAAACTGAAACGAAACGCTAACGAAACCCTTGTGAGGAGTGAGCTGAAATTAAATGCAACACCGTGATTGGAGCGCACTTCAAGAATCATTTTATTTGGCTGCGTACTGCCCGTGTGGCAAATGTTTCTGGCGCGATCATAGTACCCCCCCTGTACTACTTCTGCACAACAGCTGGTATTTATCGCACAGAGGCTCGAATCATCGATTGATACGCAGGCATATAGTTCATCATGCCGACTTCAGCGCTGGTTTTACGGCTGCTTTGCTCTTGCCCACCCCTGTGTCTTGACTTCTGAAGAGGAGCCATGCAACGCCCACTGCCCCAGCCGCCACTGCGCCGGACAGCGCTAACCGCCTCCACCACGCCGCATCAGCAGCTGCACGGCAGCGGCGGATGCCTGCATCACATTCAGTCAAAATGTCCTGCAGGGGGGGATCCTGCACTCGCTGTCCACTGGCCAGGTGCTGGTTCGCCAGCTGCCGGGTGCGACTGTACACTGTACGTGCTGCGGACACACCCACCCCCCCCCCCTGCCCTCTCTCAAGCATGTACGCGTAGTGGTACATACAGTACAGCTCCTGCTTGGAACAGCCCTTTTCAAATTCTGCACGGGCGGCCTTGGGGTCCATGGGTACCCCCCCTGCACCCTCTAGCAGACACGCCCCGTACACTGCATGAGTCCAGGAGAGCACGTCCACACCACGCTGCTTCACAATCTTGCCTTCAGCGTGCGAGGCTCGCAGTGCCTGTGCGAACTCATACGCTGAATCTAGTGACTTGGGCATATCACAGCGACCATAGAACTGAAGCAGTCCAAGCAGCCGTAGAGCTGCCTCACTTCCTGCTGAAGCAGTCTTGCTGAGAAGTGTCTGTGCGCTAACTGCGTAGCGTGCGTCACCTGTGGCCAGGTGGCGCTGTGCTGCCAGCTCACCCAGCGACACGATAGCTTGCATATCACCACGCTTAGCTGCAACCCGGAACAGCGCTTCGGCGCGCTTGCTGTTCTGCGCACAGCCGTGGCCATGATTCACTCGCTTACCCAGCTCCCGAATAGCCACGGTGCGATGCAGTGCTGCTGTTGCAAAGCCTGCAACTGCTTGCTGTGCCTGAGCCGTTTCGGCAGCCCAAGCCTGCACAAGCGTTTCACGTTGGTGGCACCACGTGGCAGCACACTCCAAGGGTGACAGCCCCAGGACATGTGCCTGCTGCACAAGCGACGGCACCATCTCCAGTGCCTGTGCACCCTTTGCTTGCACCAGCACAGCGAGAGCCCCATCATGCCCCTTTGCTGCAGCAGCTGTGAGCACCACCTCTGGCTGGAAGCCGTCGGGCGGATCCACCACGCCATCGAGCACGGCCCGACAGCCCAGTGTCACGAAGCGGTCTTGGGGCAGGGCAGCTTTTGCAGCATGCCATATGGCAGTGGCTGCCTGCTTGTTGGCTGGCAGTAGACTGCCCACCCCGTACGCCACTGCCATCAGGTAATGCAGGGAAGCTTCTGCAGATCCAGCCTGGGACAGCGCAAGCAGGGCCCGCAGGGCAGCTGCCGCCTCCGCCTGTGCCTTGCTGCCCCCCCTTTGCCCGTGTGCATGCATGAGGTGTACGTACGCCTTGTACGCGGCAGCTGCAGCAACCCCCCCTGCAGATGCTTGCTCCAGCAGTGCGGGTACATATGAGTGACGCTGCACGCCCAGGGTCTCCTGCTGGTACATCTGTGCAAGCAGGTAGCAGCCCACAGGGTCCCCTTGAGCGGATGCGCGCTGCAGCAGCGCCATGCGAAGGGCGGCCAGTGAGGCATGCTGCTGGCTGCGGGTGGGGTGCAACGGGAACTGCGACCGCAGGACAGCGTTGGCCACCAAGCAGGCATGCGCAGAGCCCACGCAGGCTGCTACATTCAGCATGAGGAGAGCAACCACGGGGGGCTGCTGCTGTCTCTGGTCCCAGGCAAAGGATCTGCTGCCGGAGAATGACAGGGCGTGGTGAGACGCTAGTGCACGCAGGGTACACACAGCAATGGTGTGACTGAGAAGCACAGGAGTCAGGGTGACATCTTGCAAAACACGGGCTCTGGGGTGGGCATCGACACAGGCTGGGCGCGCTAACAGCGCCGTTTCAGCTGAGGCTGGCGACAAGGCCTTTCGCAGAACTGATGTCTCCATCAAGCACGAATGCAGGCGAGCCACGAGCTCCCGAATGCGCTCCGGCGATGGTGCAGGCATGTCTGCCACCTGTAGAGTCTCATGTTCTTCCGCATACGCGTAGCATTCTGTCAAGAGCTGCAGGGCGCTGCCTGCCTCATCGCTTGCAAGCACTGACGACAGTTCTTGGCTCTGGTCAACGTCCAGCTTCGCCCAGTCGCTCCAGCCGCTAGCATCTCCTGGAATAGCAGCAGCAACGAAATCATTCTTCAAAAGCAGCGTTGCCCCGGCCCACAGGCTTTCTATATCCTGCTTGCTCGCCATAGTCACGAGGTACGAGGTGATAGATCCAGAGACAGGCAGAGGAGTGCAAACTCAGCGCGATGGAGGTGTGCGGGGGCTATTTCAGGCGAGCTCTTGTTGCGGGAAGAAATTGTCCTGTTGGCCAACGCAAGATCATTTTGATCGTGCTCGTCGTCATCCTGAGGTCCCCCATCCACCCTGGAGTTTCAGCAGTGTTGCGGACTTTGCTTGAGCCAGCATCATGTCCGGTGCAGCAAGAGCTGCAATAAGGGGAACCATCCAGCTGGTAAGCGACCGCAGCAGCGACAAACAATTTATTTACACAAGAGTGGTGTTTTCAGACGGCTGAGAAGCCCCGCCTGGTGGTCGGCGACTTTGCAGAATGGAGTCGACAATGGACGCAAGCTCATGTGACGCAGTTTGCTGAATTGGGCGGGGACGACAATCCAGTGCACGTTGACGCGGAGTTTGCTGCAACCACCCAATTCAAACGTCCAATTGTCCATGGGATGCTGTACGGCAGCATGTTTGGGACCATCTTCGGTGCCCAGATCCCCGGCAGTATCTACATGTCTCAGTCTTTCAAATTTCGCAAGCCTGTGTATGTTGGTGACACTGTAACAGCACGGGTGGAGGTCATGGCAGTGCGCGACAAACCACATATTATCACATGTTTGACAACATTAAGCACCGAGGCTGGTCTTGCCATGGATGGTGAAGCGAAGGTTCTCATCATGGACCCAGACTCAGCTGCAGCAGCTGCTGGCAGCTCTCGCTGACTGCCTCAGCAGCTGCAGCTCGTGTGAAACCCAGGCTTTGCTGCGCCCACCACAGAAGCACATTGATAGATTACATGCGGAACACGCCAAAGGGTGCCTCCTTAGGAGAGGGTGCGTTCAGTGCAGCTGCCATCTCCAGGGCCAGTGTCTGCCGAGTGCTGGCGGGGTCAATAATCCCATCGTCCCACAGCCGAGCAGTAGAGTAGTACGCGCTGCCTTGGTGCTCATACTGCGCACGGATAGGCGCCTTGAACTCCTCCTCCGCCTCAACTGACCACTCCTGCCCCCGGGCCTCCTTGTTGTCCCGTTGGATAGTGCTGAGCACAGAGGCAGCCTGCTCCCCACCCATGACGCTGATCTTGGCATTGGGCCACATGTGCATGAAGCGGGGCGAGTATGCACGGCCACACATGCCGTAGTTGCCAGCGCCAAAGGAGCCTCCGATCACAGTGGTGAACTTGGGCACCGTGGCGCAGGCCACCGCCATCACCAGCTTGGCGCCGTCCTTGGCGATGCCGCCAGTCTCGTACGCCTTGCCAACCATGAACCCCGTGATGTTCTGCACGAACAGCAGTGGGATGCCGCGCTGGTTGCACAGCTCCACAAAGTGCGCCCCCTTTTTGGAGGACTCAGAAAAAAGGATGCCGTTGTTGGCGACAATGCCGATGGGCATACCCATCACACGGCCAAAGCCACACACCAGTGTATCACCGTACAGCGCCTTGAACTCGTCAAAGCGGCTGCCGTCAGTCAAGCGCGCAATGACAGACCGCACGTCGAAGGACTTCTTGGGGTCCATGGGAATGACGCCACGCAGCTCCTCAGCGGGGTACAGGGGGGGCTCAGGCTCCGTCAGGGAAGTCTGAGCCAGCTTGGTGCCATTCAGATTGGCCACAACCCTGCGCGCAATGGCAATTGCGTGCTCATCGTTGTTTGCGAAGTGGTCGGTGACTCCGCTTTGGCGGCAGTGCACGTCGGCTCCGCCCAAGTCCTCTGCTGTGACGACTTCGCCTGTGGCAGCCTTCACCAGGGGCGGGCCACCCAGGAAAATAGTGCCGTTGCCCTTCACAATGATGCTTTCGTCGGACATGGCCGGCACGTAGGCGCCTCCTGCTGTGCAGCTGCCCATGACGACTGCAATCTGGGGGATGCCTGCTGCAGACATGTTGGCTTGGTTGTAGAAGATGCGGCCAAAGTGCTCACGGTCAGGGAACACTTCGTCCTGCTTGGGTAGGAAGGCGCCGCCGGAGTCCACCATGTACACACAGGGCAGCCGGTTCTGTGCGGCGATCTCCTGGGCCCGCAGATGCTTCTTCACGGTGATGGGGTAGTATGTGCCGCCCTTCACAGTGGCGTCGTTGGCCACGATCATCACCTCCTGCCCCTGCACGCGCCCAATGCCTGTGATGATGCCCCCGGAAGGCACATCGTCCTCGTACAGACGATGGCCGGCCAAGGGCGACAGCTCCAGAAATGGAGAGCCGGCATCCAGCAACTTGTCAATACGCTCACGGGGAAGCATCTTGCCTCGAGAGTGGTGCTTCTCTTGCGCACGCTCGCCACCTCCTGCACTTTGCGAATATGTTGTATTTGCTCCCTTGTAGCTCACGGGGCTTTGCGCGGAATCGAACACCGACCTTTGCGTGCCTCAGCCATGTTCGTGCGCAGTTCTTCCAAAAGCTTGGTCATATCATCATAATTGCGCTGCAGATTGAGGGGTGCTTCCCATAGCATGCTTCAGCGGTGGGAATGTAGGGCAGTGTTGTGAGCGGCACCCAGGTGCAGTGCACCTGGAGCAACACGCAGCAGCCTGCTTACCTTGTAATCATCGCTGCGCGTGTCCAAACCGGAAGGCAACACACCCAGCTCTGTTGCAAATGCTCGCACAGCACCCAAATTCTTCACTGGGGTGGCCTGTTTAGCGACTGCAGCAGCGGCTCGGCTGAGAGAAGCGCGCAATGCCATGGTGGTGGTGTGATTGACAAACGAAAATGCAGCAGATCTCAGAGTCTCTGAGTGCCAATAGAGTGCACACTGACTAGTATGAGCACACAAAGTAGGTCAAACACAGAGCAAAGTGCCGCAGGGGAGTGCTCATGCCCATATCCTAACGCTGCTGCACTGTAGAAAATGGACCCCCCCTTTCTCCCCCCCTGCTGAGCCTTCGGCTGGCAGCCGCACCGAAGCAGAGCTGTGCACAGCGCCACGCCAACTGCCCAACGTTTCCACCCCCTTGATATGCCTCTCGATGTACCCATGTCGCTGCCGCGCAGTTCAGGGGCACACATGCCCTCCCTCCCACATAGCTGCTATGTGACACGTGCGTTTGCGTTGTGAAGCAGTGCACGGTGCATGCTGTGGCCACTGGGCAGGCACAACTCCTGAGAATGACCTGGCATGGCGACCCTCTGCTTGGAGGACTGGAGGCCTCGGGGGACATCTGCGCAGGCCTTGCTTGCAGCCGGTGTCCTGACCTGTGCCTGGCTTTGCCCTGAAGGCTGAGGTGACGGCACCTGCTGAAGGGCAGCACATATTGCTACTGTATGTAACACACATTGACGCCAGGTTTTTCCTCAAGTCATCCGAATGTGCTCCAGCCCCAGGCTTCTGTGTTTGGCAAGCTTGCTTTTTGCAGAATTTTCCGCGAGTTGTTCGATTTCAAGCCATTTCACCCCCCCCATTCTTGCCTTGTGGCAAACAGGTCTAAAACGCAATGAATATAAGTTGCTCCCACTTTCCAAGCCTGTATGGTGCCCGCAGTTTGTGTAATGGCTTTGTTGGGCAATTCACTTTGTGAAGGTGCTTCAAGGCAGTGTTTGCTGCTCGCGTTACGTTTTGTCCTTCGAAATGCAATCCATTCATCAATGGCTCTCTGATTGGGTTGATGAATCTGAGCCGTTTGTGGGAAAATTTCAAAGGGTAAGAGCACAATCAACTCAAGCAGCTGCCTTTGCTGCGACTCTTGTGGAGCAACCCAGTGGCGTCACGATTTTTTTCGTCTCGCAGGCTTGTGGGGTTCACGCCAAAAAGAAGCGGGGCAATTGGCTGCTTCACATTCTTTTCACAATAGGCGCTGCAGCAGGCAATGAAGAGGGTTTCATAACTTGTTTTCCCTTCGTTCTCTTCGCCTGGGATTTGTGCACCGTGAGTTGATGCAGTTTGTGCTCAAGACTCTGGCATGTGAAGCGAGCGCATTTGTTTGCTCAGGCTCGAAAGACCATTATAGTATGGGCAGCAAACTACTACATCGGCCAAGCCATGAAGGACTTGATCGCCCTTCCGCGGCCACGGCTTTCGAGTATCGTTGCTCGGTGCGTGCTGCCTGCGGGTCGGGCTTCTTTTTGTGTCACGCCCACTTGCATTGCAGATTGGAGACTCACTACCAAGCTGAGTATGGGCTGCCGTCTACACACGCTTTGAATGCTTGTTGTATGCCTTGGTTCATGGTGTGGAGCTCATACGGGCGCATCGATGACGAGTGGATGCCGTATTTGTGTGCGTTTGCGGCAACGTGGACCACCCTGACGACCCTCAGCCGACTGTACATGGGGGTGCATACGCCCGCAGACCTCGTCACGGGGTGCATTCTGGGCTTCATGATCCTCGCTGGGGGCATCATGCTCGCTGACTGGATGGATTACTTCCTGTTGCTCAGCCCCTGGTCCCCGCTGGCCGTCCTGCTGGGGCTGCCAGCGGCACTGTACGTGTATCCGCGGGCCCCGCAGTGGACGAACTCCCTGGGGGACACAACAGTGGTTACCTCTGCATCGCTGGGCGTGGTGCTTACATCTTGGCTGCAAGCTGACGCACATGTGGCTGCCTGCGCTGCCCGCATCGAGCCCATCTCAGGATACCAATTCCTGGCCAACATGCCAGCATACCTGCTTGGCTGCGTCATCATCATCGGCAGCAGATCCGTCGCCAAGGCCATCATGCTGCCTCTGTGGCGCCTGGTAGTATCCTCCTCGCTCTACCAGGCGCTCCTGGCCACCCCTGAACTGAGCACCGCACAGGGCCTGGGCAAGACACCCTTGATCACAGCCAAACAGCCTGTAGAGCTCACCAGCAACAAGCCCATGCTGAGCACAAGTGCAGAAGACGAGCTGGGCCCTGCTATCCACGCCGTGCCCAGCAATGGCAGCTTGCTGGACCCCTCCTCCCCCACCAGCGACGGGGACGAACAAACGCCCAAGGCTGCCTCGCCAGCACGCAGCCCACTGCACCGCAGGGCAGCAGCCAAGCGCTCGACACAGGCCACTGGCGTGGAGGGCAGGGCTGCGCCACAGCTGCACATGGCGGATGAGGGGGAGAAGGATGAAGACAGTATTGCCCTGCAGCACCGCACGTCACCTGGGGCGCAATACGGCTTCAGGTATGACGTGGAGGTGCCTGTGAAGATGGTGGTGTACTGCTTCATTGGCATGAACGTGAATCTCACTTCGCTGCTGCTGCTGCAGTGGCTGGGGGTGAAGGATTTCCACCTGCAGACCCCCTGGTAAGACACAGCACCCGGGGAAGGGGGTTGACTGCACGCGACGACTTGAATACATTGCTTGGAATCATTGAGCAGGCACACGTGGGCATGCATGTGCCTGTGGCTACATGGATGAGCGCCTGTCGACGCGGGTGAGGGGCTGGTGGGCGGCAGTTGCCTGCCCCTGGGAAGCGGGCAAGGATGGGTCACAGAACACCTTCGGAAATTGGGTGCGCAGCTCGTCCATGTACAAAGTGGTGTAAATGTCGTCTGCGTGAAGTCGCTTCCACAGTTGATACTGGCTCACATCCAGGCCAGACGCCTCGATGACCAGGCGCCACTCGTAGGATTGGCGCAAGATCGGCTGCTCTTGCAAATCAGCAAGCAGCACGCCATCGCCGTGCACACTGGGCGCCACTGAAAGTGCGCCATTGGGCAGCAGGTGTGTTGTCGAACCCGCTGTGGGCACAATGATGAGCTCTTTCCAGGGGGAGTTGGCAGACAACCTGGAACGTCCCTGTTCCGGGGAGGAGGCTGGGTCCAGGGCGCCCTCTTCAACTAGCTTGGCGATGGTTTCGCGCTTTTCGCGCTGGACGCTAAAGGACTCAATGAAGAATGCAATGACGACATTCAGCACCAGCAGCACCGTGACGGTGTAGTACAGAATGAAAAACACTCTGGGCCACTTGCTGTTGGTGGCGGCTTGCAGGCCGTCGAACACGACAGGCGCATTATTCACAACACTGGTGTGGAAAAGCGTCATCATGGCGTCGGACAGCGAGTCGAAGTTCAATGTCCAGTACTTGAGCTCCTCGTACGAGGTGTTGCGAAGCGCAGGGTCACCCAGGTTCAGCTTCCCGTTGTACAGCTCCAGGGCAATGATGGCGAAGGAGTACAGCACGGAGACGTACACAAACACAAACTGCATCAGCAGCGGGATGGCATCAGCAAAGGAGGACATGGTGACCGTGAAGCCGGGCAGCACACGGGCGCCGCGCAGCATGCGTGTCATGCGCACCATCGTGATGGCCGACGCCAACTGCCCAGATGCAATGGACGTGGTCTCCAAGCTCAGTGCAACAATAGACAGGGCTGCCAGGATGATGTCTGTGCGCTGGAAGATTGACATGCGCCAGTAGGACACAGGGCCGAGCGCCAACACCTTGGCGGTGACTTCAAATAGGAACACTGCCAGAGAAAAGTACTGAATCCCAGAGCTGATGTTCACAAGGTTGCTGTTACCTGAGCTGGTTCCAATCAGCTGTAGCTGAGTGAGGATGGTGACACCGTTTACCAGGACCATGGTATCGAAGAACACGGTCGCCCAGGCGTTGAAGAGCAAATATGCGAACCAGGTTTGCGAAAATCGCGGAGCAGAGGCTGCCTTGGCACTGGCAATGGGCACTCCAGACCCAACATATGTCCCCACACTGGAGATCAGGGAGGCTTGAATGCAATCGCAGTTGCATGCGCAAGTCCTGCGAGCCCGGCGGCGGGAGTCACGGCGGGCATCCCACGCCACCTGTGAACGGTCCAAGCCACCTGTGGTGGTTTCCTCTGCCTCTGTCTCCATGCTGGCGATGCCGCGAGGGACGGGTGAGTCTGTCACGAGGGGGCGTAGGGAGGAGCCGTTGGGGGGGGTCCGCTGCTTGCTGCCGGTGGCATGCGTGCGGCTGGGGGGGGGCATCTGGGAGGGGTGTGGTGCACGGGATTGTCTGGTCTTGATATTGATGCGTGCAAAGTACAGCACCAAGCGCTGGAAAGTGGTGCAGTTGATTTGGCGTTGGCGCTGTGTGTCCAGGCAGTCAAACAGTACACCGGCCAGGTACGGGTCTGCCCTGGGTTTGAGGCGAAGAAAGAACTGCACCCATGTGGCGCGCTGCAGGTGTGTAGCAGTGTCCTGTATGGATGACGAGACTGGCTGTTTTGTTGCCTGTGCTGGCCTGGTTTGCCCGTCACTGCTTGGGGCTTGGGACTCTAGCAGGTGAGCTTGTGATGTAGAGTGTTGGTGCCGCACCAGAGCGTGGAAGGCCATGGCATAGCCTTGCAGGGACTTGGAAGTTTGGTCCACAACCTTGTTTTGAGTCACCGATGAAAACGCCGTGAAAGCAACTGCCAGGGTGAGGTTGAACAGCAAGTAGATGGAGATGACGATGAAGACAACAAAAAGCCAACCCCACCACCTGTTGCATTCGTACGCTGGGAGCATAACATCGGGAAAATTTGCAGTGGTGGAAAGGATGAACAACTGGTAAATACTGTTATCCAGTGTGCTGAAATAATCCCGACAGCCAGACGCATAAGTTGAGCAGTACTTTTCTGCAAGCTGTGTGACTGGTGGGCACACCATTTCTCCAGTCACAACATTTTTACCCTCTACACCGGCCAGGAAAACGAAAAATATCACGCCGAAAAAAATTATGTTCATCCACATCAAGAATCCAACGTAGAGCATCTTGGGCACTGCCACCATCATGTTAGCAGCAACGCGCCGTACCCCACGCATGCGCTCAATCAGAAAAATTGGGCGAAGCGCGCGTGTGATATGAGGAAACTGGTATGCCGATCCAACATGCAGTGCTAACGATATCGCGAAAAGCGGGACAAGAACAACCTTGGCCACAGTCCATTTCTTGGTGAAAAAAATGTCGCGCCCATAATACAGCCACTGCAGCCTCAAATCAAGCACAAACAGCGACAAGATGATTGCTTCAAAGATGTGAAGAGCTACCGATTGCGTTAAAGTATCAGATGGAAGCTCAACCAAGGCCAGAGCCATGTAGGTAACCAAAATTGCAAGAGAGAAGTACCTGTACCACTGAGCGTGATAAATCTGGCGAGCCCACAGGCTCGCAGGCGTTGGTGGAGCCGGTTCTCGCCCATGCCAGGCATTATTGACCAAAATCACTGCAATTTCCACTGGGTTGTGTACAAATGGCAGATCTTCATTGCGACCGCAGCAGTGCTTCAGCGCACTACACGAATGCCAATCACAAACTGATGCTCGGGCGTGTAGGGCGCTGAGTTCTTCAGCATCTTGAGATCCACTCGAGGATCCGGAGGTACCAAGCCCAGCAGATGTTTGGTCAAGCGGGACAGTACTGTCACTCGCTGCAAGTGGGTTCGGGGCAGACGCTGGTTTTGAGGCCATGCTCATGAAGACAAGACGCACAATTTCCGCACCCCGATGCGCACGGCACGAAGCTATAATGCGCCCACTGCAGCTTGCAGACCTGTGCGCGTAGCGCATGCAAACGATACGCGTAGAACAACAAAGAGTATTATAATGTTTTTCTTCTTCTGGAAGGCTGCAAGCTCCACCTTTCATGCCCCCCTAAGCCAAGAGGCCGCACGTTGCTGCATGTGAGCTTTAGCAGACGCGAGAAAGCCAATATCATGCTACTGCCTATCCTCACTGCATTGCAGCCGTTCAGCTTCCACACCTGCATTTGTTGTTACCTGTCACTCTTGCGCTGGACTGCACAATTCCGAAGGCACAGAGTGTTTGGAGGCAATGAGTTTGCAGCATTTTCTGCTGGCCAGCCTTCTATCCGTGGCACTTCACCTGGCAGCATGTGAGCTGGACGAAGCAGCTACTTTATCACAGATATCTTCTGATGGTGCTGTTCATCCTCAATCTGCGAGCAAAGCCATCCATGCAAGTCCTGAAAGGGGCTCGCACATGGTGTTTGCTTGTCACGGAATGATGGGCGATCCCTCTGACATGAAGCCATTGCTCGAAGCCTTGCAGCAACTCAGCGAGGAAAGCAATCAGCGACGCCTGCACAAAAATGAAGTAAGAACAGTTCGCACTCGCTTCCATAATATCGTGGCCCATGAGCCCCACACACTTTGGCAGCGGCTCACGCTGACAACTCGTGGTGTGGCTCACGGCGGCACAGCCGTTGCCCACGAAATCCTCACAGTGCTGGAGAACAACCCCGACGTCACGTCCCTGTCTCTGATTGGCTTCAGCCTGGGCGGCATGTACATGCGTCTAGCTGCTGGGCTGCTGCTGCCCCTGCACCCGACCTCCCCGCGTCGCCCGGCGAACAGCGCTGTGGCCCGAGCTGACCGATTTCAACGGTTGGCGCAGACACGGGTGGTGGATTTCAATGCGTACATATCCATTGCAACACCACATGTGGGCGTGAGGGGTTATTTGAACCCCCTCTTTTCACTCATCATGCGGCAGGGCTGGCTGGGGCAGCTGGGGCGGGATTTGGCGTGGGACCCCCCTGCCACATGGACAGCCTGCGAAGCCTTTCACGCGCTGTGCAAACAACCACGCGAATACTCTTTAGCCGATGCAGCTGCGCTGAGCCAGGCTCCCATCCTGCTGCAGATGGCATCCCCCCAGGGGGTGTACTGGCGGGCACTGGCCAACTTCCGCTCAAGAACAGCTGTGGGCAACGAGGTGTGGGACAGGTCTGTTCCGTACTTCACGGCAACATTAGCCCCTGCTCCACACTGGCTTTCATCTCAACACGCTATCGGCCTGGGGCTGAAGGCTTGGGCGATTCCAGCCACGCCCGGCAGGGACGACACCCCCCTTGACCCCCACTTCACTGGGGCATGGGTACAACGCGAAGCCGAATGGCAACAAGACGAAGACACTGTGTCTCAGCGTGTGGTTGCTTGGGCCAGTGCGCTGCACACTGCCACGGTGGGCCCAGAGGTGGGCCCAGAGGTGGCTCAGGCGGCAGCCCTTCGAGCGGCAGGCGGCTGGCTCACCGTGAATGCGAAGTGGGATGATTGGCTGGCTTACCTGTTGAACCACAACCGCATCATTGGCAAAGCGTGGCTGACCCCCTGGGCAGATTGCAGCGGCTTTCTCACTGTGCTGTCAAGAGTGGTTGCCCACCGCCTGCAATCAGGGTAGAGCTTTCAACGGAAGACATAGCAAGCCAAAGCAACTGCAGACCCCTTGCTACTGGTTGCTGTTGAGTGCACTGGTGTTACAACTAGGAATGAACCATTCAGGTAGTACTATACAGTGACAACCAATGCCTCTCGCACTGCGAACCGAATGCCATGGCCTTCAGCAGGCAGCGTCACTGTAGCGGATGATGCGATTGTTCCTTCCCCGGGGCTCTCACGCACCGTGCCTTGGAGGGGGGGGTCGCTCGCCACGTGCCGCAGCAGTGAGGCCTCCCCGGGCGAGCCAAACGCCCACAGACGTGGAACAGGCATGCGCAGGGCACCGTCCTGTGCCCACACAACCTGGTCCACTACAATGCATGCCTCCTCTTGCTGCTGCTGTGGGCGCTTACCCAGGGCGTCGCCCAAGGCGTATGCAAGCGCCTGTGCTACGAGGGCGGAGTGGGTTGACGACAGAGTGCGTGAATCTGTAGCATGCAGCAGTGCAGGCGGCAGTGCCTTGACCCAGTTCCGGGGCAGCTGCAGCGGCTCTATGGCTGCCTGCACAGATGGAGGAGCATCCATGCCATAGGCAGTGACGTATGTGGCTGCACCCTCCTCGTCACTAGGCGGCTCCTTGGCGGGGGGGCCCTCGGGGGTGCCCCCCAATTCGGCAATGATGCCGCCCTGAGCGTGCAGTACAACTGTTGCTCGCTGCACAAACACCCCGCCTGCAGCTGTGTCGCTGTCAGCAGCCACCAGCGGAGGGGCGGGGGCGGCAGCGGCAGCAGCCAACGCATCTGCCGCCGCCAAAGCTGCCCCACCCTGGCCAAACACCGCACTAGCTGCAGCTTCCACATGCGTGTACACTGGGAGTGGGCTGGTGACCCCCTGTTGGGGGGGGGTGTCTGCCGTGGGGGAGAGGGGGGAGGGGGGGGCAGCAGCCGCCCCTGCGAAGGCAAAGCCGTCTGGGGCACGCAGCACACGCAGGGCCACTGTGATGCGGGGCTCAGCGTGCCCCTCAGGGGAGAAACTATGCGTGCCCTTGAACACTGACGTGAGCTCCACAGCGCTGGGGGTGGGCGGCACTGATGTGAGCTCCACAGCGCTGGGGGTGCGCGGGGAAGTCGCGTCGGCTGCCAGCTGGCGGGCGAACACACTGATTGGCTGCACCAGCTGCTCACGGCGTGCCCGCCACACTGCCATGTCTTCAATAGACACAATGGGCAGCTTCAGCTCCTGCGCGAGAATGGCCAGGGCTGGCAGACGCAGCATCTCCTTCGACCACGGGTCACACACTTCACACAGGAAGCCCACGGGGGCAAGGCCCAGGGCCCGAGACACGTCCACAGTGGCTTCAGTGTGTCCCCGACGTGCCAATACGCCGCCCTCTTTATCCCTGGCGCGCAGTGGAAAGATGTGGCCTGGCCTGGAGAATGAGCTGGGAGTAGCTTCGTCCTCGGCCAGAGTCCGTATGGTGGCTGCCCGGTCTCCTGCTGAAATCCCGGTTGTCGTTTTGCCAACTGCATCAATGGACACCGTGAATGCAGTGCGATGGGGGTCTGTCATTTCGTTGTCTGGAACCATGAGCTGCAAGTCAAGCTTGCGGCATCTGCAGATGCGGAATGTGCTGGCTGCACAGAGTGGGCACACAAGCAACTTACACTGAGGGAGGCATCGCGGTGCAAATCAGACCCGTGCAATGTCTCAGCATCAGAGCTACTGCCTCTCCTGTGGCAAGTTCAGCTGGCATGATGAAGTCACCTTCATTCTCACGGCTTGCGTCATCCTGCGAACTCGGTCGTGGAGCATCTTCGGCGGGTTGAGACGGAGTGCAGGCAGCAGCGAGTAGAAGCGACGACAGCAGCAGCCAGTGCTGCAAGTGTGATCTAACAAGCCAATTTACATGACTACACACAGGATGCTGTGCTCCTCAGCCACCGTTCGCTCTCGGTCGGAGTGAAATTCGGAATTCACATCATTCCGCACTCCGTGTCGAATTGTGCAAAACTTACGACAACGATCACGAAGTTTCCCTGCTTCACTGCCTCAAGTGCTTCGTCGAATGTGTTTAGACGATTCCTTTCCTGGGAAGCTGCCATTGCTCCTCAATTTTAGCTCAGCTTCTTCAGCTTCTGGGATAGAATCAGTGACGTTACCGGATACCTTTCCAGACGAGCTCCTCGGAACTTGACTGGATCGTGTGTGCGAAACGAAACTACGGCGTTGATGAACGTGCGTAACCAGCTATTAAATTGAGCTAGCATCGTCTAAATTTGTATGCAACTGGACTTGTGTGTGCAATCATTATGCTGAGTGACTAACATCCAAACACTGGGGGCGGTCCGAGCCCCTATCAACCCCCCTAGGGTCTCATACAGCAGAAACTGGCCACGACTCCGAGAACACCCATTTATTGAGTAGTGCACTATCCTATTGCATTCAGTCCTCCCTGCGGCCTCGGCGGCGAGGGCTGCTGCCAGCAGACGTGGGGCTGGCGTCCGGCGCAGCGCTACTGGAGGCGGTGGTGGCTGCCGCTGTCCCGGGCTCAGGCGTCAACATGCGTCCTTCAGCATCCACCTTGAGCGATGCAGGCAAAGGAGCCCGCGTTGCAAACAAGTGCGATACCTGCGACACGACCTCCCCGCCTTCGCTCTCCCGGCCTGACCGCGTCAGCGCCTCCATTACCTGCTCAAGCTCGGTGGCACGCCACGCGACGTTGAAGCCCTTGGCACGCAGCAGTTGTGCCACCTCCCGCACGGTGTCGAAGTTCTCCACCTCCAGAGTCACCTGCTTGATACGGGGCCACTGTTCCTCCTTGATGCCCCGCAGCACGAACAACTCCGCACCCTCGACATCCACCTTCAACAAATCGATGTCACCAACGGACTCCTCCACCAGCACGTCGCCCAGGCGTCGCAGCTTGGCAGCGACCTGCTCCCTTTCGCCTGCCCGCACAAGGAAGATGTTCACAAGCAGCTGCCACACAAACACGGGCACAGCTGCCAAAATGCTCTTGTCGGCGGCGAGACCAGCCGCAACGGCGAAAGGAAGGTCGTGTGCCAGTCGTGCCATGCGGGCGGTGTCCATGCTCCCGTCAGTCGTGGACCAAATGGACATGAAGGGGTGATGGTCAAATGTCACGTCTGTCTCAGAGTCGGAGAGCCCAAAGTTGAATCTGCAATCAAATGCCAGTCCAAGGTTGATGGAAACATGTAAACTATGGTTTGCACTCACGCTTTGATCGAGCCTTTGCCAACCTCTTCTGCGTTTTTAGCAAGGCAGCCGTAAGTGGTTGGAATTGGCTCGAACGAAAGGATTCTTGCATCTCCACCGCACTCGTTCAAGGCCCACATAGAAAACATGCCGATATTGGCACCAGCATCCACAATGGTATCACCTTTGTTGAACTTAATGAGGCCTGCGAAGGCGGGACTGGTGCACCAGTACACAAGCCAATGCATGCACTAGAAGTGCAGTGCCTCAACATTTCGTACCTGTACGGTAACAAGCCTCCTCGAAGATCTCCTTGAAAAGGAAGTCGGTCTCCAGCTGCTGCCATTGCGTAATTTTCACGCCATTCTTCAGCGTTGTCTGCGTCGGCTTGGGTCGGAACCCGCAGTATGCCCACAGTGCCAACAGACCCAGCAGTGCGGCAAGAACTCCAGCCAGCACGCCAAAAATGATGAGCACGGAACTAAACTCCATGATAGCCGACAATGTGGACACCAAGAAATCCTGGTATTTCATCGACACAAACAGATTGCTCTGGTAGGCTGTTGGCGTCCTCATGTCAGGCTGCACATTTTCAGCTTTGTTGGGGGGGGCTCGGCAAGAGGCTGCTCTGCGGAAATCGGGTTGGGCATGGGACGTGTCAAACTCGAACCGCAAACAGTTGTGCTTTGGCGCTTGCTTTGACTCCGACAATATGTCATCTGAATCAACTTCAGCCCCTGCGGCTGCCACTGGCTCAGGTGCTGCCAGTGGTGAGGGCAGCGGGCGTGGTGTTTCGTTTGGTACTGATGGTGTGAGTGGCAACGATGCTTGCTTTCCTTTGCAGCCTTTGAGCTCATCTTATTTGCAGTCCGGCCTTGCAATTCAAGATTTGGAATCTTTGGATGTGACAAAGCTCAATCCCCTCTCCCCTGAGGTTATCTCGAGGCAGGCCACGATTAACATTGGTACGTGTTCCGCAGCTGGCGATCTCAATCTCGGCACGTCTTTGCACGCGGCAATTATTGTGCAGGTACTATCGGCCATGTTGCCCATGGCAAGTCGACCATTGTTAAGTCCATTTCTGGTGTGAAGGTACGTGCTTTGAAAGCCTGAATTTTGCGTCGAGTTTGTGCGGGCTTATCGACTGACATCTGATGAGTATTTGAAATTCATCACCATGCTCTTGCAGACTGTTCGCTTCAAGAATGAACTTGTGCGAAACATTACCATTAAGCTTGGCTATGCCAATGCAAAGATTTACAAGAGCAAGGAGGCGTACGTCCATTCTCTGCCACGAGGCGACTGTGCAAGGTTTTTCACCAAGTTATTTTTGCAGACCATGGAAGTACGAGGCTCATGGATCAGCACACCCTGATGAATACACTATGTCGGATGGTACCCCCATGCGATTGATTCGCCATGTTTCGTTCGTGGACTGCCCAGGTCACGATATTCTCATGGCTACCATGCTCAACGGCGCTGCCGTCATGGATGCCGCTTTGCTGCTCATTGCTGCAAACGAGCCCTGCCCTCAGCCACAAACTGCCGAGCATTTGGCAGCCACTGAGATCATGCAGCTGAGCAACATGATCATTGTGCAAAACAAGATCGACCTGGTCAAGCCTGAGGAGGCCACTGAGCAGCACAGCATCATTCGCGAGTTCGTCGCGGGCACCCCTGCAGCGGAGGCACCCATTGTGCCCGTGTCCGCCCAGCTTGGGTACAACGTGGATGCAGTGTGCCGCTTCATTGCCAAGAAGATTCCCATGCCCCTGCGTGACTTCACCTCCACCCCCCGCCTGATCGTCATCCGGTCCTTCGATGTGAACAAGCCCGGCGAGCAAGCAGAGCACCTCAAGGTACGTCACCCGCGCCATTTCCCGCCACCACATGATGTATGGGAGTGATTAATCAAAGCGCTCCGGCGTTTTGGTCCGTGTTATTGATCGCCGGCGAAGGCAGTTGCTGCATTCACTTGCGCCGCTCTAGCCAGCACTGATTTCAACCCCAAACACCGTATGACCCATACATCATGCTCTGCCCAATAGCATTCACTGCTGTGCTGTGAGGCTGTGAACACTGCTCATTTCCAATCATTTGCAGGGAGGTGTCGCTGGAGGTTCCATTCTGCGCGGAGTCCTTCGCGAGGGCGATGAGATCGAGATCCGTCCCGGCATCATCACCAAGACTGGCGACTGCGTGCCCATCCACTCCCGCATCGTGTCTCTCTTTGCGGAGAAGAACATCCTCAAGTACGCCGTGCCCGGCGGCTTGATCGGCGTGGGCACCAAGATTGACCCCATTCTCACACGCTCCGACCGCCTTGTTGGACAGGTACGTTCCCATGTCTCTTGTGTTCCCCGTTTCAAGCCTTGCGCCTGGATGTGGATACCAAGCGCTGGCCACCGCACCAGTGATACTTTTAATTAAACTCTGAGGGGCCTTCGGGCCCCCCTGCAGACAAACTCAATCTGAGGAGCACCGCGCAAGCAAGCTCCACTCGAGATTCTTTACATCGTCTCACTGATTTATTTTCGCAGGTGCTGGGTCTTCGCGGACATCTCCCCCCCGTCTTCAAGGAGCTGGACGTGTCCTACCATCTCATGCGCCGCCTGCTTGGACAGAAGTCCGAGGGGCGCCAGAAGAAGGTGACCAAGGTGACCAAGAAGGAAACGCTCATGCTGAACGTGGGCTCCACTTCCACCTCAGCCATCGTAACCAACCTCAAGGGCGACACGGCCACCCTGCAGCTGGTGAAGCCAGTGTGCACAGAGCTGGGCGCCAAGGTGGCGCTTTCCCGCAAGGTGGACAAGCACTGGCGCCTGATTGGCCACGGCTCAATCACGGCTGGTGTGCCGGTGGCGCTCAACGATGAGCTCAACCCCTCGGCAACGAAGTAATATGTTCGTCTGCAAGGGGCACGTGGTCCCTGTGTTGCTTGTCTGCTGCTGCGGTGGTATTTGGTTCTTCAATTGGTACGTGTCTCTTATCGCTGCGGCAAGATGATGTTTCATTTCTATGATGACTACAATTATCCCTGTCCGAGGCACTCGTCACAGTGTGCATATGCAGAGTTAACAGCCTGAGCAAACACTTGCTTGGGCTGTTAGCTCGATGCCAGTGCCTTGCATACGTTCATTTTGATATTGTCTGCAGGTCTGTCTTTGGTTTCCTTCTCGGCTGAGGATGGATGGAGCTTCAACGGTTGTCATGGTACGTGCAAGGGCCCTTGGACAGAGGTTACTTGGTTTCTATGATGACTACAATTATCCCTGTCCGAGGCGCATCACAGTGCGCATATGCAGAGTTAACAGCCTGAGCAAATACGGTTGCTTGGGCTGTGACTCACGACATGCTCGCGTGCATATCTGACATCGTGCTCTTCGCAGCTTCTCACTTGCTCCGTCATGGATTGAAGCAGCCATTAAATTTATCACAATATTCTCGCTTTCTTCCATAGAATGCCTGTTTTGTTCTTCGTGGTTTGTCTTGAAGATTCGACTCGTCTTTATTGTATAGATAATCGCGCTTTCAGCTTGTGTTTGAGCTCAAGCTAAGCAAAGTAGTGAACTGGAGGGTTTGGCGACACTTGTATCAGTTGCCTAGTCCAGGGCATGATGGGGTTGCGCAACGGCAGTGACCGAGCAGCCTAACAGCGGTGCAGGGTGTTTGAGCCCCCTGGCACTTACACACTTGATTGCAAAGCCAGTGCGGCCGTCGACTGAATTTACTCACTGCCACCCTAAATTTAAATGTCGCCTATTGGGTGTGTATTGCGATACTTTCATCGCTTCGGTCGGGAACTGAGGGCTGCAACTTCTCGCGGGGCTTCGCGGAATTTGACGTCAAGTAGTGCGCTTGTATGCCAAGCAGCCAGGCCAACGTGTTGAGGCATAATGTCAACCAACGGCGATGTGCAAGCTCGAGTTCAGGCCAAGGTACTTATTGTGTGTGTGTGTGCTCATGCACGGCTTGTCGCTCAGGTTGCCTGTTTGCAGCTTCAAAAGCTTTTGGCCTTGACGCAGCAGTCAGCATCGTCCTCTGCACTGCCAAGCGCACAGACACCAGCAAAAGAAGTGCCCCCATCAAATTCAAGTGGTTATAGCACCCGGGGCTATGTGCCACCATCTGTACAGCAGCGCCGATGGGCACCTGGCAGCCGCGCGCTGCCGCAGCGCAAGCGCAGTGATGGCAGCAGCTCGCTGACCTCCGCCAATTGGCCAGTGCAGGCACAGTCCCACAATGCACCAAATAACTACATAACTACACCCCTAAAGCAGTATTCTGAGCCAGCAGCCTCCCCGCAAGCACCAGCGCGGCAGGAGAAAGCCCTCCCTGTGCCGCAGCCCCACTGCCCAGCGAAGCCGGATCAGATCGGACCCCTCATCGGCAAGCCACAGCGCGGCACGCCCGCATCCACACCATACAAACAAAACAAGCCAACGGCGCCAGGATCATTCGCAGCTCGCGCTGGAAGCAGCAGCGCCTTCAGTGGAGGGGATTCGCTTGGCTCTGGAAAGCACACAGAGGAGCTCGACACCACACAGTCCACAGCACACAGCAGCAATGGGGTGCCACATTCACCCAGTGTGCATGGAGTGGATCCAGCACAGCCCTCTGCTTCCGTCCCCCTGTTGTCTGGAACCCTACGGGAGCGCGCTGCGCTGACTTCCCACCGGTACTACCTCGCCCAGTCGGGGCCTTGGGCTGCAAACACTGCCTTTGTCACTGAAAACCACGCAGCTAGTCGAAGGTTTGGTGACAGGTCGGCTTACTTGGGCCACCGCACTGTCTCACCAGATAGTGTGCCCGCTGACAGCACCCCTCGGCGTCCTCAAGGTAACGCTGCAACGGGCGCCGTTGCCCCCCGGGAGGGCCCAGAGGGGGGCTTCGGTGGTGCAAACAGCTCAGCACAGAGCATGGCCACGCCTGCATGGGCTCGTGCCACTGCACAGACTGCATCTTCGGTGCAGACATGGACAGGGCGCTCTACATACACTGCATCGCCCACGCCCCAAGGCAGGAATCTGGGAGGTAACTTCCTGCAGCCCGCCCCAGAGCCAGGCAGTGCCACTGCAGGCACAAGTGATCACTCAGCGCTGGGTGCACTCCACGGCGACAGCGGCGGCTCCTTGGGGCATCTTCACCGCACAGGGCACACACCGCTTGCACATCACATGCACAACCTCTCGCCTGAGCACAGACTGCGCGATGATCAGGTCCGTGCAGCCATGGCTGTAGTCACAGGAGTGGCGGCTTCCACATCCAGACCGGGGCATGTGTATGTTGCATCGAGCACCCCTCGAGAGGCTACTTGGGGCCCCTCCGCCTCGGCATACTCCGCCTCAACCACCCCCACTTTGGCCGCACTGCACAATTCCCCAAGTGCAGCCCCCGGCAGTGTTGGAATCGTGGGGAATTCAGCCAAGGCATCCCTTCTGGCGATGCGCACAGCAGACGCCATGCTTTTGCAGCAGAAGGCTGCCTCTCAAGACACCAGCGGGGCGGGAGGGGGGCGGTCTGAAGCCACCCATCATGAGGGGTCACACCTCTTTCGTTCCTTCAGTCACAGAGTGCCCCCTTCGCTGCAGCATGTGGCAACAGCAGCGGCGGCAGCATCCTCCGCCGTGCACGCTCGCAGCCCCGCTCGCTCTGCCACCCCAACCAGCAAGCCACACGACTCGCCAATCGCACAGCAAGAGCACATCCAGCCCAGCAGCTCTGGTATGCGTGGGGTGCAGGCCACTGTAGGTCTTACCGTCCTTGGGCCGTCCCCCAAGCGAGCCAGTGCACGCCAGGTGGCTGCGCAGACGACCCCGCCCCCACTTCGGGGAGGCACACCCATTGCACCACAGCACACTGCGTCCAGCCCTGGCGGTGACAGCACTGCATCTGCAAAGTCTGCAGCACCCCCACTGCGGGCCGTTGAAAGCGTGGACGCCCCTCGGCAAGACTCACCCCCCCCCAATGCGGGAGGGGGGGCTGCTGACAGCAGTGCACCCCATGCGGGCACTGGTACGCGAGTGATCAAACTACCCAGCGCAGCCACAAGCACACCATCTGCTATGCCTGCTGGCGTGTTTCACCCGTCCATGCGCTTTGCCCCGTCAGCTGAAGAGGCGAAAGCTCAACCAGTGCACCAGGCAGCGGCGGCGTCATTGCAGCAGTACGCTTCTGCGCCCTCCAAGTCCCCGCGCCCCTCTGGTACAATGACAGCAGAACAAATCTCTGCCATGCTGGATGCAGCCTCGGCACGAGTACTCACCCTGCAGAAGCATGTGACCCCCCCCACCAGCCGAAGCAACACGCCACCTGCGTCAGGGACTACCACTTCATCGGTGTCACCGCAGTCCTACAGTGGGCAGCTGGGTGCTTGGCAAAGTGCTGGCGATGCAGTGGCTGCTGCCGGCATGGGGCAATACTCGACGCAGAGTGCGGTTTCCGGTGGCCGCCAGCAGCTGGCCGTGCCCACAAGCAGCAGCACCCCAGGCCGCGTCACATTCCAGGATGAAGCTGCAGGCAACACCAACAGCACAGCCTTGCTGAAGGAGCGCTTGGCAGCCCTGCGTGGCCACCTCGATTCTTTGTAGAAAAACTGTGGGGCTGAACTTCACACCCCTTGAGCATAATTGTAACTGAATTCTATGACACAAGAGGCGCGCTGTGCCAAAGCTTGCTACTTGCTGCGTTGAGTGATTCGTTGTTGCTGCTGCTGCTGCCGCCCTCGCCGCCTGCCAGGGGCTGCCCTTGCATCGGGAGCGGGCGGCAGCGGGGAGCAGGCCAACTGCGCCGCCAGCACCAAGGCACGCACCCCTTGGTGATCAAGAGGCAGGCTGCGTAGGGAGCGGCTGGTGCTCTCTGCATTCCACACCAGCTGAGCTGTCTCCAGGGCCTGCCGGCTGGCTTCGTCGGCGGGCCGCTGCAACTCCATGGCCGGCATCTGCAGCTGCTGAGGGGTCAGAAAGCTGTGCCACGGCCGCCGCACATGCATGGCACTGCGCTGCAGAATGCCCTTGGTTGCCTCGTCCAGCTGATCAGTGCTGCCCTCCGCACTGGCCTGCTCGCTTGCACCGGCAGCAGCGGCAGCATGAAGTGCTCGGCGCACACGGGCCACAGCAGCCCGGGGCGACACACGAGGCTGCTTTTGAGCGGCACCCCCAGCAAGCTTACTGATTGCACTTGCACCCACGACATGACTGGACTTTCTGGCGCTGCTGGTGTCCAGGGAGGGGGGGGGGCTTGCAGTCTCGCTTGACTTGGAGGGGGGGCGTTCAGAAAGCACAGGTGCCGATGGCGTGGAGCGCACATCCAGCACTATGCGTGCCGTAGGTTTGTGTTCCACTTCTGCCATTGGTTCTTGGAGCGTTTCTTGTTGCAGTTTGGGCAGGTGCAACGCGTCGTGCACCGCTCGCAGCACTGTGGCAGCCTGGCTTGCAGACGGCTCCACACGGCTCATGGCCCGCAGAGCAGCGCCCTCAACCTCTGCAGTATGCTGCAGGGCCAATTGCCGCTGCAGCCCCAGCCCCCGCAAAAACGCCTGCAACCATACCCGTGTGGGCTTTTGCACGCCCCGCCTGCCGTCGCCCAGCGCCACCTCCAGGCGCGCCTTGCTGTGGCCGCTGAAGGACATGCGAGGCCGCAGTGTCTGGGGGGACATACTCAGACTTGCAAAATCGGGCATGATGTTCGGTCCCTCAAACTCTGCAGTAAACCCCCCTGTCTCGCTGTGTGCGCTGGGAGGGGGCCCCTCACCCAAGGCCCGCTCGACGGAAAACTCCCCTGCTGCTGCTGACACGATCCCCAGGCCCTGCAGGTCTTGAGCTGCAGCTCTGCGCACCTGCTTCGCCCTCCGCTGCAGCACCCTCGTGGTCGCTCCAGGCTCCATTACACTCACCACACCCACTTGGTCAGGCAGCCGCTCTTCGTGCAGAGGGTCGGTGGAGGATAGATCCACCCCAGCGCACTCTGCAGCGATGGAGGCCAGTATGGACTCAACACTCTCTGGGGCTTGCACAGAATCCAATTCCTGGCCAGCAAGCCCAAGGCCGGCATCCATGGTCGGAGCTGTCGGAAGTGTCGGCTCGTGGTGCAGCAGGGCTGCTGGGGAGGTGTCGGCCAACTGCAGCGGGCTCAGCGCTGCTGCAGTCAGACGGTCTGCCTGCTGTGTCATGCTGTGCAGCGCCTCGTCATATGCGACCAGCGCAGCAGGGTCGCGCACCACAGCCTCCAGGGGGGGCATGCTGGCATCAAATGACGCCGCCAGGTGTGCCACCAGCATTTGCACTGCTGCGCCTGCTGAGCGCGAGGAGCCCATGGGCAAGCTTTGCCAGGTGCCGTCATCCACCCACGACGGGCTGTCTGGGTGGGCACTTGGGGGAGGCAGTACTTGCTGTGGGGGCACTGGTTCCCAGTGAAAGCTGGCGGAGCTTGTATCGCACACGGGCGAGTGCTCCAGCTCCTGGGAAGCCGCCACCAGCGCCTGCTGCAGGCTGTGCAGCACCTCCCTGGACTTCTCATTGCTGCTGTCCAGGTAGGCCAGGGGCGCCACAATGGACACTGCAGCGTTGCGCAAGTCCACATCCCGGGAAGGGCTGCTGGGCCGGGCCCACTCTGGCAGCTGATCCCCATGTCCAGCCTCTATGCACACTGCGCACAGCTGTGCGATGAGCGTGTCCGCTGAGGTGTCGCCCTGCGACATGCCGTGCCGGGCGTGCCGCAGCAGGCGCACAGCCCGCACCAGTGTACTCGGGGCGCGCGCCTGCTGAGCAAGCTCATCCCCAGAGTCATCGCTGGACGCACTGTCCTCGGGCATGTCACCATCTTGGTGCAGGTCCAGGGGCACCATGGTGCCGGACAAGCCGCCGCTACCGCCCTCCACAGGCCGCTTCAGCGCCAGTGCCACCCAGTCATCAGCCGGATGCACCCAAGGGGCCCCAGGCGGAGCAGGGGGCGAGTCCGCTTCCCAGATGCTGTCGTCGTGCATGTACAGTGCCAATGTGCGCGCCAGGGACTTGGCATCGCCCCGCACTGCTGCAGTGGCTAGCAGGGCGGTGCCTAGCTCGCCCGGCAGCTCCCCCAATGGGGCCAGCGCCGTGGCAGCGTCCAGCACTCGCACCAGGGGCACGCCTTGCAGCAGCAGGTGGCGAACCATACGAGCAGCATGTTTCGCAGTCAGGGGCTCCACTGCGAAGCCAAGCACTGCTTGCAGCATGGGGTCACGGTGCCGCTGGTGGTGGTGAGGTTTGGCACCCCCCCCTTGCCCTGGCAGCCACCCCCTCAGCATGAGGTGCAGCGGGGGGGGGGGCTGATGACCGGCGGCACGTGCTGCAGCACATGCTTGTGCATGCCAGCCCAGGTACACCCCCGAGTGGGCGCATGCCTCGCTCCACTGTGCGCTGCCCTGGGGCATCCAGGTTTTGAGGAAGGCCTCCTCAAGCTTGGCATGTGCCCTAACCAGTAGCGGGACGATGTCGGTGAGGGGCGGTAAGGCAAGGTTGGCCTCAAATAGCGCCATGAGCTGGGCATCGGGGGGCGCATCCACGCCCTGTATCGTGCGCTTGATGGGGGTTGTGTTAAGGGCAGCCAGTGCTGAGTGCAGCACGGGCAGCGGCACGCCGGGACCAGCAGAGGCAGACAGGACAAACTGTAAAGCGTCAAATGCCACATTGGCCTGCAGGATATGGACTGCTGCCGCTGTACGTCTCAGTCTGTGCGTCCCTGTGATGGCTTGAGCGGCACTGGTGCAGAGGGCTGACAAGTGCTCCGGCGCCCCTGCTGCCGCTGTGACCAGCGCCGCGGCGCGAGCAAGCGATTGGATGCCTGAGCTGCTGCACGTATCTTGGGTGGTGGTGCTCCACTGCATCGCGCGTTTCACTACAGGGATGAATCGCGCTGCAGTGTGCAGCCCCTTGGGTCCGCTGCCCACGCATGCCCGAGACTCGTGCAGCAACTGGTTGGCAAGGCACTGCTGAGCAGCTACACAACGGATCGAGTACTCGGTTGCATCACGGCTGGAGAACACAAACGCTTCCAGTTCCGCTGCGCCGGATGGGAGGTCCACAGCCGCCAGGATGGATTTTGCAGTATCCAATGCTGCGGCATTCTTTGGGGCAGCACTGATGGACCTGCTCGACAAAGCTCGTGAAAATGCGAGATCGGCCTGTTGTTTATGCTGTGCTGTATTCGCAGCCCAGGGTGACGAGCCTGGACGAGCAACACTCGATGTACAGGCTTGTGCGGAATATGGCCGAGTGCTCATGTACGCTGCGCCTGCAGGTGGCTGTCCCGGCGGTGGCCACAGCAACGGGCAAGGTGATGCTGCAATCGCATTTGTAGAACGATTTCCTCTCAGAATAGGCTTTTGGAGCTGGCGTGACATGTTAGCTCCAGGTGCTCAGCAGCGGTCAAATGGGACGAAAGCCCAGGCAGCAAGACCACTCCTCAGCTGCAGTCCCGGTGCTGCCCAACAAAGCGCGCAACTAGCACAGTAAGCTTTAAACTAGATCTAGTCCAGAATTATTCATATTACGTGTTGCAGTTTTGCAGTTTTGAGTTCCTTGTCTGTCAACTGCTGTGGAGGGGTGCTTGCTTTCACTCTGACAGGAAGAAGGCAGTTGGAGTGTACCCGCGTTGCTGGCTCCCAGGCACCGCAGGTCTGCCCGCAGCAGTGAGTTCCACTTGTCCATGCATGGAGGCGTCCACGGCTGCTGCAGTGGCTGCGCTGTGTGCATCCTCCCCCGCCCGCGCCTGTGCATACATCAGGTGCACCCCCCCCTCCTCCGCATCCGCCCCCCCCACATGGGCAGAGGATACCACAGGCAAGCCAGCAGCAGCACCCGACAGCACACCCTGGCGCGGTGTGGGGCCAGCCTCTCTGCCCACATGCATGCGTGCCATGCTAGGTACAGCCATGAGGGACCCCCTTGGGGCCCGCAAGCTGGGGGCCAAACTGCTGGCGGCCTCAGCCGGGGACAGCAGCTCTGCATCGCCAAACCAGGACTGCAGCACATTGCGTTGCACGGCCTGCGCTTGGGCTGTGCGGATGCTTGTGGCGCGTTTGCGAGCCAGCCACTGGCGACACATGGACTGCACCCGCGTGGCTGCCCACTGCTGCAGGCTGGCTGCAATGGCTCGCGCTTGCGTTGTGCGCTCTCGTCGCATGATTCGAATGTGTTCCGCTGCACGCCGGCGCTGGAGCCACCAGAACACACTTCGTTCCACCCGCCGCACCGCCATGGCCTGCCGTACTACGCCCTGAATTCGCGCAAGCAAGCGGCCTGTCTCTCGCCTTGCCAGTGTGTTGCGCCACACTGCTTGTATGCTCTTCGCAGCGGAGTCTTTCACACGGAATATGAGCACTACACGCCATATGCGCTGCCTGCGAGCCCTTACGGCTCGCTGGATGACCTTCGCCGCCGCCAAGCGACGGCGCGTCAAGCGCCTCAGGGCAGCTTGCTGTGCCCGCAACTCAGCCTGGCGCTGCTCAAAGCGCTCCCGAGCCACCTCAAATCGCTCCTGTCGGGCACTATGGCTTCCCGTGTTCGCCATTACAGCTTTGTGTTCTCTCTCGGTTGCTTTTCGCAGTGCGCCAATGGAGGTGTCCGTGTACGGCACCACTCGGCCATTATTGATGAAGCTTGATGTGAATCCACAAGAGCGGGCATGCGTACGCCGGGATATCAAGGGGCCTCTTGCTGAAGCAGACCCCCCCCCAATAGCAGGCACCTCCCGGACACTGGGTGGGAGCGGTCTGAACCCTAGGCAGGACAGGGCGGAGAAGGTTGGAACTGAGGGTGCCGAGAGCAAGGTAGGGACTCGTGGTGAAGAAGCATTGAGCGCAAACCCTTGTGAGTGTGGTGCGGCGCTGGTGTGGGATGTGTCCCCGATGTCCCCCATGGCCAGCGCCCTGGGCCGGGCGGCAGGGGGGGGGGAGGAGGCACCGTGGCCGCCGCTCTCAGGGCCGGCAAGCGGCGTGCTATCTGACCACAGTGCTGGAACAGGCGGGTGTGTGCCAGTTGGCAGCTGCTCTGTGCTAGGGGGTACTGCTGCTGCCGCTGGCTGGGGAGTGGCAGGGTGCCAGACAGGGGCGCCGGAGCGCAGCTGCCCAAGCTGCGCTGCCAGGCGGCGCTGCTCTTTCTTGAGCTTGCTTAATTGGCGGTTATTGTGGGGAGCTGCTGCTGTGAACCGCGACGCCCTGGCAGCCTGGCCGCTTGAGCCTGGTGCTTTGTCACTGGGTCGCAGCGACCTCAGGCCTGCCGAAGCCAGCGGCCCAGGGACCGCCTGGCGTGAGCTCATCAGCAAGTAATTATAGGATTGTATATAGATATGACTAACTGGGGTGCACAATGGTTGGTCAGCGCTGGTTTGGATACAATCTGCAGTGCAGCACTTTGCTGCGGTTTCTCTGCCTGCAGGCACCCAGGCAATCTGCAGCTGCTCGAAGTTCGATGCATGTTTATGACATGGAAATTGACTACCCAAAGGCATGTTTGAGTGTTGTCCAGGCCTCGTGGCAATGTGAGTGGGGACTTGTATTGAAGGTCAAAACGGCTGCTTTCGAGCCCCCCTGCTGCCATGCCCCGTTTGTTGCCGCGTTGGTGCGAGTGGTTGGCCGTGAAATTCCTCCGCCAGCTTTCATCCACATTGATTCTTGCAACTGTTTCGTGATTGGTGCTGCGGTAAACCTTTCACAAGTTTTGATATCCTGCATACCCCCCTCTGAGCGGGGTCAAGGGATCGCGTGCCTCGAGCTCGGTCGAGTTGATTTCGCTAGAAAATACATTACACACACATTGACAACAAAAAGCTGGGGTGCCATGATCCTTGAGCTGGCTTGATTTTGTGCTGCAGTCGTCTTGTCCACATTCTGTCGCTGACGTAGCCCAACCAAGCAAATTGCCGGCAGGCAAAGAGCGTCACGCCAATCCAGGCAATGCAAGATGAATGCTTCAGCAGTACTAGCAACCGGAACTGGAACAAATATTTCAAGGATACATTACGGCAGTGCTTGTAAATGCTGCAAGGCTTCCAAAGTCAAATGCACTGGTGAGGTACTGTCACGAAAAGTCTTGCAGCCACTCCCACGTTTCACCTGCCATCCCCCCTTTCAGCGACCATGCCAACGCTGTGTTCGTCTAGGTGAAGTGTGCATCGATGCACCCAAACGCCGGGCGCTTAAATTTGCGAGGCGCTCGACATCCTGCAGCCCGTCGTCATCGACAAGCAGCGCAAGCCGCAGCAACAGCTCGCAGCAGTTGTCGGGTGCCCACGACGGCCAATGTCAACCCCACAGCCCTGATTCGGCAGCCGGAAGCAATGAATCTGGTTTTCTCGTCGACAGCCATGATATTGTGCGCCATTGCAGCACAGATACTGCTGATGACGGATTCAATTTGGCTGAGGTGCTGCTTGCGTTGCAAGGCAGCCGTGAGGCCCGATTCAATGCTGGCAGCTTCCTGCTGGAATCGAACAATGAAGGCCTTGCACGTAAGATGCTCCATCGCATGCAGGCTGTCATTCAAGCCAGCTCGCACATCGGCAGCGCTGGCGTGCTGGCGGCGATGGGGGCCTCAGGCGGCAAAACAAGGGGGGCCTCCCTCCCCCTGCGACTTCTCTTCGCAGCGGCGCCTCAGGCCCACGCGCAGTTCATGCGCAGCATGATCCAGCAGGGCCCCTCAGGCTTGCACATTGCCCAGGGCCTGTCTTGGGACGGCCTGCATTTCGGCGTGGTGGGGATGGCAGCTGCCGTGCTGGCTTGGCGGCGGGAGGAGGCTGAGGTGATGGTGCCGCCGGGATACTTTGTGATTTCATCGCCACATGCGTGTGTAGCCACGAGCAAGGAGGGGGGGGGCTTTCGTGCTCCCCGCATGCGGGGGGAGCTGCAGGGAATTCTGGGACGAAACACAGCGCCCATGTCGCTGCTGCTGGAGCGGTGGCCCCACCTGGCACGTGTGCTGGATTCCGCATGCGCTCCAGATGAAGACGCTGCCCTCGAGTTCCTCAGTGCGCTGGTGGACAGCGCCCAGACCCAGTGCACTGTGGCTGTTCCAGCAAGGGTATTCGCACTGCACAAACAGCATGTACTGGCACTGCCTGAGGCTGCTGCATGCAGTATATTTGTGGCTGGACGCCTGTCAGGCTACGTGTATGGGAGCGACAGCTTTGCTGATTTGATTGGGGTGCAAGCCTGGCTCAGAGCGCTGCCGGAGCTGGCGGGATCAGGGCAAGACGCTGAGGGGACGCCCAAGTGGATGCACCACAGTTCGCTGCTGCGCCGCTGCCTGGCATTTATCAGCGCCCGCCACATGGGCCTACATAGCTTTCAGTATGAAGGGAAGTATGTGCGGGCAATAGGGCTGCGTGACTCCCCCGGTACTGACCGCGCGGCCACCGTGCTGGATGACATGCTGTATAGCTCCTACTACGGCATTGAGAGCATATTTGAGGAGCGCACACCACATGGGCAAGTGCTTGCGTGTTGCTCCTATATGAGTGACATCATGTTTGAGAGGGAGCCTATCCAACTGCATGCCCAGGCTGTTTTGAGCGCAGAGCTGGATGTAATCGAGCAGCTTATCCTGCCTTCCCTGCACAACCTGCCGCTTGAGGTGCAGCTGGCCTGCAAGAAGTCGGGTGTGATGCCGCTCACTGCATTCCGGGACTCAATCCTTGACCCAGAGTTGGAGAAGATTCGCTTGAGGTGCTTGCTGCTGCTTGTTTCGCACCCAGCCCTCAGCTCGCAAGCCTTGCCTGCCGACGCGCCAGAAAGCAAGCAGCCTGGGGCCAGCGCCAGCGGTGTAGATAGCAGCGATGGTGTGCTGAAAGTGCAACAGGAGACCCTTCGGCAGCGCGTCAAGCGCATTGCACAGGCCCTCGTGGAGCAGATTGACCAGTCCAGCCTGCAGCGCGTGAAGGAGGATATGATTATATCTCTGGGCGGAACTGGCATCCACTCAGCCATGGAACTGCACTGCGGTTCGCATCCGATTTATTTTTCGCTGCCCACTGCCCACGGACGCAAGCTCATTGCACATATCTTGGGGGTCGAGCCTGAAGCTGGCCCAGCGTCTGGCTGCAGTGAAGCCCTGCTGTCCAAAGCAGCGCACGAGACTGCCCTAGCATGCGTACCTTTCTTCTAATGGATGTGCGTCAAAGTGTAAATCATGTAATTTTCGAACCTAACTCACCGCGGCGTGTCCAGTCTATTCCTGCTGTACGTAGCTGTCACCTGGGCCGGGCAGTCACCTCAGCGCTTGATGTGAGACACGTACCGAAGTGCCAAGACGTAAATGATCGCCCACACAGCAGCATTCACGAAGATCAAGCCAACATCACGGAAGCGCTCGCCGTGCTTCAGATCATACTGGCTTCTGACAAAGGTCCACGCCGCCACCTGCACTGGCCCCTGGGCAGTTGTTACAGCCACTTCGGGGCAATCTGCACCCGGTGCATCCACGTTGCAGAACAGCTGGGGAGATGCGAGCGCATTCAATGTGTACGCAGCGGGATTGACATATCGGAACCACTCCCACCCCGCAGGAGTCGTCGGAAATGGCTGGAAGGTGCCGTTTACCAGCAGGAAAATTGTGGTGAACAGAGAGGCGATCTGCTGGGCAGACTCCGCATCAGGCAGCAAGGCGGCAAATGCCATGCCCAGGGTCGTGAACGCCATTGTCTGGGCGAAAACCACCAGCACGTAGAAGAAGAATTCGCCCGCATTCGCTTCAAGGCCGGCCGGCCAGTACGTCAACAACGAAAACATGAGCGACAAAATGGCCACCCAGGGCACTTCAACCACAATGGCACTCAAACTGTACGCCCAGGAGGGATACATGCGCGAGGACTGCTCGCGGTAGTAGGCGGCTCTCTCGGAAATCAGGGCTGGAATAATAATAGTCGTGTTCATCAGAGCCAGGAAGGAGGTCGAGATTGTGGTGAAGTTCACAGTTGACACAAGGCCTGCCTCGGTGTCGCGGGGCACATCCAAATAAGTGAGCCCGAACACGACACCGAGAACAAGGGTCACAATGATACGCATGGAGTTGAGGTTGTGGTTGCGCCAGTTGCTCATGGAGTGTCGCTCAAGGACGTGCCAGAACCGCGTCCACAACGAAGGTGCCACAAACGCAGCAGCTGTGGGCTGCGCATTTTCCTGCCGTGCTTGCAACCTGGTGATTTCTTCAGCAATTTGTGCCGCCATTTCACTGCTTTTGAAAGCAGCCCCAAAGTCAGCAACTCGCTCTGCTGCTTCCACGTCAGACGCTCCAGCGTTGGGGGCTGCCGGGTTTGTTGTCTCAGACATTGCGCCTGCAGCATCGCCCGCAGCACTGTCCTCGCCCAAGTGTCCAGACTTGTTGTCCAGCACGGACAGCATGTAGGTTGCTGGGTTTGTCGTTCTCTTGGGCGGCTGCACCCCGGGGAAGCCTTGCAGGTAGTCGGTCAGCTTGTGCGCCCTGTCCCCAAGCTGCCCGCAGAACACCTCGTGACCACCCTTCTGCAGCAGCAGCATGCAGTCAAAAGATGACAGGAAGACCTCTTTGGAGGGCTGGTGAATGGTGCAAATCACGGTGCGTCCGGCGTTGGCGATGTTACGCACGACGCGCATGACATTGGCGGCTGCGCGACTGTCCAGGCCTGAGGTGGGCTCGTCCAGGAACAGAATGCTGGGCTGTGAAACCAGCTCCACAGCAATCGTCAACAGCTTGCGCTGAGACGGAGACAGGGCGTTGGCAGAGCCTGGCTCACCCACCAAGCGACCCTTCAGTGCATCCAGCTCCACCAACAACATCACCCCACTCACGATCTTAGCCTTCCTGGTGGACGACAGGGTGGCGGGCAGGCGCAGTGCTGCCGCAAAGTGCACAGCCTCCGCCACAGTTGTATTGGGCATGTGCAGATCGCTCTGCTCCACGTAGCCAGACACACGGGCAAACTGCTTGCGGTCGATAGCCTTGCCGTTGATGCATATGGTGCCGTGCTGTGTCCCTGCGGTCTTTCGGCCGGCAAGCACGTCCAGCAGTGTTGACTTGCCGGCACCAGACACGCCACACAGTGCCATGCAGCTACCAGGCCCCACCACACCACTGACGTTGTGCAGAATCCGCTTGGTTTCGCCCGATTTCAGCTGCACGTCATAGCTGAGGTCATCGAAAGCTAGTGTTGCAGGTTGCACTTCCAGGTGCATGTTGGATTGGTCGCCCGCGGCGCTCTTCTTGGTGGGCAGCGTTCTAGTTGAACCAATAGACAGGTCAAACCTGAAGTTCTTCAGCAGGTAAATGGTAAGGTACACCATTAAAACATACACAGCCAAATTGTACACAATGCCCATTGACAGCCAGATGCTGTCAGTTTGGATCTCAAGTGCCTGCAGCAAAACTGTGCCAAGCTTGCTGTTGGTGCCAGGCACAATGACATCATACTCATCGGAAGTGAGCTCATTCTGCGCAAGAGAACGCAGGCTCCACGAAAAAGGAGAGATCCAATACGCCCAGCTCATGAAGTCTGGGATGGATTCGCGGGTGTTTAGCACGCCGGCGTACAGCAACAAGATGCCCACCACTGGCGCAGATACCGATTGAGCTGCATCCAGGTTGGGCGCAGCGTAAGCAATAGCAGAAAACACCCCGGCGAACACCAAGTCGGTGATGAAAATCATGGCAAAGTAGAAGAAGAAGCTGCCAGCATCTGCTGCCAGCCCAGGCATCCAATACACAATGGAGGAGAGCACAACGATCTCGGCGAACGCAACGGGCACTTGTGCAAGCATCGTGGCCCACACAAAAGAGGATTCTGGGTAGAAGCCCAGTGCGGCTTGCTTTTGAATGACATCTCGTGACTCAATCGCTGCAGGCAAGATGGAGAAATTGGAGAAGGCTGCAATCACCAACGTGAAAACCAAGCAGCCAATCTTGGACACAAGCTCGTCGCGCTGTAGGCTCCAAAACAAACTGCCCAAAGCTAAGCCAATCAAGAGATTGTCTGTGACTTTGCCAATGAGGTACCCTGGGTTCCGCAGTAGCAAAGTGCCCTGACGTCGCGTATTTGAAAGCATGTGCGTCATCCACGGCTTGACCGCACGCCTGCTGAATTGAGCAAATGCAAACTCAGACTTGAGGCTTTCAGCAAAGCTGAGCTCGTCGTTCGTACTCTTGTCGGGTGCACTTGCATGAGCAGCCTTGCCCAGGGCGCTATGTTGCCAAGCCGCCTGCAGGGCCTGCACACCCATGGGCGGGGTCACAGACACAGCAGGCGCATCAGCAACGGCAGGCATCGGTGCCTCAGGTGCCTCTTTGCTTTCAGTTTGCCCAACAGGCCCCACTTCAATAGTCTTGAGCTCGGTGGCAAGGGGCGTATCCGCGTCCTGCTGTTGGCGGGAGCGCTGCAGTTTCTCCCAGGCACCGTGGGAGTCTGCCAGCAGCTCCACAAGGAAGTCTGCTTCATCTTCGTCGTCGGGGATGTCCCACCCGATGCCCTGCAGGTATGGGCGCAGTGCCTCCCGTGGGCCGCAGTACACACACCGACCCTCCTTCAGCAGGAGCACGTTGTCGAACAGGCTGTACACCTCGGGGGGTGGCTGCAGCAGGGAACCAATAAAGACACCATCCAGATGCTTTGCCCAGGAGACAATTGAAGCCGTGATGTCGTACGTGGTGCTGGTGTCAAGGCCAGTGGAGTACTCGTCCAACAGCAGGGCCCGGGCATTGGTGATGAGCACTTCACCGATGGAGACGCGCTTGCGCTGCCCACCGCTGATGCCACGCACCAGATCACTGCCCACACTTGTGTCGGCGCACTCTTCAAGGTCCAGCAGCTTCAGCATCGTCTCCACCCGACGTGCGCTGGCGGCAGCGGCACCAACGTCGCCGTATTCGCAAGAGACAGCATTGTCCAACGCAAACTGAAACGTTTCGCGAACAGTGAGTAGAGCCATGTGTACGTCTTTCTGAAAAAGGAATCTTGTATTTGACAGGAAGCCCGGGGCTGGGAGGCGCGCGGTATGCCCGGTAACGGCAGTGGTACGTACCTGGCCGAGATAGGCAACCAGCTTGCGCAAGTCACCCTGCACATTCTTTGCTGACAACCCCCCATATCTTATCTGCAGTATCTCATGTGAGTCACACAGGAGTGCTTTGGATCATGGGCACTCACCTGGCCATTGAGGTGCTTCTCATCAATTTTGCCAGCGAGGGCCTGCAGCAGAGCAGACTTCCCATGTCCCGGCGGTGCCAAAATGAGGGTACTAGTCCCAGGCAAAAACTTGGCAGAAATAGAATCAAGGACACTGAAAGCCTGTGTTGGCGGCTTGCGACAAGCTACACGGCCTGCACAACCAGTCAAGTCGCTGACAAGCTTGTGAGGGACCGAGTTCACATCGAAACCACCATCTGGAATATCAACCGTGTAGGTCATATGATCCAGTGAAAGCTGCAAAGGAATGACAATTGTTTACAGAATTAAATTATTCACGCGTTTGCGCTGCTTCATTTCCGCAGAAATGACGGCACGGGGGGGGCAACTTCTGCTGCTCGGCTTTCGGCTTTCGGCTTTCGGCTTTCGGGGGAATTCATTCGCGGTCCGCGCTCCGCCCTTGCCCTCCCCCATCACAGCGTGTGACGCACAACTCTGGCAGCACAATGCACACTGAAACACACCTCAAAAGTGGGAAGAGCTGGAATGGCTTCCTTGAAATCCTTCAGGAGTTGGGAGTAGCCGCGCTCCAGGCGAAGCGTGGCGCTTTCAAATCGCCGCATGACGGGGGCAGCCATGGCAGAGCTTGTGTGAGGCAGCCTGCTGTGAGGCCCGGATCAATGCCAGCCACACAAAGTGTGAGATCTAGACTGTCAGAGTTTTACATACTCAGCACAAATTGAATTGCTTGCAGTCTCACAGCGTTTGAGCTGCAGCCTACTGTGTGTGAAATCAAGGTCTGGGGGGGGCTCGCTCGCGGGGCTGAAAAGGAAGTGAGCAATGCCGATTTATCGGCAAGCAGGAGCCAAAAGCGAGGCTTCAAGTTTATTTATTTCTTCTAAGCAAGACAATCTTGCGAGTCCTCTCAATATATTCAAAGTCTTCCCAGCGTTTCATCTCGGAGTTTCGTCGTACGCACGCGCGTGCCTTGCCCAGGGCCAAACGTGTACTATCATTTCGCACCATGTTGCGCTCATCACAAGCCGCTTTTCAAAAGGCAGCTGGTCGTGTCATGGTGCCTGCTCGCCGCCGTCGAATGGCTGCACCAGTGGAAGTGGTGCGTATTATTCGAGTGATGCTGTGTCCAAGGAAGCACTCTTGTTTCTCCCAGACCGAATCAGCCAAGTTGCGACTCAAGGCGCTTTTATCGAATAAGCCAGATGCACTTGGCATTCGTCTTGGGCTCAAAACTCGTGCGTTTGCCGCACAATCACCTTTTTTGCCCTATCCATACTTCTGTGTGCGTGTCCAGGCGGCTGCAATGGTCTGAGTTACACACTGAACTACGCAACCGAAAAACAAAAGCTTGATGAAGTGGTTGAAGCTGGTGGTGTCACAGTATACATTGATAACAGGGCCTTGCTCTCAGTGATCGGAACTACCATGGACTGGCAGGTGAGCCCCCCACTCGCGCAGGGTTGATGACGTGGCCAGCGCCCACACCCACCTTTACGTACGCAGGAGGACGATTTGAGAGCAGAGTTTGTGTTCAGCAACCCCAATGCAACAGGCAGTTGTGGTTGTGGTGAAAGCTTCAGTGTCAGCAACCAGCGGTAGCAGGTGGGCAGCGCCGCAGCCCACAGCCACAGCGGCGTCACCTGTCATTCGCTGTGGAGCTGCTGCCCTTAGATGGTCCAGATTGCGGAGCAGTGGGCGAGATCTTCGCGGAGATTGTGTTGGTTGAACGCGAAAAGCTGTCCGACATGTGCCCCGATACCTGCCCCACGCGGGTGCGCACCGCGGAGCGCGCCTCCCGCGCCCGCGTGACCACCCGGCCCATGGCGGCGGTGGAGGCCGCCTTGTTGATGCTAAACAACTGCAGGAGGCGTGCAGGCAAGTACCGGACAACCACAGGCAGTGCTGCAGCTGTTCCCACGATTCGCAGTGGTTCAGTTGTCTTGGTGAGAGCCCACGCTGTGAGGAACTTTGTCCAGAAAGGGGACAGCTTCACCTCAGCATCCGTGAAATACTTTTTGATACTGGACCCGTTGATCCAAGCATTCACATCAGGACCTGTGCAAAGAGAGAGCATTGAGTGAGCTCAGTGCTTGTCTGAGTGCACCTGCATTGCAAAGTCCTTGCGGGAAGTATGCTTTGGCCGTACCTTTGATAATCTCAAAATGGACAGCGCTGTAGATCACGCCGAGAGTACACACATATACAGTGAAGTACAACACCACGGCAAATTTCCCATAATTTTTAATGATGGCGCGGTTGCTTGCCCACTGTTGCTTCACAGTAGCCCATGGGGCTGAAAAAAAGCCTTTCCAAGTGAATGCGGAATTCGTAGCAGCGTCGGTAGATGCACCAGCCGGCTGCTCAGGTTTCACGCAGAAGCGCCGGGCGTGTGCAGCGCGAGGTGGCACCACTGATAGCCGTGTATGATGAGCTACACCTGCCAATAGCCTGACACTTGGGCGTATAGCCAGAGTTGCTTGGCTGCGGGAGCACGTCATGTGGTTTGGCACCGTCCTCAAGCCTCTGCCACACGGGGCCAAAGCAGAGGAAGGCGCCCTCACGAGGGCAGGTGGCAAAAGCCGTGGAAGCTCTCGTTGCATGGTGTGGGCTGAATGAGTCTCTAGGGCTCGGTGAGTCTCACACAATTTCTGAGATATGTCGTCAGAAATACGTGGCTACTTCTGAAACTAGTGCAGATTGCTCCGGAGCAGTGCATGCACGCTTGGCAGGAACATAGGGATGAAAATGGTATACAATAAAAATATTCAGCCTAAGAGCATCCTCCCGCGATACTGAGCAGATAATCTGGCAGGGAGGGGCTCAGCAGTCGATGTCGGCAAAGTTGAGGCAGTCGAGCAGCCCCCCTGCACTGCCCACGACTTGCGCTGATGACCCTGTAAGTCCGGCAATATTGTAAGCCTAGTTCACAAGCTGGCACACACCAGCCTGCTAAATCCAGCTGAGTACGCGGGCATGCAGCACGTTTCGCTGCCGCCACCCCCCCCTTCCCCTGCCAGCACGCCTCTCCCAGCCTCCATCTTATCTCACTGCCCGCCGCCCATTAGTTATGGGACCAGCCACACGCGACAAACGCCCATTCATACTGCTGGATCCTGCGATCGAGACAGTAGCTGCACCCTTAAGTGCAGCTGGGCGACGCCGTCCGCTGGGGGGGGGACTGCCGAAGCCCCCTTGGACCGTGTGCTCCTCGCCCCGGGTGACAGGAGACACCTGCAGTGCAGCGCACCCAGCACGTACACTGTGCAAAGCACTGCCAACACGCACGTGTGGGGAGGCTTGTGCTGCGGTGGCCGTGCTGCCGAGCGCACTGCTGCTGGGGGGGGCATACAAGGGAGAGTGCCCCCCCCCTGCAGCCGATAGAAAGCGCTGCTGCTCCTCGACATCCTTGTCGCCATCATTGCCGTAGTCTGCCAACACAAGTGCTGTGAGCCTCTGTCGCCGCTCGCTGTTTTTCTCCGACTGAGTCATGCTGACGCGACGATGCCTTGAGGGGCGCCCAATAGGAGTCCGCGGTGACACCAAGCTGGAAGCACCAGCTGATGATAAGCTGCTTGGGCTGTGGTACTGACTGATGCTTGTCGCTGCGTGCAGTGACTGCTGGGGGGAGCGGGTGGAGCCTTGGCGGCTTCCGTGCTGCACGGCCGCCCTTTCTGTGCCGCTACCGCTGCCTACCTGAGCATATAGCGTGGACCCACCATGGCTGCCCCTATATGCACTGGTGCCCAGCGAAGGTGCCCTGCTTGTGTCCCCAATCACAGCGTCAATGTCCGCCTGGTCCATCATGGTGCTGGCTTGAGAGGCCTTTGCATGGGCGGCAGTGCGTTCCCGCTCACGCTGCAGGCGTGTGGAGACGGACTTGTGTGTACCCGTGAATGAAGAGGCGTCGGTCAGTCGGGAAAAGACGCCCCTGCTCGTGCTTGTGGACTGCAGTCGTGATGTGAGTGCCATGAAGGTTGGCGAAGCAAGCAGGAGGCAGCTTTCGGCATGGGGGCAACAACGCACCGTCACGGACCGCAAAAGCGGGCCACCCTGTTTAGCTCCTGCGCTATCGTCGACAATTGTAAGCAGCTTTTCGAAGCACTGCTGCGGTGACCCCGAGGATTCCCTGAAGCGTGCCCACGCAATATTCCGCAGCAAGACTACAAACTCAGCAAACTCCTGCGACACAACACGGTAAGAGTAAAAGGATTGATCACCATATGCAAAAGGCTTACCAGGCGGCTGGAGCTTGATGATGCCGACATCCCGGCGTAGGATGAGCTCCTTCGTTTGGAGACGGTCTGCGAGCGAGCGTGCAAAGTCAATTCACGGCGCCACTGCTCAATCACAGTCAGACCATACCCGCTGAAACTCGATCACCGCAATATCTGCAGTCATAATGTTGTCATCCAGAACATCACAATCCACACAGAACTTCTTGAATCTGCAGCAAAGGCTATCATGTAAGCAGGGCAAAACGCAAGCTGGGCTGGTGCATGCGGAGGGACTGAATCACACTAAGAACGCCTCACCTGATCTCATCGATTGTAGTCAAGCTTTTATATGATGCCTTCTTGTTTTTTCCTGCACCCAAATATCCCGAAAATGAGCTTGATCACATGCTCGTGCCGTCTCGCATGGCACGTCGCTGCGCGACCCAAAAGCGTCTGAAAAGCTTACCGTGCTGGCAAAAACCAGCGAACAGCTGACGAAGTCGCGTTTCATTCATATGAGAAGAAGCCTGTATTCTGCTGCACCCTTCGTCGGTGCCTGTGGTTGGTTTGGAGCAACAGATGGTCAAGGTGGATAGAGATTTTGCCAGCACGACCCGAGGGAATTGCAGCAGCTATGCTGGCTGTCTTCGCACTGAGAACTTTGTGCTTTGTCGTGGATGATAGAATTAGATTTACATTTATATGATGCAACCGCACACTGTCAGGCCTAGCCAACATGAACTTGAGCATGTGAAAAAAAGTCAGGTATTTCCAGGGGGCCTCTGCCTGTGACAGAAACCCCCTGCATTTTGGCAAAAGCCAGCCGCTTTCAGGACCATGTGAAAAACAACCCCCCCATTTTTTCGTCGGCCGGCAGGCCAAAAAATATGCTGGCTAGGCCTGACTGTCATGTCGAAGGTGCCCGAACGAATAGCTTGCCCCCGTTCAGCAGCGGACAATCCCCCGCGCGCTATAAGCGGTTCCAAAAGAAAAGCTCCTGCACAATACCCTTGGGTTTGGGCGCGTCATCTGCAGGCATGACCCCCTGCCGGTCATTCAAGCGGGTCACTCGCCCCATCACACCCCCAGGTGTGCTGCTCTCAGGCGACGCCATCCGGTTCGCAAGCGTGAGCGCTGGGGGGGGTGCATACTGCAGTGCACTGGAGGCGTGCGCCAAAGAGGGGGTTCCCGCCAACACTGCACCCGCAGGAAGAACCCCATTGCGAGGGTTTGCAGCTGCAGCGACGGCGCTGGCTGTGGCCAGAGCGGCTTGTGCTTGGCTTGAGCTGCCAGCCACGGCATGTGCCGGGGCACCTGCCGTCAGCGCAGGAGCGGTGCTACCGCCACCAGGCGACCCTTCAAGCTGCATCACGGAGGGATTCACGCCTAGAAGCGGGTTAGCTGCAGACGAGCTTTCAGCAAGCAGCTCTGCGTGCACTTCTGCGTACGCTTGGGCTGCGATTGCCAAGCGGCGCTGCGGGGCCGTTGCCCCCACGAAATGCAGCGAGATGCCGTATCCCCCCACGGGCTGCAGGTCAACAACGATCCTCGGCTGCAGCGCCAACCCGTTCCCCCACTCTTTCGCCGCATCCTGCAGCTGCTGTTGTGTTTCGCCAGGAGGCACCCCCTGCAGGACTGGGGCGAGGCCGGCATGCGCCAGCAGCTCCCACACCTGGGCAGGGGCAGACGTTACAGATAGCTCGAAGCCGTTCACTCGCCCCATGAGCCTCTCACGCTCGGGGTCGCTCTCTGCGATTACATACAGCTCTGGTCCCTCGGGGAATTGAATGGCCAACTCCTGAGCTGAAGCTTGCCGCACAGACGCCAGGAACCGACGCATCTGGTCGCCCAGCCGCATCATCTCGCTTTCGTCCCAGGGCAGGGACCAGAATACCTTCTTGCAGGCCAGCAGCCCCAGGGGGCCCTGGGGTGTCTGCGTCATGCGGCTGCGAAGGGCGGCCGGGTGGCACAGCCAATCCTTGTGCCACTGCACGCAGTAGAAGTACGTCAGCTGCGGCAGATCTTGAGTGCGGGAGGACCATTTGATGCCTTCCTCTTCCATGTGGGCCCCGATGCCGACTTGGAACGGCATTTTCTTCATGCACCACCGGGGAAGGCTGGCGTCTGCTGCACACTGCTCGTCACTGAAATGGTACATGACGGCTGGAGCAATCTTGAATGCACTGCGAGTAAACAAGGGTGCAGGCTTGACCAGATTGTGCGTCTGGCATGCATATTGCACTTCAAACGTACTGCCGAAGCATGAGGGACTGGGCCCTGTCCAAGGAGAAACCAGTAGGCTGCATGCCCACATTCACAACTGTGCCAGGCTTTTTGCCGAAGTACTCTCGCCACGACTTGAGATCTGGATCGGTGTACACTTCAAGGCCAACTCCACTGCCTAGGTGCAGCATGTCCAACGAGAAGGGTGTGTCCTCTTCTCCAAAGCAGTACTGCGTCTCAGGCAACAGCTGCTGCAAACCGAGCTGATCGCGAAAGAAATTAATCAAGGGCTCTCGATCATCAGAATAAATGGAAAGATGGTCGATTCTGTCAAAGATGCCTGTCGAGGATCCGCCCACAGAGTGTAATGCTCTGCGAGAGGGCAGGCATACCGGACTGAGCCACGGAAAATGCTTGGCATGAGCACGTGCAGCACAAGCCACTAAAGCAGCCATGGCGTAAGACTTCTGCTCAAGATTTGCATTTAACAGGCATTCACTTGCAGTGTGGCAAGTTGAAATGGAGATTATGACAAGTGAATAACTGTCGAAAAAAGCACACACACCCACATTTGGATAGACGGCCCCTGATGGAATTGTGAGCTCAAAAGCCTGCCGCGATGACATCAACATAAAAATGCTCGCACCAAGGGACTTGGAGTGTACCCCACTCTTGTACAGTGCAAAGCCTGCAGCCATTGCCACGGCCAGGGCCTACAGCAGCCCACAGCCTGCAGCCTGCAGTGCAGTGCAGTGCACCGGGCTTCCACTGACGAATCCCTCTGGCCATGGGCACGGCAACATGCCTCGTGCTTACTCGCTCAGCGCCTCAACTCATACAGCCCCTCCCCCCATCCCGCCGCCCCCCCCTGCTGCCCCCCCCCCCTGGTGGTCGGCAGTCGCTGCCAGGAACAGAGCTTTCCCAGCCGAAGCCTTGCGCAGCAGCTGGCTGAAGGGGTGGTTGTACACAGCTTTTGCTTTTTCGTCGTCAAACTTGGGACGAGCACTTGCCGTGCTCCCAGTCACTCCGACTGCTGCCACAGCAATCGGAGCGGGGGCTTCCGCCCTGCTGCTCCCGAAGCTGCCCACGTCTACAGACTTCACCCTCATGCATGTATGGCCCAGCAGCAGCGCATCACCTGGCTGCATGATTTGCGAGGTCTCCTTCAGCGTCGCTGTAGGCTGTTTGTCACGGTACTTGACATACCACGTGCCGTTGCGGGAGCTGTCTGTGAACGACAGCTGCCCATCGGCAGACATGGTGAAAGTCCCTGTGAAAATATTGTGTAAGTTGGTTGCCATTTTAGTCGTGTCATGGTGCCTTGCGAGAGAATTGACAAGGTGTGAAAACTCTGTGTGAGTTGTCGCAGCGAAACGCCATCCTCGTCAGCTTTGTATAGACAAATCAACAGCGCAATCAAAACAAGATGCATCGACCAGCCGCATAAATATGTATGCACTTGACAAGGGCGTTAAGCGATCTTTGGAGTACTTCGTTGACAAACCTACCATGAGTTCGAGAAATGGTCTGATCTCGAAGGCAACCTTCCAGTGATTTATCTCTGCCGACAGGCGCTGCTTTTGTCGGCGTTACCGTGAGGCTCAACCCCTTAGCTGGTCCTGCTTCTACTTCAACCACTGCAGATGGTGAAGCCATGCTTTTAAGCTTCTCTCTGGGACACGCAGAGCACAGCGCGAAACTTCCGCTACCACGCCAAGTGGGCAGACTGACAAAGAACGGGCAATAGAGCTATCGCGCAATTTAACCACACTGTCGGCAGAATTTTGCACGCATATGCAAAAAAACCAGCCAGCTGCGAGCTTGCGAAACCCGGCGCAGCTAGGCCCCTCAGACTACCTAGGCTTTCCCCCCAAAAGCTTCGCCAGTTGATGCACTCAGATTCAGCAGCAGTACGAACAGCGCGGAAGCAAGAACTGCTTATACGATGTTCACACAGCACAGTACTGAATCATGTACATTTATGAAGTCTTCACTGCATGAACTGGCCCAGGTGAGGATGCTTGTCCGGTGCGCCGTGAGGCTTGTGCAGTTGCAGGCGAAGCAGGGTGCGGCAGGGGCGCGGGTGCCTGGGCGGGTGCCGGCAGGCTGCCAGTAGACAGCATACTACTGTCCAGCACACCCACCTCGCTTGTTTGGCTGTCGTCGGGCAGGCTGTCGCTGTCCTCGCCGCTGTCCTGGGGATGGGGCGAGGGGGGCGCGTGGCTGTGGGCGCTGCGGGCTTCGCTGGCAGCCGATAGGGGGGCGGCCTGCACAGGAGCAGCACTGGGGGCCGACCGCAGCTCTGCCTCGTTCCGCCGCAGGTCGTCTAGCTGCGCCCGAATGCCCCTCAGCTTTGATCGCTCATCCGCCAGGACGTACCGCTCCTCGCGGGCAAGGTACTCCACCCGCATTTTCTCAAGGTCTGCCTCAGCGGCAGCACGCTCACGGCCGCGCGCACGCTGCAGCTCCCGCGCAAGACGGTATATTTGTGCACGCAGTGTCGCATTGCCGTCCAGTGCGTCCTTGGTGGCGGCTTTTGCAGCTGACAACTCCCGTGTGAGGGCCACACGCTCGCCCTCCAGGGCGGAGATGCGGTCACGGAGCACGGCTTCGGGGGTGTCCACTTGCGCAGCCCTGTACTCCTGGAATTCCCTCAGACTTCGCGCAGTGGCGTCTCGCTCCCTGCCTAGCTCTGTCTCCAATGCCGCAATGCGTTCGTGCAGCAAGTCTCGTTTCCCCCCCTCGGCGGCCACACGGGCCCTGAAGTCCTCCTGCAGCCGCTCGGCACGATGCTGCAACTGCTTCTGGTCCACCTCCAGCTGTGCCTGCGCCGCTGCCACCTGCGCCTCTGTGTGTAGTGCCTTGCGCTCAGCCTTTGTGATGGCCCGCTTCAGCTGTGCCTCCAGGGCCCGGTACTGCTTTGTGAGGGCAGCCACCTCCGCAGTGCGCGCAGCATCCTTCTCCGCGAAAGCATTTTCCCACTCAGCCCGCTTCTCCCGCTCTTTCTCCTTGAGGTCTGCGATCCATGCCTCCTCGGCTTCCTCCCGCCAGCGCTGCAGGGAGCGCAGGGCGAGAGCCTGCAGGGCACGGGGGAGGCCGTGGAAGGACACTGCATCCAGGTGAGGGTGGAAGGGGTTCCCGTTGGAGCTCGTCATGCTGGCGCCTTGGCCAGTGAATGCCCCGCTCGCAGCCCCCCCCCCCGTGCCGCACTGCATGCCCCCCCCTCCGGCAGGCATGGCAGCAGCCTCCCAGCCCAGCAAGTCCTCCACTGCTTTCATCATGCCATTGCTGACGCCAGTGTTCCCCACGCCACGCATGGTGGCGCCAGGCGGTGCGCCTGTCGACGTGCCCATCCCAGCTACGCTGGCACCCAGCAGCGCCCCATTGGCGGCTGCATCCCCAACTTGGGTGATTTCGCCAAAGTCTTCCAGGTATACACGCACACGCACTTGCCCTGCAACCTGCAGTCTGTCGCCGTCATCGCCAAGCGGCGCCCCGCCTGTGCGGCCTGCAGCACCCCACGCCTCGCTGTCGCCGTTGCTGCCGGCGCCCTGGGAATCCCGCCCCATGGCACCCCCCCAAGCCAACAGCGGGAAGTAACGGTCCAGAGACCGCAGGGCGATGGGAGGCGTGTCCCAGTCCACTGAGCCGGTCTTGGCAGCGCCGCTGGTGCGACTCTTACTGCGGCCTGCGCTTGAGATGCCCAGCTGGGCGCCGGGAGCCCCGGGCCGTTGGGCCGCTTTTAGGCCTGTGATGTGCTTGTCGAAGCCGGCACGCGTGGAGAATGTGCGGTGTGTGAAGGGGCAGCGGTAGAACACAGACGATGACAGCACGTCTGCCAGCGGAACAGCTGCTGTGCCCAGCGTGACATCCTCTGTAAATCGCTTCACATCCCGGTGAGTCACTGTCACTGACATATTTCCGTCGCCCTCGCTGCTTTCATCCAACAGGGAGTGCCCTCCGTGTTGTAGGGACTGTGTCAGTGCAGCGCCACTGGAGGAAAACTCAAAGTACCGGAAGCCGTTTGGCAAGAGCACCTCTGTGTTGGGCGCTGCCCGCACCGGGGGGGCGGTGCGGATGCTGGGGGCTGCAGCTGTGGAGGCCGGCACGACAGGGCGACCACTCTGCAGCGTGCCCACGCCTGTGCTGGCCAGCACAGGGGCACTCTGCGGGTCAGCGTCGCTGTCTGATGTCCCCACTGCAAATGAAAACCCCGCAAAGCTGGTCTTGGCCATCACGTTTGCGGGCTGGGACAGCCCCTTCACCCCCCGCAGCTCAATGCTCAGCCGGAAGTGGCGAGAAGTCAAATCAGCAGCATACGTGTTCTTCAGCTTGTTCTTGCCGCCGCTCTTTCCCCGCCCAGTGCGCACGGTGCGAGCTCGCAGCCCCCCCCCCTGCGCCCCTTTGAGGGGGGCACTGCGGGGAGACGAGGATGCCAAACCCGCATATGACTCTCGCACTGTGGCTTGTAGCGCGTGTGCACGTCGTTCAGCTTCATCTGTGCTCACATCATCCCGGGATCGATGTGTAACTTCCGATCCCTGCACTGCCACCGACTGAGGTGGCGGGCCCTGTCCGGCCCCTGCAGCAGCAGCCGGTGAAGGGGCCACGGGTGGCGCCTGGACACCACACAGCGACACCCACCCCACCGGTGTCACATCTTGTAGCTGCAGGGCGCCTGCCTCCAGCAGATCCAGGTGTCCGGGGGCGTACAGACGCAAGTCAAGGGGCATGCAGCTGAGAAGCTCCGAGGCACCCACGGTGCCTTCAGCCAGGGCGTGGGCGTGGGGTTGTGCACCATCATCATCCCCCACTGTGGGCCTGGTCAGCAGGCGCACCGCCACAATGTCCCCCCCCTCCTCCTGCAACACAGCAGTGGGAAACCAGCACAGCAGGTCCGCAGCGCCCGCGCCTGCACTGCCAGATGCATCTGCAGAGTGCACTGATATCGAGTGCATGCCCCGTGTGGAGGCTGAGTCACCTTCGCTGCGCTGCTGTGCTGCTTCAGGGGCCCCCTGTGCGGCGCCTGCATCAGCAGAGGTCAGGGAGGCATCAGGGGAGGGCGCCACGCCATACTCCAGGCGGTACGCACCGGAGGATTCGTCCATCTGTGCACGAAGTTTGCTTATCAGGGTGGCCACCCGTGGGCCCACCGACACCTCGATCCACACGTGGCCGCCCTGTGGAGACAGGTCCATCAGGCCTGGGGCGGGCTGTGCCGGGGAGCTTGAGGCAGGCACAGACGGAGCCAGCAGAGACGATGTGTCGCGGGGAATAGCCACAGATACCTGCAGCACATCGACTCCGAATGCGCCTTGAGTGTGGTCAGACTGCAGGCTGCTGTGTGACAGTGGCCCGTAGCCTGCCCTGCTTGCTCCGGCAGCTGACGAGGCAGGGGTGGCCTGCAACGGCGTCATGCTTGGCATGCTGCCGTACGTCACAGGCACAGCCGCTGGCGGAATCACCACAACATTCGCAGACGGCTGTGGCTGCGGCGGCGCGATCGCTGGGGCTGGGCGGCGCAGAGGTAGCTGGCTGGCAGGGGTGGCGGCTGGTGTGGGGGGGTCACGCGGAGCGGGGGTGGCAGCAGAAGTCGCACTGCCCAATGCCACTGCCGCGTGTGGCGTTGGTTGCAGGGGGGGGGGCGTGCTTTCCTTGGCCAGGTGCAGGGAGGCATGCAGCACACCCGGCTCAGGCTGGCCGCTGCGCTCATACGAAGCGGCCAGCTCAGGAGGGTGCAGCGGCTTCATAGCGAATGCACCAGAAACGGAAGCGGTCCCAAACGCATCTTGGCTGTCCTTATTCACTTCGGAACACACTGTGTTCAGAGGAAGCGACGCCACCCCCCACGCCACCCCAGCTGAGCACAGGTACACAGGCAAAGCGGGCTGAGAGTCTAAGAAGGCTTTGACCTCAGCAACACTGCCCTGCAGTCTGAATGCATCGTGTGTTGCTGGGAATCTCGGGCGTGCGGTGTCTGTGAAGCACTCTGTCTGCACCACATCCCCGAAAAGCTTAAAGGAGAGCCAGTACTGTCCGGTGCGACGCCCCAGGCTGGGCAGGAGATTCCCAATGCCCTGTAGATCAATCGATAGTAAGAAAAGGTCGGCACCGGTGCCTAGCCTGACTGCATCACTGTCTGCTGGCACAAGCACCGTGCTACGCTCTGCTCGTCTGGCTGCAAACACAGCGTCTGGCACACCCGCAGCTGCATGGCCCTGTACAGCTCCAAGTGCATCTTCTTCATGCGCATGTTGTAATGCACTATGTGCTGGTCTGGCCTCTGTGGCAGGTTCTCCTGTAGCATCTGCCTCGCCGAGGGTGCCGGGCTGAGCCACAGCGTTCATTTGTGCTCTGATGTGCAGCTGACCTGGGTTGGAGCCATTCAGCGACAACCAATCCGAGAATGCAGAAACACTATCAGCAAGGGACAATTCTATTCGGCGAAGGTCCATCAAAACAAATCCCAGCGAGGTATCCGTGTCTCTAGCTGGCCCTTCCCTGCGGTTTTTAGCAATTAGGTTCAGCTTGACTGTGGGAACCGAGGCTTTCAGCCGCTTCAATTCCTGGGGAGAGAAAGTCCAAGTCAAAGTGTTTCCCTCTCTCCAGAAAGGGCGTTCCCCTCGAGCCCGGCTTGCAGCTACAGCCGGTGCAGTCTCCCGAAGCTGCGTAACGGCAAAAATGTGAATTGTGCCGAGTGATTCCGCACAGCCCACGCACCTCATGATTGTAAGTGCTCTGAACAACTAAAAATTGTCCGCGTTTGAGCTTTGGGAGGTCTCGTGTTTCCGTCACTTTCACCTCAAGCTCGTATACTGTGCTTGACGCCATCGCAAACCAACGGCCTCAAACTTGTTGAGAGATTCTGCTTGCCGACAAACAGCAGCGAGCAGTTCTCCAACGCCAATCGTTTATCTGTCGAATAATTTCAAAACTATTTTGTATGGTTGAGGTGGAATCTTTGACTTTAACAAATCGATGGGGATGATGCGATCGGCACCTTTGCAGCAGGGGGGGCATCCTTTGAATTGCATCCAACCGGTCATCTTACCGATTGCCCACCAACATGAACAAAATTCCATTTTGATGGAAGTATTTAGCTATATTGCTCAAGCCGTACCACCTTGGGAGGTGGACGGCGGCTGTGCTGGGGCAGACTGAGCAGTTCCCTGGTGATTCTGCGCAGGCACCCCATGCATGCCGACGGGCAGGTGCGGAAGGTGGGGTGCCATGGGCTGCGTCCCATGCAGCATGCCTGCTGGCAAATTCATGGCACTGCTGCCTGTTGACATGGGCTGCACACCTGCATGTGGCAGCGTGGGCATGGAGTAGGCAGGCACACCCGGCGCTGCACCTGCAGGGCCGGGGTACGGCATTCCGTGAACAGGAACCCACCCTCCCTGCATGCCTGTCTGGTCCGGTGCATACATGATGGGCGCCATGGGCATGTGCCCCCCCTGCATTGGCATGGGCACGCCAGGCGCAGGCATACCGCTTTGCACAGCGTGGTAGCCTGTGACGCTGGCGGCGTATGCCGAAGCAGGCACTGCCTGAGGCATGCTGCTGGAGCCGCTTGCCCCTGCAGGGTGATGGTACATGGGCATGGGCATGCTGCCGCCCCCTGCAGCCGCTGCGGCAGGGGGCACTGACGCCGCGGTGCAATTCTCGGCACTATCCGGATCCCACCCCGGTGGGTTGTCCTCCCGCAAGAAGGGGTGGTTCAGGGCCTGCATGGGAGTGATGCGCACAGCTGGGTCGTACTCCAGCATGCGGTTCACCATGTCCATGAACTGCAGGTAGTGCCAGGTGCTGTGCCCGTCCTTCTCATCGGCACGCCGGCCCCCCGGGCCTCCGCTGCGGGCCCCCAGCAGCTCCGCCAGGCTGGTGTGCACACGGGTGACTTTCGATGAGCGCTTGGTGGACGGCTTTGTGCGGGGCTTCAGCTTGTACTGCACGACGCCTCGGTGTGCGTCTTTTGCGGGGCGACGTAGGCGGTGCACCCGGCGAGCATGGGCTGCCAAGCGCCGCAGTCGAGCAGCAGATGCCTGCTGGCCGACACTGCTACCTGTGGGCATAAATGCGCCATGAGGGCGGCTGCTTCCCTGGTGCTCTGAGGGCACCCTTCCCTGCGAAGCGCCTGAGATGGATGCATCGCTTGCGTGGGGGGTGGAGCTTGACACTGAGGGGGTGAGGGGCCCTCCCGCCCCCTCGTCACTGGGGTCTGCGCTCCACTCCCGACTCTCAGGGTCTGCTTGTTCATCCTCATCAGAGTCGAATTGCACGGGGACTTCCCTGGCTGGCCAGTCATGTTCCCGTGTGAGGGGCACCTTGCTTGCCACCGCCTCTTTTTTACCCCCTTCCTCCTCCTCCTTGCCCACCTCCTCCGCAGCAGGCTTCTCGGGGGCGGGCGCCATCCTGCGCTTGTAGCTGTGCCACCCCGCTGCCGCTGCTCTGGCTTGCCGCCGTGCCCGCCCGGCCCTGAGCGCCGCCGCTGCCGCAGCGTCAGCGGGGCCAGCTGAGCTCGCGCTGCCGGGGCCTGGCGAGATGCGGGGGCTGTACACGTCGAAGAACTTGGCTGTTTTCTTCCCTTTCTCCAGCATGCAGGTGGGCGGGCGCCCCTTGAGCGCTGAGAAGCGGATCATTTGGTCATGCTCATCCTCCCCAGCAAAAAGGGGCGTGCCCACATGCAGCTCCACGAGTATGCAGCCCAAGGACCACATGTCGATAGCTTGGGAATATGGCAGGCCCAGGATGACCTCAGGGGAGCGGTAGAAGCGGCTTTGGATGTACACATACATCTGCTTTGTGCGGGCGCAGGATGAGCCGAAGTCAATCACCTTCAGCGCGGAGCGGTTGGAGACACGCAGGAGAATGTTCTCAGGTTTCAAATCACAATGGATAACGTCCACATCGGGCAGTGATAAGAAGGCCAGTGTCTGTGCAAGACGGGTATGTGCACGTGCGGACGGCACATGTGCGTCGCTGCAGCACAGGCAACGCAGGTTGCACGCACCTTGAGCATTTGACGGGCAAACTTTCGCACAAGGTTCAACGAGACACCATGAAATCGTGTACGGTGCAGCAGTTCATACAAGTTGAAGGACAGCTGCTCAAATACCAGGCAAGTGTGTCCCTCGTGCTCAAACTGCTCCTTGAGTCTCACTGCGAGCAGCGGGCAGAGAAGGTGCATCACGCACAAGCGCTTCAGCGACATGCAAGCACACACCTATACACCACTTATCATCTGGGTCAAGGCCTGACAGCAGCTCAAGCAGCTGAATCTCTGTTTTGGCTTGGATCCTGCACTCGCAAGCCTAACATGTTGCTAGCCCAGCAGTGTGACGAACATTGGCCACTCACCGAAATGCAGACCGGGCACGAATAATTTTCACTGCGACCTTCCCCTGTGTTTCAAGGTCCAATGCTCTCACAACCTGTGCAAGTGAAGAAAGCTAAGGTAACGGCGCAAAGCTCGAGTGAAACGCCAGCGCAACTCCTCAGCCGCCACCGCCCCGTACCTGGCCGAATGACCCTTTGCCCAGCGCGTTTTGGACACGATAGCGATTGTTTAGCACCTGTCCTTCTTTAATTTCAAACTCTGTATCTTTTTGGCTGTCTTTCTCCTTGTTGCGCTCCTGCTTCTTTCTGCACAAAGCTGCCGTTTGTGCCGTGACCAACCGTCGCTTGCCACTGTACGCACTTATAGTACGCATCATTGATCTCTCTATAGGTGTTGAGCAAGTTTTCTGTCAACTTCCTGACTTGTCTGCTTTCGCTCGCTCTAGGTGCAGCGTTTGGCGGCTGCCTTGGCTTAGTTTGTGGCAGGTTACTGGTCAAAGCCTGGGTGGCCATGGTGGCATTGAGCAGAGAAGCTTCTCCGCTGCAGATAAGTTGTTGTCACGGGAAGCAACTGTGCTCTGAGCGCACACAGTGTGCGAATATCAATTGGCTTGCGAAACAAGTGCGCGAAAGATTTCCTAGATTTTAGCATATGAACACAGCGTACAATTTTTGTGCAGCCAGACACACAATTGCAGGCCCCCACACCAGGTGCGAGCGATCTCAAACCCAGGGTCCATCACCTGAATTTCCTGTCCTGTTGCGGTCTTGTGATTGCCGTGGCCCTGAAAGCTCTTCAAACTTATCATTCGTCATTCTTTCCCTTTCAGTGTCCATCTGCCCTGCGTGCTACTCGAACTACGGAACAAGCTCTCGAACTCCTCAGACGCGTCAAAGCGCCTTTGAGCAGCAAGGCCATATTTTAAATTGGTCTGAAGGAAGCTCTCTTAGCTTTCGTCGCCCATTTCTCTTCATTCAGACAATGGCCGAACTTGGTAGCTGGGGCGATGTGGTCGACCACATCGACGTCCAGGATATTCAGCACCCGTGCGTCAATCAGTCACATATTTACACATCACCATCCCAGTAACAGCTTGATTTTTTTGCAGTGATGAGCAGAAGCCTGCTGAGGCAGAAGGTGAGCAAACTGTCTCTTCATGGCGTCCTCAAATACCGCATGCATGTATTCCCGCAGACACCGGACCCAGTGCAACAGATGTGTACTTCGAGGAGATCGTGCCCAAGTCGGGGCCTTTCAAGATTTACGTCACAAACCTGCCGTACAAAATCGTGGACCAGGATGTCATCGACTACTTCGAGACCGAGCACAGCGTGAAGCTGCAGCAGGTCCACTTTGTGATGAAGGAGGGCAAAATGACTGGCCAAGGCTTCCTGCACATGCCATCTCGTGACTCCATGATCAAAGTGTTGAAGATGGACGCGTTCACCTTCAAGGGCCGCAACTGCAAGGTGGCTGTGGCCGAGAGCCGTGGCCGTGGCGGCGGCGGCGGCGGCAGCAGCAGCAGCAAGCGTGACGGGCGTCAGTCAAGCCGGGGCGGCGGCTCGGACCACCGCGGCTCCCAGCGTAGCGGCGGCTTCGGCAGCCGTCGAGGTGGCGAACGAGGCGGCGACCGCGAGAAGAACGACGGCAGACGCCGTGGCGGCGACCGCGACGGCGGTGCCTTCGGCGCTTTCGGCTCCAAGCGGAAAGAGGAGTCAGAGGTGCCCCTCAGCGAGATGCCGCCCCCCGCTGGCCCCAAGCGGGCGACCACTGGCACAGTGGACCAAGCTGTCCTGGACAAGTACTCCATGAAGTCCGGTGTGATGACTGTCGGCGAGGACGGCCGCCCGCGCTTGAATTTGGCACCCCGCACCGCACCCCTGCCTGAGTTCGCCGTGACCCCCATGGAAGCCGCGCCTGTCCGCAGCAGCGCAAGCAAGCCATCTCGTGCACGCGCCAACCGCAGCACCCGCTCCAAGCCTGATGGGTGGCAGGATGCCGCCCACCACACCGGTGGCCGCCGCAACCTGAAGCGAGGAGGGGGCGTGGTCTCTGCTGCTGCTGCTGCTGCTGAGGCAGGGGCAGACAAGCAAGCTGACACTGCTATCAAGGGCTCCAACACTGTCTTCGATGCTCTGTACTCCGACTCTGACTCAGAGTAATCGCCGGGTTTGAATGTATGTCCGCTCGTAGTCAGGCTTTTAGGGGGTGTTGCCGAGCCTGCTCCTTCGACTGAATCGAACTCACAATCCGACAAGAACCATATCCTCACTTGCCGATCACATTTGTGTCTAGATCTATACGTACCTTGGCTGCGAGAATTGCCGGTGCCATCACGAGAGAAAGTTTCACACGACTGTATTACACCGCCTCAATTTAAATCCAAACATGGCGGCTGGAGCGCCAAAACTCAAGATGCTTGTCAAGAAGCTAAGTGAACATGCAGTATTACCCACACGTGGGTCGGCTGAAGCTGCAGGCTACGATCTATCAAGGTGCGAAGCTGAAGCAACAATATTTTGAATTCTGCTCCAGGTTGCCCCTTTTCCCAGCGCATATGACGGCGTTGTGCCAGCACGCGGGAAAGCTCTCCTGAAAACAGACTTGGCCACAGTCATCCCCTCCGGCTGCTACGGTCGCATTGGTTCGTTTCGTCGTTGTGATGTCTGGAGAGGGTACGCAATGTCAATTGTTTGCAGCCCCTCGCTCGGGCCTTGCCTGGAAACACTCCATTGATGTTGGTGCTGGTGTCATTGGTTAGTGCCATATTGTTGGGTCGGCTGTTTTCTCTTGCAGTGGCTTTGTGTGCAGACTCTGACTACCGGGGCAACATCGGGGTGATCCTGTTCAACTTCTCCGACACGGACTTCCAGGTCAAGGCGGGCGACAGAATCGCCCAGCTCATCCTGGAGCGCATTGCATTTGCAGAAGTGGAGGAGGTGCAGGATTTGGAGGCGTCCCAGCGCGGCACGGGGGGCTTCGGCTCCACTGGCGTCCAGAGCGCCGACAAGAAGCCAAGAGTTGAGTGACTCGCCCGTGAAGTGGGGCGAAGGCAGAAGTCGCCTGGGCGGTACGTGGCCATGTTCGTCTCAACGCTGGTGGTGCTGCTGCTTGGCTTGGCCCTGCGGTTCGGCGTGAGCGGGGTGGCGTGCGGGCCACTCCGCAGCAGGCTGTGGACGCAGCAGGCACTTCTCAAATAGGGCACTTGGTGGTGGCCAAATGAATCTCAACACGCCATATTTGTTTAACAGTAGTGTTGTGCATGGTGGGCTTCCTGGAGCTTTTCGGTTTGCATACTCACACAGCGGCACGACACATCAGCAGTGGTGCGCCGCCCCCCATGCCGCTGCTGCAGATACTTTGGTCGATGGGGGTGGCACACACACTGCTCAGGCATTCCTGATACCGTTCTTCTTCACTTGTGTTTTCCGTAGATCTCCTGATCCCGAGCTATTAGCGCAAGTCTGCCCCTCTGCGGAGACAGAATCGAAGAATAGTACTACGCAGGTCGTCAACACTCAACACATATCAGTATGTTTGCTCGTGCAATTGCCCCGATGGCTGCAAGCATGGCGCGCCAGCAAGTTTGCCCTGCCTTTGCCCGTGGTTTCGCGTCCACTGCATTCTTCACTGACCAACACGAGTATGCCAAGGTACGCGGAATCTGACTATTGCTTCTGGAGCAGTGCACCAGCTGTGCATGCCTACAGATCGAGAATGGCATCGCAACCTGCGGCATCACCAACCATGCTCAAGAACAGCTGGGTGATCTCGTGTATGTGTCTCTTCCAGAGGTCGGTGACAGCGTCAGCCAAGGCGACTCTGTCTCTGTGCTGGAGTCTGTCAAAGCGGCCACTGAGATGTACGCCCCTATTTCAGGCACTGTGCTGGAGGTGAACTCTGTACGTATTCGCCGCGCATAGATTTTTGCTTCTAGGAAAATTTGATGCCCACACATCTACCCTTGAGCTAAACGCACGGTTGTGTGATGGTTTGTGCAGGCCCTGGAGTCTGACCCCGGCATGGTGAACAGCAGCCCTGAAGAAGAGGGCTGGTTCGTGAAGATCAAGGTGGCCGACGAAGGCGAAACCCAGACCCTCATGCAGCGTGAAGCGTATGATGCCTTTGCGGCAGCGGAGGAGCATTAGCGTGCCGCCCCCCCCACCAAAATACACAGTACTTGACCATGAGGCAGTCGCTTGCCGGGATTACACAGCACCCATGTCCACCATGCTGCCTTGGCGCCTTATCGCTCTTCTGTGGCAACTTCTCCTCCGGCTGCCTGCACGATTTCACGCAGGACGTCGTCAGTGACCTGCATGAAGGCGCCTTTCCCGGGGTCAAGCATGCCCATGGCCACATTCACCCCCTTGCCCTGGGAGGAGCATAGTGTGACATGTCGCAAGTAGTGCCCCTTGAGAGACTCTGGCTTGGCTGCCAGAATGGCCAGCATGAAGGCGCGCAAGTTGTCCCGGAGTGCGCTGTGTGCAAAGCTCACCTTGCCCACGCTTGCATGTATGATGCCGTTGCGCTCCACACGGTACTCCACCTGCCCCGCCTTGGCCGCCTGCACGGCTGCAGCGACGTCGGGGGTAACTGTGCCCAGCTTGGGGTTAGGCATGAGGCCCCGAGGGCCCAGCACCCGGGCCACGCGGCCAACCAGCGCCATCATGTCGGGGGACGCCACGGCCTTGTCGAAGTTCAGCTCGCCCTTTTGAATAGCCTCCACCAAGTCCTCTGCGCCTACGATGTCTGCGCCGGCAGCCTTGGCCTCGTCAGCTTTGACACCCCGAGCAAAGACAGCAACGCGCACTGACTTGCCGGTCCCGTGAGGCAGCTGCACGACGCCCCGAATGGCCTGGCCGGGCTTGCGAGGATCAACGCCCAGCTGCAATGCGATCTCAACACTCTGCAAAAGTCAATGCTGCAAAGCTGCCCTGAATATGGCCCCAAGAGGCACGGCTCACCTCATCAAACTTGGCTGTTGCCATGCTCTTCACGAGGTGCAGAGAAGCATCAAGCGAATAAGCGTGGCCAGCACGCCTCTGTGGATATGTCTTGGTAAAAATGTGGTGCCTTGTGGCATGGCCTCGCAACCCATGGGGACTAACCTTGATCGTCCATGCCTTTTTCCGCTTCTTAGCTGCTGCAGCCGCTGCCTTCTTGGCTGGTGCAGCGAAAGTGCGGAACGGAATGCTGGATCCATCCAAATATGCGGCCATAATGGGCGCTTCACGAACAGCTTGGCGCCGCAGTCCAGCCAGCACCGAAGCCCTACTCAAGGCAGACGCAGCCATTGCGTACGTGAAACTCTTGCGAAACGCTGGGGAAGGCTTTCAGCCCGCAGCACAACACTGATTTTTCACTTGCAATTAGGCACGTTAAGTAAACACGTGGTAGAGTTTGAGCTTGCTCTTGATTGCCACATGGGGAAAACTGCTGACACAAAATGACCCCCGAGACAATCCGGGGGGGCACACACAGGAAGCTGCTCACGGTGTGAGTAGTATGAGGAGCGGCGTGATTGTAACCCAGTGGATACACAGCTCGTTGAAGCTTCATGTGATACCTATGTGCACTTACGCCTGGTTGCTGCGGCTCTGCCTGCAATTGCGCACATGAGGCAGTTCAAAGGCAGGAGGGGGGGTACACAGGGCTCCGGCCTGTCTTTATCATGCAGCCCCAGCATGGCCTGAAACTTGCTTGAGATCCAAATTGCAACGCAGATTAATGCAGCAGTTGTCGCTAATAGGTCTTTGGCCGGATCATGGCGTACGGGCGCCCAAAGCATGGCACGAGGTGGAAGGGGAAGCGTGACCAGAGTGCTGCAGAAAGGTCGCGAGCATCATCTCAGCTGCTAACAGGCGAGAAGAAAGTGCAGCGCGACTGGGAGACAGAGCATGACAACACATATGGGTACGAAATTCTGGATGATGGTCCTCCACGTGTTGGCTATCTGACTAACATGCTGCCAACCAGCATTGCAAATGAGGATCGAATCGAGAAGTCGGCCATCGACCTGTACTTCCTGCAGCAAGACGGGAAAACATTCAAAGCACAGCTACAGTACGAACCGTATTTTTATGTGGTTTGTCCAGCAAAGTGGAACAAGGAGGTGTCTGCGTTGCTGGAGCGCAAATATGAGGCCCTCATATCTGGCCTAAGCTCTGCGGAAATGGAGGATCTGGACATGCCCAATCATCTGTCAGGCATACGAAGGTCTCTGCTGAAGCTGCGGTTCCGCAGCGTCCAAGAACTCATGGAAGTTCGTAGCGAGCTCATGCCCAAAGTGCAAGCCAACAAAGCTCGTGCCAAACAGGCGTCGCGAGATGCTACAGCAGAGGTTGGTCGCGGCGCGTGAAATTTGAATTTTTGCTTGAGTGCACCTCATTGAGTTTTTGCAGACGGACGACAACCCATCAGAATTTTTTGATGTAATCGAAGATTTGCGAGAGTATGATGTCCCATACTATGTCAGAACTTCCATTGATTGCGAAATTCGTGTTGGTCTGTGGTACCGTGTGTCACCTCAACAGGGCGGCTTCGTCACTGTGGAGCAGTTGCCCAGTATGGTCGAAAAGGCCGGGCCGAAGGTGTTGGCCTTCGACATCGAGTGTACCAAAGCGCCTTTGAAGTTCCCTGATGCCAGCATGGACCAGATCTACATGATTTCCTACATGCTGGACGGGGAGGGGTACCTCATCATCAATCGGGAGATCGTGTCACGCGACGTGCCGCACTTCGAATACACGCCCAAACCTGAATTCAAGGGCCCTTTTGTTGTGTGGAACGAGGCAGACGAGGAGGGCATGATCAAGAAGTTCTTCCAGCACATTCGGGAGGTGCGCCCCCAAGTCTTCGTGACGTATAACGGGGACTTCTTCGACTGGCCTTTCGTGGAGCGCCGCGCTGCAGCGTACGGCATGGACATGTACGATGAAATCGGCGTGCGGGCCACCCAGTCGGGCGAGTACCGTGGCCGGGCGGCGGTGCACATGGACTGCCTGTACTGGGTGAAGCGTGACTCCTACCTCCCCAGCGGATCCCACGGCTTGAAGGCGGTGACGAAGTACAAGCTGGGGTACGATCCAGTGGAGATCGACCCTGAGGACATGCTGCGCATGGCGGCAGAGCAGCCCCTGCACATGGCATCCTACTCCGTGTCAGATGCAGTGGCCACGTACTACCTGTACATGAAGTACGTACACAACTTCATCTTTTCACTGTGCATGATCATTCCCATGCAGCCGGATGACGTGCTGCGTAAGGGCAGCGGCACCCTGTGTGAGATGTTGCTCATGGTGGAGGCATTCAGAGGGAACATCGTGTGTCCAAACAAGCAGGTGTCTGGCCCAGCCGCCTTCCACGAAGGGCATTTGCTGGAGACGGAGACGTACGTCGGCGGGCATGTGGAGTGCCTGGAGTCGGGTGTCTTCCGCTCAGACCTGCCTGCCCAGTTCAACCTGGACCCTGGGGCATTTGATGAGCTGATCAGCAAAATCGACCAGGCCCTCACATTCGCCATCGAAGTTGAGAGCGGCATTGAACGCACAGAGGTGACCAACTACGATGAAGTGCGAGCGGACATCGTGAGTCGTCTGGAGAAGCTGCGGGACACCCCGGTGCGGTCAGAGCCCCCCTCCGTGTACCATTTGGACGTGGCTGCCATGTACCCCAACATCATCTTGACCAACCGACTGCAGCCCTGCGCGATTGTGGATGAAACCGTGTGCGCCGCATGCGACTTCAACTCGGGCGACAACAAGTGCAAGAGGGACTTGGATTGGATTTGGCGGGGGGAGTATTACCCCCTGGACCGCAATGAGCTGCGGCGCATCCAGCACCAGCTGCAGGTGGAGGAGGTGGACGGTGTGCCGTACACCGAGCTGCACCACCTGGACCAGCAGGAAGCATTGAAGAAACGCGTGAAGGAGTACAGCCAACGGGTGTACAAACGGGTGAAAGACACCACAGAGACATTCAAGACAGCCACCATCTGCCAGAGGGAAAACCCATTTTACGTGGAGACCGTGCGGGCCTTTCGGGACCGCCGGTACGAATACAAGGGCTTGACCAAGAAGTGGTCCAAGCTGCTGTCCACCGCTGAGATGAGCGGCGATGCCATGGAAGTGGAGGCGGCCAAGTCCCGCATGGTGTACTATGACTCCCTACAGCTGGCCCACAAGTGCATTTTGAACTCGTTTTACGGGTATGTGATGCGCCGTGGTGCTCGGTGGCACTCAATGGAGATGGCGGGCGTGGTGACGTACACCGGCGCCACTCTCATCACCCAAGCAAGGGAGCTTGTGGAGCGCATCGGGCGGCCCTTGGAGCTGGACACAGACGGCATTTGGTGCATTCTCCCCTCCTCCTTCCCAGAGGACTTCACCTTCAAAACTGCGAGCGGGGGCAAGGTGTCCATTTCCTATCCCTGCGTTATGCTGAACGCAGATGTGCACGACAGGTACACAAACCACCAGTACCAGATGCTGCAGGACCCTACCACCCGCAACTACGGCATCAAGTCGGAGTGCTCCATTTTCTTTGAAGTGGACGGCCCCTACAAGTGCATGGTGCTGCCGGCCAGCCAAGAGGAAGGCAAGCTGCTCAAGAAGCGATATGCTGTGTTCAACTTCGACGGCTCCCTGGCAGAGCTCAAGGGCTTTGAACTGAAGCGGCGGGGCGAGCTGAAGATCATCAAGATCTTTCAAGAGCAGGTTTTTGGTCGTTTCCTGATGGGAAAGAGCCTGCCGCAGTGCTATGCTGCCGTTGCAGACACCGCCAACTACTGGTTGGACATCTTGCTGACGCGGGGCGAGGACTTGGAGGATGACGAGCTGCTGGAGCTCATCAGTGAGAACAAGAACCTCAGTCGGAAGCTGGAGGACTACGGCTCCACCAAGGGCGTGGCCATCTCCACCGCCAAGCGCCTGGGGGAGTTCCTCGGGGAGGAGATGATCAAGGACGCAGGCCTGACCACCAAGCTAGTCATCGCGCGCAAGCCTGAGGGGGCCCCAGTGACGGAGCGTGCCATTCCCACGGCCATCTTTGCCGCAGAGGAGCCAATCATGAAGCACTTCGTACGGAAATGGTGCAAGGACGCCGGCATGACCAGCTTCGACCTACGCGACATCGTGGACTGGGGGTACTATGAGAAGCGCCTTGCAACTGCCATTCAAAAAATCGTCACCATCCCCGCTGGCCTGCAGGGCCTGGAGAATCCAGTGCCGCGAGTGCGCCACCCAGATTGGCTGGAGAAGATCATGAAGGAGCGCAACGACCCCATGCAGCAAACGAAGCTGTCGGCCTTCTTCACTACGCCTGCCAAGCCTGCTGCGGCCAAGGGCGGCGATATCGAGGACATGCTGGCGCCCGCACGGCCTGTGGAGAGTGCTGCTGCCTTTGTTGCACGCACCTCCGCCTCCGTGTCCCTACTCCCCCACAGCACAGCGGGCGCAGCAGCGTCCGGTGCCGGAGACAATGCCAGCCACGAAGCCATGCCTGCAGCTAGTGAAAGTGGGGAGGTGCAGCGACACGCCATTGTTCCTGCTGCTGTGCGGAACACCGACTTCAAGCAGTGGCTGGAAAGCCGCAAGCGACAGTGGCACCTGCTGAAAACAAAAATGTCAGACAGTGTGTCCTCTTCTGCGCGCACGAGCAGTGCTGCCTTTGGCGCTGGGGCTGCCGCTGCCGGCTCCCACGGTGCTTCCGCCAGCAGTGCTCCTGCGCATGCTGCCTCCACCGGCCCATCCAAAAGCGGCGCAGGGCTGGGGCAGTTTCTGGGGGATCGCGCACTGGCAGAGGCCGGCGGCTTCGCCGGCTCCCACTGGCAGGTGCTGGCTGTGCAAGACGATCCCCATGGCAGGGGTCGCTTAGTAGTGTGGGCACTTACCGACGCTCAGCGCTTGCAGCGGTTTGTTGTTACAGTGCCACGCACAGTGTACATCAACTACCGGCGACACAGGGCAGACCTGTTGAACACACCCGGCTTGAGCTTGGTGGACAAGCAGCTGCCCCATGGGCATCGGGCGCGGTTTCTGTACGCGTACACGTGCAGCGAGGAGCACTTCTTGCGCCGGGGTGGGTTTGTGCAATCTGCACAAGCGTCTCCACATGTGGAGGGTGTGTATGAATCACAGGTCACGCCCCACTTGCGTGGCTTGATGCACTTGTCTTGCGTCGTGGGCGTCACGCGCAAACGTCGAGAAGCCTTCATGCGGGCAGTGGGGCTCACTGTGGCTGCGACAGACAACAGCTCCAGCCGTACATCCATGGTGAGGGGGGGCGGTGGTAGCAAGCGCAAGCGGGCATCTGCCAAGGAGGGAGACCTGGCCTCCACCAAAAGCGTTGTCAGCATGTTGGCCGGCAGCGCAGTGGGGCAGGCGGAGGCCTCCCGGGGCCACACTGGGAACCAAGCAGCCCTCTCCATGCGAGACGCACACAGCTTCAACTTGGAAGAACTGGAGTCGCTGCCCGTGTCTGCATACCCTTACCTCACTCTTGCCAACAGCGACTTGAAGCTGCCGTTTCTGTACCACGCCCAAGCTCGACGTCAGGGGCGCATCGGCACTGCTGACCAATTCTTTGGCGTGGTTGCCATTGTTGATCCAGTGCACAGCAGCCGCAGTCTCGCCTTGCGGGCCATGGCTGAGGAGATCGCGGCACGGCAAGCGGAGGCCGGCATGCCTGTGCCCGTGGCGCACGTGCAGGAGGAGCTGCGGGCCAAGGCATCCCTGTGGGAGGAGGCGCCTCAGGCTGCAGGCATGTTGGTGGGTGGCCTGCATGTGCCGCTGCATGCAACGCTGCATTTGATGTTCTACGGGGGGCCCTCGGGGGAAAGCGGAAGTCTGCGCCCACCCGCTGCTGCTGCCGTTTCTGAGCTCAGGCAAGACCCAAATGTGGATTGGCTACATGAGCAGTCCGAAGTTTCCACGCGGGTGTCCTTTCATTCCTCCTTGTCTCAGGTTTGGCCCGCGGTGGCTTCCGTGCTGAATGGTATCTCTGAGCGGAAGGGCCCTCCCAGCATGCTGCTGCAGCAAACACCGCACTCAATCCCTGTGCTGTCAAAGCTGGTACCTGCCACAGCACTCGTGCCGCAAATGACCCTCCAAGTGCCTGCAGAGGATGTGGCGCTGTTGACCTCGGATGCCCTTGGTTGGCGGTGGGCCAGTGCCATGCTGCCCCGCGCACTGCACAGCTACACCCTCGCGCAAATGCAGTTTCAGCAGCGCAAGGCTGCAGCGCAGTACTACCACATGCCAGTGGGAAATGTACCGCGCATGTCTGAGGTGTCACATGTGCTGGATGTGGCGTTTGCGCGGTCGCTTTCTCAGAACGGGCACTTGCTGTGGGCGTCGCCGAATCTGGTGCCCGACTTGGGCGGCAGCGAAATGGCACTCTCTGCGAACGCACAGTCAGACCCCGACAGTGGGGTTGCTCCCGTGTTTGACTGGGCATCGGGGTTTACGTCCGGAAAAGACAACCACGGCGCCAAGGCCTCAGCAGTGCAGCACCTGGACCCCTACCGCATGCAGAGCGCCCCAGGGGCAAGTCCCGTGATTTGCCGCCCAGGCACCTACCGCCGTGTGTGTGTAGAGCTGTCGTTGAACCTAGTCATCACAGCCATCGTGAACTGCGACAGTGCACAGGAGGATGACCTGCAGGGGGGGGAGCTGTTGGGGAGGGTGTTGGACGGCGGGGAGGACGAGCAGGGGGAGGATGACGGCTTTGCAGGCATTGCAGCAGCAGGGGGCGGGGCCTCTGGTGATGTGTCTGACGCCTTGCGCATGTTGCGCTTGCTGATGAAGGCGTGGACTGCCCTTGTGGAGCAGGGGGGCGCAGGCAGTCAAGAGGCCCACGGCATGCTGAGCAATGTGTACAAGTGGCTGCGCAGCCCTTCGTCACTGCTGCACGACACCGCGCTGGTGAATGCTGTGCACAAGTTGATGCAGCGCTGCTTCAAGCACTTGGTGGCTGCCATCCGTCGTTTGGGGGGGGTGGTTGTGCAGGCCTCCTACCACAAGCTGATCCTGGCCACCAACAAGAGCACGCCCCTGGGGGCGCTGGAGCACATCCAGTACATCATGCACTCCCTCATGGAGAAAGACATGTTCCGGCATTTGCAGAGCACAACTGAGCGTGTGTGGACTAATTTGGTGTTCATGGACGTGGCCAACTACGGCGGTGTAGCCCTGGAGAAGTCGTCCCTGGCTACCCTGCTACACCATGCACACACTGCAAAGCCGAGTGACGATGAAGACTCCCCTGCTCTTTCAGAAATGGCCAAGACGCACAAATGGGTGACGTGGAACATCGCCTCCTTCCTCCCCGCCACTGCAGAGGGCGCCTTCCTGCGCGTCACCGGCCTACTCATCGAGCGCATGCACGACTTCAAGCAGCGCAGAGCTGCCATGCGTGCCGAGCAGAGACGGTCTGCCTTTTTGGCATCACAGCACTCAGTCTCCGGGGGCGCTGCACAAGGGGGGCTCAGCTCAGCACTGGAGGCCCCCCTCACCATGCAAGAGGAGGAGAACGAACAGTTGGCTGAGAAGATCTTCATTCATAAACTGTTTGATGAAAAGCTGTTGCCCACAGTGCAGCAGTTCACGCAGGCCCTGCAACTGGACAGTGGGAAGTCCACGGAGGAGTTCCCAGACCGCCCGGGCGCCTTTCGCAGCATGAACAACGCAGCCCTGGAGTTTGCCAAGGCAGTGTGCACCGTGCTGGAGCTGGAGGAGGAGCTAGGGGCAAAGGTGGTCATGATGCGCAAGAACCTCCTGCGGCTGCTGTATGTGGAAGACTTCACCACCGAGGCCCGGTGGCAGGACCCCTGCCGCTCATTCGTGATGCCTGTGATTTGCGAGAACCCAGAGTGCCTGCGTGCCCGCGATTTGGACTTGTGCCGCGACCCTGTGTTCACGGAGCAGACCGTTGCGTCGGCCTCAGGGGACAGCGTGGCGGTGCGCTCCTGGAGCTGTGATGCCTGCGGCACAGCGTACGCGCGGGATGACGTGGAGACAGCCCTGGTGGCATTTGTGGAGCGCCGCAGCGCCGCGTTCCAGACGCAGGATGTCTTCTGCCGCAAGTCCAAGGAGGTGAAGTCTGACAAGCTGGCCGAGTACAGCTCGTACTCTGGCAAGTACATCAACGGTGAAAGCCCCACAGCCCTGCATGATTCGCTTTCGGTGTTCGAGTCGCTCGCGAAACACTATCATTTGGACTGGCTGAAGGACACCATCGCTTTCACTATGTCTGGATAGACTGCAGTTCTTCGCACGGAGTGCCCCCCCCTTGCAACAGTATGCGGAAAATGAACTCTTTTGTAGCTGCGACTGCTTGTTGTCGTCAAGAAAGATCACTCACCAAAGCAGACTTCAGTTATGGTTTTTACACACAAGACAGGTGTTTTCTACTTCTGGCAATTCGATTGCATTGATTCTTTCAAGAATCTTCGTCGAGGATTGATTGGGCTGTGTAAAAAATGGCTGCTGCATCTACTCAAAGCTTGAGCGCCTTGCGCTGTGCCTTTATCGGGGGAGGCAACCTCACGAAGGCAGTAGCTGGTGGGCTTATTTCGTCGGGTTTTTTGGATGCAGAGAAGGTTTGCATTTCGACGCCTCACCCAGAAAACCTGAAGCCCTGGCTGCGTGTGCACCCGGGAGTGGCAACGATGAGTGACAACATCCAGGCTGCCAAATCCTGCGACGTCATTTTCCTCGTTGTCAAGCCCCATATTTTGCCAAGCGCTCTCGAAGGTTTTACTGATATGATTGATGAGCCTGACAAGAAGCTCTTTGTCTCCCTGGCTGCTGGGGTGCGCATTGACGCCTTGTCCAAACTTGTCGGCGAGTCGGCACGCATCATCAGGGTCATGCCGAACACACCTGCAGCAGTGCAGCAGTGCGCAGCTGCAATCTCATCAGGGCCTACCTCAACAGCCGACGATGTTGCATTTGTGCAGTCTGCTTTTGAAAGCATCGGCAGTGCAGTGGTCGTGCCGGAGTCCTCCATGGACGGTGAGTCCCCGCCTGCCGCACCTCCCCCCCGCATCCCAAACCATTCGCTTGTGCAGCTGTGACCGGAACAAGTGGCAGCGGGCCAGCCTTTGCGTTTTTGATGATCGAAGCGATGGCAGACGGTGCCGTGCGCATGGGCTTGCCCCGTGCTGAGGCACTCACCTTGGCCGCACAGACCCTGAAGGGGGCTGCAGAGATGGTGCTGCAGACCGGCATCCACCCGGGACAACTAAAGGACCAAGTGACCAGCCCAGGCGGCACGACCATTGCTGGGGTGCATGCCCTGGAGAGGGGTAACTTCCGTGGAACAGTCATGAATGCTGTGGAGGCTGCCGTCACACGCAGCAAGGAACTGGGGCAGTGAGTGCATTTATTCAGCAAAAGCACTGCTGAGGGCCTTGGAAATAGCCATGATTTGCTTGCTGGATGTTGATTGGGTGGGCAGGCAAGCCAGCAGTGCCGCCAGCGCCTCCTGCAGGCTGGGGACATCGGCAGCCGAGGGGGGGGCGCCCCCACCCGCTTGGGCAGTCACCGCGGCATGCACTGCCAGGTGCTGCAGAATGAACAATGTGTTCTCCAATAAATCCACTTCGTGAATCTGGCCATCTTGCACACATGTGCTGAGCACACCAGCAGAAGCCTGCAGGAAAGCTGGTTGTTCCAGCAGAGCAGCTGCCACCTGGGAGCGAAGGGGTGCCCGCATCAGCATGGCCTTGATGAAGACAGCCAGCTTGCGGCGCAGCTTGAGCGTGGATGCTTCCTGTGGTGTGTGACACCACAGCGCCCCCAGTGTGTGCACCCCCTGTGCCCCCACGAAGAACTGCTCAATGATGTCCGCTGCCCGCGTGAGGCAGGACAGCGCCGACAGCAGCGCCGTCAGCTCGCCCACGGCGCCTACAGACAAGGCGCCCCATTGTACAGTTGCATTGGAGACGGCTGCAGCAGCTTCTTCTTGGCTGTGGGCTGTGCTTGTGCGAGCGGCGGTGTTTTGCTCCCGCCAGGCAGCGTGCTCCCCTGCGTGCCCCGCCGCAGCAGCGGCAGGCTCGACAGCCGCAGCACTCGAAACGCTGCCATCCACAGGCTCCAATTCTACCTGTGGGCTCTGAAAACTTGGATTCAGCAAATTGCCCTTGCTGTCGAGGATTCCAGCGAAGCAATTCCACAGCGCGACCCCCAAGGGAGAGTGAAACAGAGCTTTTTGTACAGGGATGTGGTTCTGCAGTAATGTCGCCAGAAACTCGCAAGTCTTGACGAATACATCTGAGTTTGGAGTTCCAAGAAGTCCTAGCACAAGGTCAGCTCCACCAGCTTGAATCCAGCCTGCACAAAAATGCAGGTTGAGTGTGGAGGACATTTCCTGGGCTGCGTCCGACGAGCACACACCTAGTGCACTATCGTATGTTTCAACAAAGTCCTGCATGTAATCCAATGCATCCAAAACTTCTCTGGTATTCATACTACTGTGCTCGATCAGGCATCGCTGATGAGAGGCTGCGATTAAAAAAAAGTCAAAGCTTGCGGAAAATGAGAAGAGTTTGACACCTACCCAGCTTCTCGCTCTCCTCTTTACCAACCGCCTCAAGAGCAGCACCGAGCCATTTGAGGTCGCCATCTGAGCTTGAAAATGATGTCTGGTGTTGCGTATCTCCGGCGGTGTGTTGTGTAGAGTACCGAAGCACTTGCTGCAGAACTTCCATGGCAAATCGAATGATTCGTCGGCAAAACACACAAGAAACGTGTTGATCCAGACATGAGCAGGGTAAATTCGTTGATATTCATACCAGTACTGTATTTTTGTGCCACTGATTGCTGTGCTCGGCAGAAGCCGACGATGCTGCACAGATGCCGCCCCTTGCCAAGCAAACTCTTCAGAAGGGGGTGCCGCTCACCGGCCGCGAAGGATTAGTACAAGCAACCAGCCAAAGATGTGAATGGCGGATTGGGTTTACAGCGCCCCACAAGTAAGCGCGGGGTGTCTTCGTGGTCTGTCTCCTTCGCGAGGTCTGTACAATGAGGCCATCGCCGTGCCTTTCTGTGCTGTGGTGGTGCTCTGTGTCAGGTGCAACGTGGACTGTGGATGTTCCTTGCCTGCATTAACAACAGCAGTATCTGTGAGCTTGATCGCAACTCTGCAGCTCTGGATACTGGACTAGGACTGCACAGCTTTCGTGGGGTGTTTCTACACCAGGAACAAGCCGCCGCAATGTGCAATCTGCCTGCAGGCAAGCCAGGCACACAAACCCTGTCGTAAGCGCTCTGGCAGTTGCAGCTGGAGAGCATGCCAAGCCAGGGTCTTGCTCTTGTAGCTTGTGTGCGGCAGGGGCGGCATGGGAGCTAGGAGCCACCAAGGCACCCACCCCCAGCCAGGCTCGCAAGGCGAGTGTTGCGAAGGGGATGAAGCTCGCCAGATTTTGGCAGGGGTGGTAGACCGCTGGATGTATGTCACATACACTGCTGATGTCATGCGAGCGATACCTCAAGCACCTGGAAAGCGCTTGGCCTTGACAAACTGCTGCTTGCTATTGAGCTAGACCTGAGCTGTGCCTCAATCTGCAGGTCAAGTTTGAACCAGGCAGCCAAAGCCACATGCTATTTATATTCAAACCAGTGACATGCCGGCCTGATCCAGCTGCGGTGATTTGCAGGCAGCAGCAAGACACAGAGAGGAGAGCGACAGGATTTGCTACTTGGCCAACAGGCATTCCTTAGATATTCCTGAGGGCTGCAAATTGAGCAAATTACTCAATGTGTGTGTTAGGAATAAAGAAAAATGATGTCTTTGGGATTCCTGAGGCCAGTGGTGGTGCTCTCATCAAACTAACTGCATTTCCGCAGTCTACTCCTGGTGCTTCTTCATGGCAGTCTTAGGCAGCTCGCCGCGCTGCACCTTGACTGCAATTCGTGACTGAGCAGCAGCAAAACGCTTGTTTCGGAGCAGCTTGGGGTCAACACCACGGGTGGTTCGGTATCGCTGGCTCTTTGGCTTCTTGATGCCTGCGCAAGGCAGTGGCCGCAAATGCGATTCAGAACGCGACAAACACCTCTTTGTTCAATACGCGGCGCACTAAAACGTACCATTGCGATGGGCCTTGTAAGTTTGGTTACGGGCTGTGTGGTTCTTCTGCTTGACCATGATTGAAACTGGATCGTGAGAGAAGCGAAACGACAGACACAAGAAGTGACGTTTTCGAACCGCAGTCAACTCCACGAAGAGACTGTGCACAAGGAATGGTAGCACACTAGATCTTTGAAAGTAGATACGTGGTATCAAAGATCTTTTTCAAACAAGCACGAGTGTGCTGAAGTGCACACCCCTCAACAAGCCCGAGGAGCATCACGTGGCAGGGAATTGCTTGGGGTCAAATCCTAGGAGCAAAAACGAGCTCAACAATTCGCCCAAAAGGCCCACCCAGCAAGTTCATAACACTCCAAGATGCACTGGTGTGACTAGATTTGAGTCGAAGACGCGTGAATTTCAACCCTAGCAGGTGTATGGCAGACTGCAAATCAAATTCCGCCGAGCCGGTCAAGTGCACTTGGCCCGAAGCAGGCTCCAGCAAAATTCAGGATGTCTTAGTATCAAATGAATCTCAACAAGAATTGTGCCCACCCCGGTCTCAGCCCTGCATTCTCAGCTGTCCTTCGCCAGCTGAGCCCCTCGAGATCTCCTTGTCCTTCCCCCAGGAAATGATTTCATCCATTGCCATACGCAGCTCGTGCAAGTACATTGAGCTTTACAGTGATACCAGAAGGTACTTGAAAACGATCACTGGGCACCAGGTGGGTCATCTCCAGATCAACGAGGTTGCACAGTTGAGCACATACGCTGCAACGTGGACATCCTGCCCCCCTTGCTCAGCGTGTAAGCTTCGCCTCGTCCCTAGCAGCAAAGAGACGAGTAGCCCACAAAACTTGCAAGCGATTCAGGGTATTCTAGTTCACGTCCAAGCTGGAGTTGCTTCCTCGGGCACCGCAATGGTGCAAGCAGCAGCACAGCAGGACCCCCCACCCACAGTGTCCCAGTCACGACAGGCGCCCATTGACCAATTGTCGCGTGCAGTTGCCCCCATGTTTAGTGCCATCATGTCTCAGCTTGCCAGTATTGACGGCAAGGTGTCCAGTATGCAAGCTTCGATTTTGAGTTTGCAAAACTCCGTTCGGCTGCTGCAAGACGCCCAGCTGGTAGATGCCCAATCCTCTCAACCTGCTTCATAGGGGGCTATATACTGGCTCGTCTTTGAAACAGCTAAGCAATAGTCCAAGTGAGTCGAGCAACTGTTGTCTTGGCTGCAAGGCTCAGGGCGCAGATGGTCTGCAGAGCACACAATCACCTTGGGGCAATACGAAGCATGGTAACGCAAGCTCGGCGCCGAATTACCTGTATGTCTCTGTAATTCAGCTGACTGACACCCTTGAGAGGGCTGAATACAAGCTGCGTGGCGAGGCAGGCTTCGACCAAGTTTCCTTTCCGCAGGCAGGTCTTCCCCCATGTGTGACACCACCAGCGTGCACCTGGGTATATGTTACAAGAGCTGCATGTGTGGCTGTCCCAGTGGCATGTCCAGTGCATCCATAGACTGCCCTAGCAAGGCCAACTCATCGTGTTGGTAAATTTTGGGAGGTTAGCGGTGACCTCCCTGACATGACAACGGCACAAGCAGCGATGGCACTAAGTTCGAAGTCACCGCACATGAGAAAGATCTGTGACTCCTTCAGCTTGGTGCCTCGGCCTTTGTCCCTGGCTGTTGGCTTCCCAGCTGCATCATGCACCGGTTTGCCAGGGGGGGCTCAACTCTAACTGCAGGGCCACACAAGTCACCAACAGGGCCACACAAGTCACCAACAAAAAATTTATTCCACTCGAAGTTTTTCACGGCAGTCGGTGCACTGCTTGCAAAAGCACTGCTGAGGTGCAAGAAGTTGCTCAATACCGGGATCTCGACAAAAAAGGAAATGGCTGCAGTTGTACACAGCAGGTTCCCAATTTTCACAACAAGCGAACTGCGTCACTTTTCAGTTCTTGTGCTGTCTAAAGAGCATGCTAAACACATTGAAGAGCAAAAAAACAGTGCGTTTCACAACGCAAATTCTTGTCGCCAACACTTGCCAAGGGAACTGTCCTTCTCAGAGACCAACTCAAGTCGTGGGGCAGGCCAGGATGGGCCCCAATCTTCTAAAGGAGAATCTACTGCTGGTGCTGGGGCAGAGCACGTCACAGTGATCCCAGACGGTACCAGTGCTCTTCGCCTGGCAATGGACATGCTTGACGGCAATCTAGGCGAGGGTAGGCACACAACCCCCCTGCCCCCCAAAGTAAACACACGATAACACAACAATCATTCATGCAGGTATAGCTCAGTTGGCAGCCAACATGAAGCTGAAGCCCAACGATGTTGAGCTTCAAACGAAATGTGCTGCGACTCTGGGACACATAGCATACAAAGGAAATCATCGAAAGCACCGCCGTGGCAGCGGGCAGCTGCGGACAATTCACTACGATTACGATGAGGTTTCTGATGCACAACTTCTAATACAGCAGTCCGGGGCAATATCTTTGAGTAAGCTGGCCCCACTGGAATACAACTGCTGTCCAACACAACGTTTGCGCATTGTACAGTCATTCAGGCAGCGAACAAATTCACCGCAAATCGGACGTGTATATTGCGCTGCATGTGGGCTCTGGAGCACGTCTGTTCTAGCCCCGACAATTACCAAGTCTTTGAGACAGAGGGTGGCAAGGGGGCGCTGCAAACTCTGGAAGCCATGTACCGACGCGACAAAGATGTCAGCGATGCACTGCACCATTTGAAAAAGGCACCGAAATCGGGTCAAACTGCCAATTGTGTTATTCAGTGAAACGTGCGGAAGAATGGGTGCTACTGGCTCAACAGCAAACTCAGCAAAGAAATTGCCTGGCCTTGAAGCATCGCTCGACGACGTTTCTGAAGCAAATGATCTCCGGGTTCTGCAGCGAGACAGCTGCTGCAGAACTGATGCCAGTCTTCTGGGTGAACGATTTTCCGGTATGTGGGCGACTTTAAGCATTGTCTGAGTCTCAGATCCAGTCGGCAGAACCTCATGATGTGCAGTTGCTACAGCTGAGGTGAGGATCCTGGGAGCTTCCTATCAATTTTTACTACTTGCCAGTGCTCTGCTTTCAGCATCCCCTGAAGTGTGGGTAAGCTAGCCCAGAAACTTTAGCTGGCATGAACGAACTTGTGTGCAGGGGGTTCGACAGTGCTGCTCTGGCGCTTGCCTTGGACAAGCTACATGGGGATGACGGACGCGTACATTTCGACAACCGCTGCTTGGAACTTGCCATTGCAATGCAGCATGCATACACACAAGATACTCCTCCTGAGGAACCTGCACACGTGTCGGCTCGCGTTCTAGACAGTGCTTTGACGGGGCGGTCGTCCACTTTCCAAGGGTTTCTCGCATTATATCGGGACTACAAGTCACAGCCCCTGACCAGTGCATGCCATGTAGCCTGGCATGGGCCAATCGAGCATGTACTTCCGGCACAGGGAGCCTTAACCTGCTCAGAGCCATTGAATGTGCACCATACTCTGTTGGGTGGCTTGGAAGCACTCTTGCAGCGGACCAGCGCAGTGGATGGTACTGTGTCCTCACAGGCCCTGGAAGAAATCGCTGGGACAGCTGCCGCTGGTGATGGGTTGACAGTCAGTTGAGTTATGCTGAAAGCTGCCCGACTTCGTTGAATTTGCCACTGAGGTTCTGGTATGACGATGGGTCCACCCTCAGCTTACGAAGCCGTGCAATCATGAAAACAATCGTGACTACAACCAAAGCAAGCCCCAGGCATGCGATTAACAAGAAAACGCCTTCAACAGAGAGCCCCTTCTTGTCTGCTTTCCCTTCGATCTCTGCAAATGCGTGCCGTGAATGTGAGTGATTCAAGCGCCCAACAACTCAAGCTTGACTCACTTTTGTCACAATTTGGCCCGTCAAAACCCTTGTCGCAAATGCAGTATGCGGCTTGAGCTGCGGCATCGAAGCCGCACACGCCACGGCCACCACATACAGTCACACTGCTGCCTGAGCCTGCCAGGCACGCGACAGGGCAGCCAAAAACACTCTTCAAATAAATCTCGTAGTGACAATCTTGCGTTTCGATGACGCTTTGGTATGCCACGGAGCTACTACTTGTGTGCGGTGCACACTCCACAGCCAAGCGCAGAGCGCGAGAGGCTTGTCCCCCCGAGGCTGGGCTTGGACACCAGTCGGAGGCACCTCCTGTGTACCCCAGCATGATTCCGCGTGCCTTGAGCTCCACATCTGCAAGACAACCAACCAACGTGTACAACGAACGACAGCGTGTGCATGCTTGGTACATACCCAGCAAGCTGAAACTCCATCCGCTATCGGCAGGACTGGAAAGCTGATACGCCAGTTGTGGCCCAGATTGAATTTGGAATGCGGGAACACTTGATGCATCTGGAATGAATTGGAGTCCCTGTGGCAAAACGCTCGAATCAACATCGTCGCAAATATTGAATGTGTAATTGGTTTCTAGGTCACGAGAGTCTTGCACAGTATATGGTGCATTAACCGGGCGCTTCAACGGCGTCAAATCATACTGGACTCCGTCTATTGTAGTGGTGCAGCTGGGTAATGCAATTGTTGCCAATGGCAGTGCGAGCAGCACAATCCACAAAGTGCTGGCGCCCTGGGGCAGCATGTTGTTTTGTGTTGGAAGAAATCTCTACCAGCAATACAAGCAAATCAGGACAAGATACGCCAAACTCTGGAAAAAAATGCCGCCAAAATACTTAATTGAGATAGGTCGGGCGTGCAGAATCTCTCCGAAGATGCCTCATGGTTGTCAGGTGTGTGGCTTCCTTGGGCAAGGGGCCGTGCGGTGGCTGCTGTGGTGTGCGCTGCTGTGGTGCTGACGGTTTGCATTCACTGCATGGATAGACATCCCCCACCTTTTCTTCGCTGGTGTGTCGAAAGGGTACTATGATCCTGCGCTGTGGACGATCCTGTGGGTAATCTGAGTCCTTGCTCGGTTTGTCTTGCGTGAGGGACAGTCTCGGTGTAGAACACGCTCGCTGGTCTTCTGCTGGCGTAGCATAGTTGTTTGTGGGGTGCATACAACATACTGTATATGACAATGCCGTGTCGTCCGTACAAGCTCTTGTGTCCTGACTGAAGGTTGACCTACCATGACTTCATGCAGAAAAATCTGCATCGCACGCCTGCCTCGCTAGCACCCAGAACTTTGCCAGATTGTACGCTTACTTCTCATTTTGTGAATCTGGCACTCGATAGTACAGGTTTTTTGTAAAATGGGCGTGCTGCTAAACCAGCCGGGTGCCCAGAGCATGGCAGAGTGTTCACTGCATGTCATCGGTGCTGGGGCTGCTTGGCCAGGTTGGCCTACAGCGAGCGCTAAGCATCGAGGCAGGCCCCTTGCTGGCCAAGCGGTAACCCTTCTCTATTTTATAATACGCACAGCTGAAAGGGAGCTGGCTGACAATCTTCGCGGCATGCCCCGCCGCCTGGCAACTTCTCCGGGGAGCTGCGTGGCAGGGTGCGAGGCCTTACCCAATTGCTGCCAAGTAAGCCACTTGTACACACCGGCCATTGTCACCACTCTATTGCTTCAATAGTATTTTTGCTTCTGTGGCCTGGCAGTGACTCTCTCGCTGTTTTGGTGATCCATAGCATGTGTGGCGCCTGCCGCTGCTCCCCCCTGCGCCTCCGCTGGTCCACCCAAGCCGCTCAGGAGGGCCGGGGGCTCCTCCGAGAACTCTCCCCCGTCGGCAATGTCGCCGTGTTGTGCTGCATGCGCTTGTCGCACGCGACCATCTTGGCACTCTACCCCCTGATAGCTCCTGTTTGGCCCGATTGCGCAGAATTGTGACACCATATTCCGCACATCTGACTGAGGCTGTCGCAGTCCCTCCGCTGGGCGAGCCACCACAGGC
>Ga0307982_1000057_pt1 | contig 82587 bp, 53 predicted proteins | sample OrgLakmetagen989_FD_201847 | JGI IMG/M metagenome (GOLD analysis project Ga0307982, IMG submission 201847) | Saline water microbial communities from Organic Lake, Antarctica - #989 | ecosystem: Environmental > Aquatic > Non-marine Saline and Alkaline > Saline | place: Antarctica: Organic Lake... | reverse complement strand
CACCAACACCACTACCAATCGGAGGATTAGGAGCAGGATAAGTAGTACCAGCAGGATCAGTAGGAGGATAAGTAGGAGGATAAGTAGGAGGATAAGTAGGAGGATAAGTAGGAGGATAAGTAGGAGGATAAGTAGTACCAGCAGCAGCAGGATCAGTAGTACCATTACCAGCAGGATCAATAGGAGGATAAGTAGGAGGATAAGTAGGAGGATAAGTAGGAGGATAAGTAGGAGGATAAGTAGTACCAGTAGCAGCAGGATCAGTAGTACCATTACCAGCAGGATCAATAGGAGGATCAATAGGAGGATAAGTAGGAGGATAAGCAGCAGGATCAGTAGTACCATTACCAGCAGGATCAATAGGAGGATCAGTAGGAGGATAAGTAGTACCATTACCAGCAGGATCAGCAGCAGCAGGATCAGCAGCAGCAGGATCAGTAGTACCATTACCAGCAGGATCAGCAGCAGCAGCAGCAGCAGCAGCAGCAGCAGCAGGATCAGTAGTACCACTACCAACCACAGTAGTAGCACCAACACCGCCACTACCAACACCACTACCAACCACAGTAGGAGCAGCAGCAGCAGGATCAGCAGCAGCAGCAGCACCACCTGTAGGATTCGCAGTACTAGTAGGATGTGAAACAGAATTAACTTTACCTTGTTCAATACATGCATTTACGCTATCTGTAGTAAGTATATGATACATACCACTACATTTAGGGCTACAAGATCTATTCATGTTATCCCATAAACAATTATTATGAATATTACAACTAGCTTCATCGTATTTACCATAACAATTAACAGGGTCCTGACAATAACCATAATTCGATTCACAAGGTGGATTACACTTATCGTATGTTTGCATATGACAATTATTAGGTGGATTACACTTATCGTCTCGCCATGTACATGGATCTTGGCATTCTGATTCGGTAGTATTATTGGCACAATTTTTATCACTAATAAAACATTTTACATCTGATTGCCATTCACAACCTGTTGATTTATTACAACTATCTTTATCATAATTAACGAAACAATTATATGTTTCGTTTGGCATACACCCTGTGCTATCTTTTTTACATAATGATTCCGGACAATTATCAAGTTTAAGCTTATCATCTTCATTCCAATCACCATATTTATAACATATTTCAGATCTGCCAACGCAATTACCGCTTGTATCTATAACCTTAGCACTACAAATAGAATCCGGATCTTCTATAACTTCAAAGGCTTCTAATTTATTGCCACGTTTAGCTATATATAGGACGGTCCATATAATAATACATAATAGTATTATCCCGAAACCAATATATAATATTGCTTTTTGTAATCTTGGTCTCATACTAGATGTTATAACCTCTTATATTATATTATATTATATTATATTATATATGTTATATAAAGTTTTGTATTTTAGGTATTACTATTTATTTACACAAATTATTATATTGTATTTTGTATATTGTATTTTGTATATTTATTGATTAATTATATAATGTGTATATATGTATATGTATATGTATATGTATATGTATATGTATATGTATATGTATATGTTTTATTAAAAGTATATATTTAATTATATTCCAAAACTATACTAGAAATATTCCAAAACTATACTAGAAATATGCTAGAAATATTATGTTTAAACTTAGTATTTATAATTAAAATTGCATTCTATAATATCTAATTATCTATAACTAGTAATTTTTGAAATAATAGCATCTAGCATATAACATATTATATAATTAATCAATACATATATAACACATATACATACTTAACGTGTGATAGTAAAAGTAATAGCAACAGTAAACGTAATAGTAATAGTAAAAGTAGCAGTAAATCACAAAATGTCTCTGCCTAAATCTAAATATAGCCTTATCGCCGCCCATAGTTGGCCCGAATATGGTATTGGTAATAAAGGTGATATGCCATGGTATATACCCGAAGACCTAGCATATTTTAATACGGTTACAACTGGCCATATAGTTATTATGGGTCGTAAAACATGGGATTCATTGCCTACTAAATATAAACCTTTGCCAAATCGCCTGAATATAGTTCTTAGTAAATCCACTAACATGGATGATGATAATGTGGCTAAATTATTGGACACTTTGAGTAACAACTATGATGATGATATTTATAAATGGTCATCATCCATTTCAAATTCTAGTAAAAACCAATCAATATATGGTAATAAAGATAAAGTACAAGTAGGAGTCGGGCCTATATGGACTGATTTTGATAATCTAGATAAGATAATATGCCATTTAACAAAAGAAGGAGGTGCATTTGCAGGACGTGTACCATTTATTATTGGTGGTGGTGAAGTGTATAAATGGGCCCTAGATAATTTACAAATAGTTAGCGCATATATTACTGAAGTATATTTGAATAAACCAACTGTAAAAGATCAATTTGACACATTTTTCCCCAAATATGATCCTAATAATTGGCAACCGACCGGCTTAGCTAACTACTATAATATATGTGCTAGCACTGTACCAAGTGATAATGATAATGATAATGATAATGATAATGATAATGATAATGATAATGATAATGATAATAATAATGATAATTTGAAACTAGCTATAATGAGTGCAGATCCTATTAAACAATATACATTTGACAGACAACAAAATAATGCATATAATAATAATGGTATATCGGGTAGACGTGTATATTATAGATTTATTAGATATGGTTTAATGTCCAAATCGCAACTAGATGAACGACTAGATGATATATACAGTGAATACAAATATTTAGATATAATGAGTGATATTATGCAATCCGGTCTAGATCGTTCAGATCGTACCGGCACTGGTACATTATCTATATTTGGTGCACAACAAAAGTATGATCTAAGTAAAGAGTTTCCAATTACAACGACTAAACGTATCCCATTGCGTATGATATTTGAAGAATTAATGCTATATATTACAGGCAAAACAGATAATAAAATATTGCAAGATAAAGGTATACATATATGGGATGGCAATACTAGCCGTGAATTTCTAGACAAACGTAGTCTGAAACATTACCCGGAAGGTGACATGGGCGAAACATATGGATTTAATATGCGACACTATGGGGGTCAATATAAGGATTGTCATACTAGCTATGAAATAGGTAAAGATGGATATGATCAATTGGCTAATGTATTACATTTGATTATAACTGATCCAACTAGTCGACGTATAATTATTAATTTATGGAATCCGGCAACCGAGGATAAGGCCGCACTACCAAGTTGTTTGATGATGTATCAATTTTACGTAGATACTATCCACAAACGTTTGAATTGCCAAATATATATACGTAGCAGCGATTATTTCCTAGCCAATAGCTGGAATGCATGCACCGGTGCTTTGCTAACACATATGATTTGTGGTATGGAGGATATTGATTTGCGACCTGGGGAACTAACAGTTGTTACAGGTGATACACATATATATAAAACACATAGTTCACAAGTAGCCGTTAATTTAGCTAGACGGCCGTATTTAAGACCACAAGTTTGGCTAGACCCGGGACGATCTATAAAAGATATGCGGGATTGGAAATGGGATGATGTAAAATTAATTGGATATAGGGCATATCCTGGGATTCAAGCACCAATGGCAATTTAGGTTAACAAATATTAGTTGGTAATATAATAAGTCGTATATACATATTTTTAAAGATTATTTAAAATTTTATGACAGAATATTGTACGATGAGCTGAATATTTTATTTTATTTTGTGAATCCATATTATTCATCTTTTGTAGTGCATCATCAAATAAAGATATTACTTCAGGACTAACATCATTACCACCATTCGTAACAATAGCAGTATTTACTTCTAATGGTATTGTTTTAATAGCTAGTTCAATAAGCAACCCACGTCCCGGCATTTCAGCTTCAGCTTTACCAATAATAAGATCTGCAGACATATTATTTTTAGTATTATTGCTGGTATTATTGCTAGAATTAGGATTTGTTATATTTGATTTATTAACTGCCATAACTAAAATAATGGCACGTGCATCGGCATCACTAATTTGACGTTTTTTAAATACATCAGGTATGTTTTCATTTTCTAATATGGCTTTACGGACATCATCATACATTTTTTGTCTGGCATCTAAAGTAGACGGCAATACTGTTTTAGCTAGTTCTTGCTCTAGCGATATTGCAACTATGGATTGTTCATTTGTTAATTGTAATGGTACTTTAAGCATTGTACATGGTTCCATATCGACTTTATTTGCAGTAATAGGGGAAACATTCGGTTGGTTAGGGTTTTTAGAGTTAAGATAGGCACTAACTAGGGTATTCATATTTGTAACATCTTCTTTTGATAATGGTTTCGCAACATTTATATTTGTATTTTGTGATTGTGATTGTGATTGTGATTGTGATTGTGAACTATCACTATTACTGGTATTATTGTTATTTGAACTAGTTGCCCTATTACATAACGTTTCGAAATTTTCAATAGCATTCAAACCAGTTGCACTATTTATAAACCATATACCAGTTATAACTAAAATGGCTGTTAGTATGGCTATAAATAGACTATATGGGGTTATTTGAAGAGTATAATATGGTTCAGCACTTTTAGCCATAATTTATGTAGCAGTTTACTTATATTTGTATATATTTGTATATATTTGTATATATTTGTATATATTTGTATATATTTGCATATATGTTGTGTTGCGTATTGTATTAATATATGTTATGTTGCGTATTGTATTAATATATGTATGCTTTTTATGAAAGGGTTAGAGTATTATTTTTTAAAACATACTATAAACGTAAACTAGCTATTTCATCTATATTTATGATGACTATATATACTGCTAAACATACTGCTAAACAATAACTCATTCATAACAACTAATGGCATAATATATGGCATAATATATGGCATAATATATGACATAATATATATATATATATATATATGCTATACAATGTAGATTGTATGTATGTACTGTTCATATCATAAATAAAAAATTATTTAAAGCAAAAAATAAGTAAATACATAATATAAATATATATACTAAATATAATATACATAAATAAAATATCATGAGTGTAATAAACCAAAATCCTAGTCGGAATAATAACAATGCATCTGAATTCAATGGTACGCCAAATATAAATAGTATATTATATCCAAATGATAACAATGCTAATAGTTGGACAAAATTGGGTACACCAGATAAAATCACAAACGATTGTATAAATTGGGCAACTAAATATTTAGCTACAACACCTTATTTATATGAGTTAACAGAAATTATAGATAATAGATTAACTAGAACTAGAACTGCTAATACAAATACTAATATTAGTATGTTAAGAAACACTAGTGTTAAAAGTAGAAGTGGTGATAGCAAGTCGATGACAAAAAAAATGAGAATAAGAAGTGATAACATTAAACAGGGATGTTCAGGAAATATGTATGTTAAATTTAATATATATACTGATTTGGTAGCGGATAGAGGATATATAAAACTAAATAGATTTGAAAAAACTACATTATTTATAATACGTTATTCTATATATTTACTTAATCATTATAAATTTAAAAAAATTGCCAAAAAAGTACAATATAACAATATATTGGATTACATAAATAATGATATTGGATTTAGAGAAGAATTAAAAAGAGTTAAATATTGTGCAAATGCGTATAAATTAGATAGGACATATATGAATATATTTTATAAACAATTTATTAATAAAGCAATTGAAGCATATAAAAATGCTGATATTTTTTTGGAACTAGGAGGTAATACATATATATCATCAATTCATGGTACGCCAATAATTACAGATGAAAAATATAATATATTATTTACGGTACCTAAAAATACAAAGATTGCATTATTAACACCATTATCAACAATTGGTGTGAGTAGTCGTACTTATATTAGTTATAATGACTATATGAGCAGAGATGTAGCATTTGAAAATATTATTAAATTAGGTCCTGAATATTACCAAAATATAAATAATAATGTACCACATCAATATATTAATATGAATATATATCATGAGGGACAAATGATACCTAATATAATATTAGACTTTACATTTAACATATGTATATATAATGAGATAGATTCTGTAACACTAGATAAAATTAAATCAGCAAATTCGATAAAGCGTGATATGAATCGTAGAATACCATATGAATTCGCCAAATATAAAAAATATAATACAGATAGTATGTTATGTAGTAGCTTAATACATTATGTATATAACAAATTAATTTCCCACTACATAGACCAAGAAATACAACAATATAAAGCTATGGATGGAAAATATAAACATAGAAATATACATAGATATAGATATTTAAATGTGGATGGTACTACTAAACAAAATATATATTTCAAATGCGATTCAATACATTTTGAAAATATAATGATTATTCAAGATGTATCATTTTTAAGCGTTGAAAATATAGAACGCATAAATAAAATATTTACTAAAGATGGCGTTACATTTGGTACATTGTATGATAATAATATATTTTTCAACAAGCTATCTAGTATGGTAGATAAGGCAGTAAATATTTTAGCTAATTTTGATATACTGTATTTAGCAGATCCTACAAAAAAAAGACAGATAAATAATACAAATAATACAAAATTAGATACTATATATTCATTATATACAGTACAATTAAGTATAGATATGGAAAAATATATATCTATTATTGATAATGAATTACAGAATTATAATAAAAAAAATAAAGGAGTGGAAAGTGGGGGTAATGTTTATTTATTTAATGCATGTAGATATTATAATAATATTGATAATGTCGATAACAATATATCACAATCAAAATCAGTTGTAAATATTAATTATCAAATAGCACTTACATACATTACTAATATTATTAATAAATATGTATCTTCTTTAATTAATAGGCGACCAATAGATATTGGTAAATATGTAGTTCCGGTTACTCATGGTACACATACAATATCTGATTTAACATGTAATAAAATTGATGCACATAATTTGCATATTAATAGACAAAGCAATACATTATATTTACTTATGGCACTTGATATATCAAAGGATTATATGATATTATTAGCAATATCAAATATAATATTAAATAGTCAACATTCAAACATGGATTTTGATATTATAAAAATATCGTTATATAATTTGTTTATTAAACCTAAGTATAAATTTACCGATATAAGTGAATATACAATATCGCAAATCTCAAAAATTATTAAGAACTTTAATGATAAAGATGTTGTAACATCAATTATTAATATAATAAATTCTAATAGCACAACTAAAAATAAAAATACCCCTAAAAATAATACTAATAGTATAACTGGACATGATTTATTAAAAATAATGTATAAGGTAGTATTTTATATTATACAATATTATCCAGCTTACATAAATTGGATAATAAATAATGGTGTTATTGTATATTTAAGAAATGATAAACATTTATTATATAGTAATGTTAAATGCTTTGCTCTAGTAAAATTTATATTAGATTCCCATATACGTCAACGTCAACGTCAACGTCAACGTCAACGTCACACTAAATTATCAAACTAGATTATTAAACTAGCTTGCTACTAATACTACTAATAATATAAATTGCAACACAAAAAAAAGAGGGTGAATGGAGGGGGGGGGAGGGGAGGGGAAGGTAACTAACCTAACCTAATATCATGTAGACACTAGGGCAAATTACAATATCTATAAACTTATTCAAAAGAGAACAAATATAGAGTATGTAATTTAGTTGAACTACAGTTTGCACAGTCCGCTGTATCGATACCTTAAAAGGCACAATAACAAACGTAACTCGTAAAATACATATATGCGGTTACAGGTCGGGACCTTAACTACACTATACATGTCTATCTGCTTAACAGATGTCACAATGTAATGTAAAGTGCATGTACAATAGCGTGTGCCATTGATAGTATTAACATATAAGGTTTAAGAAAAAACATTTTTTGTAATAAAAGCATTAAATACCAATTTTCATAATATATTAAATATTATAATCTTGTTAAATATTATAATCTTGTTAAATATTATAATACATTAAATATTATAACCCCATATAAACCCATAAACCTATATAACCCCATATAAACCCATAAACCTATATAACCTATATAACCCATATAACCCCATAAAAAACCTATATAACCCCATAAAAAACCTATATAAACCCATAAACCTATATAACCTATAACCAGTAATTAATATCCAATAATAATATTTACATGTAAGTACATATAACTTATAACTTATAACTTATATATTATAAAAATGTCAACAATGATAGGTAATGATTCAATATCAATTGCAGAAGTCGCAGAACTATATACATCTAAAACGCGAATATTTGAAGGCAAAACAATTAAAGAAATTACAGATGGTTGTATTAAATATGCAAAAGAATATTTTGAAAACACACCATATTTATATGAACTACAAAATATATCGCATCAAGCATCAATAACAGTTAAAAATAGGTCATCAAATAGAGGATCTAGAGGACATCGTAAACCCAAAAATAGCGCACAAAACACTAAAACAAAAGTATTTAAAACGATGACTGCTAATGCTAATGCTAGTGCTAATGCTAGTGCTAATGCTAGTGCTAGTGCTAATAATAACAATAATAATACAGTAAAAGCTAATAGTATAAGAGCTAGTAGTATAAGAGCTAGTAGTGTAATAGCTAGTAGTGTAATAGCTAGTAGTGTGGTTGCCGATGGTCCAACATCTAATACTAAAAAATCACCAAAATCAGCAACAGTTAAGATGATATTTAATGCTCCTGATATAAATACATATGAATTATTATATAGTAATAGATTTACAAAGACTACTGAGTTTATGATACGTTATTCACTATATATTTTATATAACAATAAAATGAAATCACTAAATAGTTTATTAGATAATAAGGCAAGTAATAATGCAAGTAATAATGTAAATAATAATGCAAGTAAAATATATAAGTATAAATAGTATCAGGATATAATACAGTTTGTGACAACTGATAATGATTTTAGACAAGAATTAAGTAAATTAAAATCGGCAAATGAATACCAACTATTGGTAAAGGATAAATATTTGTTATATAATGAATTTATTAGAACAGCAATAAAGGCATATGAGGGTGCTGACGAATTTTATAAATTAGGAGGTACTGCATATATTACACATCTACATGGCGAACCTATTATGGAAGACTGGGAAGATTTAAACGTATTTTTTAAAGTACCAGAAAATATTAAAATTGCATTTTATGTGCCAATTGGTATGCTTGGTATGTCGAGTGATATTCATGATAATGAACATAGTTATTTAAGTAGGGATTTGGGTTTTAAAGATGTAATAACACAAGGTCCTTATTATTATCAAAATATTGAAAATAATGTACCTGCTAACTTTATGGATATGAATATATATCATGAAGGTCAAATGGTTCCTAATTTAATATTATCCTTTAAATTTAATTTAATTATAAATAAAAAAGATGATGAAAGTAGTATCAATTTATATCAATTGAATGGTTATTTAAAATATAATGAAGATCCTATGTTATGTACTAGCATGGTACATTACATATACAATATGTTAATTAAGCATTATATATCAAATCCAAATCCAAATCCAAATCCAAATCCAACTGCAATAAAAAATACAGAATTTAATTTGAAAGATTTTGATTTGAGTATATACGATATATATTTTAAACCTGATGAGGTACATCGTTCATTTACGTTAATAATATATGATATGATATTTTTTAATATAAAACAAAACAATATTATAAACAATATTTTTACACCGGATGGTATAAAACTTATAAGTGTAGAACATAAAAATATGTTTGCAGAAATACAAAGTATGGCAATTAAAACAATAAATGTATTATCAAGGTTTGATGTTAATACTATTTTACACAAAACATCGGACAATGCAAACAAGGTTTATTATTGTGAATATTCTATATCATTAAGTATGGATAAGTATATTAAAGTTATTGATGAAGAATTACATACATATTATAAGGGTCATGGTAAATTAAAATCTGGTGGAAATTTATATGTATTTTTTAGCTGTAGAAATTATAATAAAATATATGGTTATAAACGTAAAAATATTATTAGTAAACCTTTTGCGGTAACATATATAACTAACATAGTAAATAAATATGTTTCTTATCTTATTAGTTTATCTCATAAATTTCCTAAACATAAAGTTTACAATAAATATACTGATATACTTCAAGTAAATCATTCTTTTAATCATAAAATATGTCAGTTTACTACTAAAGGTAATAAAACTACCCAAAAAAATAATACATTATATGAAATGATTGCTTATGATATATCTAAAGATTTTATGATATTATTAGCCATATCAAATATTATAACATTCTATAATAAATATAATAATAATATTGGAAATATTAAAATAGCGTTATATAATTTATTTATTAAGCCTAGAACACGAATTAATCCAGAAGATATAACTAATATTATGAACATTATTAACCATAAATTAAAGAAAATAGTTGGTACAAACTTAAAAAATAATACTAAAGCTATAGATGCTATAGATGCTATATATATTGAAATAATGACTTATATTTTAAAATACTATAATCATTATATAAAATGGATTGTAAATAATTATGTGCTAATTATTGTATATCAGAAAGCATTTACATTCATAACATCAGACAAACTTATCTGTTATCCTGATATAAAACAAATAATTGTAAAATTACAAAGCTAGGTATAGCTAGGTATAGCTAGATATATCTGGGTATAACTAGGTATAATTAGCTGAATATAGATAGTCATAAATAAAATAATATATCGTACATATTGTGTTAATATGTGTTGTGTTTTATATTTTAAATTTTATAATTATAATACCATACGTATTTTTTTTTGAAAACATATTATAAAGTAAAGTATCTATATTATCTATTATCTATTATCTATTATTTATTATCTATACTTATGATGAGGCTACATACAGCCAAACATACTGTTAAAAATAAAAAACTCGGGACAATCAAACAAACTAAAACTAAAACTAAAACTAAAACTAAAACTAAAAAGTCAGTTAAAAAAACTAATGAACAATATATGGAACACCACAATATTAGAAAAGCACAATTACTACGTATAAAAACACAAGATAAACATGCTAGATCAAGTTATGTATTTAAACCTAAATATAAAAAGTTAAATGTATATTCTAAAAACTTGCGTTTTTATCGAACATCATTTGAAATATTTGGACCATTATTACATCGGCTTACTAGTAATTTACCGGATGATATTTGGATTAACGTTAGTAAAGAGCCATTTACTAAACAATATTTATCTAGATTATATACAATGTTTAATAAATATATTAATACAAAACGTAAACTAGGACAGTCATTAGTTAATGATGTAAAACCATATGGAACATGGTACAGTAAGGGTGACTGGCTATTTCTAGACATATGTTGTAATCTAGATGATTATATATCAATTATTAGATTGAATCCAGATACCCGTATATTTAGTGTTACTAATAAAAAATATACACATCAAGACAATAATAAACCAAATTTTTTTTTACATAACGATAAAAAAATCGGTAAAAATTATATAGCAAATTGGAAACGGTTTAAGGATAAATACCAAGTACATGGCAAAAAATATAAATGTGATATCGGGTTGGATGTTGAACAAGAAATGTTAGAAAAATGCAACAATATAAATAATAAGAAAAAATGTAATGCCGATACTGATTGTTTATGGCAAAAAGATGTAGATACATACGAATGGGTTAAAATGGTTGAGGATGGATACCATGGTTTTATGCTAGATCCATACCCAAGTAGTGTACAATTATCTAGAATAGATGATGGTATTGCATTAGGAATATTTGATGTAAGTAGTTTGGTATTATGGCATCCTGACGCTATAGCTAAATATCATATAATTGGTAAATTAGGTGACATATTTACGAATGTTAATGATAATAATAATGACAATGATAATATGAATAATACCGATATGCTATATAATGTAGATTGTATGAATGTATTGATAGACAGTATATTATTTGAGGCAAAAAAATTGAGTAAATTAAATATTATATAAGTATATTTACATAAATATAAATATATACTATAAATATAAATATATAAGTAAATATAAATATATACTATAAATATATAAGTAAATATATAATATAAATATATACTATAAATAAGTAAATATAAATATAATGGATAATAAAATTGCAATTATGCATCATATTTTGCAAAAGGTAGTTTATATATTAAACGAAAATAACATACCATATTATTTAGACTGTGGGACATTACTTGGTTTTATAAGAGAGGGTGATATTATGGAAAAAGATACTGATGTGGATGTGACAACACATATATCGTTTTGGGATAAGTTAAATTCTATTGATTTCAAAAAGTACGATTTAATTAGAACTAGAACCAGAAATTGTAAAAAAAAAGGCTATATCATAAGTGTTAAAACAAAACAATCACGATTATATTTAGATATATATGCAAATCCGGCATTTCCACTATTAGATAACAAAGAGTTTAATGGTATTAATTATTGCATACCAAAAAATAGTGAATTGTATTTGACACAATTATATGGTAATTGGAAAGTTCCATCAAAAAAACATGCTGATTGGCCTAAATATTTTTACAATGGATTAATAAACAGTGCATATGCTAAATACTGGGATCTAGATTATACTATCCAATTAGATCCTATACCTTCTCCCCCAGATAAGACTAATTTAAATAAAGATTTCTGGCATAATTATTATAATAATACCACTGATGATATTAATACACATAGTACATTTGCACTATTTGTTTATAATAATTTTATTAGTATTGCAAATTGCATCACTATATTGGATTTAGGTGCTGGAAATTGTAGAGATAGTACATTTTTTGCTGAAAAGGGCATACAAGTTAAGGCAATTGATTATAATGGAACTCTAGACAAGGAATATGATAATTTACAATTGATAAAGGAAGATGTTGAGTGTTTTTTATCAAAATATACTGCTAATAGTGATATAATATACATGCGATGGTTTTTGCATGCGATGCCATATGATAAGGCAGAAAAAATATTTAGGCTAGCATTAAATAAATTGAATTCAGGTGGTAAAATATGTATTGAATTACGGTCATTAAATGATGATGTATTAAAAAAAAATAGTGTTTATAATGAAAATGATAAATCTTATAAAACAACGCATAAACGATGGTTATATAACAAGAAGATGCTAGAAGAGTTATCATTAACAAATAAATGTAATAATATATATATTGAAGAAGGTTATTTTTCGCCTAATAAAAATACGGAAACCAATAACCCATTACTAATTAGATTTATTTGCCAAAAAATATAAAAATAATGAAATAACATAGTGCTAATATACAATAATGCAATTAATTATCAAAAAATTACATTGACAATAAGTGCCTAATACAACCTAAAATACCTAAAATACCTAAAATACCTAAAATACCTAAAATACCTAAAATACCTAAAATACCTAAAATACCTAAAATACCTAAAATACCTAAAATACCTAAAATACCTAAAATAATTAATGGAATATGAATTATCATAATATAATAAACTACCATTAAATAAAATAATAAAACAATAACATAAAATAATAAAATAATAACATAATATAATAAACCATACAATAAAATAATAAATATAGATAATCAAAAATAATAAAAATATTATAATATAATAATCTATTAAACACCCAATCAACCAACCAGTCTACCACTCACATAACACATATACCGTATATATATATATATATATATATATATAAAAAATCCCAAAACCTTACATACACAATGTCTCTTAATCAACTACGTTATGATACATGCGCCTACCAACACGATGTTACCCAATCCGTCGGTGTTCTAGGCTGGGTTATGGACAATAACCGTAACGAAAACTGCAACAAATGCCGCATTGAATTTGGCGTTGTTGGCGGTACCAATGTTGGCCACCCTAATGGCCCCATTGTCGACCTAGAGAGTGACCTTCGCGGTATTACTCGCCTAGCTACCAAGTGTCCTACTCTCCAATATCTTAACCCCTGTCCTAATGGTGATATGAATACTTGCCAGCCACAGCAAATTATGATTCGTAGTACACCGAATACACAAGGTCGGGTTGTTAGCACTCAGCAGCAGCAATTGCCGTCATGCCAGATGTTCAGGTATAAGAGTGTGCCGCTACCTCCTCCTATGACACCAGTTAAATGTAATTATTATTAAATTCATGTTAACAGTATGTTAACGTGTTGTTAACATACTGTTAACATAATACTAGATCTAGCTAACACATACACACATTACTATTTTTTGTTTAAATATTTCAAATTTTCAAAATATAATATCATAATTATAATCATATTACATATTACATGTTGCATAGCAACTATAAAGCTTTAGATTTTAGTTAGCAAGTGTGCATAATCTCGACGATCACAATATTTATCCCCAATATCCCAATGGTCAGTTACTTTATTCAACCGTGTATATATTGGGCATCTATATAAGTTTAGTTGTTCATTATACACTTGTTGTTGTTTAGTTTCCCATTTAATTGATTCATAATATTCGGCATTTGATCTTATATATACCGTGTAAAATACTGCAATTTTCCATGGTCTACAATTATTGTATTGTATAATAATATCATAATTATAATCATAATGCATACTATTGACACCCAATGTGTATTCAATACTGTCATAAAAAGTTACCAACAATACATTTGGGTTATTAATATCGTTTTCAACTGTTTTATACATCATTGGGTGTCAATAGTAAACAATATCATTATCTTTCATTATTACACTATTTGGATGCATATTGAATAATAAATTAAATTTTCAGTATATAAATATAATCTATGTTGTAAGCATTTATTTAGTTCTTTAACAACCATCTTTGTATATATTCGTTTCCAATATTTACGATATATAATGTTTTGGGATTTTATATGGCATTTGTCTTATATTGTCATGTATATTGGTATATGTGTTGTGCGACATAGTTATATATTTTGACTCGAATTCCATATTTGTGTGTTATACAGTATGTGTGTTATACGGTATGTGTGTTATACGGTATGTGTGTTATACAGTATGTGTGTTATACGGTATGTATATGAATGAAAACTATGATATTATATGTGATAAACAATGCTTAACTAAATGCATTTTTTTTTAAAACTATATATTTATATAAGTTAAATATATAACTTAAATATATAACTTAAATATATAATATATATTAGATAATATAACCACATAATATAATATAGCGTACTATAGTATCTAGCGTCTTGTATCTATTATACTGTATAGCGTATATAATCTAGCATAATGAATAATAATAATCCCAACAATACTAACAATGGTAATCCCACCAATACTAGCAATGGTAATGCCAACACCAATACTAGCAATGGTAATGCCAACACCAATACTAGCAATGGTAATGCCAATAATAACAATACTAACAGTAACAACAATAATTCAACACATACAATGCGCCGCAATAGCAACTTAGCCAATAACCTTAATCTAGCTAAAAATAATAGACATAAACCAAAGACCCACAAAGCGAGTGGCACTACGACAACAAGTAAATCTTTAACACGTCAAAGGCTAGGGGATGTTGTTGATGAAATTATGGAAAGCCCATTGCAAACCCATCTTAAAATAGATTTATTAAATGTTATACGTAATCAATTATCAGCCGACAAAATTAGTAAGGATGAAGATAAACATATTGCCCATATGCAACAACCCATGTCACAACCACAACCACAACCACAACACATGCATTTACCCATGTCACAACCCATACAACCGCAAACATTTGGATACCCTAATTATTATGGTCAACCGCAACAACAACCGCAACAACCAGTATATATGATTCAGCCACCACAACCACAACCACAGCCACAATTAGTATATATGGCACCACCGCCAATGCAACAACCAATAATGCAACCAATATATGGACAACAACCATCCATATACCCTAATTACCCTAATAACCCTAATTACCCTAATAACCCTAATTACCCTAATAACCCTAATAACCCTAATTACCCTAATAACCCTAATAACCCTAATAACCCTAATAACTATAATTATAATCAGGGTGGAATGCTACCACAACAAACTGGTCAAGTTGAATATTTAACGGGTAAAATTAATGCACTTCAAATGGAGATGCAAGATATGATGCGACATGTTAAGGATTATACACGTAAATATATGGAGGTTACACGTGACGGCGATATGGACCGTATTAAAGAATATATAGATGAATTAACACGTATTAAGGATACAGTAGCCGAAGCGGCAGAAATAGAGCAAGTAAATGATACGAATAATGGTGACGATAGTGAGGATGTGGGTATGGTAGATAGGGCAAAATCGGCATTTCAAAGTGGTATTAGTGCGGTTACTAATGTGGCTAATAACTTGGGTAATAATTTAGGTATAGGTAATTCGAATAATACTACAAACAATACGGATATTACCGCAAATACAAATAATACAGTAACTAGCTATAATACAACAAACAACCCCGATAGCACTAATGCGATAAACAATATAAATACAATAAATGTAACTGATACAGATCCTCCAAAACCACCGGATGAAGCAATAGTTAATACAGATGGTGGGGATAATATGGTTGATCTAGATACATACAAAACGGATTTAGATATGAATAGTAATTTAAATACATTGTATACTAATTCTAATCATACTATACCAAATACAACTACTGCTAGTGAAGACCAAGAAGGTAAAGAAGAAGATGATGATGATGATGACGATGATGACGATGATGATGATGATGATGATGATGATGAAGGTGAAGGTGAAGCCAATAAGGCTAATGCAAATGCACCAGTTAGAAACCGTATTTTTGATAATGAGAATAGTGCACCAGCAGCACCGGTTGAACCATTGAATGCGGCAGCTAAGGAGTTAGATTTAAGAAATCAGCAACAAGCGCAGCAACAGGTGCCGTATCAGGGTCAGGTACAGACAGGAAAGGGAATGGGTGAAAAAGTAGATGGTAGTTTTTTGAGTTGGTTAAACCGTTGGTAGATGTAAATATGTGTATATAGGTGTAATAGGGTATACAATAGTTTAAAGATAGGTATATATAATGGAATATATAATATGCGTATAATATGCGTATAATATAAATTACATAATTAAAAATATGACAGAAATAATGCCAGTATTATATGGGCGATAGTTATAGCTAATATCAACAGTAGATGTCGAGGGTGTTGAATCTATGGATTTATATTGTTGCATAAATATACATTTTATATTAATTTGTATAAGTATTAAAAAAATAAAAAATATACATTTTAATGTAAATTTTATGTGTATTGTAAATTCTAAACAATTAACCGTGTTGATAAGCTAGTTAATAATTTTTTTAATTATTCGATAATTGAACAAAAGTTAGTTTATGGATATTATAGTTTATTTATCTCCTAGCTAAATTGTACTATTTATATTTTTATTATTTGCTACATATTCCGTGGTCCATTTTGCAACACATTCATCGAATTTATTTTCATTATATGTTTTAGGGTACTTAGAAGTATAAGTTTGCCATATGGCTGTTAGGAATTGATCTCCGATACGGCTTAAAGTATTCTCTGATGTCATATTCAAAGTATTAGTATGTGTTGATAGGCTAATATTAGAAGGGAATTTAATTACAATAATATTATCAAGTAATTTAGATGACTCAGATAATACTAGGTTAGGTAATTCATTACATTCAATAATAGTATATAGTAAACTTGTAGGCCATGTTTTAACATCGTCTACACCTAGTAGTTCTGGACAGTTTACAATAGTTCTATGTTTATCATTACAATATGATGAAAACATCTTATTTATTATATTTATAAATGTGGTTTTGCCATTGCCACCATTACCATACATAATAATTGTCTTTTTGTCAGGATTAGGTTGATACCGATTAGTCATACACTTAATTAGTAATAATATAAAATATTCTTTATCATCATTACCGGAAAATTCATCGCAAGAAAACAATGAATTAAAATATTCATCTAATAGTTCATGGGTTTCATAAGTGAGATCATGTTCGGAATTAGGTGCTTCATCTAAATCTTGCATGTCGGTAACATAATGGTCTTTAAGATCTAATACATGACCATTAGTGTAATAATACTTATCATAATCGGTTGGATTATTTGCTACATATTCCGTGGTCCATTTTGCAACACATTCAGCAAATTTATTTTCATTATGTGTTTTAGAATCCCTGGAAATATAAGTTTGCCATATGGCTGTTAGGAATTGATCTCCGATGCGGCTTAAAGTATTCTCTGATGTCATATTCAAAGTATTAGTAGGTGTTAATAGGCTAATATTAGAAGGGAATTTAATTACAATAATATTATCAAGTAATTTAGATGACTCAGATAATGTTAGGCTAGGTAATTCATTACATTCAAAAATAGTATATTATACAGTTGTTGGCCATGTTGAAACATCAGATATACAGTTTAATTCTGAGCAGCATACAATGGTTTTATATATCTTATTATAATATGATGAAAATATATTATATATTAAATTTATAAAAGTGGTTTTTCCATTGCCACCATTACCATACATAATTATAATTTTCTTTTTGTCAGGTTTAGGTTGATACCTACTAGTCATACAGTTAATTAGTAATGATATAAAATATTCTTTAGCATCATTGCCGGAAAAATCATAGCAAGAAAATAATGAATTAAAATAGTCATCTAATAGTTTATGGCTTTCATAAGTGAGATCATGTTCAGAATTAGATGCCGCATCTAAATCTTGTATATCATTAACAGAATGATTTTTAAGATCTAATACACGACCCGCAGTATAAAAGTAATTATCATAGGTTGAATTAGTTGCCATGATATTTGTTAAATAATATGTATTAATTTTGTTGTTTTTTTTGGTTTTTTTGGTACATACGTGTAACATTATAAAAGCATAATATATTAAAATATTAAAATATAATAATACATATTAAATAAAACATTATTACTAAATAAACATACTAATATATATAATACATTATTGCTAAAAAAACCAAATAACCAAATAACCAAATAACTAAATAACTAAATAACCAAATAACCAAATAACCAAATAACCAAATAACCAAATAACCAAACCCACTATATAAGATGTCTTTTAACCGTATGATATATGATAAGTGTGCCTACCGTCAGGAGTTAGCCGAAACAACGGGACCTGGTATATATCATCTAGCAACTCCCCCAAATACATGCCAACCTTGCCACCCTAGTGACCCCTACTTGCGGTTGCAGAAAACTGGTGTGTCGATTACCCGTAACACTCCTCTAGCAGATGTTGATAGTGAGTTGACAGGTCGCAGCCGTAATAGTAGCAAATGTCCAGAGCGTCAGTTTATACCTAGTCTTCAAAAATGGGGTCCTTCATCACAAGGTTTTGCATGTAACCCAAATAAAAAAGAGGGTTTTGGTAATGCAACAAATGGTGCATGCAGAGGGCCTAATGTGGGTACCGCTGCAGGCGCGTGTAATCCGAATGTTAGTAAGGTATGTGTAGACAATAGCGATATGTTTGTACCAGGGGAATGCAACGGATGGAATCCAACTGAAAACACCCGTTTATCCAATCCTAGTTGCAATCTTAGAGGTGCCGGGGCAATAAATAGGTGGGAATATTTGCCATTTAACCCGCAGGATAGAGTAGAGATACCGTATGATTTTAACATTAATAGTGTTATGATAGCCAAAGACACGCATAGAGTGCCGATAGACAGACCATTTAACCAAAAAGCAGCATGGCCAAAGCCACACAATGAACCGATGTGTCATACAATTACATCGGTCCCGTATAACCCGACGTTGCCGGCAAGTACACATTGGCAGGCGAGAGAAGTGGTAAGAAATTACTAACCATATAATATAATAAGTCAGACTATCTAGCATTTAAAGGTAAAATATTCATCGAATTGTTTGCGCATATAATCCCAACTATTGTTATTAGCTAAATTATATGTATTAGCTAAATTATATTTATTTGTATACTGCATATCTAGTTGATAGTTAAAAAGTTGTGTTTCCAATACATTGGTTGTATTTATAAATTCATGCAAAACAGTAGATGTATAATAACGCTGCCAAATATCATATGCTAGTTCAAACGGTAAACGATTAATACCTAATATAAAAGTTATATTATTGGCATTATCCATATTCTTATCCATATTCTTATCCATATTCTTATCCATATTATTAGTCATATGCTTAGCTAGATTTAGGTTTAGGTTTAGGTTTAGGTTTAGGTTTAGGTTTAGGTTTAGGTTTAGGTTTATATATATTTTGCAATATAAATATAAGATCACATATTTATGTTAAGTTATTGATACTTATTATGATAGGTATGACAAAAGTGCAATGACATTCAAACCATTTGGTAGGGTGCGAATACTAAGTTTGGAAAATTTGCCATTTTTTTACCTTTTTACAAATATTAGCGAATCCAATAGGTATATGCCTTAGCCACAACGTGTGTTGCCAATTGCTAGAGCGATTAAAAATGGGAAAATATATTTATAATTAGTTGGTAGATATTTTTCAAAATATAATGTTTACACAGTACAAACTAGATTGAATATCGGTAAGCTTTTGGTATTTTAACCATTTGAAGTAGGATAGATATTACGGCATATAGACGTGTTATTAAAATATATCTATACCCAAACTTTACTATATATAACTAAATTTGTTATATATATCTTGTGCTAGCATGTGTCTATATGTATAATTAAATAAATAATTTACAAAAAGTATACATATACGTATAGCTAGATGTGTCTATATGTATAATTGAATAAATAATTTACAAACTTTACTATATATAGCTAGAGGTCGGATGTTAATTAATTCCAAAAAAAGTATACATCTACGTATATGTATATCTAGCTATGTCTATATGTATAATTAAATAAATAATTCCCAAACTTTAAATTTGTTATATATATCTTGTGCTAGATGTGTCTATATGTATAATTAAATAAATAATTCCTAAACTTTAAATTTGTTATATATATCTTGTGCTAGCTGTGTCTATATGTATAATTAAATAAATAATTCCCAAACTTTACTATATATAACTAAATTTGTTATATATATCTTGTGCTAGATGTGTCTATATGTATAATTAAATAAATAATTCCCAAACTTTACTATATATAACTAAATTTGTTATATATATCTTGTGCTAGATGTGTCTATATGTATAATTAAATAAATAATTCCCAAACTTTACTATATATAGCTAGAGGTCGGATGTTAATTAATTCCAAAAAAAGTATACATCTACGTATATGTATATCTAGCTATGTCTATATGTATAATTAAATAAATAATTTACAAACTTTACTATATATAACTAAATTTGTTATATATATCTTGTGCTAGCATGTGTCTATATGTATAATTAAATAAATAATTCCTAAACTTTAAATTTGTTATATATATCTTGTGCTAGATGTGTCTATATGTATAATTAAATAAATAATTGTAATTAAGCATACATTAGCAGGGCTCTGCCCCGCACCCCGCCGACTTTTTCCCAAAATACGCTTTCAAATTCCCAAGGGCAACACACGTGTTTTCTAAGGCAAATAGACTAGGATAAAGTTAGCTATACTTGGCAAAAATACGCTTTCAAATGTCCAAGGGCAACACACGTGTTTTCTAATGCAAATAGACTAGGATAAAGTTAGCTATACTTGGCAAAAAGTCGGCGGGGTGCGGGGCAGAGCCCTGCTAATGTATGTTTAATTACACATATCTAGATATATATCTTTAAATTTGGTTGTAATCAAAGAGTATATTGTGCTAGATTTGTCTATATATATAATTAAATAAATAATTCCCAAACTTTAAATTTGTTATACATATCTATACCCAAACTTTACTATATATAGCTAGAGGTCGGATGTTAATTAATTCTCAACTTTAAATTTGTTATATATATCTTGTGCTAGCTGTGTGTTTTTAAATATATAATATATATATATCTATACCCAAACTGTACTATATATAGCTAGAGGTCGGATGTTAATTAAAATATAATATATATATATATATATATAATATATATAAACCCCAAACTTTAAATTTGTTATATATATCTTGTGCTATATGTAGATCTAGACATAAGTTATTAGTACATATTACATATTTCCTACAATCTATATACCGTTGCCATCTTGTATGCAATTTTCTTGGTCTACTCAGATGGTTAAAAATGACAAAAGTGCACTGACATTTAACATAGTTTGTACGGTGCGAATACTATGTTTGCAAAAAATAACCAAATCTCACTGGTTTTCGTAATTTACCACTTTGGATTCGCTAATACTACGTTTGGCAAAAGTCACAAAAATAACACGTTTTCGCAAACATTGACCATATGCCCTGTAAAATGGGTAGGAAAGTACTGGGTTTTAGAGAGAGTCACACCCCCGGTACAACACATTTTGGGAGGTTGGAGGGGGGGGGAGGGCGGAGGGTAATGGCATGTAAATAGTACATTTAAATAATAATAAACTAAAATTGCATTTACATAGTGTAAGTTAGTATTATATAGATACACTTATATACCATAAATACACATCTAGACACATATATACTATACTATACTATACATATAATAACTTACACTATGTCGCATAGTAACACATCTGCTAACTTTAAACTATTAGTAGGGGAAAGACCACCACCACCGGACCATACACCGCCAACAATCCGCGCATCTATTAAACCTATTTTAGAGTTTAACCCGGATAATAATACGATTACCCCTATTAATAATATAAATTTAAATACGATACATAATATAATACGCCCTATACCGTGTCGTCCACCCCCTCTTAAACCTGTTATAGATACTGAATTTATCCCATATGTGGATGATCCGCTTAATGAGGTTAATGATTGGGAACCAGTAGTGGTTGAGGATAAAAAATCTAAAGTTAGCATATCTATATTGGGCGAACAAAAATATAAAAAAATATTTATAAGTCTCCTACATAATTTAATCCAAATACTTGAATGCCATAAACATATTAAAAATAAAGATTTCCTAAAATCACTTAAAGTAACTCTACCTCTTAAAATGTTTGTGGAACATATTGACCATAAAAGTATTGTGAATTATGAATCTTATTATGCAATTTGTAATGCCATTAAATATGGTCTAGATCCATCCATTTATAAACTTTTATCATCTCGTAATCGTAAAAATATTAAAAAATACAATGATCCCAACTATAAAAATAACCCCATTATGCTCTATTATTCCGCTATATTCTATCTCGCTAAATTACATTTAGACCCTATTGAAAATTTAGACCCTATTGAAAATTTACTTAATGCGATAGATATGCTTACTGATGTCGACCCTAATAATAATGTTAATTTTAATACTCCTATATGGCGTTTTGCATATCATGTAATGTGGAATGCTATGTCTATTCTTATTGGCGATTCCGAAGAATATAGAAACCAAACCTATCTAGATGCTGAAACCGATTTTATAGATACTAGCCAAACCTATCGACGTCGCAATATAGAAAAGGCCGAGCGCGTATTTCTAACATATCTTAAATATACATCTAAACATAACACAACATATTTAGGATTTATTATGAAAAATACAATAAAAAAATATAAAAATCCAATGTTTATACGATATATGCATACATATGATCTAGAACCCAACCCTAGTAAAATGGAGCTTAATGAATTTCACCTAATCCATTATAACATGCTTCGTATGTTCTTTCAACATGTATGGCCTACACGTGTTGTCGAACCATACAATAGTTATCCGGTTGATGGTACACCTAGCGAAATCCAAGCTTTACTATCCAGATTCCCGCTACCACACTTATATATGTTTGTGCAAAATGGTGGGTGTACATCAATGGAATTTCCATTGAATTTTGGTCGTCTAGCATTACTATTTAAAAATAATGGTTATCAAGAAGATCTAGCCTCGGAATTAGATGCTAGCTTTAAAAAGCGGTTGCATTATGCGATTCGTTATGATGGGCTATCTAGCCTAGGTGATCCATACATTGATAATCGTAATATTTGCATGGAATTAAACCAAAAATATGGTGATTTATTAGATAATTTAAATAAAGTTAGAAAACAAATATATAATGAGTTTAACGATTATATGCTATCTTGTGGCCTTTCCAACTATCTTCACATGCCTGACTACCTTTTATATTATGCGTCAACCCCAATATCAACCCCTATGTATCGATCTCAATCTCTATCTCTATCTCAACATTTAGGTTTAGATGATGACACATTATGTGATAAGGCAAGTAATGATATAGAGCATATAGTATTAGATCAAGAATCGGTACAACTTAGCAAGGCTAAATCAATACGTTTAGCACATGTGATTAACTGTAAGTTGTATAATTATAAAAATATTAATACAACACCCGTATAATTTATGGTATAATTGGATAGAGGACCCACCTAACTATAAATATAACTATACAGATGGTTATTGCCAACTCCGGATTACATCTAGGCTAGCTAGCTAACTAACTAACTAACTAAGCCTAATAAAAAATCCGAGAGCTCCGCTATCTAATATATTAGCTAGATTTAAATAAACGCAAAACAAACGCATTGTAAAATTTAAATCTATACCTACCTACTTACCTAACACTAATTAAACCTAATTAAACCTAGCTTTATATTAATATAAATCACACACTCCACACACATATATATATACACACCCATAACATTGCACATCTAGCTAACTAAACCACATATATCTCTATATATCTATATCTCTATATCTCTATATCTCTATATATCTATATCTAGCTAATTAATAGTAATATGCCTAAACCATATCCTATATCTCAATATCAAGGCTCAATTATCCTCCTGCTATTTTTTTTACTTATAATCATACTTAAAACCATATATTATAATTATGGTTATAAATATCTCTTCGCCATCCATCTGGTATCATCCAACGAAACAAAAACATTACACACTAGATACTATACCAAATGTGGTAAATCAGCCCAACAACATAACCCTGCCACTATACATGCTCTCCAAGAACTTAATATACAATATTCATCAAATCCTACACGTGCCTGCCTATATATACCATGTGGCTATAATTATCTAGAATCCGAACTATCCATACTAGAACCTAGTAACTCACATCAAGTCATATTTGCTATTAAAGGCGCTGACCAACTATGTAGCAAAAATCAACTTTGGCATCGAATACATCAACGATGGGGACGAGACCGAGCCAGTCAATTAACTCCCGAAACTTGGGTTATACTCAACCAACCAGATATTCAAGCCTTTTATGACCTTCCACCACACGATCATCAACACTCTATTTTTATACTCAAAAAAAATATACAACGTAAACAAGGCCTGAAATTAGTGCACGGCGTCCCTGCAGCTATCTCAGCTATTGAACAAGACCATGCATTTCGTGTCATACAACGGTATATACCACATCCATTATGTATTAAGGATCGTAAACTTAATATCCGTCTATATATATGTATTGTATGCCCCGGTAAGTCAGAACAACCAATAGAATGGTGGTTGCATCCAAAAGGTAAATGTATATATACAGCTGATAAATATACAGCACTATCTACCGATAATCTAGATAATCATAATCAACATCTAACTAGCTTTAATCTTAATCCAGAACAAACATATACACATGATGGGCTACCAGAAACATTGGGGCAATTTCGGCAATATATTGGTAGTACTATTTATAAAAAAATATGGCTAGATATTATTAGTGTGCTTAGTGGCATTCGACAATCATATACCCAACCCATTCACCAAAATTATACACATAACAGTGATGGGACACCTAAAATGTGTTTTATTGATAGTGCCTTACAAGGTCACCGGTGTTTTCAATTATTCGGGCTAGATGTTATTATTGATACCCGCACCCCTACCTATCAAATATACAATTCTAATTATGTTAATGGTGATAAATATAATAGTGTTGTCGGTGGTAAATATGGTGGTGATGACGGGGATAATTGGCAACCACTTGTATTGGAATTTAATAAAGGGCCTGAAATGTCATATAAAAGCCCGGAAGATAAAAATATGAAAACAGAAGTAATGACCGATTGTATTAAATTAGGGCTAGATAAAGATATACGTAAATGGACACAAATTCCATAATTGTATTGGTCCTAATAGCATTGACATTATATTTACGTATATGGTTTATTGCTTCAGCCTGTACCTATTCATTATTGCTGTGATTCTAATATATTCTTTTGGCATTTTTTAATATTTTTATAACTTATCACTTTCTATGCTACTTAATTATATATTCAAAACATATTCAAAACATATTCAAAACATATTCACAACATATTCACAACATATTCACAACATATTCAAAACATATTCAAAACATATTCAAAACATATTCACAACATATTATAAAACATATTATAAAACATATTATAGTATTTAAACTCATAAATTTACCAAAAAACTCTACATATAAAAATCAAATAAAAATAAAAAGCTAAGGCTAGCTAAATACTATTTAATAATAAAAAGCTAAGGCTAGCTAAATACTATTTAAAATATTATATTTAAACCACATAAGTATAAATATAACCCCATATATTATATAAAACTATATATAATCCTAAAACCCCAAATCCTTTTAAACATAACCATAAATACATAATATATAGTTAGGGCTATGTATTTGATAAATCAACCCTTGCTATTAACCATTGCATTTCGCTGGTTTATTACTATAATAGCAATCATAGCCTTATCAATATCCCTATATACTATATGTACTCACCTCTATGCTAAATATAATACCGAATCTTTTACCGCCACTCCAGGTGATGGCCCAGTACCTGCCGATTTTTCCATACAACGTGCACAACCTGATTTACCAACCGTTGATGAGCCAAGTGAATCAGTACATTATGTATTTTGGACAGGTGGGTATGATAGCACATTTAGGGTGTGTGAAATGTTACTAGACGAAGATAAAATTGTACAACCCATATATGTAACATTTGCCCTAGATAATGATTGTGAAATTGAAGAAACATGTAATAAATTATGGGTTAGGCGTAACCGTAAACAAGAAAAGAAAGCCATGCTCATTATTCGTCGTGCTATCCAAGATCTAGACCCCATTGCTGCTGAACGACTCCTACCCACCCGATTTATAAACCAAGATATTGACGATAAGGAATATACGACATGGTTTGAAAATCAGTTTTATGCTGCCAATTTATGGCCAAAGAAACGTAAAAAACATCAATATCTAACCCTAGCTAAATGGACCGCATATCATAAAACATTTGTTGACGTTGGCGTACTAGGTATACATAATCAAACCGTATTTGCCAAATTTTTAAAAGATAATTTAAAGCAAATACATTATGTTCGATCAAATGGACAAAATCCGGTAAGTGGTAAACTAGCACCACCAGCTGGTATTAATTATCAAATTATGGTTCCGGATCATCCTTTGCGGTATTTGCGATTTCCTCTATGGGGTCGGTCAAAACAATCGTTGTTGGATCGGGCGAAACTTCGAGGTTATGATAACATTTTGAAGATGACATGGAGCTGTTGGTTTCCGAATGCGACAAATGGTAAGCCATGTGGGAAATGTCCAATGTGTCGCGAAAGAATTCTACCACACGAACATACCTAGGTATAGGTATAGGTATAGGTATAGGTATAGGTATAGGTATATACTTATAATCATCTTCGGTAGATCTGGGGAAATATTTTCTATCACGTACTTTACAATATTCTTCGTATTTCATATTATCTAATAGTTTCGCTTCTTCTAAAGGAATGGGATTAAATAATGGATTTTCAATTACATAAGTAGTTGGATCATATATATATATATATTATAGTCTATACCACTAACTTTATAACATATAGTTGAATTATCGGTTGCATATGCATATTCTGTTATCTTCCACATTACAAGTAAATTATCAATAGAATAACCCATATTTAGAAGTAACCTAATATATTCAGTTATGTACTCATGAGTGGTTGTTTTATTTTTAATAATATCTAATAATATTAAATTATATATATCATTATTATTATGTCCAAAATCTCTACCATAATATAAATTTTTATCTGCCTTTGCCATCGTATTCTTATTGATATACGTACAATCATCTTTATATGATTTAATATAATTAATCCCATTTACTATTTTTATGCTGGGGTTTTATATATCTCAATATCATGTATTTCATATTTATCATTTCCTTTAAAAGTTACCTCAAATGTAAGTAATAAATGTACTTTATTTGTTGGAATACTATAACCAATTTTATATTTTAGTAATTCAATTCGATTATTACATATATATTCCTCCATTTATTTCAATAATTATTTATACTTTTATTTTTTTAATTAATTCATTCCATTTTTTTTATATTGGGTCCAGGTCTTCTATTTCTTCTATTTCCAAATTATCAATATTATCTTCATTATTTGCACTATCTTTATTGCCTTTATTGCCTTTTTTGCCTTTTTTGCATTTATTGTTAGATTTCTTTGCTACACGTGGTGGCATTTTTAACTGTATGTGTCTCTCTAGTTATATCTAGATGTATATATATATTGTTATAGATATATATTGTTATAGATATATAGATATATGATATATGATATGTATTTATATGAATAAGTTAATTGTATTATCTGTATTATCTGTATTATTTGTATTATATTTGTAATAACTGTACTCAAACATATAAAATATAAAAAACAATCTTGATATAAATACATAATATCATTTATGAATTAACCACAATACTATTTGTATCATCTGTATTATCGGTTACCATATTTGCAAAGAAATCTACAGCACGAACATACCTAGATGTTGGATTATATTCAATATTGGAGGTACTATTTTTTTTATTTAGTAATTCCCAATATTCATTATATTCTATATTATCAAGTCGTTTAGCTTCTTCAATAGTTATAGGTTTAAGTAATGGATCTTGCAGTACATCGCTATTTGGATCATATAAATATATATTATATTTTATACCTTTAATATAATTGTTGACACCTGTTTTGTGAATTATACCACCAATTAGATTAACTAATTGTTTCCACATCACAATTAAATTATCAATTGAATAACCAATATTTATTAATAATCTAATATATTCAATTATAAACTCTGTGGGGGTTGTTTTATCTTTAATTATATCTAATAACATCAAATAATAAAGATCTTTATTATTATACCCAAAATCTCTACTATAATATAAATTTTTATCCTCTTTTGACAGTGTACATTTATTAATATAATTAATAACTTTATTGTTTTTAATATATTTAATATATTTCCCACTATTTACTGAATACATATCATGTAGTCGTACATTGGGTATTAAAAGCATATTACAATTATGTATATCATTTATTATAGTACTCCTAAAATATACTGTAATGTTAATTAATGTATTAAAATATTTACTTGGTGTCTTATTACCAATTTTCGCTTTTAGCAATTCAAGCCGATTTCTATATATATATTCCTCAGTATCCTTCAATAATTGTTGTCTTCTTTCAATTAATTGGTTCCATTCTCTTTTTATTGGATCCAATTCTTCTATTTCTAAATTATCAATATTATCTTCATTATTTGCACTATCCTTATTGTCTTTTATGCATTTATTACTTTTCTTGTTAGATTTCTTTGCTACACGTGGTGGCATTTTTAAAATATGTAGTTAAATATAGTTAGTTCTATTTAGTTATATCTGGATATAAGTTGTTCTATCTGTATATATATAATGTATTGAGTTATGTATTTAGTGATAAACGGTAAACAAATATATTAAAAATAAAAAAACAATTTTGGTATATATATACATATATATATACATAAATATACCATAAATATACCATAAAATAGTAATAACTAATATTAGACATTAGTAAATTAGTAATATAATATTTTAGTCAAATTATGTAATTTTACTACATATCAGCACTAACTACAATACTATTTGATTCATAAGTATTATCTGTAACAATATTTGTAAAGTAATCTATTGCATTAATATATTTAGCTACCGGCTCATACCTTTCGGATGGTTCTAGCATTAGATTAATATCGTTGTGAGGATCTGTTGCGCTAATAGTGCTATTTGAGATATTTACTTTTTTAGCAGTAATATTTTTATTTTTAAACATTTTGCGGTATTCTTTATATTGTATATAATCTATTTCATTAGCTTCTACAAGAGGTATTGGAATATTTTGCGGTTGTTTTGCTTCACTACTATTCGGATCATATAGATAAATACTATATATTATATCATATAAAATAAATCCTGTCGAGTGGTTATATTTAGGCGTGTAGATATATTTAGTACGTAATTCAATATGCACAATTAATTCATCAATAGAATAGCCTACCTGTAATAATATTTTAATAATCTCAGCAATAATTTCATCATCTGTATGTTTATCTTTTATGCACTCTTTTAATATCATATTATATACTTCTTTGTTATTACTTGCAAATGATCTCCCATAATATAAATTTTTAGCTTCCTTTTTATAAATTAAATTAGGTACTACATCCATTCGTACGTATTTATAATAATTGTTAGTTGCGTTTACTTCTATTCCTATTTTCAATTATATGTTTTTTATTTTTTCTTTTATATCATCTAGCAGTGTCTTTTGTCTATCAACTACTTTCTTTTTTGACTTCTTAACTTTGCGTGGCATCATGGCTAGTTTGTCTAGTTTGGCTAGGTTGGCTAGGTTGGCTAGTTTTTAACACAATGTTTATGTATAAGTATAAGTATAAGTATAAGTATAAGTATAAGTATAAGTATAAGTATAAGTATAAGTATAAGTATAAGTATAAGTATAAGTATAAGTATAGCTAATGAATAATAGATAATAATAAATGCAATATATATAAAAACACAGAACCTAAAAAGTGTATAACTACCAAAATACAAATGACATTCAATCAGTTTTACACAGTGTATAGTCTACGTTTGCAAAAAATCGTGTTTTTTACACTTTTTATGACTTTTACCCAAATATGGTGTGTATTGCCCTTTAAAATATCGCTATATCGCCCTTAATAATATGAATAAATCTAGAAAACAACGATTTTGGCCCCAAAAACGCAAACGTAGTGTTCCGGTCTTATAAATCGTGTCAAAATTCGGTGCACTTTTGGCGTTTTAACCATCCGATTAGGCTAGATATTTGGCGGATATTGATTTTTTTGGTTGGGGGTTACTTATAAAGAATTAACATTATATTGTTTTATTTTAATATATCTAAACTATAATAAATATATTAAAATAAAATATATATTAAAATAAAATATATATAACATATAAATATCTGCAACTAAACAAATTCAAATATAAATATATATTATACCCATATAATATGCCTAAGAGTAAACCCAAAAATAATACAGATAATTTATGTCCATCTAATAGTACACGTATATCGGTAGACTCTAATCCATGCGATATTTGGTGTTATTTAAATGAAAATATAAAAAAAAATAAAAAACATATAATTGAAAATATTATAGATTACATACGTGATTACTCATATATAAATATTATACAACGCACTGTTGATATAATAAATGAATTAAATACTAAAACAGAAAAAAAAACAACATCTAATACAACATCTAATACATCTAATGTATCTAATACATCTAGTGCATCTAGCTCTATACAACAAGAAATAGACATATCTATAGCATATATTGTAGATACTTATAGAATAGTTGAAAATATTGCACCACGTATGTTAGATGAATTTAATAATTTAATTCAAAAAATTAATCATGAAGAATATAAAAAAACAATATTATCATGTATCAAAGATAATAAAAGTTGTATACCTGATGATAGACCTTTTAATAAATATGAAACTATAATGAAACTAGGTAATTTAAATACCATGTATTTAATCAAATTAGCTGAAAATGTACATATAAATCGTAATATATATATTATTTTATTATATAGTATTATAGAATATAATCCATGTAAATTAATAAATTACGATTGTAAAAATATTAATGATGATCATATATTATTTTTATATGTATTTATTAATGAAATTACATATATTCTTGCCTTTATTGACGCAAATATATCATATATTATAGACTTTATTTATGATAAATCATCTCAAAACGACAAAAAAGATATCAAAGAAGATATCAAAAAAGATGTTACTATTACCACCATATATTTACGTAATCTTAATAACCAAATGAAAGAATTATGTAATGAATTTAAGAAAACAGATGTATTATATAAAAATTATAAAATACATACCGATACTCATAATACTCATAATACTCATAATACTCATAATACTCATAATACTCATAATACAGATAATACAGATAAAAAATGCCAATACATAAAATACTATATGGATATTAATTATATTCGTACATATTGGATATGTTTGAGAGATATAAAATATGATAATATTATTAATCCATTAAATCCCAATCCTATTCCTAATATTAAGTCTAATTCTAATACCAATAACGCTAGTAATTCAAATAGTAATTCCATCGCTAATTCTAATTCTAGTGGAAAAAGTAGTGTATTTAATCCTATTTTGAATGCAAATAAAACATTGTTTGATTATTTCTATGATAACTTTTATGCATTTTATAATGAAGATATATCTAAAATGCATGATAATAAATATGATCAACAAACATATAATGATTATTTGAAGATATTGAAGTTAATTTCATTATTTGATCCAAACGTATTAATATCAATATCATCATTATCACCATATAATAATATGCTTTTAACTGAATTATATAAATTAAATACTAGATTTACAACATTAAATATCTTATTACGTAAATATATTAAAGAAATTATTAATAATGAAGTCAAAATGCATAACTTAACTACACTACCAACAAAACATAATAATGACATATTTATGGTTGAAGCTATTGATAAATTAACAAACTATATGATATTATTACAAAGGTATATTACATCTAAATGTGATGAATCAATTAATAAATGCAACGTTTTTGAAGATTTATTTAAAAATTTAGATGTAACACCTATATTAGATGATCTAGAAAAAATGCATTTAATACTTTCTACTGAATTTACATCCACCAGGGTATTTTATGAAAAAAATTCCATATTAAATATACTATATACATTTATAACTAGTGGCAAATCTATAAAGCAAAATATACTTGAAAGATATCAAAATATAACACAATTAATGAAGTTACCTGAATTACCTAATAAAGCCTTGTCATATATATTTGGCAAAATAATACTTACAGAGAAAAATGACGATGATATACAATATTCCATATTAGCCTTTGTATTATATAAATATTTAAATGACAATAAAAATAATACCGAGTTACATAGTTTATTATTTAATAAATTACAATTAGATACTAAAACTGATATATCAGTTATAATTAAAAACTGTGCGAAATACTTTTACAATCTGCACGGTTATAAAAAACCTAAAAAATTATAATATTATATACCAATACTTAACCCCCAATTCTAGCTTTATTTTTCATATTTATAACATAATAAACCTACACTCTTGTGTTTATACTTATATCTACTTATATCAACTTATACCTACTTATTCCTACGTGGTCTACCCTTGCCCCTCACAACTCCACTCTCTGACACTCTTGAATTACTCTCCACACCATTACTACCACTATTCTCTATACCACCTTTCACTGCGCTACCTATATTAACCTTCAAATATGGTGTCGTCACGCTACTATCTATATTTTTGTTGCGGCTTGTTGTATAACTAGTTCTGCTAATTGTGCTAGTATTAGTGCTAGTGCTAGTGCTAGTGCTAGAGGTAGATGTATTGGTTGTTGGTATCCTAGCCATTGCCGGTGCCAACCTAATCTTAATTATATTGTCCACACAATTAATTACCTTATATTTAATCGCTGTCGGTATATTTTGGTCCTTAATCAATTCCATTTGACACTCTATGTCCTTATAATAATCCCTGCTCATACATCTAATAAATGGCCTGTTATTTGTAAAGAATCCAATTATAAAATATATCCGCGCATTTAACTCTATCATATTTACCGGCTGCCATTGCAATAAATCATTTATCTGCTGGAAATTTTTATATAATGTTACCAACAATTTTGTCTTCTCCGCCTGACTGTTTGCTATAAATTCTGCTGTCAATTTACCCAATATATTATATAATGTCTCCAACTTATGTATGTCTTGTCCATGCTCGTTCACTACCGCCTTCACATCATCCTCAAACGGCTCCAAATCTATTGCCAAATCCTTACGCATAGTATCCTCATCTTCACTAGATACCGGTGCTTCTTCTTTCTTGGTATCACGACTTGTGTTTTTATTATTAATAAAATCATATGATACCTTATTTAATAATTTTGTTTTTCCATTGCCTAGCTCAAAATAATTGGCCTCCTCCAACATATTTAATGACTCATACAATATATCATGCAAATTCGTGTTTAACCCACCCAATATATCATGTGTCACTGCTAGCTTTAAAAACTTAATATGCACTCCTATAAAGTTTGATTGTGTATGCATCTTATTCAATAACATATGCCACAATATATCCACATACTTATTTTGTTTTTCTACCCCATCTAGCCCCTTTATTATTTCAACCACCTTTGTAACACTTTGCTCCACCGTCTCCATTGCCAATTTATTCAATACCTCATTCAAATCCGCCTTTGTATTTTCTACCTTTGCCTTCAACTTGGTCAAGCTAAAACTATATTTGCTCTTTTCTACCCTCTTTGGTGGCGTTGCACTAGCACTAGTACCAGTATCTATACCATTACCATATATAATCTTACTCCTGTTGTCTGCTATACTACTATTCGAAGTATATGTATTATATGTACTGTCCGAATTATATGTACTGCCCGAAGTATATGTATTATATGTACTGGCCGAATTATAAGTACTTGGCCTTGTGTTATTTGGAATATAACTACCACCACCATTGCCCGCTACTAACGGTGTTGATGACGGCCTATATACGTTAGTTGTATTTGGTGATACATACGAATTACTGTATTGGCTAGTTCTATAATGACCATTTGGCATCTTATATTTTGGCGATTTACGATTGCTATTATAATATGGCTTTACATGTGCATGATAATAATCCGTAATCTGCTTGTTTATATTATCCAACTTGTCTAGCACTAATTCATATACCAATCTATCATATTTCATATTACCTTCCTGTAACTCATCATAATCTATCTTTCCAACCACTTCCCTATTCAAACTTTCTTCCCCCTTATTCCTCTTTTCCTCTCTATCGTGATAATCATAATCTTCAACCATCTTTGCTCCTGTATCCATAGACATTCTAATATTATATATACTCAGTAATACTTATAGTAGTATAATAGTTTGTAATAATTTTAAATTTGTAGTATAATAGTTTTTATTGTACTTCTAAATTGAATTATCTAATAATATAATATAAATATATATGTTTGTGTGTTTATGTGTTTGTGTGTTTGTGTGTTTGTGTGTTTGTGTGTTTGTGTGTTTGTGTGTTTGTGTGTTTGTGTGTTTGTGTGTTTGTATTGTATATATATGTTGCTAGATTGCTTGTTTGTATTGTATATATATGTTGCTAGATTGCTTGTTTGTATTGTATATATATGTTGCTAGATTGCTTGTTTGTTATATATTTGTAGTATAATAGTTTGTAGTATAATAGTTTGTAGTATAATAGTTTGTAGTATAATAGTTTGTATTGTATATATATGATGCTAGATTGTTGTATGTATTTGTGTATATATATATTTGTGTAAATTAACAAAATAGTATATTGTAAAATAGTAGAATGCTATTATATATCACAATAATCACTTTTAATAATATCTAGACGCAATATATTTCATTTTTCCGTAAAATATATCATAAATAAATACTATCACATAATAAATACATAATATATAATATATAATATATAATATATAATATATAAACTATTAATAACATACAGTTACACTAGATAGATATTACATACATTCGATAATATAACCATGTCCACCCCACTATCTAACCTATTTCCCAATAATTATACCTCACCACCACCCCAACTCAATACCAATATATATAACCAAAGCCCTCTTACTCTAAATAACCAATCTGAATATCAATATGATAGCATTGCCTTTAATGAAGCCCAAAATGCCAACGCTACTGGTACTATACCCGGCCTCGGATTTCAACAAGGTATGGTTAATACAAATCCCACCGGTCGGGTACAAGATGCCAATATTAATCGACCCCGTAACCCCGGTACTATTCGCAGTGAATTAACCGGTCAAGATATTGCCAATACCGAATGGCACGATAATCAAGTACCCTCAGTTGGTAGTGGTGTCAAACAAAATACTGACCCCTACGCCTATGCTACCAAATTAGAACACTTTACCGGCCAAGGCGCCACTACTCGTCCTCGAAAACAAGAAGTTGGGTCCTTTTATGATCACTCTCCTATGTCTGGTGGTTTTGTTAATGGTGCCCCCGCTATGACTAGCTATGATCTAGAAAGTCGTTATGCTCAAAATACTAGCCGCTATCGTAATGGTGAAAAAATATTCCAAGAAGTACGTGTCGGCCCTGCCCTTAATGCCGGTTATGGTACCGAAGGCCATGGCGGATTTCAACAAAATAACGCACTCGAGTTTGCCCGGGCTTATGCAAATCGTACCATTAATAATCGCTTGCCCAACAATCCCAAAATTAGCTATACTTTACCTATTAACCCCGGTGCTCTACGTGGCGGTACTCGTGGGCTACAAGCCGCTGTACGTAAGAATAAACCAGAACGCTGGTACCGTAATGATCCCGGACGCTACTTTATTACTGGTGGTGCCGTTAAAGCTAGTAAACTTCGTGAACGTGTTAATGCCAAAGCTACTAAACGCCAAAATCATCGCTCCTACTATGGTGGTCTAGGCAATGCAGCACATAAACGACCCAAAATGGACCCCAGTATTCGCAAATCACGCCGTGAAAATCTAATGAATGACTGGCAACATGGCGTTTTTCATGAGGGTGCATGGATTATTAATGATGAGGCCAATGATAATGCCGTTGGTGATTATGGTATGAATGCTATTGAAAATCGACCAAATGAACGTGATATTACCGGTACCCGTATTCATCGCCTTAATGTCAGTACTAATGTTAAAAAACTTATCATGCCCTTTACCGATATATTACGCCGCACCAAAAAAGAAAATGCCATTGGTAATATACGTCCTGAAGGCTTTATGAGTCCCCAAATTCCCAGCAAACAAACCGTATATGATCCCAATGATACACCCCGGACTACCAAAAAAGAACTTAATATCCATAACAATCATGAAGGGTTTTTGGCTGGACCCAACAAACATACAGTTCATGACCCCAATGATGTTCCTGGTACCACCAAAAAAGAACTCAATATACATAACAATCATGAAGGTTTCTTATCCGGTCCCGATAGACTACAAGTATATGACCCCAATGATATACCCCGGGCCACCAAAAAAGATATGAATATTCACAATACACATGAAGGTTTCCTTAGCGCACCCGATAAAGGCCAAGTATATGATCCCAATGATACTCCCCGTACTACTCGTAAAGAACTCAATATACATACCAAAGCCCCCTTTATTAACTTATCACCCCAACAACCACCACACTTACGTGTATATGACCCGGAAGATATTGCACGAACTACCAAAAAAGAATTAATAGAAGATAACAACCATATGGGTTTTGTTCAATTTCCAGAAGATACCCACCCTGGTGCCTATACTAGTGTTTCCGTTTCTGCCAAAAATACTAACAAACAATTCCTTGTTGACTATTACTATACTGGTGCACCTAGTGGCGAAGTTGGTAAGGGTGGAGGCCGCGGTTATCTTGCTAGCAAAGTCAAAGCACGTAATACTAACCGCCAATTTACTGGTGATCATGAATATCAAGGTACGGCTAGTCATTATACTACCGGGCCTAAATCATATAGTTCAGCATATAATATGCGACTTAACCCCAATAAAGAACAACTAGCACGTGGACGAGCACCCACCGAACAACGCGAGAAGTTACCGGCTGGTGTAGATTTTGTCAATGTTCAGCATAAGAAAATTGAGAGTGATTATATTAATACCCGCGAACCTATGGAAAATAGAGTATATGGTACGCCACCACAAGCTAACCACTGTGGTGTTACATCTATGAAACAAAAACTAAGTGATCAAGTTAGTCGGGATAGGCTAGATCCGGATTTACTTAATGCTTTCCGTGATAACCCTTATACACAATCACTCACATCGGCCGTATAGTTATGTAGTTACATAATATCAGCTTTCTAGCTTTTCATGTTAGCTATAAATATTTTATATTTTGGTATTGATTTTGATATATATGATTATATTTTATATTTTGATATATATGATTATATTTTGATTATATTTTGTATGGCTAGAGCTAGACATTGATTTTATATTTTGATATATATGATTATATTTTATATTTTGATATATATGATTATATTTTATATTTTGATATATATGATTATATGTATATGTATATGTATATGTATATGTATATGTATATCCAAACTTAAATATAATACTACATAAAAAAATACTGCAATACTACCAACACATTACCTGTCACGCTCTCTATCACGTTACATGATTCACATTGGCTTTGGCTTTGGTCTTGTTAAAGCCAGATTCTTAGCAATTGCAATCCACATCTCGTCATTATGCTTCTTAGCTAGTGCAAGATCGTGAAGTATTGACACTTCCGGGACTGTTTCCCATGTGTACTCAGCAGCGCTGAATATCACCGTGCTACTCCATTCGTCGTTTGCGATTCCACTAGCTCCTGGAGAATTGAAACCGGATGAAATAAGTGCATGGTTGGAGTTGTCACACGACATAATGACCGGTGTGTATGTGGGACTTATGAGTATGTATGGGCGCTGAAGATACGAATAATATGTTATTGTTCGATGAAATATAATTTATACCTAATATATGCTATTATCATTTTGTGTAAATTTTACCAATAAATACAAAAAACATAACAACAAATGGCTTCTAACTGAGAAAACGAAAGATAGGCAAAACATCTATTCTGGCACTTCTGCGAGAGAACGTGGAATTGGCCCACGGCCACTACATTCTTACTCCATCTTACCAACCATGGTATCATAGTCAACCTGTGTTGCACTCAGTATAACCTCAGATGCGATCCATGGGATACCTTGGTCATTTCGAATCGCAGCCTCGACGCTATCAGAATTGTGGACACGATGACGCATCTTGTCGTGATTGTGGTATGTCACGGTCATGACAATGTCAACAATCAGATCTAGTGTCAAGGGCTCAGCAGGAATCTTGTCAGACTCTTGGATGTGCGTGTATTCGCACAAAACGTCGATTATATTGCACCCCATGTTCTCCACGCCTTCAAACTTGTAATCCAAATTATTTTTGATCTTGTCACCCAAGATGATAATGGGCAGAATTCTGCACTCTTCTTGGATTTCCTCAGACACTACATGTTTTAGGTTGGGGATCTCTAGGTTCTGGAGAGTTTCCAGGACAAGGCGCATGAATTCAGCTTTGCGCTCATTGATCTCATCACGGTGGCGCGCATTTTCGGCCTCCACGCTAGCCGGTACCTTTTCAACTGGATAGCTAGCCATTGTGCTAAAAATGACACTGGGTAAAAGAGTCGATAGAGATGGTGAGTGAAAGTCAATTCAAGAGAGATAGAGGATATAGTAAGTGTTATATATATGGTTATATAACTATTTTCATTTTATGTTATAAATACTAATATTACCGAAAAATATAACAATATATTTTATGTACTTTGCTTGTTTTTGCATATTTTTACTTTTTTTACACTATTTTAGATCATTTTGTATAGCTAGTTGTATTTGACTATTTTAGACTATTTTTAGATGATGTATATGATATAAAAAAATAACAGTTATAAGATATGGACCACATAACATACAGTACTTACCAAATATCCATTTCATCATCATCATAATCCGTATTTTCCGAATCTGATTGTTCAATGTCGGACTCATCTTCTGAATCATCCTCGAACTCTGGCACTTCTTGGTCATTATCAATATCCATATCATTTACATTAACCGGATTAAGAATATCATTCAACCGGGTTTCAAACCACATATCTGTTACAATAACTACGTTAGCCTCTGCAGCGGCATTCTTGATTTCACCAATGAGTTCGGGAATATTCACCGTAACGGTTGCGTATTTTGTGTGGATATCAATGCACAACATTTCCTGTGTCCGGCTAACATCTTCATCTTCTTGTGGATTAGTGTCGATATATAATAACAATGCGCCAGTGAATCCCAGAAACGACACGTCCATTCCCCGCAACATGTATACAAATGCGTTGTACTGCATCTGCAGGTCTTCAGCACTAACATCATATACATCAACCGTATCCTTTAGAACACGAAGGCCAATCCACATTGAATAAACAACATGAGCTAGGCGCCAAATTCCCGCTACACGTTGTGGTTGGCCAATGTTTGCATTCGGGTATTTGTTGTTGAAATACTCATGTACATCATTCGGAGTAGGTATGCAGTCATTAAGAATCTGAGTGCGGTTGTTCTCAAACTGATCAATGTTGATGTTTGGGAATATGGCTGGGATCACATATCGGATACTTGTTGCAACAATAAATTGAAACCAACTAATAAGCCCACGTTGGACATTATTGCGAACAGGTTCGGGGACCTCAACTACATCCATTATGTGAATGGATATATAAACACAATGAGCTTAGACGGTGTTTGACAAAGTGCAATGGAAAAGGGTTGAGTGAGTAGCCAATATAGTGTAAAAGGATACTAATATATGGTAATTATTAAACTCATTTTTTGTGTAAAATACTAATATATCCAATATCCAATATCCAATATCCAATATCCACACAATATACTTATATAGGCATTACATATTACAAATTACAAAAAAATAACACTTAACAGGTGACATCTAACATTCATCATTACGGTAAACAAACAACACGCAATATCTGAACAACACATCAATAGTACCAACTTTTTTCGTAAATTAATTCATCTAGCTCATGGTTCGTAATGTTTTTCTCAACAAGCAGACTGAAGTATTCCATATTAACCTGATACCTACAATAGGCATATACTGACATATCTTTGTCACGCATTTCTTGATTGTACTTGGTCACATCATCTACGGTGATTTGCAACTTGTTTGCTAGGTAACGTACCACGTCCCACCTTTGCAAACTCATAGCGGTAGATAGGCAGTACTTGTTCTCCCAACTATCGAAAGTTGTTGGTATATAACCACTGTCGTAAATGTGAGATTGGTAAATCATATTGTCATATGCTAAAATTTTTCGTATTAAACTATAGTACTCGCACTTATTGTTGTCACATGCATCTCGATCCTTTGCTTTCACAAGGAAGTAGTTGAGATCAATGCCAAACTCCATTATTAGATATGCTAGTATATCAATTAATATATTTTGAATACCTATTTTTTCGATATAATCAACTATATTGTCTTCTGTCAAGTTGAACTTTGTTTTGAGATACCGGATTTTGGCAATTATACATATATGATAATCACGATAATAATAGTGACTACAATCATGCTCACTACAATCATCACTATTATTATGACCTTTATTATACGATAAAAGCGCAAGTAGCAAAGCATTACAGTATTCCATACCAAGACTGAACTTTTCGAAAAGATAGCTGATGGTATCTTGTTCAATATACTTTGATACACAAGCATTGGCAAAATCAGAAGGATTGTCAATCGTAAAATCATCTAGTGTCATATTAAATTTGCAAACAAAGTAATCGAGTATATCTATACTATAGGAAAGACATTCTTTTTTAATGACAGACATTACAAAATCTATCTCATTTTCGTTGGCTATCAGTTCCGTGTATTCTTTAACCTCTTCAAAAAGGTATTTTACCATATCACGTGATTTGGAATGTTGTATAGTTACCTGAGTGATATCATTAAGTTTATCAATGCCTGACAAGTTACTGCTATTAATTAAGAATTTAAATGCCTCAAAATGGTTGTAGACAATTGTTTCCTTTATATGATATTCATTACAATGCAGTTTAAGAGCCGGTAGGTATCCGTATGTTGCACCATAATACGAAATGGTGTTTTCTGTACTATCTGACATGAGCTTGCTATCACACAACTTTTTTAAAATGGCACTTCCTAGCCGGTGTTTAATTACCATTTCGACAATTTCTTCTTCTTCAAAATTGTCTTCAGTTATATCTATAATGATCTTATCAACGCTAAGGAAATTTGCCAAGTGTTTACGTTTGCCGTATATATACTTGTTGATGTAGATAAAATCCACAAATGTTAAAAGAGTCATCTTTGTCACAATGTGCTCGACAATTTCCAACGGGATAACCTCGAAGGGGGTTGGCTCAATAGCTGAAGCCATAGCAACCGGTGACTTGGTTGGTTAGGAGAGTGGGTGAGGAGAGTGTGTGAAGAAAGTGGGTGAGGAGAGTGTGTGAAGAAAGTGGGTGTGTTTGAGTGCAAGCAAATTGTAAAGAACGAAAAGCTGACAAGAAGAGAAAGTAAAAGTATAATTATAATATATAAGTATAAAATTTACGTTATGTAAAATCTACTATTATTGCTTAAAATAATATATAAATACTTATTATCACCAATTAGATAATAACTCTCAACCTATATATAACTAAAAAAAAGTAAATTGCCCAAGGGGGGCGTGTGAATTTTGTAGTGGGTTTTGTGATAAGGAGAGCGGGAAACGGGTTTTCACCAGCCTAGATCTTTTGTGGATACAGCGGACCGTAAGTGTCTACCTGCGCCGGTGCAGATTGCGAGTCAGTGCGCTTGACGGGACCGAGATGGGGCAACTGCGACGTTGCAGCAGCGTATGAGCGCTGAAGGGGGGCGGTAGAGGGAGGTGAGGGAGAAATTGAAGGAGTAAACGTCAAGCCGTTCAGACCGTCAAAACCGGGAGTCGGCGGGAGAGAAGACATGGTTTCGGGTGTATGAAGGTGTGGGGGGGGGGAATGCAAGCAAATTGTAAGAACGAAAAGCTGGCAAGGAGAGTGTGAAAGTATTATTTACTTAAAGCAATTAGAAATATCATTTTTTGTTAAAAAAGACAAAATAGAAAAAATGTGAAATAGAAAAGAATGCAAGAGCGATTCTAATAATGGTTATATATACAACATAATTGCTTTATTATATACGTTTATGGGGCAATATTATTATAGTGTTGGAGGGGGGGATATTAAATTCTTATTTAACTGATGTATATATTTTAGTAAGTCTTCTTTTTCATCTTTTTTGTTGCTATCATGTTTTAGAATATCTTGTATTTCAAATAATAATTTATAAATAAAATCGTTCAGATATATATTTTTAAATTCTTTAATTTTATCAGAATTATTACTATTCGATGTATCTTTCATTTTTTCCAATGATCGTATATATGCATCATAGGTTTCTTTAATTAAAGCCTTTATTTTTTTAAAATCAGGGTTATGTACACGATCGTTACTATCCACTTTATATGCAAGTTCATCACCTATATTATATAATACTTCATCATACTTAGTTGCAAATACGCGAGGCTTATAATGGAAAGGCTTATCCGGCTCCGATGCTAATCTTTGTGGCTCGTTAGGCTCTTTACTCACATGTGTAGGGGTTACAAACATATTAGAATTATCATTATTCACGTTTACACCACCACATTGCCCACGACGGCTTTTATTTTTGCGGGTTAGGCTACGGCTACGACTAGATTTGTTACGTTTATTAGCATTCTTAGTACGTTTGGTACGTTTGGAGTTAGATTTTTTAGATCTAGATTTGACTAGGGCCATAATTGTTATAGATAGATTTTAGATATTAGATACTAGCTATTAGATACTAGCTATTAGATACTAGCTATTAGATACTAGCTATTAGATACTAGCTATTAGTTATTGCGTTAAGTTTTATATTATTATATTATTATATTATTATATTATTATATTATTTTTGTTTATTTGTATATGTATAGTTATCTAATATAATTTGTTGTGTTTATCTAATATAATTTGTTGTGTTTATCTAATATAATTTGTTTATTAGTATAAAATAACCAAAATACGTAAAACCTAATTATTATAAAATTTATAAAATATAATAATCTATATCATAATATACACCATACCACAGCTAGTATACAATAACACATAATGTCCATTCCCGAAATATTTCCTAAGCTAGCTAATAAAGAACGCCTTAACTATCTCCGCAAATCAGAATGGGATGTTTATTATAGCTGTAAAAATCGCTATCCCTATCTAGTTGTTGAAAATCTCCACCCCACCATTCTACACCAACAACAACAAATTAACCGCCAAGATATTGAAGATCCCTTCCGCCCCGATCCTAAAATACCCCCTAGTTGTCAACTAACATTACCCATATATGATAACCTTAAACGTTATGGTCTTAGCCCCGGTCATAATGCACCCGCCGGCACTCATCGAAGTAGCCTAAATGTTTGGTCCGAAACATTTATGTTTAGTAATATGACACCCCAAGAAATTACCTTTAATGCCGGAGTCTGGGTAATCCTGGAAAATTGGGTTAAACGCCTTATACGTCATCCTAAATTAACCCGTTTACGCTGCATAACTGGATCCACACCGGCTGGTTCCGGTAATAAAGCTAGGCGGCGAGTATGGGATCCTAGTGCTAATCGGATGACCACCGTTAATGTACCTAGCCATATGTTCAAAATAATAGTTTCAGAAGATCGCCGTGAATTTCAAGCGAATGTCGGCAAAATAAGTGATACAGCACCCTTATATGTGGCTTGTTTCCTTTATCCAAATACTTCCGTTATCCCGACACCCAAAACATGGGACTTAGCCAAATATAGGGTTATGATAGATGATATTGAACGATTAACCGGGTATAGTATATATGCACTTATTGGGCGATATTATAAGTCTAATCCAATTGGGCGAATTGAAAGTTTGGAAAAAGTGGCTAGTATTGATTTCCAACCTAACGATGGACTATTGATACAAATGGAAAGGGCTAAGTATTATTATAGGCTAGCATATGGCAAATCAAGGCGTGAAATAGATAAAGTATGGAATGAGTTGCTTAAGAATGCAGAGAGATTACAAATAAGTGATTTAAGCCATCATGAGATGTATAGGAATGCTAGATTGAGTGTATTGAATAATAGTAGTCAAAAACATGGGTATACATCATCTAGCTCTAGCGCTAGCACTCTATCTCTAGATAAATCAGAACCTAAATCGCAAACTAAAACCCAAAAATCAAAATTACAAACTAAAACTAAAAAACCAAAAGTACAAAATAAAACCCAAACGAAAACCAAAACTAAAAAACATAAACATATAAAATAAATATTGGCATTATATTAATTATTAATATGTGGATTATATTGTTGATGTCCTACATGTCATCGTCTGCCATATTCTGCGAAATACCGATTGTTTTTTTTGTATTTTATGAGTTTGTTTATTAGCATATTCTGGTATTATTGGATTTATTATTTTGGTTATCAGTTTTATATCTAGTATATGGTGGTGGTTTATTATTTTGGATATTGTTAATATCGTCATTCCGTTCTATTATTTCTTGTTTATTATCATATTCTGGTTCATAGTTATAATTAGATATTGGTGTTCCAATAAGTTGGGATGTAAAGTTCATTATTATTAAATTATTATTAAATTAACCTAACATATAAAAATTATAAATATAATGTGATATGTTAGGTTAATTTAATTATTGGATAAATATAGCATATTAACACATAAATAACACATAAATAACACATAAATAACAAACATAATATGACAACCTATAAATAATACATATATTACATAAATAATACATAAATAATACATATATAACATAAATAATACATAATATAATCTAGCAACCTAAAAATAATAAAAGCTATTGCTAACATAAATAAATAAAAACTATTGGTAGCATAAATACTATTGCTAACATAATAAATAAAAACTATTGGTAATATAAATAAATACTATATACCATATATACCATACCATATATACCATACCATATATACCATACCATATATACCATACCATATATACCATACCATATATACCATACCATATATACCATACCATATATACCATACCATAAATAATGTCAACGACAGATGTGCCAACATCAAGACGCCTTATACAAATATGTTTACGTGTACCTAATCTAGGTAGTCTAGTATTCTTTTTAGTATTTGTACTAGCAATCCCCGCAATTTTATTAAATGCCAATCAATTAGTTGCACTTCAATTCTACCTACCATTATTAGTTATGATGGCAGTAACATTGGCAGAATCCGGCTACCCTAACTATTTCCAAAATTTATACCCATTAGGCCAGGCACAAAACTTAAGTGGTTTTGTATCACGTACATTTATTAATACCTTAGCAGCCCTAGGTATATTATCAGCGGCCATATTAACAACGGTTAATTCAGGAGGTAATGTTGCCCTAGGTATGACAATCGGTATAATTGGTTTGGGTATGGCATTCCCAATTGCAACACAAGTAATACCGTTTTTCATCCGTCAAGTTGATGCATTATTGCGTGAATTAACTAAGCAAGGTACTAAGTTTCCTGGTAATTGGCATAAATACTTTACGGGTATGGCATTTATATTGTTCTTTATTAGTATGCAGTTTGTATTAACTAGATACGCAAAAGATACTATTGTAAGTGATACTAGATCAAATAATTTCTATAATACTAACACTACTAACAATACCAGCACTAACAACACTAGCACTAACAACACTAGCACTAACAACACTAAAAGCACTAACAACACTAGCACTAACAACACTAAAGCTAATAATACCAGCACTAACAACACTAAAGCTAATAATACCAGCACTAACAACACTAAAGCTAATAACAATAAAGCTAATAATACTAGCACTAACAACACTAAAGCTAATAATACCAGCACTAACAACACTAAAGCTAATAATAAAAATAATATTGTCAATAACAACAATAATAACAATAATAATAGTGTCAATAACAACAATAACAACAATAATAACAATAACAGTGTTAACAATAACAACAATAAAAGTAGAGTAAATGGTAGTAATAAAAAATAGTAAGCAGAAAAAAACAAATAATGATAAAATTAATCAGTAAAACCGATATTTATATTATATATTACAATTTTTATTATATTTTTTCATAATATGTAATTATATATTTATATAGTATTATACATATGACAAATGCTAAATAACATATACATTATATATACATTATATATACATTATATATACATTATATATACATTATATATACATTATATATACACTATATATACACATATATATGCATATAATTACAAACATAGTTAAAAATATATTATATTATTCTATACTAAATCGTATTAAATCTTAATAACACATTGCTAGATAACACATTGCTAGATAACACATTGCTAGACAACACATTGCTAGACAACACATTGCTAGATAACACATTGCTAGATAACACATTGCTAGATAACACATTGCTAGATAACACATTGCTAGATAACACATTGCTAGATAGATAAGATATAATATAATAAAATGGGATATAACATAAGAATTAACAGTATATATTTTATAATAGGATTTGCAATAGGTATATTATATATATATGTGACACATGAGCCACCACGTGTTATATGGCATCATAATGGATCTATAAGCAAAAATAATAAAATAGTATACAAGGATAACCAAAACCATTGTTATAGATATTTAGCGGAGGAAGTTAAATGTCCACCTGATATATCAAGTATGTCCGGTAATATAAAAAATACAAATTCCACAGATGCAAAGGATATAAAGAATGATATAGGTATATCGGTTGATCACCCATTGATTATAGGAACATAATAGCCAAACTAATATCTAGACTAATATTTTAAATAATACAATTCCAATTTATTAAAATCTACAGCTAGCATAAAAGTATTATATAACTTATTATACACTATAATCATACATATATACACTATAAACATATATACAACTAGCTATATACAGGCATAAATACAGGCATAAATATAAATATATATATATTTAACATTATTAGTAAAATATTAAAATGGAAATATCGATATATAATATAAATATAATATTAAGTCTTATGTTAGGTATGGGCTTTGCAAGTTTATTTAATGTTGTATGTAGAGATGGCAATTGCGTAATTAAGGATGGAGCACCATTAAAAGATGTTGAAAATAAAATATTTAAAAAGGCTAGCAAATGTTATAGGTATAAGTGTGATAAATAATAATTTAGAGTTCTAACCATCTATAGTATCATCTAGCACCATCTAGAACTAATATATAATAGCATATTCTAACATATTCTAGCATATTCTAGAATAGTATGAATTATTTTATATTAATAATAGTATGATATAATATAACACAGCAGCTAGTACAGCTTTTAGTAACATACCATATATAGATATTTGCCCATTTTCTAATAAAAGTCTAGGAACAAAACCAAAAATAACCCGATTTGTTTGATGCAGCGATAATATAAACATAAGTACAAATACAACTAATATAGGTTTGGATTTATAAAATAATTGTTCTAGATATGTTTTACTACTATCATTTAAGCCTTCAGTTATTGCATAACTAGGTTGTTCATTATTGCCATACATTAATGTTTGTTTAGCTCGCACAGATGTTGCTAAATCACCCCCTGGTGCCATTCTTTGTTCGGGGCGTGTGTATTCGGGAGCTAGCATAGCATGTGCATTAGGATCCATATTAGGGGGTACACCAGCTTGGCCATCTGTCATATGAGAAAATCCAGAAGCATTATGATCATTTTGGTAGGAGGTTCCGGGGGGCATCATAGTTTGTTGTGATTCGATGGTATTCAATAAATCATCAACTAGGGAATCATTATTGCTACCTGCCCCACCAGATGTCATATTATTAAACAATGTTGCGTTATCATATTCAGTGTTATCATATGATTGTGATGACATTTGACCTTTGTTAAGACCTAGTTGATTTATTGGTGTTGACATAGTATATTATGGTATTAGTGCGTTAAATTTTATTTAGATTAGTATAGTAAATAATATGGTATGTGGATATGTGCAATGTATGTTAATATATTAATATTTAGATGCAATTAAGTGTGTGCAACATAAGCGCGCTAGGTTTAGTAGTTATATTAACTATCTGATATAATAGCAAACTAAGTTATCAGTTATAGCTTAATAAGTATGATATATATATATATATATACATATATACATATACATATACATATACATATACTGAGGGTAGGGATTATAATTAGTATTTGGATTAAATAAGTTTATCAATTGCAAATAATTTACGGAATTCATCAGTAATTACACTTAACTGCGCCATACTAGCATCAACATTACTTTTGCTATTTTTTTTATGTGCATATTTCAAACGTTTGTCAAAGTTTTTGCTATATCGCTGTATTGTATTACCAATACTATTAATGCTAAATGCCCCAACATCTATTTTGTCTATTTCATCTAACACATCTTGGAAATTATCATATTTACCTTCATCTTCATCATCATCGTCGGATAAAAATTTTAATACATTCATATATTCTTCTTTATCTTTATTTTTACCATTGTTAGCACCCTTGTTGTTACCTTTTTTATTACCATTACTGTTATATTTATATCTATAATATGTAGGATTGTTGCGTGATTTACTGTGTTTACCTAGCATTAATTTAGATAATTTAGATTTTTTGCGATTGTTAGTATTTGAAAACAATTCTTTACCATTATTGTTGTTGTTATTTATATAACCATAATTGCCAATGTTTTCATGTAAATTACTTTTATTACTAAAACCTTCAGTTGTTGGTGCAATATCTGATGTTGTAAGTATCATCCATATAACGCCTGCTAGGACTACCATTCCTAATATGGCTATCATATTGCGTTTTGATATTTTTAAATTCATTATTTTAAATTATATTTGGTTGTGGTAGATTTTATTTTTTACTTTACTTACTTTATATACTTAATTGTTGTGTAGTCTAGTGTTATGTATAGCTAGTTGTATGTATATTGTTTATATATTTGTATGAAAATTAAAAAATAAAATCTACCACAACCAAATAGATATTAATGACTAATATATATTAATTTTACATATACATATACATATACATATACATATATATATATAGAGTTAGTTTACATATCATAACCATCATCGCCATATTCAACTTCGCCTGGTGCAACATTCCTAATTGGAGTATCAGCACTAATTATATGAAGGCTATTGTCAGTTAGAACCGCGGATACAGTTCCAACTTTCCAGCGCTGTTGTACACGGCTAGAATGTTCATCTCTGTTGCGGTAAATTTCCATTTTCTCGCCATCATTCATTATGCAAACTTCACCACGCACACTAGGTAAGAAAAAGTACCATTCAATTGGTACTGGGTCATCCTTACGAAGCTTAATGGACAACTTGTGAATATTCAAAGCATCCTCGGGGCTAGGCCATGGGATATTAGCTGCAGGTTTTTTATTATCAGACATTATTAAGATTTAAGTTTAAGGTTAAGGTTAAGTAGATAGATTATATAGATTTGATAAGATTTGATAAGATTAGGTGAATTGGGTGAATTAGATGAATTCGGTATATGGGGTGGATAAATATGTATTATATATTAAAGTGTAGATAGTATTACTATCTAGTTGTAATAAAAAATGGTATAATTAAACGCAGAATATCTTAGATTACATACCAACATTTTCAGCTAGATTAAGAGAATTCATATTTAACCCAGAATAGCAAAGTTGATTATTAGTACCTGGGGCCTGACACATAGTAGGGGCACCTTGGCTGTTCCACATGTTATTTTGGCTAGCTACAACTTGGTGATCCATTGCAGTTGCACCATTTTGCATTATAGTATTTGACTGTACCTTTCTTAAGTGATCGGCTGTTGTAAATCCTGCATCCTGAGCACGTTGGGCCTCTAGATATGTTTTAGAGGCACCATCATCGTAACCCATATCATTAGTAATGCTAGTATTATTAGAACCATTAGTAGTGTTGTCATTAGAATTCATAGAGCCCATATTATCAAATGCCTCATGTGATCTGGTGACTTGGGCACCACATTGATCGCCAAACCCTTCGACAATATTATTCAAAGTTGTATCACCCTGACCTTGATTAACCTTAGCATATTCCATATTACTGCCAAACATACCTTGTTCACGTGTTACAGGTAATGTACCAATTTGGGATTCATAATGGTTACCTAAATCCGTAACACTATTATTCAAAGTTGCATCACCCTGACCCTGATTGACCTTGGCAAATCCTAAATTACTACCAAACATACCTTGTTCACGTGTCACGGGTAATGTACCAATTTGAGATTCATATTGGTTGCTAGGCATAGATTCCATGTTTTCCATACCAGGCATACCACGGTCACGGCCAGGGTCACCACGAGGATATAAATTATTAATAATGTCATCAGGCATATCCATTGGTACATTGGGTAACACACCACCGGTATGGGGACGTTGGATAGATAGGCTAGATGTTGCACCTGATGTAGTAAGATTGGAAGGTGTATGCATTAGGCGATTGCGGTATATAACTAGAGCTAGGACGTATACGGCAACTAGCATAGCAGAAGAAACAATATCGACACATAATAGAAGAACAACTAGGGCAGCAACTACAAGTCGGGCCCATAAAGTATCTAATGCTTTAAGGTATACATTTGGCAATTTTAAGGTTACTACGGCATGTATAAAGAGTATTAAGCGTATTATCCAAGCATATTTAAAGGTGCGATTAGAGACATTAGAAGACTTGGAGGGATTAGAGTGTGTTGTGGGTTTAAGTTTTTTCTTAATTGAGGATACCATTATTATGTTTAAGTGTAAGTTTAAGTTTAATTTGAGGTGTTGTGTTTATCGTTATATAATATTTTATAATTTGTGAATTGCTAGATATGTAGTTTGGGCTAGATAGATATGTAATTTATATTATGTATATGTATGTATTTTATGTTATATATATATATTTATATTAAAAGATATCTAAAATACTTTAGTATAACATACCAACAAATTATAAATATATATATAACCATAAATATATATATAACCATAAACATAAAATTGAATAATAGTTATTGAATAATAGTTATTGAAATAGTGCAATATATAATATATTTGGCTATTTATATATATATATATATATTGAAAAGTTTAGAGAGTGTGTAAGTTTAGATAGGCTAGAGAGTGTGTAAGTTTAGATAGAGATGGCTAACAATATAAAATTAAAGCCAACATTATTTAAAAATGTTACAGGAAAAGGCATAAGTTATAATGGTTATTCGATTAAAAAAGATGAACTAACGCCAGAAATATTGGATAAAATAAGAGATACATTAACGGTTGCACCTAGCACATGTCCTGGGTATGGTGATGATGAAAAAGACCCATTTAAAATATATCAAGAAAACAAAACTAAAATATATGTTCCTCGCGCATTTGGGTATAGCCATATGGGTATTCCTGCCAAAAATAAGTTGTATCCAGGAATACCCATAACATGTGAATTTACGGGTAGTTTACGACCATATCAAGAAGCGGTACTAGAAGCATGGGATAAAACGGCCGCCAAATGTGGTGGTGGTGGTATTATATCAATTGGTGCTGGTAGGGGTAAAACTGTAACAGCTATTGCCAAAATAGCTAGATTAGGAGTAAAAACATTGGTATTAGTGCACACAAGTGATTTGTTATCACAATGGGTGGAGAGATTACAGGAATATTTGCCAACGGCCGAAATAGGTATTATAAAAGGCAAAAAAACACAAGTAATGGGAAAAGACGTGGTAATTGGTAGTATTCAATCATTAAGTAATCCTAGGAAAGATGCTGAGTATCCATTGGAATTATTTAAGGACTTTGGTTTTGTTATTATAGATGAATGCCATCATATAGGGGCGAGAATGTTTAGCCGTTGTTTACGTAAATCAGCATTCAGATACATGATGGGATTGACAGCCACCCCAGATAGAGAGGACGGATTGACAAAGGTATTTAAGTATTATATTGGGGATATATGTTTTAAGGATACGGGAATTCAGAAAACAAAGGAGGAGAGATTAATGGACCATGTACCGGATGCGGATGTATGGGTATATGAGTATCAGAATTATGATCCAACATATTGCAAAGAAATACTTAATTATCAGAAAAAGCCAAATGTAATATTGATGGAAACGGCAATGGTAAATTTTATGCCTAGAACAGAAATGATATTGAGCCTATTGCCTGATTTAGTTGCAGCTGGCCGACGTATAATTATATTAACTAGTCGCCGTGATCACATAGCAACATTTTTAAAATTAATTACTGAACGCAATATTGGAACATGTGGACCATACGTGGGTGGTTTAAAGGACGCGGTAAAGATAGATAGTAAAACAAAGCAAATATTAGTTGCGACATATAAAATAGCTGAGGAGGGTTTTGATCACCCGGTGCTAGACACATTAATTATGGCAACACCAAAGAAAAAAATACTACAAACAACTGGACGTATTATGCGTAAGAGAAAGAATGACCGTATTAATATACCGTTGATTATCGATATTCTAGATTGTCATAGTTCTTTTAACAGATGGGGGAGACAGAGAATGGTATATTATAGGGAGCATAATTATTGTATTGCAAAATATACGGCAAATGACACTAGGCGTGGTCAACCATGTTTGATAACTATGACTCAACCACCTACATGGAATCAACCAAACCCAACTTTAGATTTAAGTAGTACAACTACTGCAAACACTAATATAAGTAGTAATAGTAATAGTAATAGTAATTACAAAAAAAAAGCTAGTAAAGCCAAAGCTGATACCAATACCAATACCAATACTAATACCAATACTAATACCAATACCAATACCAATACTAATACTAATACTAATGCTGGCGATGAGCGCCAATTTAATTTAAGTTAAATAAATTAACATATAAAGAAGTAGGTGATATATGATGCTAGACACACCATTAATATATTGATAAAGGTGATGACAAAAGTATTTATAATACGTGATTTATATTCTTTTATTTTTTCTTCATCTCTATCAACATAATCTTTAAGCATTTCTATAAAATATAATGCCAAATATAAACCACTGTTAACTAATACGGGTAGTACTGTAATAGCTATTGCAAACCCAACCTGTACAAGTATATTATTTCTAACTGTAGATATCGCTATTCCTATACCACATACAATAGCAATTATAATATCTGATATTAATGTTTTATATTGTGATCGTTTTCGCATTTCATACGTTTCCATATTAAACACACCAGTATAATAATTAGCTATAGCGCACATAAACGCAATACCAATACATATAAATATTAATACTGAATGGTGTAAAATGGCATTATACCATGTCTTTACATTACCCGAAAATATACTACCAGTTTTAGTAATAGCTACTGCTGTGGCTATATAAAATGGCGCTAATACAGGTGATATTATCATGCTAGCTATAATAGGTATTACATTGTTATTTAAAAACCCTAATACGGCTACAAATGATGCTATTATGCTATATAAAATATAATTGCTATTTAATATGTTATATTCGTTTACCTCTTCTATAGATATATTTGCTAGCAATTTATTACACCCCATAGTATAGTTCTAAAGTGTTATAGTTATTATGTTTTGTATTTTATCTAATGTATATCGTTTGGTTGTATTTATATATATTTTATGTTTTTAATATATTGTGCTAGCGTGTGGTGTAGTGTAGTGAGTATCTAGCGTGTAGTGTTTTAATAATATCTAGGTCAATAAATATATATAGAGTGTAGTATTATAACAATCAACGTGTAGTATTATAACAATCAACGTGTAGTATTATAACAATCAACGTGTAGTATTATAACAATCAACGTGTAGTATTATAACAATCAACGTGTAGTATTATAACAATCAACGTGTAGTATTATAACAATCAACGTGTAGTGTTTTAATAATATCTAGGTCAATAAATATATATAGAGTGTAGTGTTGAGAGTATCTAGCGCGAGTAGTGTTATTTATTATATATACGATATATATTATAGTCATACATGCATATATAAAATTTAGTATAGCATAATATATATACATATACATACGTAATATTAAACTAGACTAAACATTATGGATAATAAAATTTTGGAAACACTAGATAAATTACTATCATCTAATGTAAAAAATAACTTATCATCATGTATACCGGCATGTTCACAACCATTACTAGCAACCATTAAGCACCCGGCATCTGTAACACCATTAATGACATGGGTATATGATAGATTAATTAAACGATATACATTAGATAAAGAGGATAACAATATTCCAGTAATAAACCGTATACCGTATATAGTGCCAATTATGGATATGGTATGGGATACACAACAGGTTATACCAGATTGGGGTGATTTAGGAATATATAGATGGAACGCAAATAATACAATGGGAACGGGGCATTCGGTAATAATTATAAATATGCATCAAATTAGGTATTCTAGATATACTCAAATGCTACAGGTTCTAAAGACACTAACAATAAATACAATGTGTTCCGTACTTACTAAAAGCCGTTTTTCGCCATGTACAACACATGTTTTAATACAACATCTAGAATGCTTACCTGCAGATAATGTATGTGAATTTATAGGTATATTAGAATGTACAATGGCTAGAATTAGAACTGATATAGTTAATGTAAATAGTTTTAGATACTATATGTTTGCATCATGTAATATGGCAAATTGGAAATCAAATCATTTAAAAAAACTAAAAGGAATATCTAGACATTGTATAGTATCATATAAAACAAAACCAACTCCAAAACTATCAATAAATAGTGTGGGTGTTGGTGTAGATGTGGGTGATTTTAATGATAGTTGGTATCACATGTTAAATTTATTAGGTGATGATGTTGTCAAAACAATTGTGTTGCATGATAATATGCCAAAACTTAGCTGTTCAAGTTCACCAGAACATATAAAGGAAAATATATATGCATATGTTGTGTCACATTTACCAGGTTATATGTGTTTAGATAAATATATATGTAAAATTATTAATATATCGCATAATACATATGCTCAAAAAAATAATAGTCATAGTACAAATGGCAAAACTAGCTTTGTTAATAAAAAAAAGCCATGTCAAATAGTTGATATATTTCAAATGCCAATGTTATTAGCAAATGGACTAATTAGTGCTGGTTATAATTTATATAGTATTATACATATGACAAATGTTGTATGTAGCCATAATTGTAAATTATATAATAACACTAACAACATCAATAATAAAGATACTATATCCATTGTGGAATATGGTAAAAACATGGGAAAAATATTAAAATATGGTACATTGTGTATTGAATCTAGCCGTGATATTGATAAGCCTATAATGGCTTTAACTGAATATTTTCAAAATATTATTACTGTATTTTGTACATATGAAATATTATAGCATATGATGTATAGTGTATAATTTAGTTAGTCAAACTTAATAATACGGCGACATGTATACCTAGTAACTGATTGTTTGGATTCTCTACCACGTCTACGCCGCCTAGCTCTAGATACTGTTAAATCACTGTTTACACTATCATCTATTGTGCCGGTATTATTATTATTATCATTATCATTATCATTTGCTAGAGTATCTATTGTATCGTTATTATTTAAAATATCTAATTCATTTATGGCACTTGGTGATTTATCAGTATTTAAGTTTATATTTGTTTTTTTTGTATATGTGATATTATTAGTTATATTAGTATTATGTAAGCTATTAACATTACTAACACTTATCAAATCTATTTCTTTATTATTTTTGCTTTTTTTTCTATTCAGTCTTTTTGTATGTTTTATATCGTCAATATTTTGTTTATCTAGTGTACATGTTTCCTCATTTACATCAATTACATCAATTACATCAAATTTACTATTATCAATATCATCACCATTACTATTATTATCAACATCATCATTCATTATATTATTTGAGTCTATATGATTTTTATTATTACCATCACCACCATTATTTATAGCATTCATATAAGTATTTGGGATATTATTAATATCACTTGGCACCATAGACATGGTTGTTATATTTTTAGAATTTTCATATTCAGACATTGCAGCATCTATTATAGTTTGGTTATCCAATATATATTCTATAATGTGATCATTTATAGCCCATTTAAAAAAATTCATTTGTGCCACTGTTGTAGATAGGCTAACATTACCAGGCAAAACTAATGATATCCGACTATTGCGACTAACATTAGAACCACGACATATACGTGTGCTACGGCAAAATGGATCAAAACTAAGTTTACTATATTCTTTAAGCTGTGCCTTGTATTTATCATGTGCTAAAATATAATTATCAAAATTACGCATGGCATCAAGTTCATTGCCCATAATGTTGCGTTGTGCATGATTTTTCATATTATTACTATTATTTATGGTTATATTCATCATTGTGTTTGTTATAGTATTGGTATTGGTGTTGGTATTGGCGTTGGTATTGGCATTGGTGCTTTTTTTTGATTTTGGTGTAGGATTAAGCAATTGTATAAGATATGATGGATTAGATTTATAATGAATAATATTATATACTGTATCATGATCTACAACATAGTTAACCACGAAATATTCAATTAATCTTAGACTAATTGGTGAATCACCATTTACTATTTTAGCAAATATATATAAATTACGAAAGTTATTATAGAATTTAAGTAGTGATAATGATAGCAGCATTTCTTTTGGCGTAAGATGTGAAACCTCGCCATTTTCATCCCGATCTAAAGCTATTTTAATATCAACAGTTTTACAATAATCCATTTGTTGTATGGGAATTGTACCTTGTAATATATTAATAAGACGTTGCGTATCAATTGGGCCTTTTTCATATGTATCGGTTGGTTCATTTAGTATTTTTCCATGTATTACATGTGGTCTAGCACCATATTTTTTAGATTCTTGATTAACACTAGCACATGTAATAATAGGTGTCTTTTTGTTACTTGTTTTGTTACTAGTTATATGTTTATTAGCATTATATGTGTTGTGTTTTCTGTTATGTGAAATATTTGCCATACTATTTATAGGATTTATAGTATTTACAGGTTGTGATATTTCTAGGCTAGTCATATTGTAAAGTATAAATTATAAATTATAATGGGATTCAAATTTTAATAAGATATATATATATATATATATATATGCCGTTAGTGAATTATTGTACGCGGTATATCTAGATTTAGATATATATATATATAGATCTAAATATAGCTCTAAATATAGCTATAGATATATATAATATATAATGTATAATATTATTATATTAAAATGTGTATATATTTTTATAAAAATAAAAGGTTCCATATGTCTTAAACTATGGAAATAATAATACATTTACATTTTTGAAAAATAAAAATATACGCTCGCTCTAGATATACAAAATATATAAATACTAATAATTAATAATAATTAATAATAATTAATAAATTAACTCAAATCAAATATTAAAATACATATACTAGCTCTAGATATACAAAAAACACGACAAAAATAATAAGGATATCAAAACATATTATAATGTGTATGCTATCTAGATCTAGAACACACTAGATATTATTTGTTATATTATATATTTTTCTATATATATTTAAAGTTTGTAATAAAAATATATAATATAAAACATATACATATACTAGCTCTAGATATACAAAACACGTGAATGCTAATAAAATATAAATTATATTGAAATATCATTAATATCGCCATAATTTTTAACAACATCTATTGAATCGTAACCATCGTCAATATAATCATCATCGTCATTTGTTACTGATCTAGTGTCACTAACGCTATTAGATTCAATATTTTCAGAACTAATGTTATGTAAAATTTCGGCTTTAATATCATCCTTATTAATAAACCGGTGTTTTTTTGTTGGATTATATCCTTTATTTTGATATGTAAGTATTTTGTCACGTATCATATTACATATATCTTCCTTACTGCGACCTTCAGCTTTTATTTTCAATCTAGCAGCAAGTGCCGTAACTTGCGTTTTACTAAGACCGCCCCTACCACGTGAGTTAGCACAATGATCTATGTTTTTATCGCGTGGATATAAATCACCTTCTTCAATTAATAAACCTTCTAATGCACTATTTTTGGGCCCGGGAACATCAAGTATTGATGATGTAGAATCACTATTACCAATATCATCAATATCACCTAATGTTGCAATATTGTCACTAGATTCTGTACCATCAGCATATAATTGCAGTATAATATAATCACATAACTTTGTCTTATTCATTTGTAATGCTCTAGCCTCAGATAATCCGAAATGTGTTATTGCCATATCACGTAAATCTCCTAGACTATAACCACCTTTTGATGGACCCATTAGGCATTTAGTGGGATCTTTTGAATAAACACGGCGTTTATTAGCGGTTGAAACAATATTAGTTATTTTTTCACCTTTTTTTATTTCACGTATTTTGCGATTAAACATTTCACAGAGTTCAGTTTTGCTGATAATACGCCGGCTTTTATTTATCATTAAATTATAATTAATACCTAATTCATCACGCCCAAAAACATATAATTGTTTTTTTGTATATCCACGTTTGCTCTCAGACAATATACATTTATCTGGTATATAATCAATTAATTTTACTGGTACAACATCCTTTAAATTCAACCCAGCCTCTATACGTTTACGTAATACTATATCATTTTTAATATTACATTCTGCGCGTTTAAGCCCCATTTTTTCGTGAATATTGGATATTGCACGTTGTGTAATAGTTGGCATACCGGGTGTAGTAGCATTTTTATATAAATTATCCATTGACCATTTACCATAATATATGGAATTTGTTTTTTTAGTACCTATCAATAATTGTGGTACAGAATTAGTAGTATCTTTATCCTTATCATTTGGTTTATTATCTGGATTATCATTTGATTTAACATAACACCAACTACCGGATTCAGGAATACCTGGCTTATCAGGCACACAATCAAATGCTATACGTATATATGGTGATGCCCTAGCACCTGGGTTAACAATTGGATTTTCTCTAGTATTATCATAATAAATAAATGGAAATTCACAATAACCGACACGTTTCGGAAAATTTTTACTCAAATATTTATATGCATCAATAGCGCGTGTATTACGTTCAGTCATTCGGGCCCTACTAATATCTGGTTCTTCGGGACAATAACCCCATTTATTTATCTTTTTACTTTTAGACACTTCTGTTGGACATATAAGCTCATTCTTTTGTAATCCCTGTGCCTGTAATTTATCTGATGTCATTGCATCTTTTGCCGGCATACAATTATATGTTAAACCCCCTATTCGGGTCCGATATGGAAATACACACATATCACTTCTAGCCATCGGATTATAAATACCATCCGAATTAAATACAGTTGATCGTATGGCACGGCGCTTATCATCGGTTGATAAAATGCTTGATATATCAGTGAATATACTACTAAGACCAGATAATATACGTGTTTCAATCTCACTAATCATTAATTCAGATAATCTTTTAACATCCTCATCCGATAATAACACATTTCTACCCATACCATCCAAATAATTATCCTGTCCACCCAACGCATTTGTAATATTAGCACCTGTTGGTACGCGATGTTTTATATTATAATTACGCCTATATTTACTGAGGTTATGATTTAATATATATTGCTGTAATTCATCTACTGATAATATAATTGTGTCTGATACCCCTTTGCTACCTGATTTAGTACTTACAGAATATACATCATTCATTACACGAATTAATGGGCTGTTACCCATAGATATTATATATTTACCTGTTATTACAAGATCCATTTGGGATTTATCATAAACTAAATCACGTCCAATATTATATAATATCCATATATACATATGTTTTGGCACTTTTATTAAAGATGTACCACTTTTAGTACAAATATCAATTGGATCTGAGTTATTACCATATCCATATATAACGCCATTATTGTTATCTTTGTTTTTTTGTCTAGATGTGTGTTGTTTAGACACGCGTTGTCTAGATGAATTTTGTTTATACGTTTTGCCTCCTTGTTGTTGGTTTCGATCAGAACAGGAATCATACGCTATTTTTCGTGTTTTATTATGATTACCTGTGATATATAATCGCGATGAGTTTTGCCAATTATTAATACCATATATAGATGTTATATAATCAACCATTGATACTGATTTATCTGGATATACTATATTATTTTGTAGTACTTCATCTAGCAATTTATATATCTTATCATCCTGTATATACTTATTTGAATCAATTAAATATGATATTAATGCATTTACATTATTTTTTTTTGTTGTGTTTATGTCACTTCTATTCTTATATATATATGCACTTAGATTACTCTTTATTATATGCACTAATAAATGCATTCCATTTATAATGTCCTGTTTAAACTTTTCCTTAATATATATTGAATTAATAATATTATTATTCTTATCACCCTTATCACCCTTATCACCCTTATCACCCTTATCACCCTTATCACCCTTATCACCCTTATCACCCTTATCACCCTTATCACCCTTATCACCCTTATCACCCTTATCACCCTTATCACCCTTATTTATTGTACTATTGGCTGATTTATTGGGGCTAATGGGTTCATTATATTTATTATCTGGGTATAGTATGGCAATATCTTTTAGTAAGTTTGTCGTAGTTTTATTTACAATATTAATTTTAATATCATATGTTTTAAACACATAATCCTGTATATATTCTAACTGTTTTTTATTATATTTTGTAGGAAGTAAAGTCATTGTTAATCCATTATAAAATTGCACCCCAGTAACCATTATTACATTACCACTAGTTTTAACACTTCCTTTAGCATGGTATGATTTTTTAGCATTTGCATATGAGTTATCAAATATATTTGTAATAGGTGTAATATTTTCAATAATAATTTTATCAACATGATAGTCTAGCGTAAATAATGTTTCCCAACCACGATGCATTGTAATACCATGTTTTATTTTGCTAGAATCCACCGGTAAGTTATATAGGGCTGATAATACTGTATAAATTGTTATACTATGTGTAACAAGATCTTCATGCATCTTATAATAATTAAATACGGGTAGATTTTTAATTAAATGGCGTGGATATACCGGTAATATTAAATGTTCAATATTTTTAATTTCATTTTTTTTGTTGATAATACCAATATGTACATAAGCTAGCTGTGTCATTCCACCGATATCAATATATTGTGAGATAATGATATTAGATAATTCGCTTACTTCTTTACCTGCTTCTGGAACACTAAATTTGCGTTGAAGTCTATTTGCAAAATAAGATATATTATAATTACATAATTCGGATTGAATGTATAATAATCTAACTAGGGGTGTTAAGCGATCTTTTATTGTATTGATATATTTGAGTTGTGTTGGATGTTTACGGCTAAGTATGCCTAGAACATGATTATCCAAATTAATATTTGATGTTAATTTAATTATACCACTAGATGTCATTTTACCATGTCTATTAATAACATGAAATATAGGTATATAATATGTTTTTTCCTCTTGAATTAATATAACTAACTTGTTTGATTTATAATTGAAACTATTTAAACATTTTAAACTATCTATAGCAGCATCAAATATAACTATGTTTAAACCATCCTTGAAAAACCCAGGCCAATTACGTGGTTTACTAAATAATTCTATTATATTGCTAGCGTTCTTTATCTCTTTTGGACTAGCAATATAGCTTATGTAATTATAAAATGCAGTCATTATCTTATATATCATCTTTATCAAACTTAATAACTCTGGTTCCATAAATTTTTTTGTTCCAATATCACTTTTATCACTCTTATCACTCTTATCACTCTTATCACTCATATTAGCACTCTTATCACTCATATTAGCACTATTATCACTCATATTAGCACTATTATCACTCATATTAGCACTAGTATTAATAATTGTGTCTATATGTAGTTGAGCACTATTATTTTTAGTCCATCGTTTTTCGCTAATATATTCAACTATTTCTTCAATATCTGCTGCAAAATACTCTATTATAGCAGGATAATAATCTATAAATTTTAGAATTTTTTTAATAGACCCTAACCCGGTTTCATCATTATCGATAATCATAGGTAATTCTTCACTATTACAAAACATATCAATAAGTTCACCGTTATACATACTTATAAAATCAACAGGTGTCAATTTGTTAACAATTATGTTTATAACGGAATCCGTGGGTTTTTCCATTATATTTGCAAATGTATCTAAAATATTAGTTACTGTATTTTCAACAATTCCACGACGTAGGAATAAATTGGCATGCTCTAGTATCATATTACCAGTTGGCCTTAGGAATAGATTTTGTCCATTATTTAATAATGCATTTAATCCATCCGGTAATAAACCCAAACGGCAGTTTTTTAATCTGCTAGTAGCCCCAGATATATATTCATCATTACTACAATATACATCAACAATGCCTTTAGCATTAGTATGTATATTTTTATTTGGTACATCTTCACCCGGTTGTACATGATGGTCCCTCAAATCATATCGACATTTGGCATAATTATATGGACGGTCAAACCTATGCAATATTTTTTGTTTATTTTCATCATAACCATCAGGAGCATTAAGAAAACAGCAAGGAACACACTCTTTATTAGGATGCTTATTACTGAACGTTAATCCAGGAAATGCATCATTTTCAGTATGTCTTAATAATTTAGGCCAATCTGGATGTAAACTAGGTTGGCTCCAATATCTGTCTGTTGTTGGTTTTCTGATAATAACATTGTGTTCATCGGTAATCCGTTTTTTGCCGGTAATAGTTGGCGCATCTAATAGCGCCTTACCACCGGTATATGGTGATCTCATACCGTTATCTAAAAACTTTTTAACTGATATTGGCAAATTAGCTTTAGCATCCCATATACGCGGACATATATAATAGTTACCACGAAATAGCATATATCCAGTAATAGATTCGGGGTCAATATCATCTAGTTGGTCTTTAGTAACTATCATAGGAAGACGTCCCGTATATCGTGGGCAGTCAGAGCGTCCATATTTATAGCCGACCTCACCTGCTTTAATAAATGGGTTAAATAATTTGGGGTCATATTTATTAAACATATTAGTCATATATGCGGTAACATCTGTACCTAATTTATTTTTTCCAGTATATGTCGGACCTACATTAACATTTTTAAAATGAATATCCTTAACTTTTATAACGCTAGATTTATCTTTAGGACCCATTATATTAGTACCAGTACCAGTACCAGTACCAGCCATATTATTTAAGGCATCATCAATATTTATTTCAGGATTGGCTAGGACTGCATCTAGGACAGCCATTTGTTCATTTTCATCTAGCCCATATAGGTCAATATCTTCCATATCTAATAATCCATGGTCATCAACATCAATATCTAATGCTAGCTTATCAATATCAGACATTAAACTTGGATTCAAATTTGCATCAACTAGATTATGTGCAACAACATCATCAATATTATGTTTAATATCGGCTAGATGTGCAGTAGGAGAGTAGGGTGTTGTATCATATGTTATATCTAGTAATGAACTATTAAGTATAGGATCTAAAGTAGGCAGATCATTAATAGATTTAATATTACCAATACCAGTATGAATGGGTGTAGGTGATGGTAGGGATGTAGCTAGTGCGGATATATTATTATATGTACTAAAGTTGGTATTAAACATAAAATCCTTAATAATATTGGATATTATGGATATTATATTATGTATGTTACGATAGGTGGTACTATCATTTATACTTATTGTGATTAGATTTTGTTTTTTATTGAGGTGTAGATGGCCATTAACTTGGTATAGCAAGTGTTGATGTACGTTTATGTTATTTAGGTCAATGCTGTTGTATATTTCTTCGGTTTGTTCAATAGTATAATTAAATATAGTGTGTGTTTTGTATAATATTTTTTGTTTATCTTTTGGTGTTAATTTACTATTATGTTGTTGAATCATATATTCTATAAAATTACGTACATTATCATTACTAAAAAACTTATATGTATTTTTATATATAAATCTAATATCATTATTTACATTGTCAATAATCCACAATGCAGGTATAATTTTAAGTTTATTATATATATATGTCAATAATCCACGTTGTATAAGCTCAGGGTATACGGTTCTTTTACCAATATTTAAATCATTGAATTCTTCATGTGTTATATTGGTTTTGGACATATTATTTAGATACCATATATGTAACAATTTGGGTTCTATATGTAATGTATATTTACTATTAATTGATAGTGCATTACATAATTCTATATTTGATGGTGTATAGTGTAGTAATTTAGACGGATTAGGGAGAGGGAGTGAACGCAATTTGAAATAGGCGCGGACATGTTGTACTGTTTTAATTACTAAATTATTGAGATGATTAATATTGCTAACATGTGCTAGCTTAGAAAATTGATATTCACATATAACATATGCATTTTGAAATAAATATATATTAAGCACACCATCTTTAATCACATTCCATTTAAATATAATATAATCACCCTTCAATAATATTTTAATATTAACATCTGAATATACTTTTAATATACTATTTTCCAAATGACGATCATTATCATGGCCTGTTAAAAATAATGTTCTAGTATTGGTATCTAGATTACGTAAAAATGGTCGATATATATTATATAATTGTGTTTCGCCATGACTCACATATTTAACAATTGGTAGGTAAATGTTGGTATCTATTTCTCGAAAAAAATGCGCTAGATTTATATTATAATCTTGATTTGGATGTGCACAATCATATATTATATTACCATACTCTAGTTTATCAACCCCCAACCCACTGTTACTCGCAATATATTCAATCTGTTTGTTACTATATCCATCTAATGCTTTGCTACTATATTGATTAAGAATACCATTATTTTGTGTAAATGACATATATAACCTATTATTATTTGTTTGATTTGGATTATCAATGGCTAGCTTAAATGCATATACACTCTCATATAATTGCCTATATGCTGGTAAATTATCTTTACTATTTTTTATCCAATATTTCATATCATTACCTAGTTCCATATATAGTGTATTATTTTTCGTATTCCTATGGAACTCAATTGGTGTATATTGACTATTACTTTTGAACTTACCAAACCTTACTAATTGTGTTGTTTGCAATATATTTGGGCCTAAACGTTCTATATCCTCGAATAACGCCCCATATTTATAGTATAAATAATAAGAATCACCAATATTTAAATATCTATCCTGATTAAGTGGCATTATAATATTTGTAAATTGTTTTGTTATTTGTGGATTATTTATTAAGTCCTCACGGCTATATACATAATCACTAATCAACCCAAAATCACTAGCTTTTTGCTCTTTATTACCTATACCTAGGTATGTATATAATCCGACTGCTATTTTATCACCATTGAGTGTATAACCAGTATTAGCACTAGTTGTTTGTGTTTTGTGAGCAATATTGCTTTGTATATCTAAAATAGCAAAATACATATATGATAATGATTTTAATATATATGAAAAACTCACTTCACGTGGATATGAATAGCAAATTGTTTCGCCACCATCTATTTCTTTAGACATACCCAATGAATTAAGTATATCTAGACATAATAATTGGAAATTATCTAATATTATATCATCTGGTATTTGCATATATACAAATTTTAGCATATAGTTGGCTATATCACCTACTTTTGTTGCAAAATATGGTATTGTGTTATTCAATAGTTTAGTTTCTGACGCATCTAGCTCATTAATTTTGCCGCCATTTATTTCTAATTTGTATAATATTCTGCGTATTGCAATTGATACATCCCCTATAAACACTAGCTTTATATTTTCTATTTCTTCACCACCCAATCCACCTTTTGGATAATATTTAATACGGTTCACTATTAATTTAACAATATTATGGTTATACATTGGCTTATACTGGTCTTTATCAGATACGATGTTTAGCTTATCTAGCTTATCTAGCTTATCTAGCTTATCTAGCTTATCTAGCTTATCAAGTTGAGTAGCCATATTTTATATATATGTGTGTATTTATTTACTTATTTATTTACTTATTTATTTACTTATTTATTTACTTATTTATTTACTTATTTATTTACTTATTTATTTACGTATTTATTTACTTATTTATTTACTTATTTATTTACTTATTTATTTACTTATTTATTTACTTATTTATTTACTTATTTATATACTTATTTATATATTATATGTAAAAGATATTGAAATGTATTATTGTGATTTTGTGATTTTGTGTTTTTTTGTTTATATTTTGGTATATTATGTTTTAATTAAATATTATATAAATAGTGGATAAATATAAACTCTTAATTAAAACATAATATACCAAAATACATACTAAGATATACTTTTTATTGATATTCTTTAAAATGTTTAAATCTGTATATATATATCTTTAAATGTTTAAATAGTGTACAATGCTAGAATAGTTATTAAATTTCTTAAATATCACCGCATTTCAATGGTGTATCCGTTATTTTTGTTCCACAATAGTCCTGGCTTTCAATATTATAATTTTTGCAATCGTATACGCCTAAACGGATACTTATGCGTAACAATATTCTCATATTTTCCCAAAATTCATCAGTATGTCCAATAGATCTAGTCATTAAGTGTGCTAGTTCGTGAATACCCACAAACATCATTGTATTAAGATCAACCATTTTATTTGTTTTTTTTGCCCTAATACAAAACACAATGCGCTGTCCCTTATTTTCACTATAACTAGTATATGCACTATCAGGTGTGTTTTCACTAATTGCATCCGTATTATAATTATCTACCAAACGTTTACATGCTAATATAAATTTTTCATACTTATCTTTATGATGATGACCCCCCCGACCTTCACTATCACTATTTGTATTAGTATTAGTTGATTGTAGTATTTCGCTATCTGGTATATTAGTATCACGTATAACATATAATTTATATAGCTTAGTTGGTGTTTTTTCTATGTTATCACTCACATATGTAATTATTTTATCAAATCTTTGGTTCATACTACCTAGCATGTCCGCTGCAGCTTGTTTATCTGACATATTACGCACCAAATAGTCTTTACCATTAGTGGCAGATTTAACATACGTAACAGGATATTGTTGATTTTGGCTCCATTTCCATAAAAGAGCTATTAATATTAGGGCAATAAATAAATATATGGGTTCCATTATATATATATATTTATATATTTATATATTTATATATTTATATATTTATATATTTATATATTGCTATTAATATATTGCTATTAATAGCTAGATGTGTGTTGTTTATATTAATAGCTAGATATGTGTTGTTTATATTAATATCTAGATGTGTGTTGTTTATATATTGCTAGATATGTGTTGTTTATATTAATAGCTAGATGTGTGCTGTTTATATTTATTATTCCATAATAAAAGTTGCAAAAGTGAAAATTATTTATTCCATAATAATTTTTTAATTTATCTGATATACACAAACAATATATACTATATACCAACAATATCTACTATAAATAAACAAATTTATTTATAAACACATATTTAGATATATAAATAAAAATATTATAATGGGAAATATTAGTGCATATAAATATATGCAAAATTATGATAATGTTAAAGTAAAAGCTATATATGATATACCTAATAATTTTAATGGTAAAGATTACTTGAATATTAGTTGGTTAAATATAACATATATTAGAGATATAGATTGGTGTAATGTACAATTAATAAACTGTACTGATGACTATATATATAACATTAAATGGTTACAGCTAACACCTATTTTGAGACATTTATATATATCATGTAATAACATTAGTTCGCTAGATGGATTACAAAAATGTACAGCTTTACGTGAGTTACATTGCCGTAATAATAAGTTAAATTCGCTAGATTGTTTACAAAATTGTACAGCTTTGAAATATTTACATTGCAATAATAATAAGTTAACTTCGTTGGATGGTTTACAAAATTGTACAGATTTACAAGAATTACGTTGCAATAATAATAAGTTAACTTCGTTAGATGGTTTGCAAAATTGTACAGCTTTACGAGAGTTATATTGCAATAATAATAAGTTAACTTCGCTAGATGGTTTGCAAAATTGTACAGATTTACAAGAATTACGTTGCAATAATAATAAGTTAACTTCGCTAGATGGTTTGCAAAATTGTACATATTTACAGATGCTATATATATCAAATAATAAATTGGTATCACTAAATGGTTTACAAAATTGTACAGCTTTGCAGATGCTAGATATATCAGATAATAAAATAAGTACTATTGATTCTTTGGATGGTTTACAAAATTGTACAGCTTTACAGATTCTATATATATCAAATAATAAATTGGTATCACTAAATGGTTTACAAAATTGTACAGATATACGAACCTTATATATATTAGGTAATACCGGTCTTGTTACTTTGCCTAACTTTTTAATTGAGTTTAGAAATTTAGAATACTTTTACTATAATGATTTAGAGCTAGAACTAGATGCTAGACAACGACGTTGGTTGAATCGGTTTCAAAATATACAATATAATACAAACAGCATGCAAGTTTATGGTAATTCTCAAAATGTTCATGATAGCAGCATACAAGAAACTGTCCGAGCTAGCATAACTAGACTCTTAAACCAACCATTGATGCCATCATATAATGTTGATACCATTACTTATCAAATAGTTATAGATACCGTACTAACGCCAAAATCCAAAGATCAACTAATATCCTACATATCTACAACTTCAACATCTAGCCAAGAGGAACTAGTTGAATTATCATTAACATATGGTGAATTACTGTGGGCAGTATGGCAAACTATTCATAGCCTTGGTAAGTTTGATGAAGAAACCCAAAACCAGATTAAACAAATTCTTAATCAAGAGCTAGAAGATAGCGATTGTAAGTGTTTTACTGGTAGAATGACACGGTTGGTTAACTGTATAAACGGATTTAGTCCATTGGTAGAAGTAAAGATATTGGATGGAGTACAAATCGGGAATATTGTTGCTATTATTAAACAAAGACTAATAGATAGCGAAGTAGATGGGCATAAAAATGGACATGGACATGGATATACCGTGGAAAAACATAGGGAAATGTTTAAACTAGAGATGCTAGATAGGGGTGAATCACTAGAGTTAATAGACGAATGGATAGAGTATATAGAATAATATGCCATACTACGCAAAGCAATTCACTATATGTTATGTTATCAAGTTCAAATATGTTAGATTTTAAATTTAGATTTAGATTTAGATTTAGATTTAGATTTAGATATACGGAAAAGTTAAAAATGAAAATTGTTTTTTTTATAATTTAGATAATATAGATAATTTAGATACAAATACAAATACAAATACAAATACGTATACATACATATACAAATACAAATACAAATACAAATACGTATACATACATATACAAATACAAATACATATACATATACAAATACAAATACAAATACAAATACAAATACAAATACGTATACATATACATATACATATAGAAATTTAATATAGAAATTTGGGAATATATAATATGAGTAATACAAATAATAACTTCGATAAATTTAAGCGCAAACCAGTTAGGATAAACACAAGTGATCAAGTAGAATATAATAGCGTAGGATGGGAGGACACAGATTATACACGTGAATTTTCATCGGATGATCGTGAAATACCACAGCGTTTTAATAGAGATCATAACAAAGAATATATGATATTTAATTTTGGAGTTACATTGGATGGTAATAGTGTGTGTACACAAATAAGAGGATATAAGCCATACTTTTATATAATGATTCCAGAGGATTATAATGAGCAACAACGTGAAGATTTATTGAATGCATTAAGTGTTGATAATATAATTGAAATTGGAGAAGATATGACAAATGATAATATAACAGAAAGAGACAAATTTTATTCACCATATTATAGGTCAGCTATTGTGCAGGAACAAATTGAGGTGGTTAAGCGTGAAATATTTTGGAAATTTACAAATCATACTAAATTTGATTTTATCCGTTTAGTATTTAACAGTAAAACCGCAATGAAGTTTTACCATAAGGCCCTAACTAAACCAATTGATCTAGAAATTACAGGAATGTATAAAAAGCGGACGAGTTACAATTTATTTGAGGCTGATATGGAGCCATTATTGCGATATTATCATGATCAAAAAATTAAACCAAGTGGTTGGTTAAGATTAGAACCGGATACATATATTAAAGTAAAAAAGGTATCCAGATGCCAAATATCGATTTCATGCAAACATAATGTGTTAATGCCTATAGAAAAGGATGCAGTGGCACCGATTAGAGTGGCAGCATTTGATATTGAAGCAGATTCTAGCCATGGTGATTTTCCGGTTGCCCAAAAAGATTGTAAAAAGTTAGCAAACCAACTTGTAATTGCTTGGTTACGTGATAAATATATTATTGATAAATTAACCTCGGAGGGATCAAAAACAGATCCTAGATATATAAAAGCTAGAATACTACAGGCTCAAGGGTCTAAATTCTTTGCTGACCGTATTAAGCTAGCAGTACAATTACCACAATACGTCGATATAGTAGAGGATGAAGATATAGAACCCATATATTTACGCGGATGTTATAATGACACATATGTAGAGCAAATGTATAGTAAATGTCATACACCAGCATTCGATTTAATGGTCAAGGAAATATATGAAATTTGTAATAGAAATTTACAAAAAATTATTGCAAATAACGAGTTAAAGAAGGCAATTAAATCGGTAGATAAGATGGAGGCAGCACATTTAAATAGATTAAGACCAGGACAGTTGTTCACAATAAGGAATTACATAGATATTATATATAGGGTGGCAAACAACATGGAATTAGAGCAGCCAAAGAGATTGGAATATAAGATGATAGATAAAAACCAGTTGGTAAGATTTGTTAACAATCAGTTAAACCGGTTATTTGGCAAGCCATATGGTGATAGAGTTATACAAATAGGAACAGTATTTTGGAAATTTGGGGATGATGCACCATATCATAATAACATATTAACGCTTCAGGGTTGTTCATCATTTGATGTGGGAGAGGCAAAGGATAAATGTGAAATAAAATCATATAGGTATAAGCATAATGCAATGGCAAATCGTGCAGAGGCAAATTTATTGTTGGCATGGGCACAATTGATACGAGATTATGATCCAGATATTATAACGGGATATAATATCCATGGCTTTGATATGGCATTTATGTATGATCGAGTACTAGATATTATATGTGATATAAATAGTAGTGGATGTACAAATAATTTATCATGGGATGAAAGAACTAAAATAAATGCCAATATACAGTATCAAAACTTTATAACATTGGGAAAATTACACCCGGATATAATTAAACGTTGTCCGGATCTAGCCGGTAAATTGGTTAATAAAAAACTAAGTAGTAGTGCCCTAGGTGAAAACTATTTATTCTATTTCAATACACCCGGGCGTGTTCAAATTGACCTATTAAAAGTATGCCAAAATAGCATGGATAAGCTACCTAGTTATAAACTAGATGATGTTGCTAGCTATTATATTAGTGGTAAAATAACACATGTGTTGCCGTATAATCTAGATATTAAAAAAGTAATATCGGAATGGTCTAAACCAGGTGGCCCACGTGATAAATTCATAGCTAGTAATGGTAAGGATCAAAAACAAGGATTTAATGATTATTTAACATCATACATTTCGAATATAGCTAGCCAATCAGGTGTTGTAGATGGCACAAGATTGATTATTAAGGGATCAAAGGAAATAGATGAAGGAAATTATGTTGTTATTAATATGAGTACGACGGGACAACAATTATACGATGGGGATAAGATAGCGGTATTAGATATTAAGAAGAAGGGGGCAGAAGTACCGATATTGCAACCAGATGGTTCATATAAGCAGTATCCGTATATATTGGAGATGTTAGAGCTAGATAGGCCGGTACTATTTGATAGTTTAGGTAGTATACCAATGTGGGGATTGGCAAAGGATGATGTTAGCCCAAAAGATATTTTCCGGTTACAAAAGGGTAGAGATGAAGATAGGGCATTATTGGCTAAATATTGTATTCAAGATTGTGTATTATTAATTAGATTATTAAAAAAACTAGAAGTTATTACAAATAATTTCGGTATGAGTAATGTTAGTCTAGTGCCATTTGCATATATCTTTCTACGTGGACAGGGTATAAAGAGTTTTAGCCTAGTTGTTAATGAATGTGCCCAAAGCGGTTTTGTTCTGCCAACATTAGATAAAATATACCCAGATGAAGTGGATTTAGGTGAAGGCTCTCATATAATGGCATATGCCGCAGCAGATAAGGCAAATTATGGTAGTGGTGATGACGACGGTGATGATGGTAATGATGATGGCAAAGGTAGGGGTAGGAAAGGTGATGGTGATGGTTTAATTGAAGAGGGAAATGAGCATTTCAAATTAAAGTCTAATTTCAATCAAATTATAATGTCGGATGATGGTTATGAGGGTGCGATAGTATTAGTACCTAAGCCGGGTATTTATTTTGAGCCAATTACGGTATTAGATTTTGGTTCATTATATCCAAGTGAGATGATCGCAAGTGATTTGAGCCATGATAGAATTGTTGAGGATGAATGTTGGATGGGTGATGAGGGAAAGGCTAGATTATATGAGTTAGGGTATGATGTTAATGATGTTGTATATGACAATTTGGTACCGATAGATCCTAAAAATAAGGGAAAGGGAAAACGTAAGGCGGGTACTAAAACGGTAAGATTTGTACAGCCACATAATGGTGAAAAGGGATTATTGTCACATATTCAGGAGAAGTTGCTAGATGCTAGAAAGGCGACAAAAAAGAAAATGAAGGTAGAAAAGGATGCATTTAGATATGTATTATTGGATGGTGTACAAGTGGCATATAAGTTAACGGGTAATTCTTTATATGGTCAGCTAGGTGCAGAAACTAGTCATATATATAAGAAGGAGATTGCGGCGAGTATTACGGCAGGGGGCAGGCGTAATATTTATTTGGCAAAGGATTATTGTTTGGCTAAAAATCCGGGATGCGATGTAATATATGGTGATAGTGTAACAGCAGATACGTTAATATATGTTAAAAATACACGTAATATATCTAATAAATCTAATATATCTAATAAATCTAATATATCTAATATATATACATATAGGACACCAATTGCTGCATTATTTGATAAATACTATAAACCTGAACAGCACTTACCAGATGCCAAGGGTAAAATTCATATTAAACTTGAAGATATTGACTATTCAATTGAAACACTAACTAGCAAAGGATGGTCTAGCATTAAATATATAATGGGTCATACAACACAGAAAACCATATATGAAATTCGTACAAATACGGGTGAAGTATATGTGACAGAGGATCATAGTTGTATATTGGCGGATGGTTCGGTATGTAGTCCAAAAAATATCAGACCCGGTATGATGTTATGTGCAATTAATGAAGCCAAATTGCCATTATGTGATTTGCTTGGCGATGATGATGGATATAGTAATTGGCTTGCAAACTCAGTAGATATAGATAAAAAATGCAACATAACACTAACACCAGATGAATATGAAAATATAAAGCAATATACCAATGCTAACACAGCTGATGCTAATACTAAGACCAGCGAAAACAGTAACCCTGATACTAGCGAATATAAAACGTCGTGTATTGTGACGGGTATTACAATATATCCATTAAGCAGGCCAATATGGGTATATGATTTGGAGACAGAAAACCACGAATTTCAGGCAGGCGAGGGTAATATTGTGGTACATAATACGGATTCGGTATTTGTTAAATTAAATTTGAGTTATAATGTGGAGCCGCCGGCAAAAACAACTGATCCAAAGGGTAGAGAATATCCAGAGACAAAGTTGGAAAAAATAAAAAGATCGATAGAAATTGGGTTATGGTTACAGGCTAAATTAAAAGAGGACAAGGTATTTAAGGCACCACATGATCTAGAATATGAAAAGGTGTATTATCCATTAATTTTAATTACTAAAAAGAGATATATTGGTATTAAATTTGAATTTGATCCGGAGGAAGGTAAAAAGACAAGTATGGGTGTAGTGACTAAAAGGCGTGATAATGCGCCAATATTAAAGCATACATTTATTGGTGTAGTAGATACATTAATGAAGGATAGTGATTTGAATAAGGCGGTTGAATTTGTTAAGAAGATATGTATTGATATGATAGATGGTTTATTTGATTTAAACATGTTTGTTATTACCAAAACATTGCGTGAATATTATAAGGATCCGGAATCAATTGCACATAAGGTATTGGCAACACGTATGGGTGAACGCGATCCAGGAAATAAGCCAACTAGCAATAGCCGTATACCATATGTGTATATAAAGATTAAGGAAAAGCCGGGTATAAAATACTTACAGGGGGATAGGATTGAGCATATTAATTATGTAAGAGAGAATAAGTGCCGTGTGGATTATGAGATATATATAAAAAATCAAATTATGAAGCCAGTGAGTCAAATATTCGAGTTAGTGATTGACCAATTGCCAAGATATCCATATACAGGCGATGAGGGTTCACATTTTCAGATGTTGGAGAATGTATATTATGAAAAATACAAGGGTGATTTGACAAAAACAGCGAAGAAGGTTAGTAAATTAAAGCAAGAAATGGTGCATAAATTAATATTTCAGGATTTAATTACGTATGCGATAAATAAATATACAGGGCAAAAAACAATAGCTGATTTATTTGCTAATGATAACAAAACGGAAATAGAAACAATAAATATATGTGATGAGAGAACAAAAGACGAATCACAAAATAATGAAAAAACAAACACATCTAGTACTGTTCCAAATACAATAACGCGTAATATAGTAACTAGACAGCGTAAAAAGCAAACAACATTAGATATGTTTGTTAAACCTAAATAATTTAAAATAGCAGCAATTATGAATATTGTCATTTTTAATATTTTTTTTGTTTTAAGTATATTTATTATTTACGCAATTAATGTTATATTTTATTTTTTTAAATCTAACACAAAATTTATAGAAAAGAACTACTCAAAAAAGCCAAGAAGGTTAGTAAAATAATACAAAAAATAATTAAAGCTAGCCATAATATATATAGCTATATATATATATATATATATTAGTATCCTTATTAATACGAGTATTAATTTTCGGTAGAATCAGTATCGGTGGTGGAGTTATCATATGAATTAATACCGATATTAATTGCATTGGTAGCTAGCTCATCAAAATGTACTAATGTATTTACATCTGTATTTGTATTTGCAGTGTCAGCATTAGAGGCAGTGTCAGCAGTGTCAGCAATGTCAGATGTATTAGCTGTGCTAGCAGTACTAGCAGTGGTGTTACCTCTAACAACATTGGTCCGACATTGTGGACATGTTCTATGATCAGTTAGCCATGTATCAATACATGATTTATGGTATAGATGTGTGCAGTTATTAAGCCTTCTAATAATTTGGCCATCTTGGTACTCATCCTGACAAATGGTGCACATACGTTGGTTATCGGGTGTTTCATCAGTATGTGTTTCAATATGAACATCTGAATCCATAGTTTGTGTATTTTCAGTAATTTCTTGTTCTGTTATTCCAATAGGTTGTGGATCGCTTGCATTCATAACTTGTGTAATCAATCTGGTAATAATACTACCAATATCAGTACCTTCAAATGTTTGATAAGTTGTACCTATACCATCACCAGTATTTCCGTTAAGATTAATTGGATTAACCTGATATTGCCCATTTTCTCTAGTAATAACTGATCCACCACTAAGAGAGAATCTAATGGGTGTAGTTGTACGAGGAGTGGTGGTGTTAGGTGTATCAGTATTAACAGTAGTATTAGTAGGGGGTGTGATTGTTGTGGGTTGTGGATCTATGGTATTAGTTCGAGCATCTATTCTTCTACTATATATTTCAGATAGTCTGTCTATGATCCTATTTGTGGTAGTGCTAGTTGTAGTAGTAGTAGTAGTAGTAGAGGGAACATCATTTGCTAGAGAAGTTGTATCCTCATTAATAGAATATACATTATTGGGGTAACGAGAGCCCAAAAGTGACATATACGTAAGTCCTAGACTGGTAATGCTAGAAATAATACGATTTATTGTATAAAGATCTAAATTTTCAGTTCTTTGAATATGTCTAATATTGGACATTATACCGTCACCAAATTCACCAACTGCTATCATTGGCATTTCATATGCATATTCACGTGTCAACCTAGTGTCATTATCCATCCTATTTATAAGATCTTCTATAGTTTCAGTGGGTGCGGTAGTTGCGTTAGTTGCGTTAGATGAGGTAGCTAGATAAGTATTGACTGGTATCCGCACAATTGAAACGGTAGTTTGATCATCAATAGTTGATGAATTTGAATATAGAGAAATAGGAATGTTATGTATTTCAACAAAATCGGGATTATTTGAAATAGAATTAAAATAATCTCGATTTTGTTGAATATTACTGTCATTATTTGTATTTGGGTGATGTGATGCAGATTGGAGGGGTTGGCCATCGGTTACGGTTATGGTTTGTGGACCAGAAGTAACCGTATACTGAGTTGGTTGTTGTTGTACATTATTTGTGCTAAATATAGAACCCATTATTTATGTATTTTATTTGTGTATATCTATGTATGTGTAATTTGTGTATGTGTAATTTGTGTATATGATTTGCGTATATGATTTGCGTTATATTATAAATATATGTATTAGTGTTATATTATAAATATAAGTTTGAATGTATGATGTAATATATATTTGGATATAGTTGAATGTATTTAGATGTTAAATATGTTATAATGTATGGATGTATTATATGTTATAATCTTATATAGAGGAGTGTATAATATATAAATTTCAATTTTGATGATATTTGTATATTTTTAGATAATAAATAACCAAAAATGTTTTTGATATATAATATAAATTTATTTAGGTTAATTATAGCAACATATAACATACATATAACATACATATAACATACATATAACATACATATAACATACATATAACATACATATAACATACATATAACATACATATAACATACATATAACATACATATAACATACATATAACATACAAAGCTAGATACACAGCTAGATATATATACATAGATACATAGATACATAGATACATAGATACATAGATACATAGATACATAGATACATATCAGGATACATAAATATAATATAAATTTACAGGATGTCAATTCCAGGTTCAAATTCGGATGCATCGTCAAGTGAGGAATTAATGCCAACAGCAGGATTGCAGAACAATGGTAATTTCTGTTATTTAAATTCTAGCATTCAATGTTTGAGAGTATTACCGCCAATAATTGAGTTTTTTAGAGAATCTGATAAAAGGGCAAATGTATTAATTGATTTTATGAAATTATTTAATGCATTGAATGTAAGAAATTTGGAGATGAACAAAAAAATATTTAAAACAATTGCATATTATTTAGATATACATTATAAAAATACACCATCTGAAAACGACCAAGATACTAATACGTATATAAATCCGGATGAGGGTAAAGGTATTATGGCATTAGAGGCAATATATGGTAAAAATCCACCAAGTGAGATTGTGACATGTAGTGATGATAAAGTAAGGGAAATAATAAATGGAATTAATAATATTAAAACAAAGAGGAATCTAAGCAGACAAGAAACATATGATATAATTAGAAAGTTGGCATTACATCTAGATAAGGTATATGTGTATGTTAGTTTATATGGTTTGTTGATAAACATGGAAAAGAGTAGCATAGGACAGGCTAGTATGATAATTAACCCAGTAGAATTAATAGCAACATTAAACATAGCGACAAAAGACAGTATAGAATATGCACATTTATGTAATGGACAACAAAATGATACAAGTGAATTAACAGTTGTTTTAATGGATTTCCTACATGATTCCCAATCATTTCCAGTTAATTTAAGATATTCGCCGGAAATATTAGCAATGTCAGAAGATGATATAGGACAGTTGTCGATCAACGAGAGAATATCGGTAGGCATAATGCGTAAAATTCATAGTATGTACAGTAATGAGTATACTAGTTTAGTAAATGGCGTATTCTTCTTTAGTTTGAAAATTTTACAATGTGGTAATGAGAAATGTGCAACAAAGGCAATGTCATATGATACCGATAACATATTGCAGGTACCGATACCAACAGATGATATAGATAGTGAGTTATCTAAAAACAAACATAATGCATTAACAAATATAGACAATGGAAAAGACATGAGAATTGGTGAAGGCCCAGAGTTTAGAAATTGGGGAATAGATTTGAGACGGATAAGGGCAAACAATCAAAAAATCGGTAATTACTGTGGTATGGTGAGTCGCAGACAGCTAGAGATGAAGGCAGATCCGGTAAGTATATATGATTGTATTGATAATTATTTTAAGAAAGAGATTGTGGATGAATATAGGTGTGATAAGTGTAAAAGTGCGAATGCAAAAACAACAATGTGTAGAGCATTAGTAAATTTGCCAACTGTATTAATAATATCGCTGAAGAGATTTAGGACAATAGATAATTATGGGAGGCGTGAAAAGGTGCATAGGAGGGTTACATACCCAATTATTTTGGATGTTTCTAAGTATTGTGTGACAAATGTTAATAATGGGGCATACAAGTTAATGGCAGTAAACATACATAGCGGGAGTGTAGACGGTGGACATTATAAGGCAATGACATATAATGCAATGCAGGATCAGTGGTATATGTTTAATGATACGAATGTGACAAAGTTGAATGTGAGTGATGTGTTGAATAATGACAATGCATATATATTGTATTATAGTAAGCTATAAGGTAATATGTAACATGTAAGATCTAGATGATAAAATAAGATATTTGGGGAAGGGTATTTATTTTTATATTTTGTTATAAGTATATTTTTTAGCTATAATTGTTATTTTTTATATTTTTTGTATTTATGTAATTGGATAGGATATAGTGAATATAGGTACATATTGGTAGGTATTAGAATTATATTATAATTATATTAAAATAAGGAAAGAGAGTAATATTATACAAATATTGGAATTAAATAAACAATATATTGTTTATTTAAATAGCAAAATATTATAAATACTTAACTAGATATATAAAATAAAAATCTGTAACTAGATATATAATATAAAACATTTAACATTTAGATAATTACGAAAATACTACAAAACTATAAAACTATAAACAAACGCTAGAACACATATTATATTAAGTTAGTATAAATATATAATAAAAAAAACAATATACAACAAAAAATAATCAAATCAAAACAAAATAACAAATAAAATATAAAAATAACAATTATAGCTAAAAAATCAAAACAAAATAACAAATAAAATAACAAATAGAAACTCCAATATATAGGCTAGATAAAATAGGCTAGATAAAATAGGCTAGATAAAATAGGCTAGATAAAATAGGCTAGATAAAGTAAAGCTATAATGTCGGCAATAAACAATTTAGCAAACACGCAAATTAATTTCGTATTAGTTGGTATCGCATCATTATTTGCGCTAGTTATATTAATAGTAATATACTATGCACTATCCCGTTCTAAAAAACATAATGACACAATATGGTCACGGTATATGGCTACCCCACCAGTACGCCCAGGTCAACCTACATTAACAACAACATCAAATGCAAATAATCAAGCATCCACATCAAATAATATCAAGTTGCATCCTTCAGCTAGTCCCGCAACAGCAAATCCAGATATGCCAGGTCAATATGATGGTTTGCCCCCAGCATATTTACCAGAATTCCATGATACGGATGATAGTTTACGTGGTAACAAGCCGGCACAAGTATTTCATATATCGGATAGTATTTTTGGTTATGATGATGCGGAAGCAGTTTGCAAGGCATATGGCGCCGAATTAGCAGACTACAAACAAATGATAGAAGCATATAAGACGGGAGCAAATTGGTGTAATCCAGGATGGGTAAAGGGTCAGATGGCATTATATCCGATACAGCATAGTTTTTGGAAAAAAAAGCAAGAAAATAGCGATCCGGACAGGAGGGGAGAATGTGGGCAACCGGGTATAAATGGTGGATTTTATCAGAATAGACATATGCAATTTGGTGTAAATTGTTGGGGACAAAAGAGAGGGCCAATAGATGAGGAACGAATGAAACATGCATACCAGAGTGATATGGATCGCGAGCTAGCACGTAAGGTGGCAGTATTCCGGAGACAATTGGGCAATTTAAGCCTAGCACCTTTTAACCAAGATAAATGGCACAAATGTTAGTCGCCCGGGGGGGTGTTAGAGCGCTTAAAACCCATCGTATTTGGTGCCGTTTTGCATCGGTAAATATCGCGAAGTTTGCATAATGAGATGTAAAAGGCAAAAAGTTAGCCATATATTTTACCAAAATACGCTTTCAAATTACTAAGGCAACACACATGTTTTCTAAGGCAAAAAGACTAGCATAAAGTTAGCTATATTGGGTAAAAAGTCGGCGGGGTGCGGGGCAGAGCCCTGCTAATATATGCTTAATTATAATTAACTTTATTAACTAAATCCCAAACTTTATTATATATAGCTAAATGTATAGCTAGCTAGATGTTATTAAAATATATCTATACCCAAACTTTATTATATATAGCTAAATGTATAGCTAGCTAGATGTTATTAAAATATAT